>Ga0209396_1000038_pt1 | contig 192329 bp, 171 predicted proteins | sample GOMGulsemesocosm_6_FD_184638 | JGI IMG/M metagenome (GOLD analysis project Ga0209396, IMG submission 184638) | Methane-oxidizing microbial communities from mesocosms in the Gulf of Mexico - GOM8C Gulf of Mexico (SPAdes) (version 2) | ecosystem: Environmental > Aquatic > Marine > Cold seeps...
AAAAATAAATCTAAGGTTATCCATGTTAAGAAGTTTAATATTAATATTATCAATTGGGTTATTCTCTTGCTCGTTACAAGCAACTCAACTACAAAATCTAAACGATATTTTACAACCACAGCAAATGCGCGAAGACCTAAATCAATGGCTTGATTTTTTAGATAAAACTCACCCTGACTTATCTTACACGGTTGCGAATACTGAACTATTTCATAGCCGTATTAACCAGCTTAAAAAGAGCCTTAATAAACCAATGACAGCTTTGCAGTTTTGGCGCGAAATTTCCGTGCTAAATAGTCAGCTTTCTGATGGTCATACCGGTATAGCTATCAGTAAAAGACGTCAATTGGCTCAGCAGCATATTGATAACGGTGGCGGACTTTTTCCTTTTTCCTTAGTCATTGCAGATGGTCGATTAATAATAAGATCGTTAATTGATGGTCAAGAGTCCAAACTTAAGGGGTATAGCATTGAAAAAATTAACGGCCTTGCGATTGATGATGTCGTACAGCCATTATTAAAACGATTACATGGCGACAGTTTACGACAAAGACAAGCAATATTGGCTAGACGTTTTGCGACTTACTATTGGTTATATTTTGGTCATGCTGATACTTTTATTATTGATGTTAAGGATCACGATAAAGCAATAAAGATTAATGATATTTCAATAACAGCAAGTAAAGCCGAATTTAATATTGAACAGAGCTTTGCTCAAACCTATCAATTTAAAGTACTAGATAATGAAACAGCTCAATTAACTATAAATAAATTCTACTGGTCTGATAAAAGTCGTTACTTCAAGTTTATGGAAGAGTCGTTTAAACAACTAAAAGCACTTAATATCAAAAAATTAATTATCGATATCAGAGAAAATGGTGGCGGCGATGATGATATGTGGAAACAAGGTATCGTATCATATATCGCAGATAAACCTTGGCGTCATGCTTCTACCTATAAAGTAAAAATACTTGCAGGTAGAGCCGATGAAGGGGAAACTGTTGGCGATGTTGTACCTGGCGAACTTGAGGAAAATAACCTCGTAAAAAGTGATAATCCTTATAAATTTAACGGTGATGTTTATGTTTTAATTGGAGCTTATACTTATTCGTCATCAATACTCTTCGCCACTACTGTACAAGACTATGGTTTTGCTAGCTTAGTTGGGGAGTCTACTGGTGGCAAAAGTGGCCAAACAGGTGGTTTACAAAGGCTAATATTAGCAAATTCACAACTGCTAGTTTTTTCTCCAAGATTTTTATTAACTCGCCCTAATGGTGACAATAACATCACACCAGTAATGCCCAATATAGAATTAACTTATGATAAAATCCAACCTGAGCAATTAGTTAAAAATTTAATGCAAACTTGGTAATCCGTTTAATAACAATACAGTCAATACCTGCATAGTTGATAAGCTATGCAGGTATTTAATTAACCGATATTTTAAGGAAGTGCTTTGGAACTTGTACAAGTCTCTATTGAGCTGTTGACTATTTTATTTATTGTCGCCGTCGTTGCGGGTTTATTAGATACCTTAGCCGGAGGAGGTGGCTTAATTGCTTTACCAGCATTAATCTTAAGTGGCGTACCACCACTCGCTGCGTTAGGTACCAATAAATTACAAGGTAGTATGGGCACTGCTACCGCAACGTATATAATGTTAAAAAATAAAAGGATAAAATGGCATGAGGTAAAGAAACTGATGTTGTTTGCATTTATTGGCGCGATATTAGGCACCGTCGCAGTACAGTTTATTGATCAAAAAGTATTAAGTTATGTAATACCTGTAGTTATTACATTTATTGGCCTCTATTTCCTCTTTTCACCAATGGCCAGCGATCAACAAACTACAGCTAAAATATCCAAATATCGTTATCAAAATATTGTCATACCTACTATAGGTTGTTATGACGGTTTTTTTGGTCCTGGCACGGGTTCTTTTTTTTCTTTAGCGGGAATTTCTCTGCGTGGTCATGGCATTATCGATGCGACAGCCATAGCTAAAGCCCTTAATTTTGCGACCAATATTGCCTCACTGATCGTATTTCTCATTGCAGGAAAAATTGTCTGGGCCATTGGTTTAGTGATGATGTTAGGACAGGTTATCGGTGCTTGGCTAGGGGCTCACTGCTTATTTTCTATCAATCCAAAATATTTAAGATTATTGGTTGTCGTCATGTGTTTTGGTATGTTAATAAAATACAGTCACAGTATGGGCTGGCTTAGTTTCACTTTCTAAACTCACTTTTTTGAACAGATAGATATAGAAAGTAATAACAGGATAAATCAGAGAAGTACTTTGTTAGCATAAAAGATATAAGAGGTACCCGTGACAGGATTAGCCAATCAAAAAATTTGATTGGCTAATCCTGTATCAAGAGGAAGTACTTGTTGTAAAATATTGTTTTCCTGCAACCTGAATCATTTAAACTCAGTCAACCTTTAACACCTTTTTCAGGGGGGCTAAATACGAGTCAAAGTGTTTCCATTGTTCGGTGGCACTTTTATAAATGGGTTGACGAACTTGTTCAGAACTTGGTGTTTTGATATTACGTTTAGTTTTATGAAAATCTAAACATGATTGTTCAAATGCTAAGCCACAAAAATCAAGCATTCTGCGCACCTGAGTTTCCAGGTCTTCAACGATTTCTTCATGATTTACGGTTAAAACGAAGTCCGGTAAGACATCATTCCAATGTGACATTAACTTCAGATAAGCTTGATAATAACGACCAATATCTTCAAGGCTATAACTAAAGTCCTGTCCTTCGGCAAACAACTGTTTAAAACCGCTAAAACAACAGGCCATCGGTGAACGTCTTGCGTCAATAATTTTTGCATTTGGCAGTATTAGCCGAATCAATCCTATATGAAGAAAATTATTGGGCATTTTATCAATAAATAATGGCGCTTGCTCACGATATATACGTGTATCATCAATAAATTGTTGGCCAAAACGCTCTAAATAGGAGGGATCAATTTCACTCAAATTTTTAGGGTATTGGCTTTCATTATGACTCTTACCAAGGTTATTCCCCCGTAAACGTGAAGCTAAACCTAAGATATTATGCAATTCCATCGTGCCATCAACTTGGCTATGTGAGGCAAGTATTTGTTCAAGTAAGGTAGATCCTGCTCGTGGTAGGCCAACAATAAATATAGGATCGGCTGAGTTAAGGCCAAGATCACCACGTTTTTCAAATAACTCGGCAGTACAATATTTTATTTGCTCTGCGACCTGTTTTTCAACGTTGTTGATATCAAAGCCATTATGAACATGCTGCAATTCATTACCTTGTTGATAAGAGTCAAAGGCTTGCTTGTATTCTTGTCGGTCTTCAAAAGCTTTACCTGTCGCAAAATTCAACTGCACTTTATCAACAAAGGCTAACTCTTTATTATCTTGTTGAACTTGCATTTGGGTGATTTCTTGATCACTAAAGCGATAAGTTTTGGTATTGGCCAAACTCCAATAAGCATCGCCATAGTTTGGTTTTAATTGATACGATTTTTGGTAAGCGGCAACGGCTTCTGTTATTTCACCTTTGGCTTTAAGTGCATGTCCCAACTGTAAATAAATTCTGGCAACTTGCTGATTTTTTTCTGTGCCTTGGCTTGTTGTTAGGCTGGTAGATTCGGCAATAGCTTCTTCAAAGAGGCTAATTGCTTGCTCTATTTCTCCTAACCCTGTTAATACATTAGCTTTAGCCACTTTAAAGCTAATATTTTCAGGTTGTTCAGTAAGTAATTTTTCAACTTGCTGCTCTGCCACTTTGTATTTACCTAAACGAATAAGTAAGTTGAGATATTGGGAGCGAGCATGAATATAGTTAGGCGCTAACTCAAGTGCGCTAGCAAGTAGAAATTCAGCATCACCATAAACTTTTAACTCAATACCTATTTCAGCGAGCAGACACATACCATCAATATCGCGTTTATTGTTTTGCAAAAAATGTCGGCAAATTTGCTCTGCTTTTAATAATTTCCCTTCGTGCATTAACTCAGTCACTGCGAGTAAGGGAGTTGGCAATTTTTTTAATCTAGCCAGTTGATTTGCAGCTCGTTGTACATTTTCTTGTTGTTTTTCTTCATGGTAAAGCTGAATGAGCTCTTGCCAACTAGCGATTAAACTAGGATTGAGTTTTACTGCATATTCAAATGCAGTTTTAGCTTGTTCAGTTTGGTGTAAGGCAAGATAGATATAACCTTGCTCTTGATTACCACGGCTGTGGTTTTTATCAAACTTAATTAATTCGTTAATACTAGTTAATGCACTGGAAAAGTCTTTGGCATAACGTTGGGCAACAGCAATTAAATACCAGAGTTCAATTTGATTATATTGCTCTGACGTTTGTGCCATTAGCCGCTTACTTTGCTTAATAGCTTCATTGAATTTTGCTGTTTGAATCAATTGTTGAATTGACTTCAATTGGTTTTCAATTGAGGGAATTGATGTTTTGTCCAACGATTTGACTCCGTGTAAAATTAGCGAATGATGTGTATTTTAACGACCGATACTCTATCAATAAAAAGCCGCTTGATACAAACATCAAGCGGCATTATTTGGCTTTTTAGAGTAATTATGACTTAATAAAAGTCATACGAAAATCTAAAGCCAATGGTACGAGGTCTATTGCTAACAATTTTTGGAGTAAATTGTTGAGTATCAATATAAAGGGTGGCACTTTCATCGGTTACGTTGTCGATGAATAACTCGGCTTTCCATTCTTCATTGGTCACACCAAAACTTAAGTTTGTTATAATGTAGCTATCTTGCACATAACGGCCACCCGCAAATGTTTGGCCATTACTGTCTTGATAATTTACACCGCTATAAACGTCAGCTTCTTTTTGAATACTTAACCCTGAGCCAGTACCATATACTAAATTGGTAGTGTCTTCTGTCACATAAGCATCCATCGTCATCCCCGCTAATCTTTCTCCGGTATAACTTATTGAACCGTTAATATAACCTGTCATATCTTTAGCAATTGGAAAAAAATATTCCGCTTGTAAGTTACCCGAGAACTCAGCCGAATAAGGTAAGCGACTTCCAACTGCTGGCGCAATGCCTACAAGCTCATCATTAATTGACGTTAGCTCGGTATCAATAAAGCTAAACGCACCACTGATGACTAGATTATCTGTGGCCACCCAAGTAAAATCACCGTCTATTCCTTTGATTTCAGCATCACCGACATTATCAGTAAAAACTAAAAAACTGATATTGGTTGGATCAAATCGTGATGTTTGTAGATCTGATATTTCTGAAAAATAAGCCGTTGCATTTAAGCGTAATGTTTGATCAAATAACGTCGATTTAAAACCAATTTCAAAATTATCTAAACTATCGGTGGTTGAGTAAACCGGAATGCGGAAGCCATCAAATGCACCTTCTTGACTGGTAGACTTACCGCCGCCGACTCGGTTAGTAACAGGCGGTCTAAAACCTTCTGAGTATGATGCAAATACCATCACATCATTTGATACTTTCCAATCAAGTGATGCCTTGATTATAGTATCATCTACCGTTAGCGTTCCGTCACTATCAAGTAAACTTGTGTCTAATTGCCCCGCTGCAATGGCGGCTTGAATTGATGCCGCTTCTTCAGCACCAAAGAATTCAATTAAAGCAGCGTCACTACCATCACCAAAGGCCCGTAACCTACCACTTACATCACCTGATGACCCCGATGTTGTAGCACCTTTATAAATGTCCTCAATTTGATACCAGCGAGCACCAAAACTTGCAGTAACCGTGTCGGTTATGTCAAATTCTAACTGACCAAAGACAGCGATTTGATCTATGGTGTGGGTAACATCATTAACAAAGCTAATATCAGAAGAAAAAGGGCCACCATTGCTGTTAATACCCTCAGTTCCTTGAAGTTCACGAGCCAAATTGGGAAAAAGCTCGGTATTAGCTATATTAAATTGGCCAACCGTTGATAATTCTTGCGAATCATAAAAAACACCAGCAGTGATACGCCAACGATTTTCAGCCGATGTATTTACCCGTAATTCATGGGTGATGCGAGAGGAGCTGGTTTGTTCTTTATAAAATTTTGTAGGGTCAAGACATTCTTGTATCTCTGCTGCTGCTGCATAATTACAGACATAATAAGACGAAAATAAACCGCCATTAGTATAGCCTGTATAATCAATGGTTGAATTGATATCCCTGTCTAAGTAACCGCCAGTATAAACGATATCTAGTTGCTTAAGTCGCCCCTCTAATGTCCATGTAGTTAAGCCAAAGTCATCATTGTTGTTTTCTGGGGTAAAACGGTTGGCTGATGACTCCCCTTTAAGATTAGGATCATAAGCAAACACACCTTCAGTATCTAAAGACTGTTCGGTATGTTGAACTAAAAGATTCCACTCATCATTAATAATATAAGATAAACCAAAACGTGCACCGGCATAGTTCGCAGTATTAAAGTTATCTTCGACTAAAGCATCATTTTTTGGCGCGGTAATAGGAGTGTTTTTAGGGTCTGCCAATTTCCCCCAATCAGCAGAAATTCTATCAATAACAACGGCACTACCGTTATAACCACCTTCACCGGGAGCATTGAGTATATTATCTATCCATCCCCCTTGGTAGTCGTTATACGCAGTAACACGTACAGCAAGTGAGTCAGTTAAAGACATATTAAAATATGCCTCTACTGAGTTACTCAGATCGCCACCCTTTGTTGAGCTTGTGCTGGTATCAAAACCTGCGGCAAAGCCATCGTGGTTTGGTTTGTTGGTGATTAAGCGCACTGTACCTGATTGAGAGCTTGCACCAAATAATGTGCCTTGTGGCCCAGGTAAAACTTCGATACGCTCAACATCGGTAGCGTAGATATCTAAGTTACGCCCTTGCATGGAAACAGGTTGCTCATCCAAATAAAAAGCAACTGAAGGCTGTAATGCTTGCACAGATGAAACTGAAATATTGGTTTGTGTAGTGGCCGCACCACGAATATATATTTCATTTTGCCCAGGACCAGTGCCCTGAAATACCACGTTAGGTAAAAATTCGACATACTGATCAAAATTAGCAACGCCAAGTTTTTCTAGGCTATCACCAGTCAATGCGGTAACGGTAACAGGAACTTCTTGAATAGATTCAGTGCGTTTAGTTGCGGTAACTTGAATGACTTCTATTTTTGCATTTTCTTTCTTTTCTGTATCCTCAGCATAGACGGAACTTGTTGCCGCGATGGCTGTTAATACAGCACAATGCAGCTTAGTGAATTTCATATTGATATCCCTTGGCGTTTTTTAATTATCTTTCGAGTTGATACTATTAGAACTCTAAGTATATTTATTCTTTGTAATAGCTTAGCATGTTATGCTTTTTTTTTTCAAAGAAGCGAAAGTTTTTTCAAAAAAAACGCATTAAAACAATGCTAATTTGATATTTTCATGTTTGTTATAGGCACAATTGTTTACAGTGTGGTGTAAGCCGATATAATATCAATACAAATTAAAATCAGGGGAATGATTTGTCTTTATCCGTCAAGAGCCAGCTAAATAAGAAGGTATTTGTTAGTGCCTCTTCAATTATTATTGCACTTTTATTTTATACCGCCGCATTACCTAAACAAGCGCAAACCTTATTTACCTATATTCAGGCAGGCATTATTGACAATGGCAGCTGGTTTTATGTGCTTACCGTCGCATTCATCTTCTTTTTTGTTGTTTTCTTAGGAGTTTCTCGTTATGGAGACATCCGTTTAGGACCAGATCATTCAACACCCGATTATTCTTTAACCTCATGGATATCGATGTTATTTGCCGCAGGTATGGGTATTGGTTTAATGTTCTTTGGCGTAGCAGAGCCCCTGATGCACTATTTATCTCCTCCAACAGCAGAAGTAGGCACGGTTGCTGCGGTTCAAGAAGCAATGAAGATGACTTTTTTCCACTGGGGACTACACGCTTGGGCTATTTATGCCATTGTTGCCTTAGTATTAGCGTATTTTAGTTATCGCCACAATTTGCCGCTAACCTTACGCTCTGCTTTATATCCTTTGATTGGTGACAGAATTTACCAATGGCCTGGGCATTTAGTTGATGTTTTTGCCGTTGTCAGTACCGTTTTTGGCGTCGCAACCTCCCTGGGTTTAGGTGCTTCTCAGGTCAATGCCGGTTTTAGTTATTTGTTCGATATTGACGTTTCTACGACTAATCAAATCATCATTATGTTTGTAATAACCTCACTCGCGGTGATATCCGTTGCAACGGGTTTGGATAAAGGCATTAAATTTCTATCTGAAACAAATATGGTGCTAGCGGTTGTCTTATTGCTGCTGATTTTTGTATTGGGTCCAACAGTATTTTTATTGCAGGCTTATTTGCAAAATATCGGCGATTATTTGGCAGACATAGTCCATAACACCTTTAACTTGTTTGCCTATAAGAAGACAGATTGGATAGGAGGTTGGACAATATTTTATTGGGGTTGGTGGCTAGCCTGGGCACCTTTTGTTGGTTTGTTTATCGCTAGGATCTCACGTGGTCGCACAATAAGAGAATTCATCATCGGGGTCATGTTGATCCCCACTGTATTTACTTTATTTTGGATGACCATTTTTGGCAATAGTGCCATTGACTTGGTTCATAACCAAGGCGTCGCGGCTTTAGGTGATATGGTCAGTAAAGACTCATCGGTCGCCTTATTTGTTTTCCTCGAAAATTTCCCGTTAACCACAGTGCTTTCATTTTTTAGCGTATTGATGATAGTGATCTTTTTTGTCACCTCATGCGACTCTGGCGCTATGGTAGTGGATATGCTTTGTTCGCATGGCAGAAATGATACACCTTTATGGCAGCGCATCTATTGGGCTGTGGGTATCGGTGTAGTTGCGGCAGTATTGTTACTAGTAGGCGGGCTTAATGCCCTACAAACAATGACGATTGCCAGTGCCTTGCCTTTTACTATCGTATTACTGCTCGCCATTGCTGGCCTCATTAAAGCCTTAAGGGTTGAAGCGTTTAAGCAAGAAAGTCAGTTAATTACAGCAATACCGCATTCAAGTACTGACAATAATGACAGTTGGCAAATGCGATTAAAAAATGTTGTTGATTTTCCAAACAAGATGAATGTCAATAAATTCATCAGTAAGATAGTTGCACCTGCACTTGATTCGGTGGCCAAGGAGCTAAAAGAAAACCAAATCGATGTGAAAATTTCAGATAAAAATGGACTGAGCTTAATTATCGAACATGGCGAAGAACAACAGTTTGTTTATAGGGTTCTTGCGCGAAAGTATTCACAACCTGACTTTGTTAATGAAGATGATGAAGATGAACAAAGTTATTATCGTGCAGAAGTCCACTTAGTTGAAGGTGGGCAGGATTATGACATTATGGGTTGGTCTAAAACGGCGGTGATCAATAACATTATCGATCAATACCACAAACATCTGCATTTTTTACATTTACTACGTTAGAGATATTAAGAAGGCTTAGCAGTATCAACGTTTGCTTTACCGGCGATGTTGACACTGCTAACACTTAGCGCATTTAACTCCAATAATGGTGCGGCATCAATTTCGTTAGCATTCATCATTTCAGCAAGTCTCTCCATTGAAGATAACAATTGTGATTGCTCCCATTGAGCTAAATTAGAAAAATTGTCAATAAAGTGTTCTTGCAATGCTTGCGGAGCTTTAAGTAAAAGTGCCTTACCACTATCGGTTAAATAAAGGCCTACTTTGCGTTTATCTTGGGTATTCCTCACCCTTGAAATAAGGCCTTTGTTTTCTAATCTATCAAGAATATTTGTCACGGTAGCCGCACTTAAGTTAACACTTTTCGCCACTTGACTTGAATTCACGCCGGAAATTTTATCAATTTCTAACATAATAAGTAATTGCGGTCCCGTTAAGCCGGACGTTTTACTCAGCTGCTTTGAATGTAAATCTATCGCCCTGATCACCTTTCTTAACGCTATTAATAATTCTTGATGTTTTTCCATAACAACATACTTTTAGCTTTGATTAATTACAGTTTAATCAAAATTAAAAGCAGTGCCTAGATAATTTGTTCTAATGAGTATGATTAACACGCACCAAAGACAAGCAACAGAAATAAAATAATCTGCTGTCATCATTTTAATTTTTTTGCAGTTAGTTGAGTAATTCTCCTAACAACAAATACCCTAACAGTTCCATTCAAAGATTATTTTAAAGCCTTAAGCTTGCTTTAAGGTTTAACTATTAAATTTTATAACATCAACTAGTCAGGAGATAGCGATGATGTTAAATGCAACGACAAACTGCCAAGCACAGAAATACATTTCAAAAAACAGTTCGATTGTACAAAAACCAAATTTTGAGATTCAAGTTGCTCCACTAGGCAGCAAACAACGAAATGAAATAGAAAACTTCATTAAACAAGGTTTTTCTCAAGCTTATAAAGCTAAAGTATCAATAACAATGCCTCACTTATTAGCATTATCAAATGGAAAGTATAAGGCCGCATTAGGCCTTAGAAGTGGGCATAATTATCTATTTGTAGAGCAATATCTTTCGGCGCCAATAGAACAACAAGCAATCTTTGTGAGCAAGAAAACCAAACGACAAGATATTGTTGAAATTGGTCACCTTTTTAGTAATGCGCAACGTTTTACTATCCCGCTATTTATGGTGACAGCGGTTTCGCTATTTTACCTTAATTATAAATATATGGTGTTTTCTGGAACCGAAAAGGTTATCAACTTAATTGGAAAATCTGGCGTGCCTTACACTTTTATTTGTAATGCTAATAGCAATAAAATACAGCTGTCTACCGATGATTGGGGCAGTTATTACAACACTAATCCCAAAGTTATTGCCGTATCATTATTGGACGTAATGTCTTTAATAACAAAACATCCTCTTTACCAAGCTTTGTTTCAGTCACTTGATGAACAAATAGCAAAGACTTGTCAAAAATTACTATGAAATTCCTAATACACATCCAATTCCTACAATGCCACGAGGTTTCACTATGAAAAATATCAACGATAAAATTAGCCACATTAAATCGAAAATCAAAACGAGTTTAACACTGTTCGCATTTTTAGGCGCATTTGCATTAAATGTGAATGCCGATGCCCCCGTTAAAACTGACGTTAAGCAAGCATTATCAACTCTTCAACATCAATGGGTACAAGCAAATTATGAAGAAGACGATAAAGTAAAAGAGGTAGCTTTTATCGCATTACAAGATAGCTCAACGCTACTTACAGCGGTATTCCCTGAGCAAGCACAAATTTGGATATGGCATGGGATTATTCAGTCAAGTTATGCAGGTGTTAAAGGTGGGCTGAGTGCTCTTTCACTCGTTGATGATGCCAAAGATTCGTTCGAGAAAGCGCTCACTCTAGATGAAAATGCATTACAAGGTTCGGCTCATACAAGCCTAGGTATTTTATATTTAAAAGTACCTGGCTGGCCGATTAGTTTTGGTGACGATGATGAATCAAAGAAGCATTTAAAGATGGCTCTGGAGATCAATCCTACAGGCATCGATGTAAATTATTTTTTAGCAGAATTTTATGTCGAGCAAAGAAATTATCTAAAAGCAAAAGAACATCTCATTGCCGCACAATCAGCCCCCGCACGACTAAACCGTGCTGATGCCGATAAATTTAGACAATTAGATGTTAGTACTTTACTTATTCAAGTAAATAAAAAATTAATTAAGGGCTAAATATAAAAGGCCATGCATATCCTAGTTAATTTTTAATACACTATTTTGACCTGAGAACTCAATGAGTCAGGTCAAAATAAAAATACATAAACTAACATCATAAATTATTCGCTATCATAACGCTTTCTAACATCTTAAAGGTGATAGCCTGATAAAATTCACGCTATGTTCGCTAGTGATTTTTTATTGGCTTTATCATAAGATCATTCTTTTAAGCATTCTTTCGTCCGTACAAACATCTCATAATTTAGAGCGGCTCCATTCCATCATAGCCTCCACAAACGCTTTGCTTTTGGCCGGTTGTCCACTTCTACTAGGGTACACCAAATAAAGTGCTGTACTTGGTAAAGGTATTTCAGAGAATAACTGAATAAAATTCCCAGCTCTAATATCAGCCAATACCATATTCTTAGGCACGACGGCAAAGCCAATATCTTGCTTAACGGCTTGAATCACATCGCCCATATCATTAATTAAAAAACGAGGATTAAAGACAACTTTCTTTTTTTGCCAAATTATATTTGGAATGAGTATTTGGTGGATATTTTTACCTTCATTTAGGCAGGCAATATTGTCCAGCGTATTAAGTTGTTCAAAGCTTGTAATTTTTGGTTGTGAGCTTAAGTATTTTTTACTGGCAACAATTACCCAATCAGAATGATGAATTTTTCGAAATATCAGACTGCTATCTTTTAACTCTTCGCTTCCAAAGCGTACTGCTAAATCGAAATTCTCAGTTAATAAATCAGGTGATTTGTTAGTTTGAATAATTTCAAGTTGGACTTTAGGGTATTCCTTTAAAAACTTAGGAATAATATTTTTCATTAAAACACTACCCAAATTATGAGGCATCGATACCCTTAACAAACCTTGAGGAGTTTCGCTAAGCTCACTAATAAATTGTGCCCCCTTATCTAACTGTTCTAACGCTGCTAAACAAAAAGACAAATACTGCTCTCCTGCCTCAGTCAAACTAACTTTTCGAGTAGTTCTTTGTAATAGACGTATATTTAAGCTCTTTTCAAGTTGAGACACCTTGGAGCTCACCGTCGACTTCTCTATTCTTAGTACCTCTGCGGCCTTAGTAAAACTTTCTAGCTGCGCTACAGAACTGAAAATACGAATTTGGTTTAAATCATTGTTCGCCACAAAAAACAATCTTTTCTAAAAGCAGGTGATTGTCAATTATCAAACAATAGTTATAATTCTGCAAATAAAATTTAGGAGAATAAATGATGATAGATAAATTAGACCACAACTCACAAGAGAATCGATATGATAAAGGGTATAAGTGGCTACATTGGTTAATGGCCGTCTTAGTTATATTGATGTTTATGGCTACTTTTGGATTTGCGCAAGCAGAAACAGACGCAGCAAAAATGGAAATGTTAGTAGGTCACTCCTCAATTGGCAGTTTGATCTTCATTTTGTTTGTCATTCGTTTCAGTAAGCGATTCATATTTAACTCACCGCGACCAAAACAAGATTTGAATTCCGTGAATAATTTGGCAGCTAAAGTGGGACATTTAACACTTTATTTATTACTTTTTTATGTCCCCGTAACAGGCTTTTTAACCGCGAGAAGTCATGAATTACCTGTTTTGTTGTTTGGTCAAATTAACCTTGCAGAAGATGGAGAGTATGACCAAGCCAGTTTTGAAATATTACATTTTCTTCATGAGTTAGGAATAAAAACACTGATGGTAATGGTTGTACTTCATATTGGTGCTGCTGTTTTTCATGGCTTACTCAAAAAAGATGGCGTGTTTAGTTCCATGTGGCTAAAAAGACAAAGCTAAGTTTAATGGATTACTTTTTCTATGGTCTAGAAGTTATAGTAAACACTTAAGAGGTTATCGTGCCAGTAGCTGATAAATGAAAATAGTGGGATTCACCTCTGCCCATTAAGTACATCTTTAAATATTTTAGGAGCACAAAGTCGAAGTGAATATTAATAAATTTTAACTGCAGCAATATAGCAGGATTTAAAGCTCTATTTCGTAAAGTGAATTCTTGCCACGAAACGGACAAATTCCTGATACTTAAACCCTTCCAAAATTAAACATCTAGTCTAAAGTATAATTTTTCTCACTAAAATCAATATAGGTTCCGAAGGGTAATAAGAACAGCAGCATTTAGTACTTTAGATCTAATATAAATATTATTCTTTCTACTACACTCTAATTCATTGGTTTAAATCTATTATAAACATTCGAGGAGTATAACATCGACCTCCGAAGTAGTATTAATCACAATTTGAATAAACTAATTTTAGTTTCATTTATGTTATTTCTTTCACTCACTGTATTCGCTGAGGTAACTCATGACGATAACTTATTTCACTTATCATTAGATGAACTATCTAACATTAATGTGACTATAGCTTCTAGAAAAGAAGAAAGTGTCAATTTCGCTCCTGGGAATGTCACCGTTTACTCACATAATGAAATTAAAGCATTAGGCGGAAGAAATCTAAGGGACGTTTTAGATAGAATGACCAGTATGCAAGTTATTACGTCCCACGTTTTTCCACAACATAAACTTTCTATGCGCGCAGTGAACACTGGAATAAATGATACCAGTGTATTAGTACTATTAAATGGTTATCCTATTAAAAATGCAAATGGCGGTGGTGCAAGTGCGGCACTATACAATGGCATTTCTCTTGCGATGATTGAACGGATTGAAATTATTCGCGGTCCGGGTTCAGTGTTATATGGTACAAACGCATTTGCTGGTGTAATAAACATAGTAACAAAAACTAGTGACACTCAAATACCCTCAACGGATATAGAAGTAACGATAGGTAGTTTTGATAGGCAAGGACTTAATGTTACATCACAGTTTTCTGGGCAGTATTACGATGTATTATTTGACGCGAATGTAGAAAAAAGCGAAGGCGATACTTTTAATAATATTACCGATGTATTTGCTAATACAGGAACATATTTTAGCGGTTTTGAACAAACAACATTAATGGCATCAGGTACCATAAACCAATTTAATTTTACCAGTTTATATACCGATTATAAGATAGAAAATGGCGGCGGGTTATTTAAACTGACGGAGCAAGAATATATTGATGAAAAAAAATATATCGCCGTTGGTTATAAAAAGAAAATTATAGAGAATTGGGAGCTCAACCTGAGTTACTTGTATAACGACCAGATCCTGAAATGGCAAGTCAACAATCCACAAAATTCCAAGCAAGCCAGTGATAGCACTGAACAAATGGTAGAATTTTATGTTCAAGGAAAAGTCGCAGACAGTTTAGAGATCATTGCCGGCATCAGTCGTTCTATTCTACAAGGAGAGTTCGCACTTGGATTGGAGTCTTTTGAAATTTGGCGTCAAAGTTACTTTATACAGACATCCGTTATGGCAAGTCTGACAACAAAAATAGTTCTTGGTGTACAATGGAATCGTCCGGAAGAGTCTGAAGGTGATTTGTCTTCTCGTTTAGGTATTGTGAAACACTTTGGCGAAAACTGGTGGTTAAAACTCTCTTATGGGGAGGCTTTTCGTTCGCCCTTTGGTACTGAACTGTTTGTTGATTCTCCTGGATTAGTTGGTAATTCAAGCCTCAAACCCGAACAAATGAAAACTTATGAAGCTCAGTTGATATATGAAGATATGAAAAAGAGCCTTGCGATAAGTTGGTATCGATCAAAGCAGCGTGAAACGATCACCCGATCGGTTCGAGAAATAGATAGGCCTCCAAGCTTTATAAATCAGGGAGACGTTGATTACCAAGGTATTGAAATAGAGGGGAAATTATCAATAACTGAACATCTGTTGTTTACCTTTAATGCTAACTACCAAACCAGTGAAACAGATGTTGGCATTAAAGATGACTCTTTTGCTCCCAATGAAATGGTTAAGGCTGGGGTTGTCTATGGATACACTAGTAGTCTGTCATTAGCGCTGTTTAATCGTTTTATAGGAAAAAGTACCAATTTAAATGAAACCAAAGGCATAGCACTAAATAATTCGGTGCCAACATCTTATAATTTACTGACTGCAAACGTTGTTTGGGATATAGGTCAAAAAATCTGGAAATTTGAAAAAAGGACGACGTATATAACAGTACACTTAGACAATATCCTAGATGAGGTGATCTTTGCGCCAGATGTGATTAACCAGGGAAGAAATAATAGTATTCCATCTCATTATGGCTTTAATGCTAGCATTAGTTTTAGACACACTTTTTAACTATATATTAGCAGCTTGATTTAAAGCGAACATATGAATTAAAGAAGCTTTTAATATCATAAAAATCGATTTTTAAGCAGTAACTGACTCTACATGTAAAACGTTTAATTATTGACTTTTACCAAGAACGAAAGTATTTGACTTTAGATTGTTAATTTCTACATAGTGAATAAATTGAAAATAGTCTTTAAAGTATTTATGTTGGCATACCTATCGAAAATTCACCTAATATTGAGTAATATCAACTAGTCGATTTAGTAGTAATTACAGCCATCAGAACGCTGTAATTTATTGACAGTAATAAATGTAAGTATTTGCTTTAAGCCTCCACAAACAATATCTAAAACGACTGGGGTTGGCCTTACTATGATTAGAAAGAGATAATACATTAATTAAAATGTACATAACTCGAGATGAAAGACTACATTTTGGCTAATGAGAATTCTACGGCTAAACCACCTGAGCTAGCTTCATGTAACGACCAGTCAATATGATGAATATTCGCAATACGATTTACTATGGCAAGTCCTAAACCTGAACCTTCTCCTGTAGCATCTGGTGTTCTATAAAAACGATCTTTCACACGCTCTCTTAGCGCCTCAACAATACCTGGCCCTGAATCTTCTATTTTTATTTTTTGACGCTCATAATCAAGTGTAATACTAATAGAAGACTGCTCTGGGCTATATTTAATCGCATTCGTTATAATATTGCATAACATGTTATAGATTAGGGCTTTGTTTCCGTTAATAGATAAAAAGTCATCATCTGAGTTGCCTAAAACAAAGAGTAGCGATTGCTCCTTTTTATCAGCTAAATGCTGAAAGTCACCAACGACTTGTTCAATAATTTTTTTCACGTCTATTTTAGTAAAATCATCAGCGATCAATTGAGTGTCTGCACGGCTTAATGATAATAGTTGAGCAACTAGATGTGATAGTCGATTAATGCTTTTTTTGATATTAATGATAGAGACATCTAATGCCGTATCTTTATTGTCTTCTAAGATATTTTCGGTGTGAATCATTAATGCTGCTAACGGTGTTCTTAACTCATGTGCTGCATCTGATGAAAAACGCCTTTCACGTTCATATTGTCCACTTAAATGATCAAACAAAGTATTCACTGCACTAATCAAACCTGCGACTTCTTCTGGCTCTGTTTTATAAGACAATTTTTCTAAACTGGTATAATTTTTTTCTTGTACATCACTTGCGATAACATCAAGTGGCTTAAGCCCTTTGCGGATCACTAAACTGACCATCAATACAAAAAAAGGGGTTAATAAAAATAAAGGGATTGCGTGGTCTAGCGCTATATGATGAATTAGCTCATCACGAATATCCATTCGTTCGCCTACCACTAAATGCCAGTTATCTTCTTTAGAAGAAAGTATAAAAATACGCCATTCAAACTGTTCAAGTTCGATATAACTATAGCCCTGTTCTAGCCCAGTCTCGGGATGATTCGGCGCACTCGCCGACCGTAAAATTAGCCCTGAGTCATCAATCACTTGAAATGATATTTTTTTCTCATAATCATGCAAAATAGCATGAGGATCATTTTCTTTAATCAATAAAGCTTCAGTCAATGAATCACTATGTTTTTCGACAGTATCTCGACTGATCATGCCATGTAAAACACGGGCCGATTGCGCTAAACTGGCATCAAATAATTCTTCAACTTCTTTAGCCGTATCGTAATATACCCACGCAGCAGGAATGATAGTCATGGCTAACGCCCACGCCACTATATGTAAAGTTAAATAGCGGCGAATTGAGTAACTTTTTGTTTTATTTTTCATGACTTTCTAATTTATAGCCAACACCACGAATGGTTTTAATTATGTCGCTATATAGTTTTTTTCGGATATGATGTACATGCACTTCGATACTGTTACTTTCCACTTCAATATCCCAACCATAAACTACATCTTCTAATTTTTCTTTACTCATCACTCGATTAGGTTTATTTAAAAACTCTGCTAAGAGCGTTGTTTCTCGACGGCTAAGTTCAACCAGTTGACCATCTAAAGTAACTTCTAATGAAGCAGGGTTATAAGTAATACGGCCATGTTCAATCACAAGTTCAATTTGGCCATGGCGACGACGACCCAATGCTCTTAATCGAGCTTTTAATTCACTTAACTCAAACGGTTTAATTAAATAATCGTCAGCGCCAGTGTCTAATCCAACAATTTTATCTTCAATTGAATCTCGCGCGGTTAAGATTAGAATAGGTAAGTCTAACCCTGACTTTCTTGCCCCTTTAAGTAGTTCAATACCATCTATGTCAGGTAAACCAAGATCGAGTATCACCAGTTCAAACTCTTCAGTAATAAGCGCTTGTTTAGCCTGCAAACCACTTTTTAGCCAATCGGTTTGGTAGCCTTCTCTGTCTAACGCTATTTTTATTCCTTCACCCAGTAATTGGTCATCTTCAACTAATAAAATTCGCACAGTGTTTTCAATATTGTTAATAATTAAAACACTACGCTAAACTATTTAACGATTGACATCAATTATCTGAAACTCATGGTATAAAAATAGAATTTATTGAAACGCTTCACCTGCAAACTTTTTAATTATCGGTAATTGTTTAACTATTGATTTGCTGACAATTGAAGGGAATAACGCATTCACACGAACAAAAAACTTTTCAGGCCAACCTATAAAACGTTCCATTTTATTTTGTTCAATTAACAGCAGCAGTTCATTAGCAACAAGTTCTGGAGAGTCTGTAACTGTATTAATCGCCTCATTTAATTGCTCAACCTGAGCACTATTTAAATTTGTTTTAGATGCTCTTGGTGATAGGTATTTCACCTGAATGTTAGTATCTGCCAGTTCTCTCGACAACGTCTGACTAAATCCTCGTAAAGCAAATTTACTAGCACAATAAGCTGAGTAACCAGGAAAACCAATACTACCAAACGTTGAACCAATATTAATGACTTGCGCTGAAGGTTGTTTCAACAGCATGGGTAACAATGCCTGCGTTAATTGCATAGGCACCACTGTATTTGTCGTGATAATACGATTAATGTCGTGGGCACATGTTTGTTCAAATAGGGTGAATTGACTAATACCAGCATTATTAACGAGTAAATTTATCTTAAATGGCAACGTTGCCAAATAATTGATTAATTCTGTGCGTTGCTCTGCTTCAATGAGATCTAAAGCAAAAATTTCAATCTTATTCTTTGCGTTAGGGTTTGAGGCCAAAAGTTCGTTTTTTAATTGTTGCAATTTAATATGATCTCGCCCCGTTAATACTAAACTTGCGCCTTTGTTAAATAATAACTGACTAAAAGCTTTACCTAAGCCGCCTGTTGCTCCTGTCAGTAAAATATAACTATTTTCGATTTTTTTAGATGATTGATTTTTCATTTGAAGCACCTTTTTTAAATATTGATTAATAACTTACAGTAAAACGTATCGCCACTAAGAACCCATTGCGATATATAACTGTCTATCAGCAAGCTCACCATGAATTGCTCTACGCCCATGCAATACTCGTTTGTTATCAATAAGCACTACATCGCCATCTTGCCAATTAACTTCATGGGTATATTGTTCTGCTAATTCAGCAGTTTGTTTTATTATCAATTCACTTATTTGATCACCATTGGAAAAAGTATAAGTTGGCTTTTCGTAATTAAATGAAGGACCTAATATTGCATTCGCAAAAGAAATTTCGTTTCCCTTATCTTCTCTTTCACTAAATAAACAAGGTTGAATATCCAACGCATAATCCAAACTATCATCTAGATTTATCGTGCCACGCTGATTTTTGTTTACTGTAATAAAGTCCTGTAAATGTTTATCAGTAACCTCGCTAATGAAACTTATATTAGGATGTTGAGTTGCTACATATTTACGCCATAAATGTGCAGGAAGTTGTCGAGAAACTGTTACCTGCTGTTGCCATTTTTTTTGTAACTCAACCGGCATATTTTTAAATAACTCTCGGCCATCACATACAGTGGTCTGTGAGCCAGATTTGGCACTTTTATGACTATAAAAACCGACATACTCAGGAGGAAAAGGCGTATTGCCATTTTCGATATGCAAACCAACAGCCTCTTTTCCTGCATTTACTTTTTGGCTGGTGTTATCGGCAAATTCTCGTGCAGGATCAAATGTTAGTTGCTGACAAAATTGCTGTAATAATTTACTAAATTTATCTAAATTCAGATCAAATCCTCTCAACAGTACCCAGCCATTTTCACTTAAATGATGTTTTGCTAACGTCACAATGTTTTCATCGGTTACGTCATTATTTTGTAGTGTTGTAATAATATTGTTCATGTCAGTTCCTCAAGTAATAGTAGTGAAAGTTGGTTGTATACCCGTGCTACTTCAAAATGCGGGTTTCAGTTGAAATTTAAAAGACTTTAGACAAGGCAGATAGTTTTAGTCATAGTCATTCTATGTCCAAATTATCTAACGCAGCATAAAGTCTTTTAAAATCAACCCAAAGGGAAGCGCTTTAATCATAAATCTCAGCGTTATCATACTTAAAAAGGTACCTACATTTCCTGCGTATGATGCCTTGATATTTATGATTATAGCGCTTCTGAAATCCTGAATTTTGAAGTAACACGGGTATAAACTAGACATAAAGAGCATCCAATTTTTCTTGATAAAGCTTTTCAATATTTAGTCTTTTTAAACGTCCATTATTAGTTAGTAAATTATTATTCGGTGTGAAGGGATTTTCCGCACTGATCCATTGATGGATTTGTGCATAATCAGGTAATTGTTTATTACATTCATCAATAGCCTTTTTGATTTGCCCTTGATCTTTCAAAGGCGATACAACTACGGCTGATAACGAAGGACGGGCTTCACCAAAAACGGCAATTTGTGAGATAACAGATGACGAAGATAAACTAGCTTCAACCCACTCTGGAGAAATATTTCGTCCAAAGCTACTAACAATTTTGTTATTTTTTCTGCCGGAAATAAATAGATAGCCATCTTCATCTATGTGACCTAAATCTCCTGTAAAAATGTGCTCCATGGGCTGTTCCAATTCACCTAAATAGCCGAGCATTACTTGACCTTCGATAACTATTTCGCCATCGTCACCAATCACAATACAAACATGTGGCAGGACTTTTCCGACACTACCTATTTTTTCCTGAGACGGTAAATTTAAGCTCACTACCGAAGCACATTCTGATAAACCATAACCTTCAAAAACGGGCAAACCTAACGTACTGGCTTGTTGCAAAATTGGCTCTGAAGACTTCCCTCCTCCTACGGCAATAAACTGCAAACTTGAACATTGCTCTAACACCGCTGCATTAAATTTGTGCACTAAAAGCGTTAACATTTGAGGTAGTAAAATGATACTCCCCGCTTGATATTGGTTTATTTTTTCAAGTAGTTTACTAATATCAAATTCCGCATTTGAGAGAAAACCCAATGCCACTAAAGGTTCAGTGATAACCGTCCCGCCATGTATTAAACACACATACACACCAGCAATATTCTCAAGTAATGTAGCAAGCGGTAAAACACATAAATGATTCGACACTGCCAGTAGGTTCATCGATATTTCAAGACCTTCGCAAACTGCTGCAATATTTTGAGCTGACAGGCAAACTCCTTTAGGTTCTCCCGTTGATCCCGAGGTATAGGTGATTTTAATACAATGAGTTAAATCAATAGGTTTGTTATTAACTACCCGCAACATTACTGTACTTTTAAGGGGTAAATTAGTGGCTACATTTTCGAGATTAAAAATCTGATTTTCTTTTACATTATCTGACATCAATGACTGCGTTATGATTGCTTCAACGCCAGCAGATGTTACTAAATGATGTACTTGTGACTTTGTAAAGAACAATGGAATAGGCACTATGGTAATACCTAATTTTGCAGCGGCTAAATCACAAATTATCCACTGCGCGCAGTTATCCATAAGAATGCCGATACACGTTATGCTTTCTTTTTTAAAAAAGGATACAACATCCGTTATGCTGTCGAGCAATTGACGATTCGTAACTATGGTTTGTGTACTAGCATCATTTGAAATTAACGCGTCTTGCTCAGGGAATTGTGCTGCACGACTTTCCAATGCTTTAAATAATTTATCCATGTTTACCCTTTTAATTAATCAATGTGGATTCATTAAAATCGAGTATTGACGATAAACCTTAACTAAAGCTTAAGGGTGCATTTAAGATAAACATTCTTTTGCTGTGTATAAGAAATGATCAAAAAAGGATGTTTAAAAAAATAATTTAGCCTTCATAAGGAATGAAAAATCTGGCATAGAGCTTACATTCAATAACAATTTTTAATACTAAATATGTGACGTTAATGTTAAATAAGAGACTCCATTATTCTCCTATATAGAAAAAGAAATAAAAAAAGAAGCTCTAGTAACAAGTGTAATGTTCATGAAACACTACCAATTATTATAATTACTGATAGTGAAAGCCAAATAAGGCAATCAAAAATTAAAAAAAAAATTAGCTACGTTTCACAAAGCAATTTATAGCCAACGATTAATTAGCTTGTTATTGGGCGATATGTTTAGAACGGGTAGAATCAAAGTTTAGTTTTCCAAGGAAGCATAAAATTGAAAAAGTATATGATAGTAGAAAAATTTAAGACTGGTTGTATTGAGGCAAACTATGAAAGGTATAACACTAAAGGTCGTATGTTCCCTGCAGGACTTCACTATTTAAACTCTTGGGTGAATAAAGAGCTTAATGTCTGTTATCAACTAATGGAATCAAACGACATTGAACTATTTTATAAGTGGTTTAAAAAATGGGATGACTTCGTTGATTTTGAACTAGTACCACTCGATTAATTTACACATATCAAATTAATATTAAATTGCTCACGGTTTGCCAAATCCCACTTCGTATCGCTTTTGGAAAACTATTATTAATTCTTTATTGGAGCGTTAGATAACCATGAATATACTTGCATTTTTTATAGGGATATTAATATCAATTTTGGTGATATTACATTTTAAGAAAACTCGATTGGAAAGTAGTAAATTTGCCTATTCGCTTTTACTTATCACCTTCCCTTTCTATTATTTTGCTTTTGCAGTTTATGCCAATAACTATGCGGTTATACCATTAGAGTTTTTAGCTGGTTTGATATTTTTTATTATTGCGGTTGTATCGTTAAAATTTAGTGGTTTTTATAAATTTAGTTTTTTGGCTTTTGGTTACATATTGCATGGCATTTATGATATCAGCCACAATATATTTTTTATTAATGCTGGCACACCTATTTGGTGGCCGGAGTTTTGCGGTATTATAGATATTATACTTGGCTTATATCTATTAACACTAGCTTTAAGGCTTCGAGTTCGTATTGTCTAACAAGGTGAATAACAGGACAAAAAACACCAGTTTTTCACAAAGCTCGACTTTAACCTACAATTTTTTAGCTCATTATTTGGGCATTAATGTGAATAAATGAAATTTTGCAAATATCACGCTTTAGGTAATGATTACATAGTAATCGATCCAAAATACTTGAATCACAACCTTTCAAAAGAAAATATTAAAAAGATATGTGATCGCCATTTTGGCATTGGCGCTGATGGTATTCTTTATGGTCCTGAAGAAAGTGATACTGGTGAATTTTCTCTGAGAATATTTAACCCTGATTCAAGTGAAGCTGAAATAAGTGGCAACGGCTTGCGTATATTTTCAAGATACCTATGGGATCAATCTTTAGTTTCTAACAATGAATTTACCATTCACTTAAAAGGTCGTGATGTTAACTCTGTTGTCAGTGATAACGGACTTTCAGTCTCTGTTGGTATGGGAAAAGTTCGGTTTACGCATGATTCAATTGGTGAGCCTGAACCTATAAAAGAAGTTATTAAAATTAAAGGACGTGAATTATTTTATTACCTCGCTAATGTTGGTAACCCTCATTGTGTCATTTTACTTGATGATATTAATGACAATATTGCTAAAGAGTATGGAAGCCTTATTGAAAGTTCTTCAAGGTTTATCAACCGAACTAACGTACAGTTTGTGAAAGTCATTGATAGGTCATCAATTCAAATTGAAATCTGGGAGCGTGGTGCTGGATATACGCTAGCTTCTGGTTCAAGCAGTACTGCCGCAGCTGCTGTTGTTCACTCTTTAGGGCTTTGCGATTCCAATATCGATGTTCACATGCCCGGCGGAATAATCAATATTAAATTCAATAACCAGTTTTTTGGCACTATGACTGGAGCTGTTAGTAAAATTTGTGAAGGTGTCATTTCAATCGAAATGCTAAAACCGCGCTAATGGTTTGTTAAACAAGAATAAAACACAGCAGGCTGTTAACAAGACGTATCCATATTCCATATAATCCGAGTCAGCTTTATCTTCCTCATACTAAATTCCATTTTGTTATAAAAGTGATATTTAGGTAGAGAAACTATATTGATTCTTTTAGTTGATAACCTAGAGAAACCTAACAATTTATCATCTGGTCAAATCTAGGTTATCCCAAATGGAATTTGGCGCCGCTTTAAATCACTTGATGATGTAAAGTTATGACGATAACACCATAGCCAACCGATTTTGTCTCAGGGAAATTCGACTTATCACTTTTTTATGACTTTATTGTTCATCGATACAACATTCATCTTGAAGAAATACAATAACAGAAAGTAGCTTTTCATATTCAACCACGCAATAAAGAACTCGCCCTTCACGACGTTGCTTGATCAAACCTGCAGACGCTAAACTAGATATGTGATGAGATAATGTCGAGCCTGGTACGTTTAACTCTTCTTGCACTACGCCGACAGCAATACCTTGTTCCCCTGATTTTACTAAACGTTTAAATATTGCTAATCGAGTTGGATGACCTAGTTCTTTTAAGGCTTTGGCAATCACCTCTATATCCATAATATTTTCTCCAAATAAGCTTATTTTTTTATATTATTCGATATTACTAGAAATATATTAACACGGATACATTTTCTTTTTACTTCGACAAACCCAGAATAATAAAGTTTTCTATGACTATTACACAAAAATAGTGTTTGATACCTTAAACATGTTTGTTTTTTAGCAGTGGAATTAACTGTTCTTTTTTACTCATCAGTTATCATTGCTATGCATCAGAAATATATTCCACCAAGTAAAATTCAAAGTATATTAACCAGTAAAAATGACAAAGGTTATGTCATTGCAGGATTTCTTGCAGCCATCATCCCCTTCTGTTTTTGCTCACCATTCCATTCTTAAAAGGATGACTTAGAACAAAAGTATGCTTCACTACAATGACGCTACTTTTATTTGCTAATCCATTACTTAATCCAATAATCATTAGCTTGTTTACAGTGACTTTCCATTTAAAAGTCACTGTATTTTATTTTACTATTGCCATGGGTGTATCAATTGCTGCTGGTTATTTATATTCCTATATTTTCTAATAAACATCAGTAATAAAAACCAAATAAATCATTAATTTAATTATAAAAAACTTTTAATTTATCTCAAAAAAATTTTAACCAAAAAAGCTTCCGCTTAAAATAACGAAAATATTTATGTTTCTAAAATAATAATTGACAGATGAAATTACAAGTGTAATTCTACACATATAGATTACAAGCGTAATAGTTAATAACTTTGGAACCTGTCATGACCGAAATTAGTAATGCCGAATTTGAAGTACTCGAAGCATTGTGGCAACACTACCCAGCTAGTGCTAACGATATAATCGCTAAACTTAATGAAAGTGAACAAAGCACTGACACCGTAAAACAGGATAAAAAATGGCATGAAAAAACAGTAAAGACACTACTAAATCGCTTGGTAAAGAAGCAGGCTATTAGCTTTGAGAAACAACAGCGCCATTATTTATATTCCCCCTTGTTAGAACGTGAAACCTATGCGTTAAAAGAGAGTAAAAGTTTAATAGAACGAATGTTTAGCGGTAATTTAGCACCTTTAGTGGCAGGTTTTGCTAAACAAAATGACCTTAATAAAGACGACATTAGCGCTCTCAAATCATTGATCTCTGACTGGGAAAAAAACAATGACTAGCTGGTTACTAAATTCATTGTTACCTTTAACATTGTTATTATCGCTGATGTTGCTACTTCGCCATCCCATAAGAAAACAAATTGATGCCTGTACTGTATATAATTTATGGTTAGTTATTCCATTAAGTTTACTGCTTTATACACTGCCTCTACCCTGGCACTTTCTAAACGAATTCACAGTTATTGAACCAAAAAATGCTTTAATACAGCTTTATCTGGTCACCCCAAGTCAAAATATTAACCAAAATTTATTATCAGATAATTCCGCTAATTTTTGGTTAAGTGGTTTATGGCTTACTGGTTTTATTTCACTTATTAGCTATTGGACGATAACTCAACATAGCTATAGTAAGGCCTTAAAATTAACACCATTGTCATATAATAAATATCAACAACAACTCAACGACAATGACGCACAAGCATTATCAATAGCGTTAAGTAGCCATATACACAGCCCAATACTTATCGGGTTATTTAAACAAACTTTAGTTATCCCTGAGGACTTTGAGACACTTTACACAACTGAGCAGCAACAGCTGATTATCAGTCATGAAGCATGTCATTTTTCTCAATACCATATGTGGACAAATCAACTTGCGCTTATGCTCTTAGCGTTATTTTGGTTTAATCCGCTAGCTTGGCGTGCATATTCAGCATTTCGCCAAGATCAAGAGCATGCCTGTGATCAAGTTGTTTTGTCGCGAAAACATACCCAATCTAGGATCCAATACTGTAAAGCACTCATTTTAACGGCAGAAACATCGCCACCTAACGCTTTTACCCTACTGAGCTTCAAGAGTAGTTTTAAGCAAAATGGAGAACAACATTTTATGTTTAATCGTATAAAACAAATAAAACGCATGCCACAAAAACTCTCTACTAAACGTACTATTGCTAAAGCAGTTAAATTAAGCATAGTTACCCTAGTATCAAGTTCACTACTTGCCGGTGTAAGTTATGCTGGCAGTCAAATGGCTCAAAATACTGAGGTTGGGGATCATAAAGAAGAACAAATTCACGTTCGTCCGGCGTATCGCATTGAACCCAAGTATCCTGAAGATGCAGCAAAAGCAGGTATAGAAGGTTCGGTCGTATTAAAATTCAACGTAGAAGGTGATGGCTCAGTAAGTCATGTATCTGTAATTAATGGTAAGCCTGCCCACATTTTTGATGAAACAGCTATAGCAGCATTGAAGCAATGGCGTTATCAAGAAACAGGGAGAGTATCAGAAAATTTATTAGTACAATTAGATTACATAATGAATAGCTCAATCGATAAATCTCAATCTTTAATTGAACGAATCACAGTCAGTCATTAAGTTTTACCTATTGAAGACATACCCCGTAAGGTCTTTCCTGTTTTACGGGGTCTATTATTAGATACCTACGAAGATTTAGTCGTTTTGTAATATATTCACTAGTTAAGTCTGTCTAGCCAAATAACAAGGGCATTTCAATAAGAACACCTATGAATGAGTGTTCCATATTCCCACGTTATCAGACGACTGTATTGTTAAAGCACCCTGCCAAGCACACAAAATAAAATGACTACTTTCACCATATTACTTTCATATTAATTGGGGAACTCATTGCTCTCCCTTACATAAACTAAGCCCCCGTTAGACATCATTTCTGTTGTAATAAACAATGCTGACATATTCAAACCGTATATACACGACTGGAGATGGGCGCTGAATATATTAACGCAGGGCTTATCACAAATTAAATTAAGTATCTTATCAACTTCAATTGGATTGAATTTTGACGAACTAATTGAGCCAAGTGGTACTATTCGGTTACTGCTGCCAAACGTTATCTATCCATATGTGTATCCTTGACGGAAATAAGCAACACAGATATTTAACTCAATGTTATTTACATGTTATTATCGCGCAGCAATCTTAAGGTGTTTTATTTCGGTTATGCTAAATAACTGACTTGTTAAAACTTAAAAGGGAATGTGGTGCAGCGTATTTCATTGAGAATACGGCTAATTCCACAACTGTTCCCGCAACTGTAAATAGGGCTGAATACACTATCGAAAGATAGGAGCCACTGAGGTGACTTAACATCACTTTGGGAAGGAGTATTCAGGTTATCTCTATAAGTCAGGAGACCTGCCTTAGGTATTGACTGTTTAACCGTGCGGGTAACACGAGTACTAACGATAATTGACAAATATTCTCTTTGTTAGTTTCTTTATACTATCCTGTTATCGCCATTAAATTAGCTTAAACAATAAGCTTTTATAACTCTCTGTTGCCAATCAAAGTGCATATTTCGGTATGCTTAAATACTTTGAAAAGTAACTGGAATATATTGAATATAACGTCAGGCAGCAAATGTCACATACCGTTTTACAAGCAAAAAATATAAGTTGGGCTATAGAGCAACTTACCATTATTCAAAATATTGATTTCTCTATCGACGCAGGTGAAACAGTGGCCATTGTTGGTCCCAATGGCGCAGGTAAAACCTCATTATTAAAATGTTTATATGGTGAACACCGAGATTATAGTGGTCAAATATCGATCAAAGGTAAATCACTACAACAAATAAGTCCGCGGCAAGTGGCCAAAAAAATTGCAGTGGTTAGTCAACATGCAGAATCAGTTTTTAATTTAAGTGCGTTAGATATTGTTTCCATGGGCTTAATACCACACAAAGGACTCTTTGATACCACCACAACGGCCGACCATATCAAAATTGATCAAGCATTAAATAAAGTCGATTTACTTAACAAAAAAAATCAGTCTTTCAATACACTCTCTGGTGGTGAACAACAACGTATTCTAATTGCTCGTGCTATTGTACAGTCTCCTGATTTATTGATAATGGATGAACCAACCAATCATTTAGATATTTATTATCAACATCAAATCTTACAATTGGCCAAAAAGCTAAAAATCACCTTATTATTAACCATACATGATTTAAATTTGGCAGCTCAATATTGCGATCGTATTGTTTTAATTGCTAATGGCAGACTCTATGCGGATGATATACCTGAAGTGGTATTTAATGAAAAACTGTTAAGCAAAGTCTTTAAATTAGACTGTCATGTTGATCAAAACCCTTTTACACAATCTCCACGCATAACTTTTTCGGGCAATATTAGCAATCCTCAGCTAAGTAACATTAGGCATGCGGAGTCAATTGTCAATGACTAGATTATCTACAAAATCAACATTGATCATACTGTTATCATTAGTTGTATTTACCATGCTGTTATCCATGGGGTTCGGTGTTGCTGAACTTGGCCATGATGAGGTGTGGCAGTGTATTAGCTCGGGTTGTGATAAGCCTATTTACGATACCATTTTATGGCAAATACGACTTCCTCGGGTATTACTTGGCTTTTTAGCCGGCTTTGGTTTGGCAGTTGCAGGGGCATTAATGCAAAATGTTACCCGTAACCCACTCGCCGACCCCTACCTTTTTGGCATTATTGCTGGTGCGGGTTTAGGTGCAACCTTATCCACGTTTTTGCCAGCTAATTTACAGTTTTTTTCTTTACCTTTAGCAGCGTTTTTAGGTGCGTTATTTGCTGTATTTATCGTCATTGTTGTCGTGGTGCGTAATAACTGGCGCAAAACAGAGCATTTATTACTCGCTGGTGTTGCTGTTAACTTTCTATTTAGTTCTGGTACCAGCTTTATTCTATATATGGGTGACGCATTTTCGAGTAATCGCGTTATATTTTGGTTAATGGGTAGTCTCGCAAGAGCAGACCAAACAGCCTTAATGTGGATATTTCCCGTGGTATTGATTGTCACCATAGCGGCATTGTTATTAGGGCGACAACTTGATGCGTTGTTATTAAGTGATGATAGTGCCCGTACCTTAGGTGTTCATGTAGAAAAATTACGGATCACGGTATTAATACTTTGCGCAGCACTTACCGCCGTCATTGTTTCATTTTGTGGTGGTATCGGTTTTGTTGGTTTGATGATCCCGCATATTGTTCGACGTTTTGTTGGCTTAACCACTGCCAAATTACTCATTGCCACAGGCTTGGTTGGTGGTTGTTTTTTAATATGGGTAGACGTATTAGCACGTACTTCACTCGGTGGTCAAGAGATCCCTATTGGCGTAATTACTTCTGCCATAGGCAGTATTTTCTTCTTATTGATCATGCGAAAAATGTGATCAATAAACCCACTCATTTATTAATAAAGAACTCAATAGAGTATTCCCATGCAACAAATATCAGTAACAGCATTAAATACAGAATATAAAGCTGCGATCCAAAATAAGATAGATCAAAAAACCAAACCGGTTGGATCATTAGGGCAACTTGAAGACCTTGCCAATCAGCTCGCCTTAATTCAAAGCCAGCAACAAGGATACTTGGTTGAAAAAATTATTATCACTAAACCTACAGTTGTAGTATTTGCTGGCGATCATGGCATTAGTGAACAAGGTATTTCAATTGCTCCCAGTGCGGTTACTCGACAAATGGTATTAAATTTTTTAGCTGGCGGTGCGGCCATTAACTGTTTATGTCGTAGCAACAATATTGAATTTACAGTGGTTGATGCTGGTATTATTGAAGCAATAGATCAAACTATCAGTGAGCTTCATCATAACTTTATTCAACAGCGACTTGGTACCGGTACAAGCAACTTTGCTGAACAAGCAGCAATGTCAGATAGCCAAGTAGAGCAAGGCTTAATATACGGCAAACAAGCAATAGCGCCATTACTGAAAAAGGGCTGTAATGTCTTGATTCTCGGCGAAATGGGCATTGGCAATACCAGCTCAGCAGCAGCAATATTGGCTGCGATAACCGCTGAGCCAGTTGAACATTGTGTAGGTATCGGCACAGGTATCAATCCAGAGCAACTCATATTAAAAAAACAGCTAATTACACAAGCACTTAACCGTTTTAATTCTTCCGATCCCAAAGTCATTTTAAGGGAAGTAGGTGGCTTTGAAATAACACAAATGACCGGCGCCATTATTGCGGCAGCACAAGCAGGTATTTGTATTCTTATTGATGGTTTTATCGTCAGTGTCGCGGCATTAGTTGCGGTTAAAATAGCTCCGAATGTTCGCGATTATTTAATTTTTTCTCATCAATCTGAAGAGTCAGGGCATCAATTATTATTAAAAACACTCACCGCAAAACCTTTACTAAACTTAGGTTTGCGTTTAGGTGAGGGTACCGGCGCAGCACTTGCTCTACCCTTGCTACATGCTGCAGCTCATTTTTATAATGATATGGCTAGTTTTGAAAGCGCGGCTGTTACGGTTTAATGATCATGAATGCTTTGAAAAGTTTTCGTTATCAAGTTAATTTATTTTATTTGGCACTGAGCTTTTTCAGTCGAATTCCTGTGCCTAAATCAAGTTATTATAGTGCTGAGTTATTAAATAAATCAGCTCGTTATTTTTCTCTAGTTGGTATTTTACTTGCCTTAATCTTAGTATTTTTATACCTATTAATAACCCCCTACTTCAGCCATAACATCACTATAAGCCTTATTATTATTGCTAGCCTCATACTCACCGGCGCTTTTCACGAAGATGGTTTAACCGATATGGCTGATGGTATCGGTGGCGGCATGACTATAGAAAAACGTTTAGCGATAATGAAAGACAGTCGTATTGGTACTTATGGCGCTGTTACCTTGTTTATGGCGCTATCTTTAAAATGGTTAGTTTTAGTAGAACTCATCCAAAGCTCGATGTTTGTTAGTGCTTTGATACTTGGCTACGCCCTTTCTCGCGCGGTTGCAGGAAGCTTAATCGCTGATATGCACTATGTCAGTGACAGCGACACCAGTAAAAGCAAACCACTTGCCAATAAACAATCTTCTAAAGAATTGTCCACTTTACTCTTTTTTGGTTGTTTACCTTTATTATTACTGCCACTTTTTTATAGTGTCGTGATTCTGGTGAGCTTATCTATTTTCAGAATATGTTTTAAGCGCTGGTTAAATGCAAGAATTGGCGGATATACCGGTGATTGTTTAGGAGCATGCCAGCAAATCAGTGAATTAATTATTTATCTTGCACTTATTGCCTTGTCTGCTTCTCACACCCCATTAGTAACTCACTCAGGAGTAGCCAATTTATGATCCATCTTATTTTAGGTGGTGCTCGTTCAGGCAAATCAAGTTTTGCTGAGCAATGGTGTTTAGCTCAAGTACAAGAATTGCAACAACCATTAACTTATGTCGCAACCGCCACCGCATTTGATCAAGAGATGAATGAACGTATCATTCAACACCAAACAGACAGAGACAAGCGTTGGCAATTAGTGGAATGCCCGTTAACACTTTCAACCTTAATCATTGAATGTAATGAACAACAAATCATCCTCGTTGATTGTTTAACCTTATGGCTTAATAACCTCATTTATTCTTTTGGCGAAAATATTGATATCAGTGCGGCAAAACAAAAGTTACAAAAGCATTTTGATGAACTAGTAAATGCCCTAATAAAAACAAATACCCAAAAAAATGAAGAGTTAACGCTGGTATTTGTCGCCAATGAAGTTGGCTTGGGTGTCATTCCTTTAGGTGCAAGCAATCGTCTCTATGTAGATTATGCAGGTTGGTTAAATCAAGCTATCGCTAAAGTTGCAGATAAAGTAACTTTGGTGACAGCAGGTATCCCTCTGACACTCAAAGATAACGTGAATGGATTAGCAAATGGGTAATCTTTATTTACTCCGCCATGGCAAGGTGAATGGCCCAGCGGCCCTGTACGGTAAAACAGATATTGATGTCTTACCTGCAATCAATAATGAGATGCTTACGAGCCTACTCGATAATCAGGCTCGTTTTTCACGAATACTTTCTTCACCATTAATACGTTGTCAGGGTCTTGCACAAGATTTTGCCAAACAAACAAATAAACCAATAACCATTATTGATGCATTGCAAGAAATGCACTTTGGCAGTTATGACGGACGTGCTTTTGACGACATCCCTTATGAAAATACTGCTAAGCAGTCACAAGCTTGGGCACATTTAGAACGCTTCTGGAAAAATCCAGCAGAATTTTCATTACCTGAGTCAGAAAAACTAAGTGACTTTTATTATCGAGTAAAAAATGCTTGGCAACAACTACTCACCAATTATAAAGATGACAATATTTTGTTGATCACTCATGGCGGCGTAATTCGAATGATTTTAGCCGACATACTAGGTCTAGATTGGAAAAATGAAAAATTATTTAGCCAATTACACATTGGCAATGCCTCTATTTCCAAATTTTCGAATACCCCAAACAACAAAGACAATTTCGTAAAAGTACATGTTATTGGCATGCCTTTGTCATGTTTAACAGCGCAGTTAACATCAAACAATCAATTTTTATCAGTAGCAAATAGCCATGACCAGTGATCACAAAAACAATCAGAAATTAGCAAAAACTTTGATGGTACAAGGTACAACATCGGATGCCGGTAAAACCACATTAGTGGCCGCTTTATGTCGGATATTAGCACGCAAAAATAAAAAAGTAGCTCCTTTCAAGCCTCAGAATATGGCATTAAATAGCGCCGTTACATCATGTGGTGGTGAAATAGGCCGTGCACAAGCAGTACAGGCACGAGCGGCAAATATTGAAGCGGAAGTTGATTTTAATCCAGTATTACTTAAACCCAACTCAGATACTGGCTCACAAGTTATCATTCACGGCAAAGCCATTACCGATATGGAAGCAAGTGCCTATCATGACTATAAAAAGGTCGCGATGAAAGCGGTACTCACCTCTCATCAACGTTTATCCCAGCGCTTTGACTATATTATGGTTGAAGGCGCCGGTAGTCCCGCTGAAATTAATTTACGTGCCGGTGATATTGCCAATATGGGCTTTGCTGAAGCTGTTGACTGCCCTGTAATCTTAATTGCTGATATTGATCGCGGCGGTGTTTTTGCACATTTAGTCGGCACTTTAGACTTACTGTCACAAAGTGAACAACAGCGCGTAGTGGGTTTTGTTATTAACCGCTTTAGAGGTGACATTGCTTTATTACAATCAGGTTTAGATTGGTTAGAAGAAAGAACCGGCAAACCGGTATTAGGTGTGCTGCCTTATTTACACGGCTTAACCATAGCCGCAGAAGATGCAGTAGATACCCAACAAGTGACTACCACACCTAAATTAAAGGTAATTGTACCTGTTTATCCGCGCATGAGTAATCACAATGATCTTGATCCACTACGCTGGCATGAAGATATTGACCTAGAATTTATTTATGCTAGTGAGCAGCAAAAAACGCCTTTACCCGCTGCCGATTTGATTATTTTACCTGGTAGTAAAAATGTCAGAGCCGATTTAGCCTTCTTAAAAGAACAAGGCTGGCATGATGATATTGCCAAACATTTACGTTATGGCGGTAAAGTTTGGGGAGTTTGTGGTGGTTATCAAATGTTAGGAGAAAGCATTGCAGATCCACTAGGTATCGAGGGAAAACCAGGTATCAGTGAGGCACTAAATTATTTACCTATTAGCACAACATTAACAGCTAATAAAATACTCACCAATGTTAAAGGTACTTTATCATTAAATGACGCTATTGCCGATATTAGCGGTTATGAAATACATGCAGGCCAAAGTCAGTTGACTGTTGATAACTCAACAGAACGTACAGTAAAAAACACAGCAAAAACAATTATCAATATCGATGATAAAGCGATTGGGCTGATCAGTAACGATCAACAAATAGCCGGTAGTTATTTACATGGTTTATTTGATCAAGCTGCGGCACTACAGCTGATCATGAAATGGTGTGGCGCTAGTATTTCAACGCCTATTAGTCATCAACAACAAGAAGATATTGCCCTAGATAACTTAGCTGACGCTTGTCAAGAACACCTTGATTTAGTGCAACTTAATAATATTTTAGCCACTTGGAGAAAAGATAATGGTTAGTGATCAACAGAAAAAACAAAACCACAAAGAACGTCAACAAAAACTCAAGGAAAAAGTTGATGAACGTATAGCTGCCGCCACTGAAGACAAAGGTTTATTATTAGTCATTACCGGCAATGGTAAAGGAAAATCAACCTCAGGTTTTGGCATGATCACCCGTTCAGTAGGCCACGGATTAAAAGCAGGTATTATTCAATTTATTAAAGGCACATGGGAGTGTGGCGAACTTAATTTACTCAAACAACATGATGTCACTCATCACGTAATGAAAACCGGTTTTACATGGGAAACTCAAAATAAAGAAGCCGATACCGCCGCTGCACAACTTGCATGGCAAGAAGCAAAATTATTACTTCAAGATCCTAATATTCACATCATTTTACTTGATGAACTCACTTATATGGTGACTTACGGTTATATCGAACTAGAAGAAGTCATTGAAGCATTAAATAATCGTCCCCCCATGCAACATGTAGTGATCACAGGACGAGCCTGTCATCGTAAATTAATTGAATTGGCAGACACGGTATCAGAAGTGCAGTCAATCAAACATGCATTTGATAACGGTATTAGAGTGCAAAAAGGTGTGGATTGGTAATACTATGAAACTTATTACAATTTCGATTAATACGTATAAAACACAGATAAAGTTTCGCTTAATACTGTCTCTTTGCTCTTTGTTTTTATGCTCATTATCTTTCACATCCTTTGCTTTTAATGATGCCCTAACTGCGACAAACAATAAAAATGATGGTTCACAAAACTACCAAAGGATCATTGCACTAGCACCACATATTGTCGAAATGTTATATGAATTGGGTGTCGGCGATAGGATCATCGGTACAACTCAGCATTCAGATTACCCTGCAGCTGCGAGTAAAATCCCACGTATTGGCAATTATGCTCGTTTAAAAATAGAGCAAATTCTTGCTTACCAACCCGATTTGATTATCGCGTGGCGTACAGGTAATCCAAGTGACGATTTGGCTCGCTTAGAGCAACTTGGCTTAAATATTGTGTATTCAGATCCACAATCACTGGCTGATGTTGCTGAAGAATTGCGTTATTTTGGCCAACTTACCCAAGTTGCTGAGGAAGCTGAAATTCAGGCGAGGAAATATGAAACTGATTTATTAACCATTAAAAATACCTATCAACATAGAGACCCCATTTCGGTTTTTTATGAATTATGGCCACGCCCATTAACTACGGTCGCTAAATACGACTGGCCGCAGCAGCACCTCGATATTTGTGGCGCCAGCAATCCTTTTGTTGACAGTAAAAGTACCTATCCACAAATTGGTCTTGAACAAGTTGTCGTCGCCAAACCACAAGTGATCATTCAACCTGAGTCTAATGGTGAGCCTAGCCCTGATGCCGTAAACTGGCGACAATGGCAGGAAATCCCTGCAGCAAAACATAAACAATTTATTCAGCCAAACTCTGATAGATTGCATCGTATGACTCCTAGACTTTTGCATGAATTGGAACAGCTTTGCATAGCAATTGATCAATCTAGGAAGTATTACCAAGGCTTAAAGTCGGTTATCTAAAGTTGAACAATTATGATGATACGATCTAAAAATTAATATTTAGACGATTTAAGCTTAAGAAGTGCATATTCAGCGGTATTGGATTTGTATGCAGGTGTTCTCGACTAAATTGAGTCTCATTTTGCTAATGTTTCACATCTAGATGTGTAGCATTAGCAACGTCTATAGACAAGCGTAAACTCTTGTTAAATTATTGAGGCAGGTATTAAGACAATCCCTTTTATTGCATATCTAAATACTACCTGAATATTTTATATACTTTACCAATCCAAACCTTTTTGTGCTTTTACACCAGCCTTGAAAGCATGTTTAATCGGTTGCACTTCCGATACGGTATCTGCCAGTTCAATAAGTTGACGATGACAAGCTCGCCCAGTAATAAGTACATGTTGCATTTTAGGACGATTATTTAAAACCTCGATAATCTCATCCAATTCAATATATCCATATTTAACCATGTAGGTCATTTCATCGAGTAAAACAATATCAAGACTTTCATCACTTAACATTTCTTTACTTTTTTGCCAGGCGATTTTTGCTGCAGCAATATCAGTTTCCCTGCTTTGGGTTTCCCATGTAAACCCAGTACCCATAACATGATGTTGAATGGGAAATTGTTTTAAAATGTTCATTTCTCCACATTCCCATTTAGAGCCTTTGATAAACTGCACAATGCCCGCTTTTTGGCCGTGACCAATAGCCCGCAATACCGTACCAAATCCCGAGGTACTTTTACCTTTACCATTGCCAGTTATTACAACTAAAACACCACGTTCCTCTGTCGCTTGGGCCACTCGTTTATCGACATTGGCTTTAATTTTCTGCTGGCGTTCAATATGCTTTTGCTCTTTAGCTTTTGCCAGTTTGTTGTGCTGAGTTACCATTATATCTTTTTCAATATCTTTCATCACTTTTCTCACTTTCCATTTAACCTATGCTCTGCTTATTTACTTTATATTGTCGAAGAATACGCGACGACTTTAGGCTCTTTTGATCTTTCAAGTTCAAATTTTGTTCATCCCCCCTTTTCAGGGTCTCGATAAACTTGCCCCTTAGACTGATAATCTCCGGCAACAAGACTTGCAGCAGAACGATCAGATACAAAAGCTAACATCTTTAGTTCAGATGCATGCAGTGTAAAGCGACTAAAAAAAACAGTAAAAAACATAGAAATAACAAGGGTTTATTTGCTAAACACGTGTTTGAAATTAAAAGGTCTTGGCATAAAAGTATCAGTAAAATAATTGATTAAATAAATGATCGTTCAAGGCTAAAAACTACGCAACTTATTAAAAATGCGTAGTGTTAGGCTGGGGTTGCTAGGAAAATACCAATGCATATAAGAGGCAAGAATGTTGTTATGTAAATATACAAACTCCCCTGCACGCTCACTCGGGTGATGGCTTGTTTGACAAAGTGGCTCTACTTCAATCTCCGCAGAAGAATAGTGAAAACTATGGCCACGAATAATATTGTCACAAACTTGCACCTCATTGCTTGTTGTCAGACTTTCATCACAAGCTTTAGCTAATTCTTTTTCAAATGAAGAAAGATCAACCCATTGCGAACCTATTGCCGCAAGCTTTTTTTGCATCACAGCTTTACCTGGCATAAGTCCAAGCATAGGAATTTGATTACCCGACATATCGGTTAACTGATCAAGTAAATATAACATGCCACCACATTCAGCAATGATTGGTTTATTACTGCTCGAAAAATCTCTTATATCACGCAGAAAAGTCAAATTGTTCATTAACTTTTCAGCATATAATTCAGGATAACCACCAGGTATGTACAAGATATCGCCATCAGGTAGGTGTTCATCAGCAAGCGCTGAACAATAAATCAGCTCTGCTCCTGCTTGCTGCAAAAATGCAATATTAGCCGCATAAATAAAACTAAATGCGCTATCGCGGATGATAATAATGCGAGTACCAAGCAATGCTTGTTTAATAACATCGTTTGGGTTATTAATTTCGACGCTAAAAAATTCAACTTTCGATGTCAGCTCAGTCAAATCAGTATTAGCGATATGGCTAGCCGCTTGATCTAATTGCGTATCAATATCCGCTAACTCTTGTGCCTGTACCAAACCCAAATGGCGCTCTGGTAAGGTTATAGCGTCATCTTTTGGCAAACGACCATAAAAACGAAATTCCTCAGATAAACTCTTACTCAACATCTCGGCATGACGTTCGCTATTTACACGATTAGCAATCACTCCAGAAAATGGCAAATTTTCACGGAATTTTGCCAAACCAAAGGTCACCGCAGCAAATGTTTGTGCCATGGCTTTGGCATCAATAACACCAAGTACCGGAATATTGAAATATTGAGCTAAATCAGCACTGCTTGGCGTGCCATCAAATAACCCCATGACACCTTCAATTAAAATCAGATCAGATTCCATCGCCGCGCGGTAGAGTAACTCTTGACAGCCTTGCTCTCCTACCAGCCATAAATCTAATTGATATACCAACTCGCCACTGGCTTGACGTAAGATCATCGGGTCAATAAAGTCTGGCCCTACTTTAAACACAGTCACCTTTCGACCTTGGTTGCGGTGATAACGAGCAAGTGCAGCGGTCACTGTAGTTTTACCAGAGCCGGAATGTGGTGCTGCAATAATTAATGCTGAACACATAACACCACTACCAGCCTGATGTACTACTTTATTTTGAAAGGGTAATGTTTTTTTATTCACTTCAGTCATTAAATTTTCCTTTTTATTCCCGTTGCCAATCACAAACTAAAGCGAGTTATTCACGTTAGCATTAGGGTCTGTTGACCTTTCGAGTTTAAATTTTGTTCAACTAAGCGTCTTCTGATCGCGGCACTTGTTATGCCTCTTAGTTCTCTAAGTAAATAACGAGTAACAAAAAGCAGAAGTCGCTTAGTTGAACCCGAAGGGCAACGGTTTCTTTGGCATTTCTACCGCGTTGTCACATGTTTAAGTAGAATAACTAGATTACACATGCTCCGCCTTGTATAAATGCCAAATAAATCGTTGCAAAAATAAACTCCAAAGATTAACAGACCCTTTTGTTTATCACCTTTTCGGTGAAGAAATGGCTAAGTGTGAAATCAATAACGATAGCGGAGATAACATAGAAAACAGGATTGGAAATAGATTTAAAATAATATTTTCCGACACGTGTTGTATATTCCGCCCAAGATAAAACAGGGAACTTTTCTGATAGCAGGTAATAACTGCCATTTGAGATAAAAAACGCAATAGAGCTAGCAATAAATAATGCTAATGCCACTTTAACTACATTGATTTGCCAATGACTTTGCTGCCAGTTGGGGCGAGCATAATAACCGATAGAGAACATAACGCCGTAGCTCAATACTAATGCAGGATATGAGGTGGTAATACAATCGCCAAATTGACCACGATAATAAGATGACGCGAGATCCATAGTGATCGATAAAATATAGAAAAACCAAAATACTTTGATATTACGTAAATACATACCGGCTAAGAAAAAAACAGCGGTTGAAGCGCTGGTAAGGTGGTTTAAACTGGAAAAATGATGACCACGAGTAGCTAACATTAATATCGTTAGCAAAGTAAAAATAGCGATAAGTAAACTAACTGGTGATTTTTGGTGGCCTGATTTCATAACGATCCCGCTGTCTAATAGTTAATATTAACGGTGTTTGGAAATCAAAGTCAGTAAACGGTGTCTATAATGGATATCAAATATTAAAGCGTTAACGATACTTTAATAAAACATCATACGATTTAATTGCTGTAATTCAGCCGCTTACTTATCTCTGAATCACCGCCCACCGCAGTTGTCGAGTGATAGTTATTTATTTCATTAATAACTATAAATTAGGCCGGTCTCCGGACTCCTGATCATCGCATTTGCAACACCTTCCCATATTTCCATTAACGTTATGATCAACGTAATCATTCAATACAGTGGTTTTGTTGCTGCTCACAGTTACCGTTGCGGGGGCAGTACTGGTATCTCACCAGTTTCACGTTTCATCTTCATTGGCTACATTTTTCTTTTTTAGTCACAAAACTAAAAGCGCAAAAATAATGTAACTGAAGACACCTAAATCGGCGTCGATATTACGCTATCCCCTAACAATGTTCAATATAAGGTGAGTAAGAAACTAGAATTGAAGACTGAACTATACTCATAATACTTAAAGGTGCAGTGTGATGGGTGTATACCTAAGTACATTCAGACACAGACTTGTGCTGGAATTAAAAAAGACATCAATATCTGATGCCTTTTTATGTATTGATTAATGGTCAATTACATTAATTTTGAAAAGTAATACCTAGGTAAAAAGCACGTTCTTGCGTATTGTAACCACTCACTGTTTGGTAATTATTATCGAATAAATTACTCACTCGCGACGTTACACTGAAACGTTCTGAAATTTCATAGTTCAAGCCTAAATTGACTAAATGATAAGTATCTAAGTCAACCATACCTGCACCATAAACATCGTCTTTTCTTGCACCAACAAACTGATATTCAGCATAAATGTCAGCATCACTAAGTGTCGTGATAAATTTATAGTTAAATTTTTCTTTAGCACGGCGGATTAATTGTTTGCCGGTAGATTGATCTTCAGCATCTGTATAAGACATATTCACTTTATGCGTACCGCCAAAACCTACATAATCAACAGAAAATTCGACACCATTAATCTCTACTTCTTCAAAATTAGCCGCTTCTCCGTCTTTTCTGCCGATCAAATCATCGATACTTGAGTGATAAAAACTTATATTGGTATTTACGTTGGCAAGTGTAGTCTCAAGAAACAACTCAACAGACTCAGATAGTTCAGAGTTTAATGTTGGTGTACCAAAGTCAGGATAAAATAAGTCGTTAAATGTTGGCGCTTTAAAGCCGGTGCCATAATTAAGTACTAAACGACTATCGGCATTAACTTGATAACCTAGTCCTAGGTTATAGGTATTTTCCGAGTTTATATCTTCAACGTTATCATGTCTTAAAGTTGCTTCATAACTCCAAGCACTTTGACTATAAAGTGTATGAGCATAAATACCTGTAGTATCTCTTTTTTGCGTATCATATACGGTGGCACTTTTAGATACATCGTCTTGATAATAATCAACACCAAAGTTGAACTGTAGGCTTTCAGAAATTCGGCTGTTATTGACTATTGAATATTGATTACGACGTGTTTCAAAAATCCCTTGAGATACACCATCACGTAGGCTGTCTGCACTATCGCGATTTTGTCCCACAGAAACCACTGTATTGTTATCGACACCCTTTATGTTACTGGCATAATTAGCACGAATTAACCAAGCTTGGTTATTAATATCTGAACCATTGTAATAGCCATCAAATTCATTTTCACCTTGATCATTGGAGTATAACCAATCTAATGATAAGTCATCGGTTACGTTTTGCTGACCTCTAATGGCAACTGAGGTAAACTCATAACCATCATCATCAGTTTCATCGCCTTCTTGAACATCAAAGCCATCATTTTTTTCATGACTGATAGTAATACTGGTTCCGCCATTCCCATGACTAATCCCCATACCTACATTATATTTTTGATATTGTTCACTACCGAAGCTAACACCAGCAAACAATTCACCATCAGCTAGTTGACGGGTAAATATTTGTATTACACCGCCAATAGCATCTGATCCCCATAAGGCAGCTCGTGGTCCTTGAACAATTTCAATACGCTCAATTAGCTCAGGAGAAAGACTATTAAAACTGGTTCCCCCCGATGTTGCAGAACTAACACGCATGCCATCAATAAGCACAAGAGTATGATCTGAATTAGTACCACGCATAAAGATAGACGCGTTTTGCCCTCTACCGCCGTTAACCGCGATATCAATACTGGGAACTGTTGATAATAAATCTAGCACCGAAATAGGGTTTACTAATTCAATATCAGCGCGCGTAATAACCACTTGGCTTGTCAATGCATCACTAATATTTAACGAAGAACGCGTAGCAGTAACAGTAATCGTTTCTATTTCATCAGCATTTTGGGAATTGTTAGTTTCCGCTGAAACGGTAAAGGATGTAGACATTGCACCAGCGATAGCAAGTGACAAAAACGTTTTTTTAAAAGAGTTATTTTTCTGAGTATTCATATGACCTCGTTAATGATGCCCTCCGCACCACTTTGATAACCGCAAAGACTTGCGGTATTAATTAAATAAATTCAAGTGCTCGGACTAACATAATAAAACTATGATTACCGTTGCGGGGGCAGTGAAGTATTTTCATCTTCTTCCCTTAAACCTATTATGTATAACAGTATTTAGTTTGTACTAAATTACCGTCGATTTCTTGTTTCAACTCCCTTAGTTACATTGAACTAAGCAAGTCGAGATATCTTTAAGCATTATTTAGATAATGCCCTTTTTTACAATGCATGAAGTTAGTAGATTCTATTTTTTGAGACTCGTTAATTTTATCAAAAATTTAAATCCTGTTACGTTAATACATCAGTTTTACTTATCAGTTAAACTTGGAAACATTATTGATGGTCAACAAAAGAGAGCAATGCTCACATAGAACTATATTGTGTTTCATAAAATAAAAATCGCGATTATCAACAGTTAAGAAAAAATAGCAAGAATTATTTTACTTAACCTTAGGTGACCGGTATTGAAAAGATGGTAGCTTTAACAACAAAACCCTAAAAACCAACTATTAAGGTTATCAACAGCCCAAAGTTAAAATTCAACAAGAGCCAGATAACAAATTGATTTGACTAATTAAAATCATCACTTTCATTTGAAATACATTACATTAATGGCCTTGAAATAATTTACCAAGGATAAATTTAATATCATTGGCCACGCAATTTGAGATATTCTATATAAGAAATTATTGTACCTTGGCTATAAACAATCTATGCAAAAAATATGTCTTGATTTACTCGCTGAATTCGAAGAACTAGCATCGGTGTTAGAAACATTGTCAGAAGAACAGTGGCAACAAAAAACGCCTTTTAAGTATTGGTCAATCTACGATCAAGTTGAACATTTACACTTTTTTGACTTACAAGGTCTTAGTGCAATACAGCAACCACAAATATTTGAACCTTTTGTTGAGCAATTTAAACAAAAAACCAAAACACAGAGTTTTGTTGAAATCGCTCGAGAACATATTGGGCTACAATCACCACAACAATTATTAACCAAATGGTCTGCTACTTATCTTGAATTGATTGATAGTTTACAAAAGCTTCCAATAGAGAAAAAAATATCATGGTTTGGCCCACCAATGAGTCCATTATCTTTTATTTCTGCACGACTAATGGAAACATGGGCGCATGGACAATCGATTTTAGATAGTTTAAAAATAGCTAGAACAGGTACTAATAGACTTTATTACATTGCTGAATTAGGCATAAAAACTTTTAGCTGGTCTTTTAAGGGGAAAAATATTCCCGTACCTGAAGTAAAACCATATGTTGAACTCACCTCACCAACTGGCGAAATTTGGCAATGGAATAATCCACTATCAAAGGAAAAAATTAGTGGTTCAGCATTAGATTTTTGTCAGGTTGTAACCCAAACAAGAAATGCAGCAGATACTCACTTAATGATTCAAGGTAAACATGCACAGCAATGGCTTGATATTGCGCAATGTTTTGCAGGAAACCCCTCAAACCCACCGGCGCCTGGAGTACGACGAATAGACGGTTAAAGATACAATCATTATTAATAAGAACAACCTTCTAATCAATAAACCTTATTAAAAAGACATATTGCTTTGAGAAATCAATGCTAAAATAAGATATGTGTATGCAATAAACGTAGGCATTAAATGAATAACGCATTTCTTCTTATTATATTACTCTTCTCCGCAATGGCTTTTTCGATAGAGGAAGATAAAGAGCTCCCACCTTTAAATCCTAAATATATGGGGAACCATAATCTCGTATTATTTAATAAAGGTTCCGCTATTTATGCCTCCCATTTAGTCTCTTATGAAGAACCTAATAACGTACAAATACTTTACAAGCTAGAAGTAAAAGATATCTCCTTAATTCAACTTGTACGAGATGCCGACCTTGTCACAATTAAACCAAAAGCGTTTAATTTAGAACGAATGATGCGAGGGGAAAAATTTGAATTAACTGCAGATGTTTATTTAGGCCACTTTAACCGTGGAGGTCTGTTAACTTACGAAAATTTATCCATTAGTTTTCATAAAAAACTTTACCACAGAGTAATGGACAATCTTGAACAATCTAATAACCGACAAAAATATGATGTTGTACAACTTCCTCGCAATGAAAGAATTATTGTTCACCAAATACAATTTCCTCCCAGCTATGCGCAAATTATTTATCTAGCCGACGATGTTAGCTGCATTACAAACTTCACGTCCTCAAAAGCCGTTCCTACGCCAGCCGAAACTTACTACAAGTTAACTTATTGCGGTGCAATGAAACCAATGTATTACGAGACTGAAGACTTTAAATAGTAATATACAACAATAAAACTAAATAGCTAAAAAATCTCCAGTGAGAATAAGTTTTCAGTATAAGGTGCCTGGTTGAGTAATCCCAGACTAGTGAGGTAGGATACAACATTGGACTTGCATACTAAAACAGCCTTAGAATAAAAGATTAACTATTTCAATTGGCATTATTCACTCAGTATTTGTGTTTATGCCTTTGCCTTTGCCTTTATAAATATCTTAGCTTTATTGAAAAATGAAGAATTAAAGAAACAAACTATCAATACTAATTAATCGTCTAGAAAAATAAAACTTTGTATGCCATATTGTGTAAAAACACTATGTATATTATTTAATAATAATGACCTCCAATATATTTAAAGTATTACTTCTCGCCCTTACAATTCAAGCTTGCAATACAGAAAAGCCAGCTACAGTAATTCCTGCCTCTAAAAACATGCAATGGTGGGAAGATAGACACAATAGAATAGTTGCGTTAGATAAATCTGATTTTAAAGTATTTTTTTTGGGTGACTCCATAACACAAGGTTGGATAATGGCTAAGTATGGCCATAATATTTGGTTAGAAAATTTCGGAGAAGAAAGTGCACTGAATCTGGGATTTTCTGGAGATAGAACACAAAATTTACTTTGGCGGATAGAAAATGGTGAACTCGATAAATCAAACCCTGAGTTAGTTATTTTAATGATTGGTACCAATAACGCTAAAGACGACTCTGCAGAAGATATTGCCAAGGGAGTTAAAGCTATCCTTAGTGTAATCCAGACCAAATTACCTAAAACAAAAATTATAGTTCATCGTATTTTCCCTCGTGGTATTGAAAGCCATCCTCTAAGGCTAGTCACAAATAAAGCCAGTGAAATATTTTCTAAAAATTCTAATGAACAATCTATCTACTATTTAGATATTAATAGTCACTTTCAAGATGAATCCAATAATGTGCCCATTGATATTATGTATGATGGGTTACACCTAACTACAAAAGGATATGCTATTTGGATAAACGCTATAAAGCATTTACTGCCCAACTAGTCACTACAAATCAAACAGTTACAAGCATCAGGCATTACTTAATTAGTAGCTACTGATTGAACAAAGGCGTTTGTTATCACTACGAACTCCTCTCCTAAAGTCGACAAATATAATTAAATTATACTTGCTTCGTCGTTCCTTATTTGGGTTTTTCTCTATCCTTTTGCTTAACTTTAACTAAATAAATTACATTAGTATCCTCGACAGGCACAAGCTTTACCGATTGTTGTTTAGTACTCATATAAATTAATGATAGTTAAGAATTTGAGTCTAGATGTAAATTAAGACTTTCTAAGTTTACTTCCTCTTTTGTAAGCGAGTTGTTCACACCACTATTTTTGAGAGTACAAAGTAGGTATTACTGAAGATTTAAATTGAATAAACAAATATGCAGGTTGATAAATAACAAAACAATTGGGTGATTTTATGAATGGTGCCTTGACCCTGAATCGAAGAATCACGATAAGCAATTGATACAAAATCATTTAGTAATCACACTTTCATAACAGTGTAACTAACAACTAAAATCACTACTGAATATAGCCTACATCTATTGACTATATTCATTTCCAAATAGATTATCCATTTGAGCAAGAATCATAGGCCAATAAGAGATTTGTTCAAATATGTTATTCACTTCAGTGCAATCATATCTCCGTAGTTCAGCTCTTAGCTTGCTAATACGCCTCATTAGCCGATCGTTTATTGCTGGCGCTTCTATTATCAAGCTTTAAGACTATTTGGTGAAGAGTGTGATTTATATTGAAAGTAATATAACGAATACCATTTTCATTTTCTTCTAGTTTTAGTTTTAGTTTTAGTTTTAGTTTTAGTTTTCGATGATCATCACTAAGATGTTCACAGTCTATTGAATAATTAGCTCGTGACATAGTAACTAAAGACTTAAATACCTTTGGCATGTATACGTTTATACTCAGTGGTATAAACCCTTGTATGAATTCTGCCATAATATTGGTCTTTAGGCATTGTTTTTCACTTCTTAAATTAAAGAGAAAACATATTATCTTCGCCTACTTATCTACGTGCTGTACTCACGCCAGCCTGTTTAATTGATACCATACAAAGAGCATCAACTTAGTTAATAAGTTTAGCCGTTGAACAGGATTTTTAATTTCGGCTAGTATCGTTGGTAAATTGACTAACTCATTTTGAAAAAAAATGTTTTTCAAAAAACCTAATATCACCACTTATATATTTACAATTCGTATCCTTCATCATATCAAACCCCGCAACCTGCTGTTATACACAGCTACAGTTTATTATATTTGAAATTGTGCGAAAAACAGGCTTTATCGACGCTTTTCTAGTAAACAATATTTAAGTCTGTATCCTTTATGATTAAATCAATAAAAAGCTAGATTATTTATCATAGGGAATAACATGAAACTGGATCTGTTTTTGATACTTACCTTAGCTCACAATTCAGCTATGGCAGGTGGAACTCCAAAGGTATTCAATAAAGGTGTTTTAAATATTTCTTGGACAGGTACATTAAAGTAAGTTCGATTATTGGTTAATAACTGAAACGTAGCCTTTTGGTGGTATTTAAATTTTGATAACAATATATAACGATTTTTTGGGTAAAATGATAGATGACCTCTCTCAGGTCTTTCAATTTAACAGGGTAATAAACATGAAAAAATCACTAATCTTGGTATTATTTTTAACTATCTATGGATGTGATAAAGATTCAGCCAAACCTGTACCATATGAAGATATTCAACAACTTATGAACCAAGCCATAACAGGTATAAATGATAACGTACAATATATTGTTACTGGCGATAGTACTAGAGACAATCATTATAACGAAATGATTGCTTACTATATAGAACAACTGAGTAAAGCAAATATTTCAGTTTATAATAATTCTGCGAGTAGACAAAGTGGACAAGATTGGAAAAACAATGCAGATCAAACAACACTTGGCCAAGCTGTCGCGGCAACCTTTGGAGATGGCTCAAATACAATACTTGAATTTTCTCTTGGTATTAATGACTATAGTAATGGTGCCACAAAAGAAGATATAAAAAGGTGGTTGAAAGAAGGTTTAGAGTCATATTTACGGTCTAAACCAGAAGCAAAAGTTTTATTGGTTACACCTATCAAAACGGGTTATAAAAAACGAAATCGAGTTCTTAAAGAAATATATAATGAATTGTCTTTTGAATTATATATTCCACTTGTCGATGGACTAGTTCCAACCAAAACTGTTTATAAAAATTCTGATTATTATCACGATTCAACTCATCCAAATAAATTTGGAAGCATCAGAATAGTAAATTATATCCTGAGTGAGATTGGAGATTCCTTATTTCACGATACAGTCACACTAGTAGAAAGGTCTGCGAACTCAATTCCTCCAAATAAAATAGAAATGCTTGGAGCTGTAGAAATCGGTTACTGGGATATCACAACAGGTGAAGCAAGACATAATACCGAATGGCGAAAGCTGTCATCGATAACAATAGAGCCTAACTTTATACTTAAAATACAACACCAAGGAAATAGGTTTGATGTAATATTTATGGATGAAAATTTTGACTTTATATCAAGTGAGAAAAGCTTCACCTGGTTAACTGAAGCTTACCGTAGAATAACTATTCCTGAAAATGTATGGTATGCCAACATTAATATTTCATCTGATGGTTACCTATATGATAAAACGAATGATATTCCATCAGTTAAATATTTCATAGAGACTTCCAAAGTCCTAAAAATTGATGAAATAAACGACGGATTAGATATTAAACTAAGAATAGAGTAATTTTTTAAAATATATCTCTCGCGTAACATTATCGTTTGTCACCATTTCCAACTTTAAAATAGGATGGTTTCGACATTATATCAAATGACTATATTTGTTACCAAAAAACCTAATTTTAATAAACGGTTAATGTTCGCCGATAACCTAGCAATAGGATAATACGTTTGTTTTACATAGGGAAATTAATTTTTGATGGGAATTATTGATTGAATTAATGGTGCCTTGACCCGGAATCGAACCAGGGACACGAGGATTTTCAATCCTCTGCTCTACCGACTGAGCTATCAAGGCATTACTAACGGTTTCGATAGATAGAAGTATATCGAAGAGCGCACATAGTATAGTTAATTATGATACCTGTAAAGAGAGATATTCGTTGTTCTCAACATTAGAACAATGAATTGCTATTATACAGCTTTTAATCAAGATACGTTTGCGTATGATGATTGCTCATTCAGCAAACAGTAATCATCATGCTTAAAAATACCAAACAACAATTTGGCTTGATAACCAAAACATTTCATTGGCTCTCTGCTCTTACCATTTTTGGATTATTTGCTTTAGGCTATTGGATGGTTGACTTGGATTATTACAGTGAATGGTATCAAACCGCCCCTCATTGGCATGAAAGTATTGGTATACTTTTATTGATAGTAACCATCGCCCGTCTTATCTGGCGGTCTTTAAATACTAAACCTGCAGCAATAGAAAGTCATTCAATAGCTGTGCAACGAAGTTCGTATATTGCCCATGTCATACTGTATATCATGCTTTTTTTGATGATGTTCAGCGGTTATCTCATCCCTACTGCAGATGACCGTCTCATTGCAGTTTTTACTTGGTTTGATGTGCCGTCACTTGGTGAGCTTTTTGCTGATCAAGAAGACGTAGCCGGCATTATTCATAAATACGGCGCATATAGCATAATGGCAGTTGCAATTGTCCATGCTTTAGCTGCCCTTAAACACCATTTTATTGATAAAGACGCCACCTTAAAACGTATGCTCAAATAACAGTATTAAATATTACTTAACGACAACTAGAAAACTCCATAAATTTATAAAGGAAATCCCATGAAAAAAACACTTTTAGCCGCCGCATTTATAACAAGTAGCTTATTATCAAATGCCAATGCAGCAGATTATAACGTTGATACCTCAGGTGCTCATGCATCAATCAATTTTAAAATAAAGCATATTGGCTTTAGTTGGTTAACCGGACGTTTTAACAAGTTTGATGGGACATTTTCTTATGATGAAAATAATATAGCTGCATCTAAGATTGTCATTAATATAGATACCACTAGCATTGATACTAATCATGCAAAGCGTGATAAACATATTCGCACCGATGATTTCCTTGATACTAACAAATTCTCAACTGCAAAATTTGTAAGCACTAAAGTTGAAGATAAGGGCAATGGCGGTTTAACTATTACTGGTGATTTAACGCTACACGGAGTGACTAAATCTTTAGTCCTTGATGCAAACAAGGTTGGCGAAGGTAAAGATCCGTGGGGTGGTTACCGCATTGGTTTTTCAGCCACAACTAAAATTACTATGAAAGATTTTGGCATAAACAGCAATTTTGGTGATATTTCGTTTGATTTACAAATTGAAGGAATACGTAAATAACAGTGCTTTTTTGGAAAAAAGTGTAAGTACTTAACTTTTATCTTGAACTAAAAAGTTGCCACTCCATTCTGAATAAAAAACGCCAGCATTTGCTGGCGTTTACAATTCATTCTATATGTATTTATATTGGCTAATATTACAAATCAAAATCACCAAAATCGAGATCTGATGAATTATCTAATGCTTTTTTTGACGGAGGATCTAAAAGTGACGGTTGTACAACATCAACAATTTGTTCAATCACTTTTTCTTTAGTTTTACCCTCTTTACGCTTCTTACGTTGCAGACAACGCTTTATCACTTTTTGCTTATCGTCAGAGTTTAATATTGTCCACTTTTGACGCTCATCTCTGGTTCGAAAGCAGCCCAAACATTGACCTTTATCATCTGACTGACAAATACCAATACACGGACTTGGAACATCAAAAAACTCTAATTGCATACGTTTCTATTTAATTACATTAGTAAAGGTGGCTAAATCAAGTATAACTTAATAGCCACAATACTGTTTAAGCCAATTTATCTGTAGCAATGTGATAATCAGGGTCTTCAATCACATTTATTTCAACCAAGCTACCTGCTTTGGTTAATAACTTAGTACATTCATGACTTAAGTGTTTTAAATGCATAGTTTTTCCGCGAGAAAGATAACGTTCAGCCAAAGTATCAATCGCTTCTATCGCTGAGTGATCAGCAACTCGTGTATTTTTGAATTCAACGATGACATCATCACTGTCATTATCCATATCAAATTGCTCTAAAAAATTTGATACAGAGCCAAAAAATAGTGGCCCAGTTATATCATAAACCGTGGACCCTTCTTCATTAGTACTACGGTGCACAACGACATGTTTGGCGTGCTCCCATGCAAATACAAGAGCAGATACAATAACACCAACAACTACAGCTATCGCTAAATCAGTTGCGACAGTCACGCCCGAAACTAAGATAATGACAAATGCATCACCTTTAGGAACTTTTCCTAATATTCTAAAACTTGACCATTCAAAAGTACCAATAACAACAATAAACATTACACCAACTAACGCAGCTAGAGGTATCTGCTCGATTAAGCCAGAGGCAAATAAAATAAAAGCAAGTAAGGCTAAGGCAGCCGTTATACCAGATGCTCTGCCTCGGCCACCGGAATTAACATTTATCATAGATTGGCCAATCATCGCACAACCGCCCATACCACCAAAAAAACCAGTAACGGTGTTTGCTGCACCTTGGGCAATACATTCTTTATTGCCACGTCCACGAGTACCCGTTAGCTCATCGATTAAAGTAAGAGTTAATAATGATTCAATTAGGCCAATTGCTGCCAATATTAAGGCAAAGGGTAGAATAACTTTTAATGTTGTTAAATCAAATGGCACACTTGGAATGCTAAAAGTAGGTAAACCGCCTGCAATAGAAGCAACATCACCAACAAGCTTTGTATCAAGGTTAATACCAAATACAAGTAGTGATATAGCAACAATAGCAACTAAAGTTGAAGGTACAACATTCGTTAATTTGGGGAGAAAATGGATAATTGCCATGGTCAAAATAATCAATCCGGCCATAGTATATAAAGGTGAACCTTGCATCCATTCTAATTCACCTGCAGCATTGGTAATTTTGAATTGCCCTAGCTGCGCCAAGAAAATAACGATAGCTAAACCATTAACAAAACCTAGCATTACAGGGTGTGGTACTAAGCGAATAAATTTACCTAGTTTAAAAATACCAAACAGTATTTGCAGTAAGCCTGTGAGCACCACAGTGGCAAATAAATATTCAACGCCGTGTATTGCCACCAAACTCACCATAACAACGGCCATTGCACCTGTGGCACCAGAAATCATTCCTGGACGACCTCCAAAAATAGAGGTTATAAGGCCGACCATAAAGGCTGCATATAAACCGACAAGTGGCTCAACACCAGCAACAAAAGCAAAAGCTACTGCTTCAGGAACAAGTGCTAATGCAACCGTTAGACCAGAAAGAACATCGTTCTTTAGGTTGGAAACTTTATTGGCATGTAATTCAAACATTGTTTTCTCACGTTTTTAAAAGAGCAATTTGTACTTAATACTTATAGGTATCATCCCAAACAATAATATCGACAAGCTATGACTTAATCATAGGTCATAAAAACAAATGAATTTGTTAATCATTTCGTCTGGTATATAACACCAAGATAAAATGAACGTTACCTTGTTACATTATTTACACACAGAAAAGTGAATATAGGGGGATTAAGCGGCGGGAATACTATAGATAGTTGTGAGAAAAGTCAATAACCATACGATTTGACAACAACAGTTCATATGGTTATCTTTTTGATTTTATTTGCTTATTTCTTATTTTCGGCTTCACGTTCATTTAAAAATGCTTTAATTTCATCTCGAGAACCAAGTATATGCTGCTTTAAAACAGCAATAGCACCATCAACATCACGTATTTTACATAACCTTAATATTTCGTTGTGCTCTGATTCTGCTTTTGAAATCCCACCCGCCCACAACAAATGCATCCGTATATAGCGATCGGCATTTTTATTTAAGGTATTCACTAAATCTTGGGTTTGCGGACGTTGTGCTCCTGAATATAGACAATTATGATAATCAGAATTTAGCTCACTCCAGGTATTTGCTGCATTTTCTTTACCTAATGCTTTATCAAGCTTACTTAATAACAGCGTTGCATGCTCCAATTCTTCATCACTTAAGTTTGGAATTGAGGCAGCAAGTAAGTCACCTTCTAACATCGCTCTTAATTCAAATAGTTCATCAACCTGACTTGCATTAAGTTCCGTTGCGGTAGCTCCTTTATGTGGTTCAAAAGAAACTAAACCTTCTGCTTCAAGCTGCAATAATGCTTCCCGAACAGGAATGCGGCTGACATTTAATTCTTCAGCTAACGCCGCTTGGCGTAAGGGTTGCCCCGCATAAATTTCACCACTTAGTATTTTTTCTCTAAGGGTTTCAACGACTAACTGTGTTCGAGTTTTATATACTATGGTCATAAAGCAATTCCTATAAATATTGCCATCCATTATAAGGGTTCAAAAATTAAATCACAGCAGTAAAACATAAAAAAGGGATTGTTTAAGCAACAATCCCTTTTAACTCATTTAAAAAAAGCAGTTATTTATGAGTTTTTCAACAATTGCGGTAACAATTCTTGTGGCATGTTTTGATAACAAATAGGACGTTGAAAACGCTTAATTGCTTCACTACCTACTGACGTAGAGCGAATATTTGTTGAAGCAGGGAAAGGTCCACCATGATTCATTGAAGCGCAAACCTCGACTCCTGTTGGCATTTGATTGTAAATTAATCGTCCGACTTTGTGTGCAAGTACCTGAGCAACTGCTTGCGCTTGTACTAAATCACTATCAAGGCCATGAATACTTGCCGTTAAATTACCTTTAAGAGACGCGATCAATTGCATCATTTCGTTATGGTCAGCACAGCGAATAATGAGTGCAGATGCACCAAAAACTTCTTCATGTAGTACTTTATTCTTTTCAAATGTCGTAAAGTCTGTACTAAATAAAGCTGCTGAACATAAATGTTCCGTCGATGACTGCTGACCTTGAGCAATAAGTTCCACGCCATCAAGCGCATGCCACTCTTGCACTGCGGCTTTGTAAGATGCAGCAATTCCTGATGTTAGCATCACACCCGCTTGTGTATCTTTAATAGCAGTAACAGCTGTTTCAGTAAAACTTTCTACCGCACCTCTTGATGCCTGATTATCAATAACGGCCCAAATACCAGGGCTAGTACAGAATTGGCCTTGTGCCATCATTAAAGAAGCGACTAGAGCGTTACCTATTTGAGCTGCGTCTTCTTTTAGTTTATTGGGTAAAATAAACTGTGGATTAACACTACCAAGTTCACCGTAAAATGGAATAGGCTCTGCACGTTGGTTAATTTGCTGCTGTAAAATCATACCGACTCGTTCAGAACCCGTGAAGCCTACAGCTTTAATTGAAGGGTGAGTCACTATCTGAGTTGAGATAGCATAGTTTCTTCCTTGAATTAACGAAAAAATCCCCTTATCAAGTTCGCACAATGTAATAGCATTACCTATCGCACGACCAACGAGCTCAGCAGTACCTGGGTGAGCCGCATGAGCTTTCATAATAACAGGGCAACCTGCGGCTAAAGCCGATGCAGTATCTCCACCGGCAGTTGAAAACGCTAAAGGAAAATTGCTGGCAGCAAAAACTCCGACAACACCTAAAGGTAAATATCCTAGACGAGTATCGGGTTTAGCTAACGGCTGTCGATTGTTGTCAGCTTGGTCAAAAACACCTTGATATTCGCCGCTTTCCAATAGGTCGGCAAACAAGCCAAGTTGTCCCACTGTACGACCACGTTCACCTTGGATACGCATTGCAGGTAAACCTGTTTCTGCGCAGGCAATATCAACAAGCTCATCACCTAATGCAATAATCTGCTCACCAATGGTACGTAAAAAATGAGCGCGCTTAGTCGAATTGAGCTGACTATAGGATGTAAATGCAGCGTTAGCTGCCGTTATCGCTTGTTCAATTTCAGTTGTCGTTGCGTCAGCAAATGTTGTTAGTAACGTTTCATTTGTGCTTGCATTAGTAGCCGTGAATCCATTATTTGTATCGCCAGACCATTCGCCAGCAATAAAATTTTTACCTGTAAGTGTCATAGTTTTATCTCTTCTCTATTTTAATTTTGCCAAACGAACATCGACATACCGTTATTTAACAACAAAGCCATTCGCATACGGATCGTCATCATCGATAGTGATACAATTTTTTCCAAAAACTTTTGCCCAACCTTGAATACTAGGCTTAATCGCTAAAATAAAACCATTTTCAGTTTCAATTTCAATAACTTGCTCAACCTTACCTACAAATTGACTGCCAATATAGCTTTCATGTACATAGTTATCACCCAATGACAGTTGACCTTTGGCAAATAATTGCGCCATTCTAGCGCTGGTACCCGTACCACAAGGTGATCGATCAATCGCTTTTTCACCATAAAAAACAGCATTAGCGCCATCAGAACCTTCACTTTGTGGCTTTCCAGTCCAAAGAACATGAGAAATACCTTTAACACTATCATCTTCAGGGTGAATACAAACCAATGCTTTATCCGCAATTTCACGAATAATGGGGCTCCAATGAAGAATATCATTGACGCTCCAGTGCTCAATGCCTGGGAAATTCTGTTGTGGGTCGACAATTACATAATAATTACCGCCATATGATACATCTACTGTTAATAAACCTAATCCAGGAATATCTAATTCAATATTTTCGTAGGCTAAATAGGAAGCAACATTATAAAGTTTCACCGCAGTAACATTGCATCCAGATTGTTGATATTCAACTTTAATTTGACCGGCAGGAACATCAATTGTTAACTGCCCATATTTTTTGGGTATTAGAAGACCATTTTCTATTGCCGCTGTAACAGTACCTATTGTGCCATGACCACACATCGGCAAACAGCCAGATGTTTCTATAAAAAGTATGGCGGCGTCAGCACTTTCACTACAGGGTGGATATAAAAAAGCACCCGACATCATGTCATGGCCTCGAGGTTCAAACATTAATCCTGTTCGGATCCAGTCATAATTTTCTAAAAAATCTTGACGCTTAGCACTCATCGTTTCACCCTTTAAGTTAGGGTGTCCACTGGTAACCAAACGTACTGGATTACCGCAAGTATGTGCATCGATACAAAAGAATGTTCCTTTGTTCATATCTCGCCTTAATAATATTTTAATCCGCCTCCAGTCAAAATATATTTTGCATAGAAATGGGATAGCAATCAGCATATTCAAAGTTTTTTATTCTAGGCTTCATTTTATCAAAACCTAGAATATTCGTATCAACGTAGATTTGATCAATGATTAATCTAGATTAAATTTCGATAAATCAATTCTTGTTGCAACTGCGTCATTATAAAGTTTTTCAACGCGTGCTCTTTCTTCTCCAACTAATGGTAAACGTGGTGCACGTGTTACTTCACTACCACGACCCGCAAGTTGTTCACAAAACTTAATACACTGAACTAAGGTTGGAATAGTATCTAAACGAAGCAGTGGTAAAAACCAACGCCAAATTTCAAGTGCTTCTTGATAGCGTCCTTGTTGAGCAAGTTTATAAATAGCAACTGACTCTTGCGGGAAGACGTTGGTTAATCCTGAAATCCAACCCGTGCAGCCCAACATCAAACTCTCTAAAGCAATATCATCAACGCCACCAAAAACAATGAATCTATCATCAAAAGCTGCATATAATTCCGAAATTCGACGTGTATCTTCCGTCGCTTCTTTTACGGAAATAATGCTAGGCTCTTTTGCTAATTCACGCATACCTTCAATGGACACATCAACTCCGTAAGTAACAGGGTTGTTATATATCATGATCGGTAATCCACAATTACGTGCAATTTGCTGGTAATGATGAATAGCCTCACGCTCACTTGAACGATAAACCATACCCGGTAAGACCATCAAACCATCGATACCCACTTCTTTACACATTTGCGAATATTCAATAGCAAATTGTGTTGTTGTTTCAGCAACACCAGAAATAACGGGAACACGACCTGCAACTACTTCTTTTACTGCAATGAGGATCGCTTTCTTTTCTTCACGTGTATGAGAACAATTTTCGCCAACAGTACCAAGTGCGATAATACCATCAACACCTTCCTTAATAAGACTGTCAACCATAGCCTGTGTCGCTGAGAAATTTATCGACATATCATCAAAAAATTGTGTGGTTACTGCTGGATATACGCCTTGCCAATTACTATTGCTCATGTTCTCTTACCTTATAAATACTGCAATTAATAAATTCATCAATACTATTAAAGTATCGCTAGAAATAATTCGGGATATTGTATACAATATTTCAAATCACGCAACAATTATGTGTTAAAAGTTTCATTTTTGCTGCTAATAACTGTCACAGTGTAATTTAATACAAATGACCTTAGGTAAATTAAGTGTCTATTTATTTAAAGGTAACATTCAGCAATATCTTTAATTATCAATAGCTAACACCATGTAGAAGGTGGTTTGTTTAAATGATACTTATAGCCATGCTGCTATATATGTGACATTAACAACCCAAAGTATTATTAGAGTAAAAATAATTAAAATTTAGGATGTATATTAATTACTACGGCAATAAGCTGCGCACCTAGAAAAAAAGGTCTCCCTATATGATTAGGCGCCATCCGTTTATGTCGAATATATTTTTAGCAGCCTTTGCTTTGATAAAATTAAGGTTATTAGATGAATAATGAAAATAAAAAATCCGTAGCAGTCATTGGCGCAGGCATCATTGGCGTTAATTGTGCTGCCGAATTACAATCCCGGGGTTTTAACGTTACCTTACTCGATAAAAACGCAATTGGTGAGGGCTGCTCAAAGGGAAATGCTGGGCATTTTGCTAGCGAACAAGTATTTCCTTTAGCTGAAGTAAGCTTACTTTGGCAATTACCCAAGTTATTATTCGATCCATTAGGCCCTGTGGTTTTATCTCCTCGATATTTACCTAAAGTACTGCCTTGGTTTCTCAAGTTTATTGCTAATATGCTGCCATCAAAGCGTCATACAAATGGTGAAGCACTAAAAACACTCAATAAAGAGGCAATTAACTATTATCTGCCACTGTTAAAGGCGGCGGGTGCACAGCATTTACTAACAAAAAACGGTAGTTTGCTTGTTTTTGAACAAGCATCAATTAAAGATGTTGAAAATCAATACCACCACTACCTTGAAGCAGGTATTGCTGTAAAATTACTTAACCGCAGTCAAATATTATTATTAGAACCTAATTTAAGCGAGACAATTCAATTTGGCTTATATTTTACTGACGTTGCTCATACCGCTGACCCATTTGCCATTTGTATTTCGATTGCAAAATACGCGCAAGACAAAGGTGCTAAATACCAACAATTTGAACTGAAAGAAATTGTACATACAGCAAATAAAGTAAACTTGGTCGGCGAACAGGAGACATTAACATTTGATCATGCTGTTGTTGCTTGTGGTGCATGGTCAAAGCCAATACTTAACCAATTAGGTTATAACTTGCCAATAGAAGCAGAGCGTGGTTATAGCCTTAATTTAGAACAAACAGGAAAGCCTGAATTAACCCGGCCGGTAGCTTCAGCTGATCGACGTTTCATAATGACACCTATGGCACATGGATTACGATTATCTGGTACCGTAGAGTTTGCAGGCCTAAAACAAAAAGCCAATAAGCAACGTGCTGATATGTTATATCAACATGCAGAAGAAATGTTGATAGATATTGCTTCGTTTGATAAAGAGACAGCTAAAAGTGAGCAACGCTGGCTTGGTTTTCGACCTTCTCTCCCAGATTCATTACCTGTAATTGGACAAGCTCCCAATCATGAAAATATCTTCTTAGCATTGGGTCACCAGCACCTAGGCTTAACTCAAGGCGCGATTACAGGCAAATTAATAGGACAGATAATAACAAAGCAAAAAACGGATATTGATATACGTCCATTTTGTATTAGCAGATTCAATTAATTTACGCTAGATCAATGTGCTTTCTAAATAATTGTTTATACTAAATAAAAATAATAACTTTGCGACAAAATGAATCAACAGTTGCTAACTTTTTTGAAAGCATTTATCGGTAGTTTTAAAGACTTGTTGCCGATTATTTTAGTGATCGCTTTTTTCCAGTTTGTTGTTTTGCAACAGCCGATGCCAAATATTGACGAAATAGTTTTTGGCTTATTACTTGTTGTTTTAGGGTTGACCTTTTTTATCTATGGCCTTGAGATGAGTTTGTTCCCTATTGGCGAATCAATGGCGCAAGCTTTTGCCCGCAAAGGCAGCATTTGGTGGTTATTAACATTTGCATTCTGTCTTGGATTTGGTACGACTGTAGCAGAGCCTGCATTGATTGCTGTAGCCAAAGAAGCAGCAGAAATTGCCGCAGCTGGAGGTATTATAGAGTTAAGTGAACAGTCACAACTTCAATATGCTAATGGTTTACGTTATACCGTTGCGGCAGCAGTAGGTCTTGCCATTGTTGTCGGTGTTTTGCGAATACTGCGAGCTTGGCCAATTCACTATTTGATCATTGGCGGCTATATCATTGTGGTTATTATGACAGGTTTTTCCCCAAGCTGGATAATTGGCATTGCCTATGATTCTGGCGGCGTAACAACATCAACAATCACCGTGCCCTTAGTTACTGCGTTAGGTGTTGGTCTTGCTTCTGCAATTAAAGGAAGAAACCCGATGATTGATGGTTTTGGCTTAATTGCATTTGCGTCATTAACACCCATTATTTTTGTAATGATTTACGGCATGGTATTGAGTTAAATCTATGATAAGAAGTCAATAAATTGAATTTACTCATTGAAATACTACAAACACTAAAATCTACGATTATTGATGTGATGCCGATTTTATCGATCATTTTAGTATTTCAACTCTTTGTTATTCGTCGCCCTATTCCTAATGTAAAAAAAGTAGGTTTTGGCTTCTTTTATGTCTTGCTTGGCTTAGCGCTTTTTTTGCTTGGTTTAGAAAAAGCGCTATTTCCCTTGGGGAAAATGATGGCGGAGCAGCTTACCGCAATCGAATTTATAAGCGGTAATCATCAATTCAATACTGAACTCTCTTGGTATGATTATTACTGGATTTATATTTTTGCTGCAACTATAGGTTTTAGCACTACAATTGCCGAGCCCTCTTTAATTGCCGTGGCATTAAAGGCAGAAGAAGTTTCCGGCGGCGCGATTAACGCCAATAGTTTACGTATTTCGGTCGCCATAGGTGTAGCAATAGGTATCGCTTTAGGAAGTTATAGAATTGTGGTGGGTCACCCTATTCAATACTACATAATTGTTGGTTATATTATTGTTGTCATTCAAACTTTTTATTGTCCCAAACTCATTGTGCCGTTAGCTTATGACTCAGGAGGAGTAACGACGTCAACTGTCACAGTTCCCTTAGTTGCTGCGTTGGGTTTAGGGCTCGCCAGTACAATTCCTGGCAGAAGCCCATTAATCGATGGATTTGGCTTAATTGCATTTGCCAGTTTATTTCCGATTATAGCGGTAATGGCATACGCACAATTAACCCAAATTAAAACACATAAAAAACGTAAGAAACGTTAAATACATAGGAAAATAATATGCATTTTAAACTTATTATTGCTTTCACTGAAGATGACGTAACAGATGCAGTAATGAAAGCAGCACGCATGGCAGGTGCCACGGGGGCTACAATTATTAACAATGCTCGTGGCGAAGGCATCAAACGACAACGTACTTTTTTTGGTATGCAGCTTGAAACACAAAGAGATGTCTTACTCTTTGTCGTTGAAGAACATTTAAGCCGAAAAATTTTAGAGCGAATATCACAAGCCGCTGGTTTTGATAAAGATCCGGGTAAGGGCATTGCGATTCAAATAGATGTTGAAGATGCTGTTGGTGTCGCACACCAAATTGAACGTCTTAAAGGTAAGGTTGAGGAAGAATTATGAAAACAAAAAAAACATTTGTTAAAGACGCGATGCAAAATAATCGCTTTCAATTCAGTGATGGTATGGTTACCGTTGCTGACGGCATAAAACTGGCTAAGCAGCATAATGTCTCAGCATTAATAATCAACAAACGCCACGATGATGATGAATACGGTTTAGTATTACTTGCTGATATCGCCAAACAAGTCATTGCTAAAGATCGTTCGCCAGAACGAGTGAATTTGTATGAGATTATGGCAAAACCGATATTGTCGGTTAAGCCAAATATGGATGTTCGTTACTGTGTTCGCTTATTTGAACGCTTTGGAGTACATACTGCGCCAGTAATAGACAATGACAATATTGTCGGCATGGTTGATTATACCAGCATGGTATTAGCACAAATTGATAATACCTAATGGAAATAAATTTATTTTTATACTCAATTCATATGTGAAGCTGAGCACCATATTGTAAAAATAATTGATGAGAAAAGCACATATTTTGGGAGAGACTACTTATTGTTGTCAACAATACTCATCGGTTGTTTAGGAGTTTTATACTTTGGGTCTAAGCATACCTATTCGAGGCAAAACATTATTGAGTTTACTTAATCTTTTGCCATTGTAACTACTTTCTCGTGCTTAATCGGAACTTTAACTTTAAAAATACAACCTACGTCAGTGTCGATATAGGTAATTGTTCCTCCTAATTTAGCATCAACCAAATTAAAGACAATATTCATACCTAGTCCCGTACCACCTTGCCCACGTTTTGTCGTAACAAAAGGATCAAAGATTTTATTCTTAATTTCGTCTTTTAATCCTTGGCCATCATCTTTATAGAGCAAAGTTAAAAAGCCGTCCGCTTCGGTAAAAGTGATAGAGACTTCACCACTGTCGCGTTCTTCAAAGCCATGAATATGGGAGTTCATTAAAAAATTAGTTAATATTTGATTCCATGCACTTGGGTAAGTCACTAAATCCAGGGATTTATCCACATCAACGATAATATTATAATTTTTACGTTTAAAGAGTGTTTTAACTGTATTAACAACATCATTTACATGTTGAGACAAATTTATTTTTAACTCTGGATCTGTATGTTGCTCCACGGCAACTGATTTAAAGCCGCGAATTAAATCTACCGCTTTCGATAAGCTACGCTCGATAATTTTCTGGTACTCGTCCAATAATGCTAGTGTTTTAGTTAATTTAGATTTAGTTAAATTTTCAGCTTCAATTGCATGATTTAGTTCACTTACTTTTTCTTTTAATGCAGTAATTGATGTTACGCAAATACCTAATGGCGTATTAACTTCATGTGCGACGCCGGCAACTAATTGACCTAAAGACGCCATTTTTTCAGATTGTACCAACTGATCTTTTGCTAATGTTAGGTGGTCTAAAGAGACCTGTAATTGTTTATTACTTTCCGCTAGTTTGGAGGTACGATCATATACTTTGACTTCCAACTCACCATTTAAACTAATCAGTGCATTTTCCGCTTCTTCAAGTTTAACAATGTCATTTTGTAGTTTTAAACGCATGTCGTTAATAGCGTCAACTAAAAGATCTAATTCGTCTTTATTCCTAGAGCGTTTAAATAAAGTTAATGGAACGTCTAAATTTTCCCCCGAAATATTTTGAGAGTATGTCGTAATTCGATAGATATGACGAGTAATCAACCAATGGACAATAAAGCCCATTAATAAAGCTACAATAAATATTTTAACAAATTCTGAAGTTACAATAAAACCAGCTTTTTGCCAAAGTCGATCATAAATATCTTCATAATCAGCAGCAACGATCAGGGTACCTATGTTGTTTTTCTCATAAGCAATCGGAAATTCAACTGTTTTTGCTGCAATCACGCCTTCATTACCGTGTTGATATACTTTACCAAATCCCGTCGTAATTTTAACAAAGCGAATATCTGGTAACTTCACAATACCTTGTATTTGCTGCTGCACAAGTGCTTCATTAAAATCCCATAGACTAGTAGAAATTGATTGGATATAGCTAGTTTCAATATTGTCGAAGCGCTGATTTAATGCCAACAAATTATCTTTGTAATCTACATAGAGCTGAATAGCCGTGGAACATAAAGATAAAAAGGAACTACACAACAATATATAAGCCAGCACTCGCCGGCTTAATTTATTAGTGGAGGAAATCGAATTGGGCATTAACTTTATCCTGAAATTTAGTCTTATGATTTTATATTAATAAACTAAAGTATTTATGCTTATTATAGCTTTAACTCTATTAATTAAAATGTTGAACAAGAATAATGTCAATTTGATATTACATTGTTATCATCCTAAATAACAATTTAGTAGCTAAACAGATAAATTTCCTCCTAATTCAATAAATTATTTACTTTTTAGGTGCAAGAAACATAATTAGCAACAAGTTTAGCAGCAGTTAAATCTTCAAGTGCATGACCTACTGATTTAAATACAGTTATGTCTTCAACTTTTCGAGTCACTACAACACTTTTATTACATAATAGAAATAAATCGGCTTCAATATCACTTTTTTTGATAACTCCCTGACTTATTGGAATAGCAATATCACCTGTCTCCCTCAGCGCTCCATCAAAATTGTCAACAAAGACTCGTGATCGTAATAAACATTCGTCATCCATTTCGCGCATATCGGGCCGATAAGCACCAACCATATCTAAATGTTGTCCAGCTCTAAGGTGTTTACCAAAGACTAACGGTTGTTGACTTAAAGTTGCACACGAAATGATGTCTGCTTGTTCGATATTGCTATCTATGTCAGTTATTGGCTGACAATCAATATCCAAATGAGCAACCAAATCACAAACGGCTTGTGCTTTCTCTAACGATCGTCCCCATACTTTTACTTGTTTAATAGGGCGAACTGCACTATGCGCTTCAATAAGTTGTGATGACAGAGTTCCGGTTCCAATGACTAATAAATTACAACTATCTTTTCGAGATAAAAAGCGAGAAGCAAGTGCAGAAGCCGCAGCGGTACGCTTTGCTGTTAGTGCTGGAGCGTCCATCATAGCTATTGGCGACCCTGTATCAACATCTAACAAAAGATATGTTCCTTGAATCGACGGCAATTTTTTTTGAGCATTATTTGGTGCTACAGTTACCAATTTGACCCCTGCAACACCTCCTTTTTGCCATGCTGGCATCATCAATAACGTTGTTTCTCGATTTTCTTTTGGGTTTTCCATATCAAAATGCAACCGAGGGGGAACAACTATTTCATCGGTAAAGCCGCTTTCTAAAGCATCAATTAAGGAAGGAAAGTCTAAAGCTCTGTTTATTGTTAAAGCATCAATAGTGATCATTTGTGTCAGTTTTAAATATCGTAAGTTGGACAATCATTATTGCATACTGTATACAAAATTTAAAATATACTGTTTATTCTAGTGATATTAAGGTTTTCAGTGATCAACCGGGCGCAAGAACATAATGCCAATATTGCCGGCAGCCTACTCTTTTATTAATTTTTAGATGTTGCAGATATATAATTTATTTAATGAATGGTTTTCTTGTTATCACCTTCCCATTTAGCTTTTAAACTATGGTATGCATCTAACCTTCTTTCATCTAAGTTAAACCCTTCTAATAAACCAATAATTTTATCTGCCAGCTCATTATGACTCTCATCAGCTTCGTCTTGTTTTTTAATGACTATAAGAATTTTCAGAATACTAAATAAAAGTTTTACATTTTGGGGAGCAAGTTGTAATGCTTGTACAACTGAATCCAGTGCCGGTTGCAGTTTCTTTTTCTGAAAGAGTTCAACGGCCATGCTATTTAATTGTTTAGGAGTAAAATGTATTTCTGAACGCTCTTCTGCTTCTTGGTCTACATATTTATTAATCACCTCACTTGATAATGAGTCACCCGCAATCTGATTTTTTACAGCACCAAGTAAACTAATAGCTTCTTCTCTCATGCCCAGCTCATGAAAAACTTTTACCTTGTCTAAATTATCTTCTATCAATGTTGATGGGCGTAAATTCAAATGTGTCTGTACCAACCTTGTCGCAATGTCTTTTTCATCTTTCACATTATGAAGTCGCGCTTGAGCAACAATGAGTTGTTGTTTAAATTCGTGAGCATCTTCGTATTCGTCTTCTAGCTTGCGCATGAAGCCTTCAACTTGATCCAAAATTTTGTTTGAACTATCGTCCGTTATAGTACATGCGAGATCTATCCCTGCACGAATAACATTGAGTAATAAAACGGGAGAATCATGAATTGAATTTTTGGCTTGTTGAGCAATATTACGCGTAGCAACATATTGGCCCATGTGATCATGATTAAGTCGAGCGAGATCCCATGACTTTTTATTACGTTCGATGTTTCTTGGCGAAAGTGCTGTCGCTTTTTTAATTTCTTCGTATGCAAGCGTAAATTCTTCATGTTCTAAATAATATTGCGCTAACATATCGTGCATTGCAAAGCGTGTATCTGGTTTTTTCATTAACATGGTTAATAGTTCATGAATATCATCAATACGACCTTGTTTTAATAATGACTTAACATAACCAACGTGTACCCAAGCATGGTCGTATTTACTAATCAATTTTTTGAAAAAAACTTCAGCGTCTTTATATTCTAATAAACTCAGTAATGCTTCACCTTTCATTCTTAAAATATTCGCATGATACTTTGCGAGATTTTTTTCTTGCAAATGCCTATCGGCGTAATAAATAACTTTAGCAAAGTCCTTATTATCAATGGCGTAATACATACCAAAAAGTTGTTTTTTTAACTCAATAGTTAATAAAAGCCTCTCTTCTACTAACTTAGGAAATAATGGTTTAACCCAAAAATCATCAGGTTGTAACTCAACAATTGAATTGACAAGTGATTCACTTGTTTCTGTACTCAAGAAGATTAAAATAGTCGTTTTTTTAACATGGCCTTTGAATTTAAGCTCTTCGAGTAAATGAAAACCGTCTTTATCACTTTTAATATTAAACGAACAAATGATGATATGAAAACACATTTCATCACATAATCTCAAACCATAAAAAGCCGTTTCTGCGCACTTTACATTTTGAAATCCAAGACCAAAAAAGGTACTCTTCATGAAATCATGGATTAAACGATTATCATCAATAATTAATACATTAAGTTGAGAGAAATCATTTAAATCGTTTTTACTGGTTACTTCCATTCAATCAGAACCTAAAAGTTTACAATGGTAATAAATATATACCCAAATTACTTGAAGATACAGCAATCAGCAAGCAATAAGGATGTAAGTTATCTATTTAACCTAATAATATTTATACATCATTTAGTAGGTGAACCTTTATATAGTAGGTGAACCTTTATAGCTAATAGTTTTCTATTCCTTTTGGTATATCATTATAATTAATGAACATATTGAAACATCACTATAAATAAAAATTAATGCATACACTGATAATATCAAAACAAGTTGTTTCGTTTAGATGACAAACAAAACTATTTATTTCATTCCCGGCACTATGTGCGACGAGCGATTATGGCAACCACTGTGGTGTCAATTGGAAACGCTATCACAATATTGCCCAAAATTGATCCATTTGGACATCCCTACACACGACTCAATTGAGAACATCGTGAGTCATTTAGCCAAGCAAATAATTAATGATGACTGTTTACTTGTTGGTTTTTCATTAGGTGGCTATTTAGCAAGCTTACTAGCAACAACATATCCTAATAAAATAAAACGTTTATTATTAGTTTCAAATATGTCGAGTCCCCTTACTGTTGACGAATTAAAAGAGCGAATACGCACCATTGACTGGATAAAAGCAAACGATTATGCAGGTATTTCAACGAAACGCATCTATAAATTAATACACCCTGTTGCTTATAAAAATAAGAGCATCATTTCAACCATCAAAGCAATGGATAATGACTTAGGAAAAGATGTCCTTTTACAGCAATTAATGGTCACAACTCAACGTAAAAACTTGCTCCCTAAATTGTCTAAAATGTCTTTATCAGTAACATTTTGTATTGGTAAACAAGACAATATTGCCGATTTTAAAAAGCTTACAAAACTGACCGCATTCAGTAAGAACATAAAAGTAGAAGCTATTGAAAATACGGGCCATATGCTGCCTCTTGAACAACCCGTATTATTGGCGGGAATAATTAAGAATTGCTTCAATCAGTAATAACAATATGAACCAAGCCGTAAACACGGTAAAATGTACACAACCACACATTCTGGAATGATTCCCTTGAACGATAAAACATTTTCATCTTTACCATTAAAGCCCGAGTTGATTGAAAATCTCGCAACACTTGAATACCAGGAAATGACAGATATTCAACTGCAAAGCTTACCCCATATTTTGGCTGGAAAAGACATTATTGCTCAAGGAAAAACAGGCTCAGGAAAAACAGCCGCTTTTGGCTTGGGACTTCTTAATAAGCTCAATGTGAAGCGTTTTCGAATACAAACATTAGTATTATGCCCCACAAGAGAACTTGCTGATCAAGTTGCCAAAGAAATTAGAAACCTTGCCAGAGCAATACATAACATCAAAGTATTAACTCTTTGTGGTGGCGTGCCATTTGGTCCACAAGTAGGTTCTCTAGAACATGGCGCTCACATAATAGTAGGTACACCGGGTCGAATTGAAGACCATCTTGGTCGAGGCACATTGACCTTGGCAGATGTTTCAATGTTAATCTTAGATGAAGCCGATAGAATGCTCGAAATGGGCTTTCAAACGTCTTTAGATAATATTGTTGACCAAATCCCATCAAAACGTCAAACACTATTATTTAGTGCAACTTATCCAAAGCAAATTCAAACAATCGCTGATAAAATTATGGTCACACCAGAAATGGTGCAATCGAATGAGACTCATGACAATACAACTATCACTCAGCTTTTTTATAAAGTTGATGACAATGATAATGCTCAGCGTCTACTCGCTATACGTTTGTTATTGTTGGAATACCAACCACAAAGCAGCGTTATCTTCTGTAATACCAAACGAGAAGTACAAGATGTTGCAAATAGCTTAATTAATTATGGCTTTGGTGCTGTAGCTTTACATGGCGATCTTGAGCAAAGAGATAGAGATCAAACTTTGGTACGTTTCTCCAATAAAAGTGCTTCTATCATGGTTGCTACTGATGTTGCAGCAAGAGGTTTAGACATTGACACACTTGATGCCGTTTTTAATTTTCATATTGCCAGAGATAGCGAAATACATGTTCATCGAATAGGCAGAACAGGACGAGCTGGTAAGAAAGGCATGGCTTTTTCTCTTTATAGCGACAAAGAAAGTTATAAGGTTGGCTTGTTAGAAGATTATCTAAATAAAACAATTGAGAGCAATGTATTACCTGATATTAGTGTTCTAGAAAAGTCTATATTTGTACCTACTATGACCACATTACAAATAGATGGCGGTAAGAAACAAAAAATTAGACCGGGCGACATTTTAGGTGCATTGACTGCAGAAAATGGTATCGCTGGCAAAGATGTTGGAAAAATTCAACTAGGCGCCAACTGGGCTTATGTTGCAGTTGCTCGTTCATCGTTAAAAATTGCACTGAAAAAATTAAGTGAAGGTAAATTAAAAGGACGTAACTTTAGAGTTAAACAACTTTAATTCCCTTCTGTTCAAGGGAATAAATAACCTAGGTTAGCCAAGCAATTTCACAATATCCATATTGGAAATTGAAGTCACTTGGCTACACCAAAGTTTTAAACATAGCTTTTATCATTTATCTAGATGGAATTTATTCAGCAAATTTAACATTTATTTTTGAAACGGCAGCCATATCAATAATACTCACGCCACCAATACTTTTCTCTAAATTTGCTGCAATGCGGTCTGCCCCATGTTTATCCGCAAACGCAATAATATCATCTCCGTTACACACCACTTTTAGTGCAACATTTTTATGACTTAAGCGATATGATTTGGTTTTAATTTTAAACTGTAATAAATTACCTTTTTGTGCTGACTTACATACATCTATTAATGCGGATTCGATGTACTTATCCATCGCAAAACTATTAAAACTTGCACCAGCTAATAAACTAGTAGTAACGATTGCATAAATTGTAGATTTGAATTTGCTCATTATATTCTCCAAAAAATTATATGGGTAACGTCATTGGTGTTGTGCCGTGTTCAATATAATAGTGGTACTTTTTTCGAATAAAGTTGCCCTTTTTATTTTACCAAATGTAACTAAAATTGAATTAACATTAATTGCCAAGCACACATTAATAGCTTGTTTTATAAAAATAATATTCAGACAATTGAATACTTTGTAGTCATGAACTTTTACATCCTTAGATACCTAGAAACATAATAGGAGGACTTTTAGCAGTATGTCGTGTGGTGAATAACAAAGTTTGTGTTAATTTTAGTTGGCATTATTCCAAAAAGAGCGTAATGTACTGTTGTTTTATACAGCTTTAGTGGTTATCTTTTCAAATATGATATATAACCTACTTAAATATTAACTTTATTGTTTGACAGGTATATTCAAAGAGCTTTAAATTTAATTGGAATATAAAATACTTGTTCATTATTTGATTAAATAAGGAAAAAAAATGGCAGTTGAAAATCGATTTGTTGTCATTCGACATGGTGTGGAGGTGCAGACGTTCATGGAAAAAAAAGCCGCTGATGAATACGATAAAATGCTGGATATGGCTGATAGCCTAACAGAAATGCTAAAATCAGTTCCATTTGAATTAACTGAGAGTATTCGAGAAGAACTCAGTGTTTATTTGGCTAAAAATCGCGAAGACGTTTTAATTGCGTTACAAGCTAAAAAGGCGAAAACTCAATCTCCCGTATCTAAAGAAAAAATTACTGAAAAAGTAACTGATAAAACAGTTGAAAAAACGAAGGCTAAGTCTGCGCCAATAAAAGCTAAAGCAAAAGCTTAATTTATATATCATAAGATTTTAGATGTTTGATTATCAATTAATACGTAGTGATCGCCGTAGAACGGTGGCTCTGCAAATAAAAAATGGCCGCATGATCATTCGTGCGCCAAAATTTTTGTCACAGCAACAAATTGATGTGATCATTAAAAATAAATCTGCTTGGTTACAAAGAAAATTAGATGATTCCATGCAACTGACGAGTGTTAATGACACACAGTTTGTCGCTGGATCTTGCTTATGGATCCAGGGAAGGCAGAAAACACTCAACATAGCTTTTGGGAAAAGATCATCTATCACGGAATTGACCGATGAAGTATTGGTTACCCTATCACTCAGAGTTAAAGCTAAATGTATTGAACAAACATATTTATCATTGCAAGTGAAAAAATTATTGGCTGAGTGGTTAAAAGAACAAACTCATACTTATATCGAGGAAAAACTTTCTTTATTAATCTGTGCTACAGGACTCACTCCAAGATCTTTTAAAATACGATTTTATAAAGCCCGATGGGGAAGTTGTAATAATAGAGGTGAATTAAGTTTTAACTATTTATTAATGATGGCTCCTCTTTGGGTAATAGACTATGTCATTATCCATGAACTTTGCCACCTCAAACACTTAAACCATTCAATTAAATTTTGGCAATTAGTCAACCTTCATTGTCCAAATTATAAAGCAGCAAAACTTTGGCTCAAAAGCCACCAGTCTCAACTTGCTTGGCCTTAAAGACTCCTAACCTTAGATTCATTAACATAATTTATATATTCAGCACTATGTCAATAAATTGAACATTTTTAATTCGAGTTGAGATTAAATAATCACAATTTCATTAATTACTCACTTATGCTAGTTAATATACCCCAAGGCGTTACACAAATGTGGTTGTTAACTTTGCTTTTTCTGAAATTAAAATCAGTGCCCTGACATATTTTTCTAGGCTCAATAAGATCACATACTTTATGGAAACGATATAAACCTTTATTTTGAACACTTCCCCGCTCAATCTAAATAAATAATCGATATAATTATTACTTAACTAATCTTAACAAAGACTTCAGATCGAATCGAAAATATATCTATATTGGCAATGAGAAAACGTTTCTGAATTTAAAGCTCATACACTTGGCACAAAAATTGTTTAATAAATTCATATATTAACCATAATAACTACGTGACTTATGAAATTAAATAAACACAGTCTGAAAATGACTTTTATCTATGTGACATCTACTATTTTATCAATATTTCTATTAAAAATACTTATAGGCATTTAACTAAAAATACTATGGTTAGTCCTCACTTTAAATAGCAAATAAACTCTATTTCAATGACTTGCTAATAGATTGCTCCTTTTTTCACCATGAAGAAAAAAATATTAACTTTTGATTAACACTGCAGCGCTTTTAGGATAAATTACTGCCATTAAAATAAAAATAAAATGGACTATAACGTTTATGAACTTGTCAGTACTTGTTTGTGATGATTCTAATTTAGCTCGAAAGCAAGTTTTAAGGTGTTTACCCGAACAATTATCTGCAAAAACTCAAATTGCCACTAACGGTGAAGAAGCGTTAGGAATATTACGAAGTCAAAAAATTGACATCTTATTTCTTGATTTAACAATGCCGATATTAGATGGTGTTGGTGTTTTACAGGCAATAAAAGATGAAAATATTAATATTGCCGTCTTTGTTATTTCAGCCGACATCCAACCTGAAATGCAAAGTAAAGTTTTAGAACTAGGTGCAAAAGCTTTTTTGCGTAAACCAGTAAAAACTGAAGTATTAAATGAGCAATTGATTAAGCACGGTTTTCTATGAGTACTTTAAACTTAAGCGAAGACCAACAAGATTGCCTACAAGAACTAATTAATGTCGCTATGGGGCAGGCAAGTGACCAACTAGCACGTTACTTAGATACTTTTATTCATTTAAAGGTTCCTAGTATTGAACAAGTTGATGCTGGAAGTTTATCAGACTCTTTAAATGATGAAAAAATGGCTGTGGCAGTTGTTAGCCAAGGTTTTTTTGGTTATGAAGGTATCCGAGGTGAAGCGTTACTTATCTATCAACCAAAGGATTCGGATCGCTTAGGTGATTTACTCGGTTATGAACCCGAAGAGCTTTCAGTTGAAGAACAGATTATCGATTTAAGTTCGATTTTAACAACAACATTCTTGAATGTTTTCGCTGGTCAAATTGATAACCAAATGTCGTATAGTGCACCACGACTTTTATCTTCCACCAAAAGTTTAGTATCTGAGCATTTACATCAGCTTTCTTTTAATTGGGATTTAGCCTTAAAAGTTAAAATCACCTACCAGGTTACTGATTATTCATTTAATTGCGATATGATATTACTGATCCCTGAATCTGCAATAATTAATATAAAAACTGTATTAGACCGTATAGTGGATGAAACGTAATGTCTGTTGATAATTTTTATGAATCAATATCTGATCAAATAAATACAGGCATTCTTGTCGTTGACTTAAACTTTGCCATAGTAAAGTGGAATCGATTTTTACAAGTACATGCCAATGCAGCTCCAGAAAAGGTGTTAGGAAAATATATTTTTGATATCTTTCCAGAATTACCAAGTAAGTGGTTTAAAAGAAAGTTATCCAGTGTCATTCAACTTGGTACACAGTCTTTTTGCTCATGGGAGCAACGTCATCATTTATTTGAATTACCACATACTCGCCCTATCACAACAGACAGCCATTTTATGGCACAAAACTGCACATTCTTACCAATTACATCCGATGGCATCATCACCCATATATGTATTCTTATCGAAGATGTTACAGATACTTGCCATTACCAAACCATGCTTAATAAGACGCTGGAAAATTTAGCCATAGCAAATCGAATTGATGGCCTCACCCAGATATTTAATCGTAAGCATTGGGAGGAATGTTTAGCTAAAGAGTTTTCAAGAGCACGTAGATACAGCCACGGACTCGCATTGATCATGTTTGACCTTGACCACTTTAAGTTACTCAATGACAAATACGGACACTTGGGGGGGGATAAAGTACTCGTTGAGACAGCTAAGATAATTCAGTCATTATTACGACTCTGTGACCAGTTTGGACGTTATGGTGGTGAAGAGTTTGCCATTGTTTTACCTGAAACAGACCTCAAGGGAGCTGCAGATGTTGCAGAGCGAATCCGAGTCGCCATTGAAAGTGCAGGCATAAACTTCCAAGATAAAATTATACGAACTTCTGCGAGTGTTGGGGTTAGTATAATAAACAGTCAAGACAAACGTTACGAAGATTTAATCGAGAACGCCGATAACGCCTTATACAAAGCAAAATTTTCTGGCCGTAATAGAGTCTGTTTATCGGAATAAAGATGTAAAACTAAATAGGCTAATTGTATAAAAAAATTCAAGTTACTTATATTTTGCTATTTTATTCACAAAACAACCCTCTTTATACAAAAACCAACATTACTTTATTCACAAATAATTATTGACATAATTACTCTAATCAGGCACTTTATACGCCATGACTACATTAATTCGCCACATTACCATTATTATTACCACTACCACTCTCATTGAGATGGTAGTCATTGGCTGACGTGTAGAATATAAAATTTTATCAAAGCCTGTGACTTAATAATCACAGGCTTTTTTGTTTTTAAGAGGGTATATAAATGCGTGTATTAAAATTTGGTGGTTCATCATTAGCAACGGCCGAACGTTTTTTGCAAGTTGCAGAAATCATCAAAGATAAGAGCTCGGTATCTGCTGTAGCTATTGTAGTTTCCGCACCACAAGGTGTAACTAATCATTTAGTCGCCATGGCAGAAAATATTAGTGATGAAGCAAAACTAAGCACCGATTTGAGCTTATTTAAACGCGCAATTGATACTATCATTGACGACTTAAGTGCCAGTGTACCAAAATTCAATCGTCAACATGCTGACCAAGCATTGGCGCATTGGGAAAATAAGTTACGACAATATCTCCAAGGAGCGGGAATGTTGTCATATTGTCCCGAGCATATAAGAGCACTTATCATCAGTATGGGTGAACGATTAAGTGTTGCCATTTTATCGTCAGTATTACGAACAAAAAACGATGACGTTTCAATCATTGAACCTGAGACATTTTTACACACCAATAATGTATCACTAAATGCTGTAGCTGATTTGGTACTCTGTAAAGAAAAATTTCAATCGAATTATGAAAACTTAAGCAATGTTGCGATCATGCCAGGGTTTATTGGTGTCGATAGTAACGAACAAGTCACCACACTAGGTCGAAATGGCTCTGATTATTCAGCCGCGGTACTTGCCGTTTGTGCTCAAGCAGAGTGTTGTGAAATATGGACTGATGTTGACGGAGTATACAATGCGGATCCTCGCGTAATAAAAGAAGCAACGTTGTTAGATTATTTATCGTATCAAGAGGCTATGGAGCTTTCCTATTTTGGCGCGAGCGTACTGCATCCCAAAACCATTGGCCCTATAGCGCAATATCATATTCCATGTTTAATTAAAAATACAGGTAACCCACAAGCACCAGGGACGTTAATAGCCAACGAAAACTCGCAAGAGAAAAAAGTAAAAGCTATTTCAAATCTTAACAATCTCACCATGGTGAATGTATCAGGACCCGGGATGAAGGGTATGGTAGGCATGGCTAGCCGTGTTTTCGCGACTATGAGCAGAGAAAATATATCTCTTATTCTTATCAGTCAATCATCAAGCGAATATTGTATCAGTTTTTGTATATATACCGCCGACGCTGCTCAAGCAGAAATGAGCTTAAAAGAAGAATTTGAACTTGAACTACTTAACGCTTTATTAGAACCACTATCTTTAACTAACGAATTATCCATTGTATCTTTGGTCGGTGACGGCATGCATCATCAACGTGGTGTGGCAGCTAAGTTTTTCAGCTCTCTTGCTCAAGCAAGAGTAAATGTGGTGGCAATTGCCCAAGACTCCTCTGAACGGAGCATCTCCGTTGTTATTGAGCAGCGAAAGTGCACTGATGCGATGAAAGTTAGTCATCAAAATTTTTTCTCACATAAGCAAACAATTGACGTTTTTTTAGTGGGTTGTGGCGTTGTAGGAAGTGAATTAATTGCCCAAATCTATCGCCAACAACCGACACTAAAAGAGCAAAACATTTCGTTGAAAGTTTATGGTTTGGCCAATAGTAAAGGCATGGTCTTTGATAAAAATGGTATTGATTTAGATAATTGGCAGGCCACATTAAATAAAGATGCCGTTACTCCCAGTGTTGATAACATTAAAGCTTTTGTACGTGATAACCATCTAATCAACCCTGTACTTATCGATTCAACGTCAAATGAACAACTGGCGATGAGTTATGTTGGTTTCCTTGAAGAAGGCTTTAATGTAGTTACACCAAACAAAAAAGCAAATACCGATTCATGGGAATATTATCAAGCGCTCAGGGTTGCTGCTCAAAAAACAAATCGCCGTTTCTTATATGAAACAACTGTTGGCGCAGGTTTACCTGTTATAGATACTTTGCAAAGCCTATTTAAAGCGGGTGATGCTCTACAACGTTTTGAAGGTATATTGTCTGGCTCATTGTCTTTCATATTCGGTAAGCTTGATGAAGGTATGTCTTTATCTGCCGCCACAGCAATTGCTAAAGAAAATGGTTTCACAGAACCCGATCCTCGTGATGATTTGAGTGGTATGGATGTTGCTCGTAAACTATTAATCGTTGCGCGTGAAGCCGGTATGCAACTAGAGTTGTCTGATATAAAAATTGAATCTATATTGCCAGAAGGTTTTGATGCTAGTGGCGATATCACCTGTTTTATGCAAAATTTAAGTGCTGTTGATACTGTATTTGGTCAACGCGTTGCTGATGCAAAAGCCCAAGGTAAAGTATTGCGTTATATCGGTAATATTGTTGAAGGAAAATGTCAGGTATCCATTGAGGTCGTGGCACAAGATCACCCACTTTACAGTGTTAAAGATGGTGAAAACGCACTTGCGATTCATAGTCGATATTATCAACCATTGCCTTTTGTATTACGTGGTTATGGTGCTGGTGCTGCTGTTACCGCTGCTGGTGTATTTGGCGATTTATTAAGAACACTTGCTTGGGAGCAACAACACTAATGTCAGTTTCAGTTTTTGCGCCAGCCTCTATCGGTAACGTTAGCGTCGGCTTTGATGTCTTAGGGTTAGCTGTGAAGCCAATTGATGGCACACTTTTAGGTGATGTAGTTACCGTTGAAATAGCCGATATAGATAGCCTAGTGGTTGTAGGGGAATTTGCTAAAGCACTGCCACCGTCAACGCAGCAAAATATTGTTTGGCATTGCCTTCAGTTGTTTAACAAAGCTATGGATGATGCAGGTTTTGTTAAAGATAACCTCAAATTAACTTTAGATAAAAAAATGCCCGTTGGTAGTGGTTTAGGCTCTAGTGCATGTTCAGTTGTTGCTACTATTGCTGCATTGAGCGCTTATTATCAACAAGCGACTGGTAATACCTATTTTGACGAGAAACAGCTATTACGTATGATGGGGGAAATGGAAGCTAAAATTAGTGGCAGCTTACATTATGATAATGTTGCTCCTTGTTATTTAGGTAATTTACAGCTTATGGTACCCGATAAGGACGTCATTACTCGAGCATTGCCTGGCTTTGAAGACTGCTATTACATTATGGCCTATCCAGGCATAGTAGTTTCTACCAAAGCCGCCCGTGATGTATTGCCTAAGAGCTATAGCCGTCAAGATGTTATAGCCTATGGTCAAAATTTAGCGACCTTTGTTGACGCATGTCATCGAGGTGAAAAACAGCAAGCTTTTTCTGTTGTAAAAGATATTATTGCTGAACCTTATCGCCAACATTTATTACCAAAATTTGAACAAGCACGCGATTATTTAACCAGTCAAGGTACTTTAGCTGTAGGTATTTCGGGTTCAGGGCCAACGTTATTTAGTGTTTTTGATCATTTGGAAAAAGCACAAGAAATGGCATTATGGCTCAAAGATAATTATTTACAAACAGAACTCGGTTTTGTTCATATTTGTAAAGTAGATGAAATTGGCGCATGCAAACTAGCGAAGCCTGCAATTACATAGCATTGAATATAGTGAGAAATTAAAGTGAAATTTTATAATTTAAAAGAAAACGACGAACAAGTTAGTTTTGCTGGTGCGGTCAAACAAGGGTTAGGAAAAAACCAAGGTTTATTTTTTCCAAAAGACATCCCTACTTTTGACAACATTGATGTATTACTTGCTATGCCTTTTGTAGAGCGTAGCGTAAAGGTTTTACACCCTTTTGTTAGTGAAGACCTTAACGAAAAAGAATTAACTGAAATTGTTACATCGGCATTTAATTTTCCTGCGCAAATGCAGCCAATCAGCGCTGATCGCGCAATTCTAGAACTTTTTCATGGACCAACATTAGCATTTAAAGACTTTGGTGCGCGTTTCATGGCTAAGTGTTTGCAAGCATTTAGTAAAGATAAAAAGATAACCATTCTTACAGCGACCTCTGGTGATACTGGAGCAGCCGTTGCACATGCATTTCATGGTATTGATAATATTCGTGTAGTGATCATGTATCCAAAAGGGAAAATTAGCCTCTTACAAGAAAAAATGTTTACTACCCTTGGTGGCAACATTGAGACAATTGCAATCGATGGCGACTTTGATGACTGCCAAGCATTAGTCAAAAAATCATTTGATGATGAGGAACTTAAAAATACGATTGGTTTAAATTCAGCAAATTCAATTAATATTAGCCGCTTGTTAGCGCAAGTATGTTACTACTTTGAAGCCGTTGCTCAACTTAGCCGCCAAAAAGGTAGCGCAGATTTAAATAACATTGTTTTTTCTATTCCTAGTGGTAACTTTGGTAACTTAACTGCCGGTTTATTTGCCAAAGCAATGGGTTTACCGATAAAACGTTTTATTGCTGCAACTAACGCCAATGACACGGTTCCCCGCTACTTGGAAACAGGTCAATGGTCTCCAAATGATACCGTAGCCACAATTTCAAATGCTATGGATGTTAGTAACCCAAATAATTGGCCCCGTATTGAACATATGCTTAAGTCTGGTATTGTCGCGCAAGACTGTGTAAACGCTGTATCTATCGATGAAGAGCAAACACAAGTCACGATGATACAATTGGCTAAATTAGGATATATCAGTGAGCCTCACGCTGCTGTTGCTTATAAGGCGTTACAATATGAAACACAAGGAACTGAATTTGGCGTGTTTTTGGGAACAGCTCACCCAGCTAAATTTAAAGACATTGTTGAAAGTACCTTAGGCCAACCTATTGGCTTACCAAAAGAGCTGGCGGATTGTGCATCAGAGACAACGTTATCGGTTGATATGGCAGCAGACTTTTTATTGTTACGTGAATATTTGCTCAAAAAATAAATAACCTAGTATAATACCCGTATAATAAAAAGCAGTTATCGACTGCTTTTTATGTACAGGATGTACGGTATATCGCGAATTCATGGATGAATAATAGCGTATATATACAGGATGTACGGTCAGCTTTTTTGTTCCCGACAAAAGCTAAGTACCTGCGTCCATGCAGGCAATGTCGCGGTCATACGTATATTCTACAAATAACAGTTTTGGAAAATTTAGATGCTTAAAACTCCACAGTGGCAAAGTATTTTAGCCACAGAACAAACAAAACCTTACTTTAAAGCACTAACATCAATAATAACGTCGCAACGAGATGACGGCACCATAATATATCCAGCAGAAAATGAAGTATTTACTGCATTTGAACATATTGATTTGTCAGATATTAACGTAGTGATTTTAGGTCAAGACCCCTACCACGGTACTGGCAGCGAAGGTCAGTCACAGGCGCATGGCTTAGCCTTTTCAGTGAAAGACGACATAAAACCACCGCCTTCTTTAGTCAATATTTATAAAGAACTTGCAGTAGATATTGATGGTTTTACTACGCCCCAACATGGCAACTTAATTCATTGGGCTAAACAAGGTGTTTTATTATTAAATACAGTACTAACCGTTAAAGAGTCACAAGCACACTCTCATGCAAAACTTGGCTGGGAAACCTTTACCGATAAAATTATTTCTGAACTTTCACTACATAATAAAGGCTGTGTATTTCTGTTATGGGGTAGCCATGCACAAAAAAAAGGTAAAGATATTGATACTCACAAACATTATATTTTAACCAGTCCTCACCCCTCTCCGCTTTCAGCCTACCGTGGCTTTTTTGGCTGTAAACATTTCTCCAAAGCAAATAATTGGTTGGTCGCGCATAATAAAGAAATTATTGATTGGCAGGTCTAGTGTTATCTAATGTAAACTAACCGCTATACGTTTAAATTAGGTTCGATAGGAAGAGTTGTGGAAGTAATTATCATCATCGCAGGAGCAGCTTTTTTATGGCTTTGCTGGCAACTTTTTCAAGCAAAAAAATTTACTAAATTCAAACGGCGCATTGAACAAGAGCTAAAGCCCAAAGTGATCAAAAAAATTGTTGAAGACTTAATTGAACAAAGATCTGAGCTTTTTCCAAATAATGACTGCCACCAAGACGCAACAATCTATTATTGGACACAATACAAAAGCAGAATTTTAAAAGCCGCATTACAACAAGAGATCATTGATGAAGCTTGGTTAAAAAACACAGGAAATTGGCGTAATAGTCAGCACCTTTTTCACATTGAGCAACATCTATTGTAGCGCCTTACTATATGCCGCTGATAATACTAATCAATACGTTGAAATTGAATATCCCAAACACCATGACCTAATCGTTGGCCACGATTTTCAAACTTTGTTAGTGGTCTTGAGTCAGGTCTAGGCACATAATCATTATTTTCAGATAAGTTTTTATAGCCCGATGCCGTATTCATATCTGCAAGCATGCATTCAGCATAATTTTCCCAGTCAGTAGCCATATGAAATACACCACCAATTTTTAATTTTTGACGAATAGTTTCCACAAATTCAGGAGAAACTATACGACGTTTATGATGCTTCTTTTTGTGCCACGGATCAGGAAAAAATAATTGCACGGTGGTTAAAGAGCTATCCGCAATACAATCAGCTAAGACTTCAATAGCATCATGCTCATAAACCTTTAAATTAGTAATACCTTCTTCTTGAGCTAGAGATATACAAGCACCAACACCAGGACGATGAACTTCAACACCAATAAAGTTTAATTGTGGCGCGTTTTTAGCCATTGCCACTAATGATTTCCCCATACCAAAACCAATTTCTAATACAGTAGGGTTTTCATTACCAAAGAGTACAGCGCTATCAATTAAGCCATCTTCATGAGTCAACCCCATCACAGACCAAAATTTATCTAAAGCATTGGCTTGACCGTTAGTTAACCGTCCTTCACGTTTGACAAAACTTCGTACTTTACGGATGTACTTACCTTCTTGCTCCGCTTGCTCAATAGTCTTATGAGTGCGATTTTCATTTTCTTTTTCAGTCATATCTTTTTGCTTTTTAAAGAGTGTATTTGTGAATAAATATTATTTTAAAACCTAATGATTTCAAACTAAAGTTATACAGCCCACCAGACATCATATAGTTCACTTACAGAAACAGCAGTAGCACCGTTTGCAGAAAGCCATTGTTCAATGGTTGAGCGATGCTCTTCAGTGCACTTTCCTAATTTTTGTGTACATATAAGGCCATGCCATAACACATCACCTTCACCACCAAAACCTAGTCCATTTGGCTCAATAGCTTCATCAAAAAATTTGGTAATAAAAGTATCGATAGTTTCACTATCACTACCATCCACCAATTTAAAAGCAACATCAAAACCTAATTCTTGATATTCATCAACACGTAACTTTTTACGTAAACGAGGTGTGCGGTTTTTAGCATCTACTTTCATTTTTATTCCTTAATTTAAATGTTCACTGACATCCACTTAACTATAATTAGATTAATGTAGACGATTATGAGCGAGAGCATAGTGTCATTGAAAAATATTGCAATGAAAAAAGTGATTTTATAGCCATTTGATTAAATATATTTCTCACTAATAATATTGATGCAATTTTATAATAAGTTAACTGGGCTGAAAATCTTTTTGTTATCGTTACGTAGGAAAAGCTTAATCAACTTACTATTATTCGTTACACTATCGCCCTTATGACAAATCAAACAACACTATCACTAAAATCTGCCTCTTTATTTGCTGAGCGAGTATTGGCTTGGTATCAAAAACAAGGCAGAAAAAGCCTACCTTGGCAACAGGATAAAACACCATATAGAGTGTGGATTTCTGAAATTATGCTTCAACAAACACAAGTCGCCACGGTTATTCCTTATTACTTACGTTTTATGGAGAGCTTTCCATCAATAACGGAACTTGCCGATGCCGATGAGGACCATGTACTGCATCATTGGACCGGTTTAGGTTATTACGCCCGAGCTCGCAACTTACATAAAGCCGCAAAAATAATAAAAGAAGATTATCAAGGCCTATTTCCACAATCTATAGATGATGTAATTGCCTTACCGGGAATTGGTCGTTCGACCGCAGGCGCGATTCTAAGCATTTCCCTCAATAAACATCATGCAATATTAGATGGCAACGTTAAGCGCGTCTTAGCCCGATGTTATAAAGTTGATGGCCATAACGGACAGGCACGATATGAAAAGGCACTGTGGCCAATTGCAGAAACATTAACGCCTAAAGAAGGTGTTGCACAATATAGCCAAGCAATGATGGACCTAGGTTCGCTTATTTGTACACGAGGTAAGCCAAATTGCCAATTATGCCCTATTGCCACAACCTGTTTAGCAAACGCATTGAACGAGCAAGCCAATTACCCACAAAAGAAGCCTAAAAAGCAAATTCCTGAAAAAAATACCATCATGGTCATTCCACGCATAAAGGAACAAGTGTTGATGGAAAAAAGACCTCCAAGTGGCATCTGGGGCGGATTATGGTGCTTTTTAGAAGTGACTCAACACAGTGAAATAGCTGCTTTATTAAAAAACCTTAATCTCAAAGAAACTAGCAGCCAAACATTAACTAAGTTTCGTCATACCTTTAGTCACTTTCACTTAGATATTGAAGCTGTCATTGTTGATTGTATGGAGTTACCGGCAAAAGAAATTAACGAAAAACAACAACAGCAATGGTACAATTTGGCTAACGAAAGATCAGTAGGCCTCGCCGCCTCAACCCAAAAATTAATAACATTACTTAAACAATAACCCTACATTGTTCTATATGAGATCCGATTATGAGCCGCACAGTGTTTTGCCAAAACTTACAAAAAGAAGCCGAAGGGCTTGGTTTTCAACTTTATCCCGGTGAAGTAGGAAAACGCATATTTGATAACATCAGTAAAGAAGCATGGGGTCACTGGCAAAAAAAGCAGACCATGCTGATAAACGAAAAGAAAATGAATATGATGGAGCCCAATGATCGTGCATTTTTGGAAAATGCCATGGTCGCTTATCTTTTTGAAGGCCAAGAACCTGAAATAGATGGCTACGTACCGATCAAAAAATAATGGAGCTTTCATTTGATTGGCGAATATTTATCACAATATTCGCCTCAGTGTTTATTGCTGAACTGGGTGACAAGACTCAATTGGCGACAATGTTATTTGCAGCAGATAAAGATGTCAGCAAATGGATGGTTTTTTTTGCCGCTTCTGCAGCTTTAATCGTTGCAACGGCTTTTGGTGTACTTGTTGGTACTTTTTTATCAGAGTATATCAACGAAAAAATATTGTCGTATATCGCCGGTATCGGTTTTATTTTAATAGGTTGTTTTACCTTATACTCTGCCTAAACGATAAAAAACAGCCATTTTAGACAATTAAACCACCAATAAGACGAAAAAAGAAACAAACAAACATTTATTTAAAAAAAAGGGTTGACGAACAAAACGAAAAACAGTCTAATACGCCCCGTCTTCAGGCAAAGCCTAAAAGACAGCAGATTAGACACTGCCTCGATAGCTCAGTCGGTAGAGCAGAGGATTGAAAATCCTCGTGTCCCTGGTTCGATTCCGGGTCGAGGCACCATCTATTCAAACCCTATTTGAATATTTGTTGCCTATTTTATTTATGTTAATAAATAGTAGAAACATTTATTCGGTGCCAAGATAAAGTGTTCAAAGAACATCTTTATCGCACACATCTTTGTGTGCCGACTTAGCTCAGTTGGTAGAGCAACTGACTTGTAATCAGTAGGTCGCCAGTTCGACTCCGGCAGTCGGCACCATTTATTCCGAAAGGAAGAAACGAAACCTTAGCAGCAATGTTAAGGTTTTTTTTCGTCTGGAGTTTAATCACAAAACTGACATTGATTGATTCAGTAACTAGATAGGGTTAGCAGTTCGACTCCAACAGTCGGCACCATTCATAGTGAAGCCTCAGCATTTATGTTGAGGCTTTTTTTACATAATTTAATACCTACATTAAATTAATCAGTAAATCATATGGGTACCACAGTTCAACTCTTCCCAATGGGGTACTAAATTACGAATTCACATCAGAATTCCTACATGATTTAGTTTTATTAAAACCCTATTCTATTCAAATAAAATGTCCTTTACGACAAAAAGTCCGATATGGGTTCCAGTATTGAATATCCTAAATTTATACTATTATTAACTGAACTATTTGACGCTTTATTGGAAGAGCCATTATCTTCAATAAAAGGCATTTCTAGCACCATAGATAAACAACCAAATGTGTGCTCAACATAATCGCTTGCTTTACTTAAAATCGAATTACCACAGCCTGAACTTCCACAACAACGATTACCACTTTTATTAAAAACTGTATTGTAATCAACTTCCATTTGGAAGTTTGCATTTGCCAAAACAAAATTTTCTTTGAAACGTTTCGCCTGGTCATTAATTTTACAACCATTACCCGAAGATATAATAAAGCTATAAGGGATCTCTTCATCGCCATGAATGTCTAAAAATAGATCAACACCAGTCTCACTCATTTTTTGCTTAACATAATACACTTCTGGGCAATCACTTTTTGATGGTTCTTGCCATTGTCGATTTAAATTTAAACCTTTACTGTTAGTTCTATGATTACCTAAAATACTTCCGTCTGGATTCATGTTTGGAACAATATAAAAAACACTTTTTTCTAAAAGCTTCTCCACGATTTTATCTTTGCTTATTAAGCGTTTTATTAATCCTTCCATAAACCATTGCGCCATGGTTTCACCCGGATGTTGTCTCGCGATGATCCAAATCTTCTTTTTATTAATATTATCCTTACCAAAAGTTAATAAATCTATTGGTTTATTATCATTACTTTGTCCAAGAATTGTTAATTTCCCTTGCTTAGACTGACTAACCTCTTGAATGATTTCTTGATGACGTTGATAACTATAAGGAGCGAAGTACGCATAACTGACAGTATTTTTTTCAGGTGTGTGCGTTATAACTAACTCATTGTCTGCATATTTAGTTTCCACTCGAAACCAATCTTTTCCATCATAAGAAGCCATCACTTGATAAGCTTGCCAAGCAGAAGAGAAGCTACTATCTCCTGCATTAATAATCTTTATTTTATGTAACTTATCTTTTTGTGTTTCTAATTTGAAATGAAACCACTGACTAATATCTGCATTGTTATCCTGTACTAATTTTAATTGAATATTTTCACGATTTTGTATGTCGATAACGTTAATGCTGCCACTATCAAATTCATGGGTAATTTTCATGTTAATCTCCTTTATTAAAGTAATTCAATGGCGAAGCCAGTGATACAAGCGGTCGCAAATACAACAAATATAAATGCAATTAATAGTGGCCAATGAAACATTTTTTTCATCATGATCATCTCAGGTAAACTCGCACCTGCTCCTGCTATGGTTAGTGACATTACAGCCCCCATTGCCATACCTTTTGCAGCAAGCGATGTCGCAATGGGTACCATGGTAGATGCTCTAACGTAAAGAAATACACCCACAATTGCGGATAATGGTATTAATATAAATAGATTTTGTCCTGCTAAACTCTCAAAAGTATTCTCTGGCACATAACCATGTAAAGCAGCACCGACTGCAACTCCTAATACCATATAAGGTGCAAACGATTTAAATTGTTGAATGGTTTCAAGTAAAAGATTTTTCCAATTTAGGCTTTTAGTGTTTGGTATTGATCTCTTATTGTCTGAACATAGGTTTTCGTTGTTAGCACATTCAGTCATTGATGGTTGGCTAACGACTGAACCTTTAAAAATATCTGCCCTAATAAAGCGTTCAAATTTAAACTTCTGTAGGAGCGCACCACTTAATATTGACAAAATCACTACAAACACCGAATAAATAAGAGTAATTTTTGCGCCAAAACTTATCCAAAAGAGTCCGACGATAAAAGGGTTAAGCAAGGGCGAAGTAAATAAGAATGCCATAATAGGGCCAAAAGCAGCTCTTGCCTGAATCAAACCAATTGTCATAGGTAAAGTTGAACAACTACAAAATGGCGTAACAGCTCCTAAGCTAACAGCGATGCCATAACCTCTATTACCACTTAATAAACGTTTAATTTTTTCCGGTGGTAACTTCTGATTAATTAAACTAACCACAAAACTAATGGCAATAAACAGTAAAGCTAATTCGCCAAAGACTACTATAAAAAATTCGAGGCTACTCGATAATTGATTAGACATAATATTTTTGATCCCTGATGGTTTTATATTTCTAGATTTATCGAATCATTATATTTCCAACATAGTCGAAATGTCAACGTATTTGATTTGGAGATTATTAAGAATGCTACAAAAATTTATTTTTCAGGATAGTCTATTTAAGCATTGTTACTGTTCGTCTAACAGAATTGGCAAAGCAACTAGACTCACTGTATTTAGGATTTTAGTAAAAACGGGTAAGAGTAAGTATTAATACCGTCCAGCAAAATAAAGGTAGTCTTGGATCAATATTATCTCACCACATAACAAAGATAATTAAGACCGGTTTAATTAAGCAAGTAAGAGAAGTCCGAGTATTATTTTTTACCCTGAGGTTGATCGGTGTAATAAAGTAATGAAGTAATGAAGTAATAAATGATTTACAAGAAGAATGTTGTTGCGGTCAAAAAAGTTAAAATGGCATTCACTAACAATTATTGTAGAACTAATCAAGCCAAAACCTTCTATGCTGAAGTCAGGATATGGCTGTGTGGCACAACTATCGTCTTAATTAAAATTTTCTATGTAAGCATTTAAAAATTCTTCTTTATTAAAGTCTTTTGTTAAAGATTTTTGTGCTTTATAAAAAATGCCGGTTTGATATAAAGCTTGTAAAGCCGCATTCGCTTTATCGATAAAAATATCAGTAGCTTTAGATTTATTACATACTAAGTGACCAGTAATATAGGGTCTTGTTGATGCTAATTGGTAGCTAAATATTTTTTTATTTTGGCTAACCTGTTTCCAGTAATGCTCAAAAACAATGGGCGACTCAATCAAAAGGTCAAAGCGCTTTTTGTGTAGTTGTTTGATGGAGGCGACCTCGTTGCTAGAGGCAGAAAAGACTTGTGTTTTACTTATTGTTTTAAACGTTCTATCTAGTGAAGTTTCATAACTCCTACCAGTATGTATTCCTAATTTAAGCAACGGATTCTGATTTAATATTTTAGATAAATTAACTGCCCCTGAAGGTTGTAGTTTAGTTGTAGAGTATAGGTGTAACCCTTGATACAGAGAAACTGGACTACTGAATACATAATTTCTTTCGCGTTCTGGGTTTTTTAACGCATTTATTACACAGGTAATACTTTTAACGTTTTGTTTATTATTCAGTACTTTTTCTACACTACTTAGTCTTTGATAGGAAAAATTAAATGCAGGTAATTGTTCATCAAGTAGCATAGCAACTTGGTATAGTGAAGAATGAGATTTAGTTAATTCTAAGTTGTTATCTCCCAGTAAATCTCTTTCATCCGTATGTATCATAACCTCAGTTTTCGTTTGCAAATATTTATCAAGTCCCGATGAGTTATAGTATTCACCATATATTTTTGCCAACTCCCCCGACTGCATTAATTTGGCCATTTCGAGATCAAATGTGGCTGCTAACTTCTTACCCCTTACGTTGCGTTGAAAAGCAGCATATATCATACGAGATGGCATCAACTGAAACGTTTTTATATAAGAAGGTAAATCCTTAGGCTGATTGTTTGTATAATCAATAAATGCATCGACTCGTCCACCTAATAGAAGCTTGAAGCCACTAGCAGGAGTATTAACGTTGTAATTGGATCTTGTTAACGGAAGAAATTTTTCAAAATTGTAGCCTCTCTTCCACGATGTAGACACCGTCTCAATATCGCTAATATGTTTAAAATTCACTTTACGACTATCATAGAAAGCCACAATGGGACGCTCTTGATCTAACGGCCATGATGGGAGAACCTTATTATGAATATCTTCTGGGTAGACGCCCAACAGGACATCTAGCTTCTCATTGTTAAATGTATTTTTCACACGAGAAAAAGGTGATAAATGAAACTTTAAAGGTTCTTTTGTATAAACCTTTTTTATCAGGTCAAAATATATTCCAGAGCCGTCAGATTCAGTAAAACCTTTCCAAACATCACTACCAATGTGAATGTCACTCATTGCATGAAAAGTTATAAACATCAAAATAACGGGTAATTTACTAAACAAATTAGGTCCTGTATTAAGTTCATGAATGACTAACGCTAACCACCAATATTGAGTATAGCATTTCTCAACTTTGGGCTAATCACCTTAACTCAACCTCAGTTAAAGAAGGCTTATGGCCGTTGCAAATATTAACTGAGACACTAAATTCTATTATTGTGGTGTAAAAACGCTGAATAAACAGCACTTGTTTTGCCTAAGTGATCACATTGATATCCAGCAGATAACAACTTGAAATTAAGTGCAATTATTTAATACGCCCTCTTGTTCCGCGTAGTTCATTTTTTTTCATTTTATCGTCAATCTCTTGTTCAATGTTTATTCCTTGCCAATGGGCAATGTCTAACACTCTAAGAACTATATCGGCAAGCTCTTCTCCAAATGTATCACTAGGTTCTTCATGGCGACATTCATTTATCGCTTCACCCACTTCTGAGGCAACAAGAGCGAGTGCTTCTAATGTGGTTTTATTATGCCAGCCCATTTTTTCTACCCAAAGATAGTTTTTCTCAGCTATTTCATTAATCTTCATTATTTCACTTAATAATTTTCAATATGACTAACTTACTATCATAGTGAGGTGAATTCATTCAAAAATAAGAAATTAATTTTTGTTATTCAATAATGTTTAGTTAATTTAACTAGCTTCAATAAGACCATCTACTTGGTATTTCTATTCTACTTAACTAAATTTCTCCGTAAATCACGCACCTTAGTTGTAAGTATTAGGTATTAAAGGCATAACGATGTTAATGACATGATTTTTAAATGATTTAAGTATATTGTCTACATTAACTCTCAAAAAATTCCATTTATTAAGTCAGGTTTCCTCTTGCGTCTAGCTCTAATTTTATCACTTTCATTTCTGACTATTGCTTGTCAGGCAAGTAATTTGACTTGGTACATTTACCACAAACCACCGATTTATTTCACTACTGGGGAAAATAAACAATATATCTAATTTTCACAAAGTTCAGTTATGCAATTAAACGTTCATATTGTTATTAAACAAAAATTGGCCGATAAGTTAAATTTAGCAGACGAAATAATACTCGATGACTTTTTTAGAAAAAATAATTTGAACATGGTGAAGGTTGCTGGACGTCCCTAAATGGAGATTGATAGTGTCTTAGCTCGTTATCCTTCACAAGTGAGTGATAGATCCAGTGGCTCAATTACAGGTATGTTTGAAATGCTTGAAAATAATCGCATTTATTTCCTCATTTCAGATATAAATGTGGCTAACTATGCGTTAAAAGAGAATGCTGAACACTATAAATATATAGCGATTAAAGGGCCAAAAAAATCTCGAACTAGGCTATATCGGCTGTAGCAAAACACCGTGGGGGAAAAACGCCATACAAGATATAAATAACGTACTGTCCAAGATAAAAAGCCAACCAGAATATCTAAATATTCTATCATCTCAATATAATAAAAATGTATTGAATAATGATTACTACAACTTTTATCATGAACAGTTTTTAAAGAGATAAAACCAAAGTTTAAATAATTTACACAGTCTATTATCTCGCACCATCTAGTGTAATTTAAACACCTTCAAAATGTCTTTATTTAGGTTTTCAATGAAAAACCTCTCTCACTTGTTGATAACAGCAGTTGTAAATCATGGTGAATGGCATGAAATGCTGGAATTAGAATAAGCACAACTAACGTTGAAAACACGGTACCAAAGCTCAAAGCTATCGCAAAAGGTACTAAGAACAAAGCTTGTTCTGAGGTCTCAAATAACATGGGTAATAAACCTGCCGTTGTGGTAATTGAAGTTAATACAATTGCTTTAAATCTATAACGAGAAGCTTGAATTAAGGCTTCAGTAAATTCAATGCCTTGCGCTTTTAATGCATTAAACTTTGACGTCAATACAAGAGAGCCGTTAATGACCAATCCAGATAGTGCGACCATGCCAAATAAACTATTGGACGTTAGTGTATAACCCATAAAAATATGGCCACTTACTGCGGCAGCTACGCAAAAAGGAATAGTAAAAATAACAATAAGGCCTTGTGAGTAACTTTTAAATAATGAGGCGACTAGCGCAAAAATAATTAAACAAACAATACCAAACCCTGTCATAACGATATCGATGGTAGATTGTTGATCATCATTATCTAGACTTCCCCTCATACCAACCTCAAGACCAGGATATTTTGCACGTAAGAGAGGTAAAACATCACTATTTAATGCTTTTTTAACAAGGCTTTGATTACCAACTTTAGGGTCCATAATGCCACCAACTCTAATATACCTTCTCCCTTTAGTTCTATTAATGGCCGTAAAGGTTCTTGAACTTTCAACATCAGCTGCTTGTGATAACGGTATTTCAATTCCTGCAGGAGAGCGAATAATAAACTCCTGTAAGCTATCTAGTGAGTTTCGTTCACTATAAGGTAAACGTACCCAAACTTTAACCAATTCGCTGTCTCTCAAAAAACGAATAGCTTCTGTACCAAAGAATGCGGATCTAAGCTGTTTTCCTAGCATTTGTTCAGTAATACCTAGAGATTTTGCTTCTTGTGTCAGTGTATATTTGAGTTGTTTTTTTCCTTGTGTTAAACCATCCGTAACATCAAATAGTCCATCAAAGGTTTTTAATGTTTCTGCTAATTCTTTTGCAGCGTTCTCCAAAGCGTTAATTGAAGAATGCCTCATATCAAGATAAATACCCGCGTTACCTCCAAAACCTACTAAATAATCAAATTGTAATGATTTAGCTTGAGGAATTTCACCTACTTTTTCTCGCCATAATTGCACAAAATCATTCTGGTCAAAAGATCGTAAATGTTCACTAACTAAGTTAAAAGTTATTTTTGAATACGTTGGTGAATATATGCCAGCTGAAATATCTCGACTACTAATATCTGCTATTGTTCCTAGTTCATTGAGAGCATCTAATCCCGCTTGTTCAATAATCTTTGACAGCCTTATCGTTTCTTGAGGTGACGAGTCAATTGGTAAGGTTAGTCGAGCACTAATTTTATCTGAAGGCACTTGAGGGTACCATCTAAAATCAATTCTACTTGACTCAAACCAAGCGAATACAACGATAAGAAGTCCAGAAAAAATAAGCACAGTGTTATAGCGATGAGCAATACTAAAAGACAATACCTTAATGAAATGGCCATCTCTAAACTTATCGAATGAAGTCGCAACTCGCTCTCGAAATAATCCTGAGCGTTCAAAAAGTACAAATAATTTATTGTTATCATTATTGGGCTCTTTGGTATTAAGGTGGGCCGGCAAAATAAATAATGCTTCAATCAAAGAAATTGAAAAGACCACTATCGCAACGATAGGTAATGACCGCATATATTGTCCCATATCACCGGACATCATTAATAATGGAATAAAAGCAATAATATTTGTAATAACAGCAACCATTACTGGCAAAATCATTTCATTAACACCATCAACAACGGCTTGAGCTATCGGTATTCCTTGTTTCTGTTTAGCGTGAATATTTTCCCCGACAATGATTGCATCATCAACAACAATGCCTAATGTCATAATAAAAGCGAACATAGAGATCATATTGATTGATACGTCGAGATAACTTAGTAATGTAAATGAACTGATAAAAACAACTGGAATAGATACGCCAACCCAAAATGCAAGTCTTGGGTTAAGGAAAATACCTAAAACTAAAATAACCAATAATAAACCTGTCATACCATTATCAATTAACATCCCCATTCGCTCTTTAAACTTATCGGTACGTTTATAGGGAAGTTCCAAGGTTATATTTGCGGGTAGTTGCTCATTAAGATTGCTTATATAGGAATGAACGGTATCTGCCAGCACTAAGGTTTGTGAATCCTTGGACTGATAAACATAAATGATCATGCCTTTCTTGCCGTTGTAACTGAAATAACTATTATCTTTTTTAAAGCTATTATTAATGGTTGCTACATCTCCTAAGGTAACTATTGAACCGTTAATATCGTTTTTCAGCGCGATATTCTGATACTCTAATGCGTTTTCTCTACGGCCTTCGGTCCTTAATACATAATCTCCAGCTGACGTATTAATATCACCACTTGGAATGTCTTTGGCTGCCAATTGAACCTGATTTGCAATTTCGGGGATTGTAAGTTCAAGAGATCTAAGTGTTTGATAAGGGATCTCGATGTTAATTTCTGGTTCTTTTTTGATTCGAGGTTTCACTTGAATAACCCCATCAATGGTTAATAACTCACTTTTGATACGATTAACCAGCTGGTAAAGAGCATTTTCTTCAATGTCACCATTTATCGCAATCGTCGTTAACCATCTAGCATCATCATCTAATCGTACTACCGGGCGCTCTGCATCCGTTGGAAATGATGAAATTCCATCAATGGCATTTTTAACGTTTTGCAAGATTCGTCCTAAATCTTCTCCATCAGCAATATCAGCCCTAACTGAGGCACTGCCTTCGGTTGCCGTCGAAGAGACCTTGGCGAGCCCTTCTATCGACTCAAGACGAGCTTCAATTGCCAGAACTATATTTTCTTCAATTTCTTCTGGGCTAGCTCCCGGATATGACATTTCGATGAGTACAGTCGCATAGGTATAATTAGGTTGAATTTCTTGGCGAATATCTTTTAAATAAAAGAGGCCACTTATTAACATAATCGCCATCAGTAAATTAGCTGCTACATGATTGCCTGCCATCCAACTCACTGGATTTTTTGATATGCTGTTGATTAATTTATTCATAATAGCTCCAGCCTTGACTATAAAAAAATTGGTATTTATTAGTGTTCATTATACTGACTCACCTTTAGGTTTAGCTGGCATAGAAGTCTTAACTTTGCTTCCAGTTGCAATACCAAACACCTGACTTGTAACAATTTTATCGTTAATTTCTAGCTCAACATCGACAATCACTTTGTCCTTGGATTGCCATTTTAATATTGCGGGTCTTGATTGTAGTAATCGGTTTTTGTCCACAACAAAAACGCTGCGATTATTGATAAAGGACTCTCTAGGTATCGCATAGGCATCATTAATAATGCCAGCCGCTATTGTTGCCGAAATATGAGCGCCAATTAACAAACTATTATTGACCTCTTCGCTTTCTGCTGTGGTGAGGTTATTAACTTTGATGACCGCACCACTCATTTTTGTCGCATTCACAAGGTTTGCAAGTAAGCTAATGACCTCACCTTGGTATGTCTGATTATTAAGGCTAAATTGAACTAAAGATCCTACCTTGTCTGTTGTTTTAGCGGTTAGCCGGTCTATATTTTTTGCTTTAAACTTTAACGCTAGCCAACGCTCATTTGCTTTAGCTAATACGGCAACTGGAGTTTGTTGATTTACCAATTCAGCCGTCGTTTTGTTCACTGACAATACCCTGACATCATAAGGAAGTTTCAGGTTTGTTCGACGTAATGCAATGTTAGCCTTCTCAACATCACTTTTTGCTAATTGAACTTGTGCTTGCGCTTGTTTTAATTGCGGAGTTCTTAATGCTAAGGTTTTGTTCTTACCATCATCAACAAATTTGGCACCATTTAACTCAAACTCCTTTTTTGCTAAGCGCTGTTGTCCTTGTTCTATGGCTAACGATGCCATTGCAAGTGCTAGCTTTGCTTGTGCTTGTTCTAACGCAATTAAATAGTCGATTGATTCTATTTTTATAATAGAATCGCCGGCTGGTATGAGGCCACCGACGATAAAGTTTTTATGTGTTTTTACAATAACCCCAGAGACTTGCGGTGCTAACCTTATCTCTTTGTTTTGCGCTGTAATTACACCTTGTGCGGTAATACTAACGTTATGATTTGCTGGCGTTGTCGAGATGATTTCAACAGTAGGCTCTACGGTAATAGCCGATTTTCGATGATTCTGTGGCGGTGAAATAAATATTGCATAACAAACAAATGAAAAAAACGTAACAATAAACAAAGGCGTCAATATCCTTAGTTTGATAATTTTTGCTAACATGTAAATATCCTATGGTGTTTACCGATAACTAATGGAATAAGTTAATGCCATAAATTAACGGCTTAAATTTATCGGTAAACTATATAGGAGGATATGCGTAGACTTATCCCAAGAGCTTGACGTATTGTCACCATATGTCTTCATTTTTAGAGTTTGCGACAAAGCGTTACAATAAAGAAAAAATAAACGACGACATAATGAAAGGGATACAATTATATTAAGCCCTTACTCGGGATGTATAACGATAATGATGACTTTAAATAATCATATTTTGATTGTTGATGATGAACGTGATATTACCGCGCCTTTATCAACCTACCTCAATAAACATGGCTTCAATACCAGCATTGCTCATAGTGGTGAGGCAATGGATAAAATACTACTTAGAACCAATATTGATCTCATTGTGCTTGATATCATGATGCCCGGCGAAGATGGATTAAGCATTTGTAGAAGGCTACAAGAGAAAAAGTACATTCCGATCATTCTTCTGACCGCATTAACCGATGAAGCAGATAGAATTGTTGGACTTGAAGTCGGTGCCGACGATTATCTTTGTAAACCTTTTAGTCCTCGAGAACTTGTTGCCCGTATTAAATCAGTAATAAGGCGAAGTGAGGCAGTCCCTCACCATAAAAAATTCACAACAGGCTTGGTTACATTTGATCGTTGGCGCATAGACTTATCTCATAAGGAAATAATAGATGAAGATAATGTAGTGACAATTTTGAGTTCGGGAGAGCACCGACTGTTAGTATCATTAATTGAATATGCCGGTACGACACTCACTAGAGATCAGCTATTGGATATGACAAAAGGGGAAGAATCAAAGATGTTTGATCGCAGTATTGATAATCATATCAGCCGATTACGAAAGAAAATTGAAAAAGATCCTAAAAACCCAAGGATAATAACAACTCACCGTGGTGGCGGTTATGTATTTGTTGCCAAATTGGAATATTTAAATTGAATATAACTCCTTTATTAGCATTCCAAAACCTAACCAAATGCGCTGCGCCAGCTATGTATTTGTTAACGATTAGGAATATGTAAATTGAGTATAATTCCCTTATTACCATTCCAAAACCTAACCAAATACGCTGCGCCAGCTATGTATTTGTTAACGATTAGGAATATGTAAATTGAGCATAATATTTTATCCTGCTTCCAAAAAAACAGCACAATACACAGTGGTAGCTATGTATTTGTGGGCTAATTGGGCTATTTAAGTTGAATATCATTTCCCTATTACGACCTAAAAATTTAGCCCAACAGATGATATTGGTGATGACTTTTTCATTATCTTTGTTACTGATCACTTTTTTTGTTGTTGATATATTACAACAAAAGAACCTACCCGAAACAGCGAGTAGTTATACGCAATTAACCAAACTAAGTTCGTTACTTTCTATTATTGAACTACTAAATGATTCCCAACAAAAGCAATTTCAAGAAAAACATTCAAGTTGTCATGCCGGTTACCTTATTACGAATACCCCCTTTCAATCAAAAGAACTTTATAATGACGCTGACCAACTAGAGCAGTATATTAGCCAATTCCTATCGATAAAAAAGTCAAAAGTTAAAGTCAAATTAGCGACCTTTGAGCAAGATGATTTCACTTATCAACAATGTGGTACATCTATAAACTTTCCACTTAAAGGAATGGTTATCAGTCTATTATTAAAAAATGGTAAATGGTTAAACGCTGAGGTTCATCAGCATGAATGGCATTTAAGAGAGTTGCATAATTGGCTACTTTGGGCGACGTTAGCCTTTGTCATCATATCTGGAATAAGTATTATGTTGATAAGTTATTTAACAAAGCCATTGGCTCAGTTAAATAATGCCGCACAAAAATTTGCAAAAGGATTAGAATTTTCTGAAGTTGTGGAAGCAGGTTCACCAGATCTTCGACAATCAATAAAATCTTTTAATCTCATGCAAAAAGAAGTATTAAATGCCCTTAAAAATAGAACGATTACATTAGCAGCTATTAGCCATGATATTCGTACACCCTTAACCGCATTAAGGTTGAAAGCCGAGTTACTCGATAATGAACAAACACGGCTCAGTTTTGTTGATAGTATTAATAAAATTGAAAAAATAACCGCTTCGGGTTTAGACTTTCTAAAAGGGGATAATAAATCAGAGCCGACAAAAAAAGTTAATTTAAGCACTATGCTTGAAAGCGAATGTATCGAATTTTCTGATCTTAATTACCCGGTATCATTTAGTGGTCCCACCAATATAAATATTGAATGTCGCCCTCTTGGTTTTTCTAGAGTAATACGTAATCTCATTGAAAATGCCATTAAATATGGCGAAAATGCCCAAGTTACTTTAATTCGTTTGCCAAAACATATCATGATTGAAGTTAGTGATACGGGCCCAGGAATAGATGAATTGGAGCTTACCAATGTACTTGAACCCTTTTATCGATTATCTAAAGCACGTGAGAGTTCTCAAGGTGGCTTTGGATTAGGCTTAGCAATCGTAAAAACGATTATTGATGGTCATGGTGGTGATTTCTGGTTAGAAAATATCAAACCTCATGGACTAAAAGCGACGATACGGATACCTAGTTAGGTTTTTCACCAGCAGACTGCAATACAAAGTTTGCCATTCATGCCATTAAAAGCATTTTAAAGTAAATAAAGGTTTGGACTATCTTCTTGCGCGTGTGAAATTTCTCCTTTATTTTTCAATTAGTTAATTGACTTTATAATTAATAATTTTTATTTAAGGCAGAGCCTATTTATGTGCTTATTTCACATAAATAGGTGATAACACCGTAGCACTTTTCATTCATTACAGCTCAAAAGGTCAATACGCACTATCAGTAACCGTTTAATAAAAAGCACTTATAATAATTAACGAAGGAAAGAGGATAAAATACAGGCGCATTAAAAAACGTAAATTCTTATTAGCCTCTTTTAATTCCATAAAATGGTCAATCACCAAAAAACCTTTATAGGTAACAGTAAATGCGATTAATATACTAACCAGTGTTGTAGAAGCAAACTGTTCACCTAAAAAGGTATTAAACAAGGTGATCGCTATCAGCGCCACTATATAACTTTCTAATTTTCCAAAGTATTTCATTTTTACTGCCTACCTAAGAATATATAATAATGGAAAAATAAGGATCCACATTAGATCTATCATGTGCCAATACACTGCCAAAGCCTCTAAGCCTGAATGCTCTTTTGCCGAATAAGCACCACGTCTTACTCTAAATATCACCCATAAAATAGCACCTGAAGCCCAGCCAACATGAAGAAAGTGATTAAACGTCATATAATAATAAACAGTAAAAAACTCACTGGTACTCGTGCTAAACCCTTGTAAATCATTCCAGTGAAATTCCCATGTTTTGGTAATTAAATACAAACAACCACAGCTAAGCGCTAACCACAAATAACGTTCACATTTAACGAGGTTATCTAAGCGAATAAAGCTCATCGCTTTGGCCATAAAGTAACTACTAAAGAGTAATACAATGGTATTGGTAACACCTAAAGAGGTATTGAGTTTTTGCGGATCTTCAGAAAAAACATCAGGGTAATAAAATTTAGCGATAAAATAAGCCGCAAAGAAAATACCAAACTCAGTAAGTTCTGACAGAATGCCAACCCAAATAGGTACTTTCCCTGGTATTTTCCCCGCCTGTTTTTCACTCCATGATTTAGGGAAAATGCCTAAGGAGCTATTTATAGTATGATTTTTCATATTATCTTCAGCGTTTTAACGGCTATCAGTTAACTAATAAGTATTAGTCGGAACTATCTTTGCCACTCAAACTCTGTTCTTTATGTATGTTGAAGTCATTATGCTATTTTGATAAGTCATTTAGCATGAATGAGATCATGTTTTACTTAATTAATGCAATAAAAATATGTTTCGAAAGCCTAGGGCCTGTTGACCTAGCTAACTCAAGTATTCATTTTGTTCAATCATTGCATACTCAGTATAAGAATATCATTTGGCAATAATTTCCTTTGTGGTTTAGTATTTATGAAAGCAATCACGTAGTAAATTTAACGATTATGGAGCGATATGCCCCCCATTATTAAAGCCTTTTTTCACGATAATTCTTCTACGCTATCGTACGTGGTTTACTGCCCTGAAACTCTCCATTGTTGTGTTATTGACCCGACCATGGATTACAATGTTTTTTCTGGTGATATCAGTTCATTACCAATGAATGACATTATCGACTACATCATTCAGCATAAATTAATCAATCAGTGGATTTTAGAGACTCATACTCATGCAGACCATATAACAGGCAGTGCAGTTTTAAGATCAAAAGTTGGCGGTAACATCGCTTGTAGTGAAGATATTAGTCTCGTGCAAGATAGCTTGATTGAATTGCTTAATTTACCGCAAGATTCATTGACCACAGAGGGTTTTGATTATTTGTTAAAAGACGGCCAAGTGCTGAGCTTAGGAAAGTTAACCATTGAAGTGCTGGCAACACCAGGCCACACACCAGATAGCATTTCCTATATTATTGACAATAATGTATTTATTGGTGATACCTTGTTTATGCCTGATTCAGGTTCAGCTCGTTGCGATTTCCCCAACGGCTGTGCCGAGCGACTCTTTGACTCTATTCAAAAAATTTATGCCCTAGGTGATAATGTTAAATTACACATCTGCCATGATTATCAACCCAAAGGACGTGAGTTACGCTATGTCTGCACGGTATTGGAGCAAAAAGAAAATAACATAAAAATTAACCAAGGGGTTTCAAAGTCAGAGTATGTTTCTCTTAGAAAGTCATGCGATGCCAAGTTGGAAATTCCTAAACTTCTCTACCCTGCACTGCAAATAAATATCCGGGCAGGTCAATTGCCCAAGAGAGAGAAAGATCAACAAGCCTATATTAAATTCCCGATACAATTTAACGATTCAATTTAACGATTCAATTTAACTGAAGAGTATTAAATCTTTTTCATACTAAAGATTAAGCATTAAATTATCTGACTCAGTATTTTCTCACTGCGAAAAAATCAATTTTTGACAATCATTACGTAAATTAAATTTAAAATTGGAGTCTAATGTAGAAGTCATAACCTTCTGAATTTTTAGCTATTTCAAATTAACCTGCCAAAGCGCAATATTATCTTTTCCCAATGAATAATAGACTGAGTCACCACAAATCTAAAGATTAGAACTACAAGAAACATTGCTGACAATTTTTCTTTACCTGTATTTAGGGGCAACTGCCAAAGACCTTATTGTTGATACTTAGTAAAATTTAACGTATCAGCAATGTTATTAGCGTTAACTTAATAAACACCCTTTTGAGTTAGTTGAGCAATCCTTTAATTTTGAAAGTTATATGTCCCTATTTCGATTAGCACTTTTATTTGCATCGATATAATCATCACTTAACGCCAACATATTCATCCCCTACTCGCGTGACAAAATTGTGTAATAGATAAATGATTCTTAATCAATTATTTAAAATAAATAACTGATTGCTGTTGATATTATCAGTGGTATAGTTGCCGTAAAATAATCATAGGTTACGTTAATAAGCATTATTATGAATAAAATAAATTACTTACTATTAGCATTATTGAGCAGTTCTGTACTGATATTTAGTCACACTTGCTTAGCTGACTCAAACACTAAAACGGCTAACAACTCAACAATAAATCTCTCACAGTTACACCAAGATATTAAAGTTTTGGCTTCAGATAAATTTGCAGGACGAGGCCCACTTACTAAAGGTGAAACGCTCACCATTAATTATTTAGCCAAACAATATCAAGATATAGGATTAACTGGCGGCGCTCATGGGAAGTTTTTTCAAGAGGTGCCTATGGCACAAATTACGCCTGATCAAAAAATGGTGCTTAAGATAGGTAATCTAAATTTAAAGGCAGGTACTGACTTTACCGCAAGAACAAATCAAATAAACTCTGAAATTCGTTTAAATAATTCTGAATTAGTTTTTGTTGGTTACGGCATAATTGCTCCCGAATATAATTGGAACGACTACAAAAATATCGATGTAAAAGGTAAAACCGTTGTTGTATTAGTTAATGATCCCGGTTTTGCTACACAAGATGATAGTTTATTTACCGGTAATGCTATGACTTACTACGGTCGTTGGAGTTACAAATATGAAGAAGCGGCAAGACAAGGTGCAAGAGCCGTATTGATTGTTCATAAAACAGCACCAGCTGCTTATCCTTGGAGTGTTGTAGAAAACTCGAACACAGGCAGTAAATACGCTTTAGTTGATGATGACAATAATCGCAGTAAGTTACCTATCATGGGATGGATTAGTACTGAAGCGAGTCAACGTATAGCAACTTTAGCTGGATTAACTTTAGCCCAATTAGAACAGCAGGCTTTATCTAAAGATTTTAAATCGTTCCCTCTTAATTTAAAGGCTAATTTAACCCTCAAAAATGAGATTAAAAATGCCAAGTCTCATAATGTATTAGCTAAAATAACAGGTCAAAAATACCCAAATGAAACAATCGTAGTAAGTGCTCATTGGGATCATTTTGGTACCAAAAAAACAGCAACTGGTGACAAGATCTATAATGGTGCAATTGATAATGCTACCGGCACTGCTGCAACTTTGGAAATCGCACGCCAGCTAATGGCACAAGCCAAAATAAAGTCATTTGATCGTTCAATTTTATTTGTTAACTTCACCGCTGAAGAAACAGGCATGATCGGCTCAGAACTATTTGCTCAAGGCACGATAGTGCCAACTAAAGACATTGTTGCAATGCTAAATATTGACGGTATGAATGCACTTGATGGTGTTGATTACATTTTACAATACGGTAAAAACTTATCTGAATTAGAAAACTATTTGGCAAATGCGGCAAGTAAGCAAAACAGGCATGTTAAACTTGATCCTCGTCCTCAAAATGGTTTATTTTTCCGTTCAGATCACTTTTCTTTAGCTAAGCAAGGTGTACCAAGTTTATTATTCATGAGTTTAGGTGATACAGATCCCAATTATATTCCTCAAAAGTATCATAAAGAGGCCGACGATTATTCACCATTGTGGTCACTTGGCGGAATGGAGCAAGATATTCGTTTAATTCTTGATATTAGTTCAAAATTAGCCAATTCATCAGACTGGCCAAAATGGCTTAGTGACTCTGACTTTAAAAAGCGCCGTGCTCAAGATGGCCATTAGAGTCTAAGTTTATCCAGAGGACTGATTCAAATAAAACATTTACTTTCTTTGAGTCAGCCCACTTATTTTTCACAGGCTATCTTGCCCTACATTTTTATTTTGCCAATAAGTAATACTCGCTACTCAAAAAAATCTACGAGTTCTATTTTATCCAATTACAATTTTTCATCTGAATACAAGCAAAAAAGTATCTTCCGGATTGAATCAATAACTAATGTCCTTCTCATACTTCAAAGTAAAAAACTAAACTATCCCCACAAGATAAATGTTAAAGTTCAAAGTAGTTCTCGTTCACATAATAAAAGCTAATAATGTATCTATCATTTATCGATATTTTCGACCTTTTCCTTAGGTTTTTAGCTATAGGTCAACTTTCTTTATTATGTCATTACATTTTATCAAAGAAACAAAGCTTAAGTTCTGTTTTAGCGATTGCTGTCACTATCTGTTTATGTGCTTATCTATTACTGACAGCACCTTTACCTGATCACAACTACGGTATATTGAGAGGCATACTTTTATTTTTCACTGAAGTTGCCCCATATTTATTATGGCTTTTCGTTTTTTCACTTTTCAAAGATAATTTTGAGCCAAATAAATGGCCACCTTGGATTAAAGCGAGCATCGTCCTCGCCTTGATTTGGTTCATGTATTTCTTTGGTTATATGAAAGGAAGAGGAGCCTTTCATCAAATGAACCATATCATTGAGCTATTGGTCATATTTCATATTGTTTTTATTACCATAAAAGAGTTTCCTGACGACTTAGTAGAAGCTAGGCGAAATGCTCGATTAGTTACAGTAATTTGTACTTGTATGTATGCAACTTTGATATTACTGCTCGAGTTAGGTGATGCTACATTAAGAGATTCGTCCACTTTTAGTCTATTAAATGCGGGGGTAGTATTAGTCTCTACATCTGTTTTTAGCTGGTACTATTTTAATGATAAATTCACTGATAAAGCTAAGGTAGTATTAATAGAAGAAGACAAGGAAGATAAAGCTTTTTCACCGACTATACCTTTGGTGTTTAAAAATGTTCACCAACAACTTTGTCAATTAATGTTAGACGGTTTCTATGAAGAAACTCAGTTATCAATTAAACAACTCGCTAACAAGCTTAATACCCCAGAGCATCAATTACGCGAATTAATTAATACGCATTTAGGTTATAGAAATTTTTCTGATTTTTTAAGCAGCTATCGTATACCTGCAGCGTGTGCACAGTTTGAAGATATAAACTATATTCGAAAACCAATTCTGACAATTGCTTTAGAGTTAGGTTATGGTTCGATTGCCACCTTTAATCGAACATTCAAAGCTCAAAAAGGGATGACACCTAAAGAATATCGTAACAAATTTCAAAAATGATCAGTGTTTTTTAGTTTTGATAAGCCTTAGGTAGCTGAATTGATTAATATTTAAAAAATTCACTACAAAGAGTTATCTACATGTTTAAAATCACCAAAGTTCGCCTGTTAAGTATTGGCTTAATATCCGCTTTCATAATATTAGTTTGGCCTGTCTATGAAAGTATGGCATACAAAAGTAAGGTCAGTTTTCTTCCCTTTTATCAATTTGATCAAATCCCCAAGTTCACTCCTACCGATCAAAAGCTCTATCAAGAAAACTACCAAGAGCCAGCAGAACAAGCATTAGCATTAATCACAAAACATAAAGTAATGATTAATGCTCCTGCAATTTCAGCTGCGGTATCAATTGATGGTGAATTGATTTGGTCAGGGGCTTCAGGTTGGGCAGATATCAACAATGAAGTTGCTGTAACTATTGATACACAATTTAGAATTGGCAGCACCGCAAAAGCATTAACGGGGACGGCACTGGCAAGAATGTATGATGCAAATATGATTGATCTTGATAATAAAATTTCTGTTTATATGGACGATCTACCCAATGATACATGGCAAAACATAACTAGCCGTCAACTAGCCTCACATATGGCGGGCCTGCCTCATTATAAAGAGAATACCGACTACCTTGGACTATATAAAACCCTTGCTCTTTCTACCCAATATGAACAGGTTGAAGAATCACTTGCTGTTTTTGATGGTAGTGAGCTTTTATATGAACCCGGTAAAAAATTTAGTTATTCAACATTTGGTACTGTGCTGTTAAGTGCTGTAATGGAAAGTGCGGCAAATACACCCTACCTCGACATTATGAATAAGCAGGTATTTGGACCACTGAATATGAACGCTACCTTGGCTGAATTTCAAGTAGAAGACTCAACAAATTTAGCAAAATTTTATTGGAATAATAAAGGAAGATCAAATCAGGTCAGACAATGGCGAGACGTTGATCTTAGCCACAGATTGGCGGGTGGCGGTTTTATATCTACGTCTTCAGATCTGGTTAAAATGGGTAATGCCTTCTTGGATGATGAATTTATATCAGCAAAAACTCGAAGCATTTTTTGGACCCCTCAAACATTACCTGACGGCACTGAAACACCAGATGGCTATGCATTAGGATGGCGAGTTCTGACTAGAGAAATTGATACTGAAATTGGCAGCATTACATTTGCCAACCATGGCGGTGTTTCCAGAGGAGCTCAAAGCTGGCTGATGGTTATACCTGAGCATAATATCTCTATTGCAGTAAACATTAATGCAAATACCGACGTTTTTTGGGATTTTGGTAAAGTCTCAATGCAAATTTTAAAACCCTTTATTTTAGCAAAAAATAAACTAGCTCAAAAAAAGCAAGCAACACTACAAAATTGACTAAGTAACTAATTCCTCTTTATATATTTCTGTCATCAGCTGGCATGATTCATCACTGATAAAATAAACTAAACCTTAATTTTAATTTTAATTTTAATTTTAATTTTAATTTTAATTTTAATTTTAATTTTAATTTTAATTTTAATTTTAATTTTAATTTTAATTTTAATTTTAATTTTAATTTTAATTTTAATTTTAATTTTAATTTTAATTTTAGGGTTAAGGTTCTTAGTTTTAAATTGATGCGAAAGTGGTGTAACATCAATATATCAGCGAATCATATCAGTCTTAATAATAGATATTATTGCTACAACAGATCCCCAGACTAGAGTATATTTTCCCAAAATAAGTAAAATTTAATTTATTTGCCTAGATTTGACTGCTATCGAAGTTTCCCCTAAAAATTTCTACCCATATTTTATTTAGTTAACCAATTATGTCACTTAAATTTCATCTCCATTATATCTCTGATTCCCCTTTTATTCTTTTTAGTGGCCGTGTTTATGTTCCAGGTAGTGCTATTGATGAAAAAAGGAAAAACTAACTCCCGAAACACGCCAATTTATCAGTGAAAATAAGAGGGTTTAAATGGGAGAAATATCGGAATTAAATTCACAACTATCTCCACCACAATATAATTACAACCATTAATACACTTGTTTTATTCTTTTTTGAGTAGAATCATTTAATGTAAACGAGATAGTAGATAACTTATCGAATTTTATTGCCGATTAAAATTACGACATGTTAAATCAATGCAAATAAGATACAAATTCGATATAAAAAAGACATAGTAGCCCTTTTCTTAAATATATTTTTAGCGTAATTTTGTTAAAAACTGACTGCTTAGCTAATAAAACGACCAACCATTCATTTTATTAGCTAAGAAGCCATTTAAATTTTAATAATTATAAAGGAAGAGAACTCGTGAAGTTAACTGGAATTTCATTAGCATTAATACTCATTTGTTCAGGGATAAATGTTGCAGAATCTGCTGATAAAAAGAAATCGGATAAAAAAGAGAAAAAACAAAACCTGACAGAAATGATCGCTGACAAGATTGAAACACAAGGACTGTTTAATTTTTATCAAGATAAAAAAACAGGCGAAACATTAATGTTAATTAATGAAGGTCAATTAGATACGCCTTTTATATATTTTGCTCATACTGTTGATGGCCCTTTAGATGCAGGTCATTTCCGAGGAGGATATCGCGATAACAAAATAATTGAATTCAGACGTTATTTTGATCGTATTGATATTGTTACTAAAACTCATCGCTATCTATTCGATAAAAATAATCCCCTAAGTAAAGCTAAAGACGCCAATATCAGTGAAGCGGTATTAGCAAGCCTAAAAATATCCAAAGAGGAAAAAGGTCAAATAGTCGTTAAAGTAAATGATTTATTTTTGAGTGAAGCATTACATAAGGTTTCTCCTTGGGCAAAAGTAGACGATAAAAAGGCAAAGAAACGTTTTAAATTAGGCAAACTTAAATATAAAAAATCGCGTATTTTAACAAAACGGGCTTATGCAAATAATGTTGATGTAGTAGTTGATTATGTTTTCAACAATCCAAATCCAAGTATACGAGGCTCTGGCGCAATATCAGACCCACGCTCGACGTCAATTAAAATACAACATTCTTTTGTCAAACTACCGCAAAATAATTTTTCTGCTCGCATAGATGACGCCCGTATAGGCTATTTTACTCATCAGTATACGCAAATGACCTCAGGAAAATGGGCTCCCTATCAAGATGTGATAAAACGTTGGAATTTAGTTAAGCAAGACCCTACCCTTGCTTTATCAGAACCAGTGAAGCCAATTACTTGGTGGATTGAAAATACGACTCCCATTGAATGGCGCACTACCATCAAAGAAGCTGTATTAAGCTGGAATATCGCTTTTGAAAAAGCTGGTTTCAAAAATGCGTTAATTGTAAAGGTACAACCTGATAATGCTACCTGGGATGCTGGTGATATAAATTATAATGTCTTACGTTGGACTTCTTCTCCGCGCCCTCCTTTTGGTGGGTATGGTCCTTCTTTAGCAAATCCTTTAACAGGGGAAATGATCGGCTCCGATATTATGCTAGAGTTTGTTTTCATGAAAAATCGTTGGCTATACGATAACCTTTATAGCCAAGGAGCAAGCAGTTTATCTTACTTCGGTGCAGAGGAAGATGACGGACTGATTTGCAGTGCTGGCCATGAATTACAACAAGGAATAATTCTTGGCACTATGATGACAGAAGACAATAGTCTTGAAAACAAAACCTTAATTGATCAAGCATTACGTTCACTTATATTACATGAAGTAGGCCATACCTTAGGCTTAAACCATAATATGAAAGCATCAATTTTGTGGGACGAAAAGGAGGTGCATGATAAAGCGTTAACTAAAGGTGTATTGACGGGATCAGTCATGGATTACAGCCCTATTAATGTTGCTCCGCTCAATATAAAACAAGGTGATTATTTCCAGACTAAACCCGGTCCTTATGATCTGTGGGCAATTGAATATGGCTATTCAACAGCATTAGAAGATAAAGATGAAGAGCAAAAACGTTTGACAACAATCTTAAGTCGTTCAGGGGAAAAAGAACTGGCTTTTGGTAACGATGCCGATGATATGCGAGCACCTGGTCGTCATATTGATCCTCGTATTATGACCCGAGATATGTCTTCTAATCCCGTTGCTTATGCAACCGATCGTATGGAACTAATAAATAGTAAATTCTCTGAGTTAAAGCAAAAGTTCCTTGTACAAGGAGCCTCTTACCAGCCATTATTTATTGCGACTAATTCATTATATGGTCAATACAAAAAACAGGCAGAAGTTATTTCTCGCCAAATTGGCGGAGTGTATATAGAGCGTGCATTTGTTGAAGCAGGCCAGTCAACTCAACCATACACACCAGTACCGGCAGAAATACAAAAAGCGGCAATGAATGCACTAGCTAAACATGTATTTAATGGTGATACACTCAACGCAATGCAACCATTATATAACTTTATGCAGCACCAACGCCGCGGTTTCAATCACTTCCCTAAAAATGAAGATCCTAAAGCACATGATATGATTCTAAATATGCAAAAAAGTGTATTAAATCAACTTTTACATAAAAATGTATTAAAACGCATATCGGATACGACGCTATATGGAAACAATTACTCATTGACCAATTTCATGAATGATTTAACTTCCGCTATTTTTAAGAATATTAAAAATGATTCGTCAATAAGCAAAAATTCGCAAATTGAGTACGTTAATCGATTGATTAAAATTGTAGGCCTTAACAAAAGTTCATCTTATGATAATTTAGCCAAAGTTGCTGCTTTAGGTCAATTAAATGCTATTTTCGAACAAGCTAACGGGATAAGTTTTAGTAAAAGTGATACCAATAAAGCCCATGATGCTTATTTGAGCTTGATAATTAAGAAAGCGCTAAATACCACAGATATTTAACTTCATTCGATTACCAAGAAGTTGTGCCTACAGGCATGTAAGTACTTAACTTTTGTCTGGAATTAAAAAGTTGTGCCTACAGAGATGTAGGTACTTAACTTTTGTCTGGAACTAAAAAGTTGTGCCTATTTTATTGATATTGCATAAAAATTTTTAAATATACATCTTTTTTAATTAGAGTCACAGAATTTAATTAAAGCTAAAAGTATAACTTTCTCGTAACCTAAGCGAAGGAGGTTTTACATGAAAAATACACTAAGTTTAAAAGAAGTACAAAAAGCAATATTAATTAGCCAAGGCATCTATTCCAATAACAAAATGGGAAAAGGAAAAGAGGCAACTTATAAAACGATTGAAGCGATGAATTATGTGCAAATTGATTCAATTTCTGTAGTAGAACGAGCGCACCATCATAGCATTTGGAATCGTACCGAAAATTATAACTCTACACATATAGAACAGCTTTTAGAAGATAAACAGATTTTTGAATATTGGTCACATGCCGCATCCTATTTACCTATGATTGATTACCGCTATAGTCTGCCAAGAAAAAATGCTTTTGCACAAGGTGAACAGCATTGGTTCAGTAAAGATAAAGCCAGTATGTCACATGTTTTAGAGCGAATTAAAAACGATGGGCCCTTACAAGCAAAGGACTTCAAAGATACTAGAGAATCTAAAACAGGCTGGTGGGACTGGAAACCCGCAAAAAAAGCTCTCGAACAGCTATTTATGGAGGGTGAGTTAATGGTAGTTAAAAGACAGGGTTTTCAAAAAGTATATGATCTTACTAATAGAGTTCTGCCATCTCATATCGATTCAAGTATCCCTACAGATGAAGAGTATTATCAGCATTTAATAATTAACTATTTACAAGCAAATGCCATTGGAACACCTGAGCAGATAACTTATTTACTTAAGGGCATTAAAAAACCCGTACAACAACATTGTAAACAAATGCTTGAAGAGGGAATGTTAATAACAGTTAAAGTGGCTAATCTATCTTATTTTGCTTTACCTACCATTAATGACCTCTTAAAGAAAAAGTTAAGTAGAAATAAAGTTAAAATCCTTTCTCCCTTTGACAACTTACTTATACAACGAAAAAGAACCAAAGCACTTTTTAACTATGATTACCAAATTGAGTGCTATGTTCCTGCACATAAAAGAAAGATTGGTTATTTCAGCCTACCACTTTTATGGGGTAGCAAGTTTTCAGGCAGAATGGATGCAAAAATGGACAGAAAACTGGGCATATTAAATATCCTTAATCTTCATTTAGAGACAGAAGAAATGGATGAATTTATTGTTGATTTGAAAAAGACACTCGATAATTTTTTGCTTTTTAATAAAGGAACTAATATTAATATCTTCAAAATAACCAGCAAAGATAATATGTTAAGTGAGAATAAAACCAGAGAATTTACCTCAGTACTAACTGCTTAACTATTTCACATTATCTCGTTGAAATTTATAAACGTTAAGCATCAACAAAGTGCTATATAGATTTTAACTAGCGATAAATGCATTAAATTAATAACCTTAATGCATTTATACAAAAAAAAGGCGCCCCAACGTTTAGGTGTTATTCAACATGAAAACAAAGTACTAGGCAGTCATTAATTTTTATGCATAATAAACACCTCTTTGAACTTCAAATATTTGTCGTTTAAATCATCTATAAGCCAACAATATGATAAAAAACATCTCAAACTTGCAAGCTAAGTTGGAAGAGTTATTAGTAATTCAACAAAAACTAACGACTCAAGGTCAGGTTGCTGACTATATTCCCGCTCTTGCAGAAGTTTCTCCTTCACTTATGGGGATCTCTGTGGCAACTATTGATGGCAAGATTTTTGGGGCTGGTAACGACAAAATACCTTTTTCCATTCAAAGTATTTCTAAAATTTTTGGCTTGGTAATGGCAATGAACCGCGTAGGCGATGATTTATGGCAACGTGTCAATATGGAGCCCTCTGGTCAACCTTTCAACTCCATAATCCAGCTTGAATGGGAAAAAGGCATACCACGGAACCCTGTTATAAATGCTGGAGCATTGCTCATTGCCGATGTATTAGCTAGTCGATTTTCTGCGAGTAAATTAGCCTTTTTGAGTTTTCTACGTTCTCTATCTGGTGACGATAATGTACATATTGACAATCATGTTTATCAATCAGAATTATCACATGGCAGCCGTAATGCGGCATTGGCCTATTTAATGAAGAGCTTTGACAATATAGAAGCGGAAATTCCAGATGTATTGAGTCATTATTTTACGCAATGTTCGATATCAATGAACTGCCAACAACTGGCAAAAAGTTTACTTTTTTTGGCTAACAAGGGTATAGACCCAAAAAACCAAAAGATGATATGCACACCGCGAGATGCACATCGTGTAAATGCCATATTATCCACTAGTGGTATGTATGATCAGTCAGGAGAGTTTGCTTTCTCAGTTGGGTTACCAGCCAAAAGTGGCGTCGGCGGTGGTGTAATTGCAGTTGTACCGAACTATGGTGTCATTTGTGCTTGGAGTCCACCATTAAATAAATATGGAAATTCAATTATAGGTACAAATTTAGTTTCAGGAATAGCGGAAGAACTTGGGCTATCTATCTATCATTAACTTCATCTCATTAATATAAAAATAATAACTATCAATGCACTTGATAGTTATTATTTAGATTATCCACAAGTAATTAATACATTCTTTGAGTTAGGCATCCTCATAAAGCCACTAACTTAATTTTTATATTTATCTCTACATTAACTAGATATTTTTTACATATGTAGAATCAATATTTAGATTATTCACTAATGAATGCTTTTTATGAGTTTGCCTGATTAATTTTAACTATTCATTTATATTATTGTGTAATGCTTAATTCTATTTATCCGTTATTGTAGCCGTTGATTGCTCTTTCGCCCCCATAATTAATAACCATAAACAAGTACCAATTTCTCCTATCGAAGCTGGCAGTTGCACAAAGCTTGGAATGCTAACCTCAGGAAATAGAAGACGAGCAACAAAGTTGATTAAATAACTAAAACAACCTGCCATCAATAATATGCCAAAAAGTTTTGGAATAAAGCCAGACTTATAGATAAGGTAGCCAAATGGGAATAACCATAGTCCCCAAAATACACCCAATAAACTTATGCCGTTATTATATGATTTTAACAACAATATAATCTGGGCATTAAGCTGTTCAGTACTAAAAATATCTAGATATTGAGAGCCACTTATTAGGCTAAGTACATCAAACCTGCTGGCAATATTCACAAATGAAATTGGAATACTTACCACTACAAGAGCGACCATTGCAATAGCAAAAGTTTTATTGACCGAGTTAAGTAAATTATACAAAACGAAAGGCAAAGACAAGAAGCTTAAATAACAGACCACGCTGGCCATGATCCCTAATCGAAATAAGAATTCAGATTCAATTATATTTGCCACTGTTGTCGCCGTAGGGTTTCCCCACAAGCCCAATTGCGATGGCACATAAGCCAAGCTAATTATCCCAGTTAAAACTAAAACCAAATAATTTAATCCCGCTAACCTAGCATTCAAATTTCTTGACATGATTATACCTTCTTGTCACATAATTAATTGATCAGCGTCAGTCAATGAGAGACCAAAACGGAACGTTACATTATTAGTCGTAATACCCGACTTACATATTGAGTATTGCATGTGACGTGCCAAGAGATAACATGCTGATATATGGATGTATTTACAACTTTTATCTATATGTAATGAATTTTCCCCATAAATGGGAAAGAAAAACAATAAAAGATCCCAATAATGGGAATATTTAGTAAAAGTAACTGAAGCTCTATTTTATTTTATGGGCTTATAAATAAAGCCACGGTTTACTTATACTTATATTGATAATGAATTAGCTTTAAAAAAGGTTGGTCGCAGGATTAGAAATATTAGCTATCCAACTCATGTTATAATCACTAATATCAGAGCATTTGATATAGACTAGACTAATCTAATATACCTTTACTTCTATTTTTTATGAGGGACGATATGGATCCTTTCTCCAAGTTATCAATTACCATCAGTAATCCCAAATTACCTTTAAAAGAGAAATTAATTTGCATATGTAAAACAATAAAAAAAACAATAAAGCAATCAGATAGAGTAAGTTTATGGGTTTTTAATGGAGACTATAGTGAAATATTTAAAATAGGTGGTTTTGATGAACAAAATCAATATGTTTATGGTGACATACTAAAGCGTTAAGATTACCCTCAATATTTTGAGCATATCCTTACACATGAAACACTAACGGCCTCTAAGGCAAGAACTCATCCTGCTACAACTTGTTTTAATAGTACTTACTTTAAACAAAAAGATATTTTTTCATTATTGGATTTTATTTATCACTACGATTTTAAACCAACGGGGATTATATGCTGCGAAGCAGTCAATTCAGAAATAGAGTGGGAGCCTTTATGCATAGAAAAACTAAAAAGAATCGCTAATATATCATCCATCTTTTTTTCAAAAAATATTAATGATACAAAAGGTGGCAAAGAGGTATTACTAAGTATTGTTGATTCCGATACCTCTAAAAAATAGTACAACAAGTGATATTTCTTATGACAGGTTAGTACTACTCCTACAACTTTTCTACAAGGAGATTTTGAAATAACCATCTACTTGTTATTCATCTATTATTTTAAGTTGAACCATATAAATAGCTATTTAGTTACCTGTAATCAATAGTTCACTTTTTTGGGCATTGTAGCTCATCATTTATTTGTAATATCAACTCCCTAATTATTGGTCATCTTCAAATTACCTGCCCCAAAAATCCAGGGTTGCTTACATGAATGTGAATACTTGTATCTTTCGAAGTAGAAATCTGTACTTTTATTCACAATAACTAATTATTGCTTGAAAATCACTCAAACATTCCCTTAATAAACAACGTTAAAGCTGGAATTTATCAAACACCTGAACAAGAAAATTTGTCCTCACTTAATTTGGGTTACTTAATTAATAAAATTAGTGTGAAAAGAAAATAGCCACCTTTGATTAGATTAACCTTCAATACACTTTGCAAAATGTTTACTCCTGCTTTTATTCACTAAGTAGAATTGTTTTAAATAAATGCTTATCTTTTATTTTTGTATATTTAATCGCAATAAATTCTTGATTAACCCTAACAATACTAGTCAAAACAGGTCTGAGACTGTTAGAATCTATCACATTGACATTTTCAGAATTATGAGAACATTAAGATGGGCAGAGCATACCAAAACCGTAAATTATCAATGGCGAAAACCGCTGGTGCAAAAACTAAAGTCTATTCCAAATACGGGAAAGCAATTTACGTTTGTGCTAAAACGGGTGGATTAGATCCTGATGGTAACTTAGCACTACGCGGTATGATCGATAAAGCTAAAAAGGATCAAGTACCATCGCATGTAATTGAAAATGCATTGAAAAAAGCGGCAGGTGCTGGCGGTGAAGATTATTCTGAAGCGCGTTATGAAGGTTTTGGTCCTGGTAATTGCATGGTAATTATCGATTGTTTAACCGACAACGGCAATCGCACCATTAAAGATGTTCGTCAATGTTTTACTAAAACCTATTCAAAAATAGGTTCTACAGGCACTGTTTCTCACATGTTTAATCATCAAGCAGTATTTGCTTTTAAAGGTGAAGACGATGAGGCGGTGTTAGAAAACTTAATGATGGCTGATATTGACGTTACAGACGTTGAGCTTGAAGACGGCATAATCACTGTATATGCACCTCATACTGAGTTTTTTAAAATTAAAACTGAATTTGCCAACAGTATGCCTGAATTTGATTTAGAAGTTGAAGAAATCACCTGGGTGCCACAAACATATACTGAAATATCAGGTGAAGATGATACGGCCAATTTTGAAAAGTTTATCGCCATGTTAGACGACTGTGATGATGTACAGCACGTGTACCATAACGCAGATATCAGCGAATAATTTTAGCTACCTGTTCAAATAAAGGCATCTAATTAGATGCCTTTTTTTATTTTAAAAGGAAATACAATGATAGATTTTCGCTCTGATACCGTTACACGACCTAGCCAAAAAATGCGCCAAGCAATGAGTAATGCCGAGGTTGGAGATGATGTTTATGGTGATGACCCTACAGTCAATAACTTAGAATCTTGGGCCGCAGAAAGCCATGGAATGGAAGCTGCGCTTTTTTGTAGTTCTGGTACACAAGCAAATTTATTAGCATTAATGACACATTGCCAACGTGGGGATGAATATTTATGTGGTCAGCAAGCCCATAACTACAAATTTGAAGGAGGGGGAGCTGCTGTTTTAGGATCTATTCAGCCTCAGCCAATTCAAAATGAAATAGATGGTACATTATGCTTTGACAAACTTAAGGCGGCGATAAAACCTGATGATAGTCACTTTGCTAAAACAACCCTGCTAAGTATCGAAAACACCATTAATGGTAAAGTCCTGCCATTAAGTTATATGAAAAAAGCGCGTACTTTTACCATCCAACATAACTTAAAATTGCACCTTGACGGTGCCAGAATTTACAACGCAGCTACGGCACTAAACGTAAATATTAAAGAAATAACCCAACATGTCGACTCTATTAGTATTTGTTTGTCAAAAGGTTTAGGTGCGCCAATAGGTTCATTATTATTGGGCAATAAAGAATTCATTAGCAATGCTCGTCGTTGGCGAAAAATGCTCGGAGGAGGCATGCGCCAAGCAGGTATTTTAGCCGCAGCAGCGAAAATAGCATTATTAGAAAATGTTGCTAAATTATCTGTAGATCATGAAAATGCAACTTATTTGGCAGCTAAGTTAGCTGAAATTGACGGAATAGATATTAACTTAGAACATGTAGAAACCAATATGGTATTCGCAAAAACGGCAGATAACATCGATATACAAGAAATAGCTAACTGTCTAAAAAAACAAAATATTTTAATTAGTGCAGGTAACCCATTACGATTAGTTACCCATCTTGATATTGATAAAAGTAAAATTGATATTTTTGTATCTGAAATTAGCAAGATATTGATAAATAAAGCATGAGTATTCCTAATGATAAATATAAACTTTGTCGACATGTTCTTCGAAAACATAAAAAGTGCAACTAACATTGTAGACAAACAATATTTTTAATTCTGCATTTGGAAAATAAACTAACTTAATGAAAGTAGATGTTTTATAGGCTGGTCATATTAATATCAAATAAATACGGCGCCTTTGGCTTTTGAGAAAAAAGAATGGTTTTGAACTTGATATCCACAAGAAATAAAACACTTATTGTCACGATAATTAGTTTTAGCTTTTATTTCGTTTGGACGTTATGGGTTAATTCGATAGTCAGTAACGATCAACTATTAATTCTGCGTAGTGCATTGATACAGGGAAGTTATAGCGCATTGATGACGGCAAGCTTTACTGCGCTACTAACTTGGACATTAACGTTAATGAAATGTCATAAGATACCTTATTTAGCGATTATTCCACCGTTTATCATACAAAGCAGCTTAGTTTATCTTGTTAATATATTAAACCAAACGCCTAATTTGTACGCAACAATAGCGCCTAGTATTCTTTTTACAGCATTGTATGGTGTGCTTTTCAGCCGAAATTTATTAGCAATGCCGGCATTTAAATGCTCATGATTTTTGCATATATCTCCCTTAACAACTTCAAAAGCAGTGATATTTAAACGTTACTGATGTGGTATTAACCAAGAAAAAGGTATCATTAATAACGATTACGTTCACAGGGCAAATCACTAAAGTACTGAACGAATTCAACTTCATAGCCATTAGGGTCAATAAAGTAGACATTTTGCCTATATTTATCTTCAGCTCCATCTTTATCCGTTATAAAACCCGCTGTAGCTAAGCGGTCGATAACCCCTTTAATATTTTGAGTCACAAAAGCAAAATGTGATAACCCTGTTTGATGACCACTTAAGTCTCGATTTTCACCTTCGCCGTTGTCGCTAAATGATAGGTATTGGTAATCATCTCCAAAATGAACCCAGTTCCTTCGCTTGCCAAACCACTCACCTGTATCGCCACCACGTATTGACCAATGAGGGAAAGCAGCTTGATAAAATTCCAATGTTTCTGGGATGTCTCTAACCACTAAATTTAAATGTTCTATATGTAACATTACTGACTCCTTAAATATGATTAATCTGTCCGCTCAACGCGCCACGGTGGATTTAAACGATTTTCACCTGCCCAATAAAGTTTTATTTTATTGCCCGAAGGGTCATCAAGTACGGCTTCTCGCCACAAATATGCCTCATCAGTAGGTAGCTGTGTAAAATGGATACCTTTGGAACATAAATCAGCAACTAGTTCATCGAGACGTTCGTGCTCAAAATATATAACAGCACCATTTTCAAAAGGACCATTATTAAGTGATAAGGAAAAAGTAGAGCCGCCATTACTACACTCAAATCGCGCATAGTGCTTTGTATCAACAATTTGTAAAAAACCCAATTTTCGATAAAAGGCTGTCGTTATTGCCATTTCTTTAACAGGCAACGTAATTTGATTTAAATTCATTTCATTTCCTTTATTTAAAAGTATTTTATTTACATGCCGTTTTGATAAGCCATTTGATTCGGGAAGTGTTGGTTTTGATGCTCTAATCGCACAGTCGTTAACGCTTTTGCATATTGGTGAAGCATATGTAAGCAATAGTTAATTCTTGCTCTTAGGTCGATATCACTTTTTGAAATGTCTTCCTGTTGTAATAACTTGTCTTCTACATTACGAACAATTAGATGGTCAGGAACAGCTACTAATTTATTGTTTTTAAAAGCATTCATTCTCAATTCTGCGATAGGATATGCACCATTAATACCACTCACTACCGAAACTAATAATGCAGGTTTATGCGCAGTATCTTGTTGATCACACATTAATAAAAAATTCTTCAACATCGGCGATGCTACGCCTCCCCATTCAGGCGTGATTAAAACTAAAGCATCTGCTGCATGTATTTTATGGCTGATCAGTGTCCATGGGCTTGCATCATCATCTTTGCTGCCTTGATCACCGTCCCAGAAAGGTAACTGGTATTTGCATAGTTCAATGTGACTTACGTCTTTAAAACTTTCACAGATCGAACTTATATAATTTGCGACCTTAGCACTTTGTGAAGAATGCCTTTGACTGCTACTAATAATTAATAATTTCATATTATGTAAACCTTTTTACTTACCAAGTTTAAGTAAAGTATATTGTTTATTTAATATTGTAAAGCGTAAAGTAAATAAAAAAGTTTACTTAATTATATAATAAGTAATAATAGGCATTCTTCAACTTGATATAGATGACATAGGTTTAATAAACTCGATGAAAACTAGTGATAAAATAATTCAATTGTTAAAGCAACATGGTGAATTAACTGCTAAAGATTTAGCGACTAAGTTAGATTTAACAACCATGGGTGTGCGTCAACATATGTTGTCATTAGAAGAAGCAGGAAAAATACGTTTTGAAGATAAAAAAGCTGTTCGTGGTCGACCCACACGTTTTTGGTCGTTAACTGCGATGAGCAATGCTCATTTTTCTGATAAACATGAAGAGTTAACGGTGCAGTTAATTGAATCGGTGAAAAACGTATTTGGTGACAGTGGCTTAGATAAATTAATCAACGATCGTGAAAATAAGGCCTTGTTGCAATATCAACAAATATTAATAGGTAAAGATACCCTCTTCGATAAATTAACGACCATTGTTGAGATCCGCAGTGAAGAAGGTTATATGGCAACCATAGAAGAAACCGATGGTTATTATTGGTTAATGGAGAACCATTGCCCGATATGTGCTGCAGCGACCAAGTGTTTAAACTTCTGCCGTTCAGAGCTTAATCTATTTCAAACACTACTATCAGGCGTAGCGACTATTACAAGAGAAGAACATATTATTGAAGGTGCTCGACGCTGCGCTTATAAAGTCACAGCGTTATAGTAAAATGACTCTGCTGGTTTAACACCTTGGTAACTGTCCATAATGCTACTAAATCATATTCAACAAATACATTGTTGACTAGGTAAAAGTCACAGGGTTATTAGTTAAACTACTCAGCTGGTTTAACACCTTGGTAATTGCCCATAATGTTACTAAATCATATTCAACAAATATATTGTTGGCTAAAAAAGTCTCAGGGTTATTGCAACATTACTCAGCTGGTTTAACGCCTTGGTAATTGCCCATAATGCTACTAAATCCTATTCAACAAATACATTGTTGACTAAAATAAGTTACAGGGTTATTGCAACATTACTCAGCAGATTTGACGTCTTGCCAGTATGCCTCTAATGCCGTTAAATTATGTTCAGTAAATGGTTTATTCGATTGTCTAACTCGCTTCTCTACGCCATGAAAGCGTTTGGTAAACTTTTTACTCGCTTGTCGTAATAACATTTCGGGATCTTGCTTGGCGTGTCGACAAAGGTTAACAACGGCAAACATTAAGTCACCCAATTCTTCAGCTAGTGCTTTCGGATTTTGATGTAATTCTTCTTTAACTTCATCAACTTCTTCTACAACCTTAGCAAAAACATCATCAATATTGTGCCAGTCAAAGCCAACATGAGCACAGCGTTTCTGAATTTTGGCAGCTTGTGATAATGCTGGTAAGTTGCTAGGAATATCAGCCAGAACACTGACTTCTTCTTGTCCATTTTTATGCTGCCGTTCTTTGGCTTTTTCATTTTCCCAGTTCGCTTTAATTTCTGCATCTGTTGTTAACATGTCGTTAGCAAAAACATGAGGGTGACGTCGAATCAGCTTTTCACAAATAGCAGCAATAACGCTATTAAAATCAAACAACTGTTGTTCCGTGCCTAATTGGCTATAAAAAATCACCTGAAATAACAAATCACCAAGCTCTTTCTCAAGCTCAGCAAAATCACCTTTCTCAATTGCATCTACAACCTCATAAGCCTCTTCAATTGTGCAAGATGTTATGGATGCAAAGGTCTGTTTTATGTCCCACGGGCACCCGGTGTCAGGATCACGAAGCTCAGACATAATCCAGCGAAGTTTTTCTATTGATGGTTTATCATTCAACATTATTAATTTTTCTTTTTGGGTAATAAAGCATTGGTTTTCACCTACTTTATCTTGTTTTTTTGATAATTCATAAATTAAATTTTACAATATTGTAATATGGTTTTTACTTTGATAATTGAGGTTCATCATGAAAACTATTGGCGTTATTGCTAAAGAACTTTGTATCAATGTTGAGACTATTAAGTTTTACGAAAGGAAGGGCTTGATTAAACAGCCACACAAGCCTGAAAGTGGGTACAGAACTTATGATCATACTCTAGTTAGCAGAATAAAATTCGTCCTGAAAGCAAAAACATTAGGCTTTACTTTAAATGAAATTTCATCACTATTAAGTTTGAGTGGCAACTGTAAGGAAGTTGAATCCATGGGATTGCAAAAGCTAGATGTAATTAGAAAAAAAATTGATGATCTAAATAAGTTAGAAACTGTTATTACAAAGTTAACAAAGACTTGTCGCAACAATCAAGATGATACAGTCTGCCCCATCATAGATTCCTTAAACAGTAGTTGACTCGGGACTATAGTACCGACGTTATACTACCCCCCTTAAAAGAAGTGATGATATAGGGTGAGTATGATTAACAAAATTGGTCCAGGTGGTGTCTGGCTTGCTGCATTGAGTTGCACGGCTTGTTTCCCCGCATTAGGGTCACTAGCATCAGGTTTAGGTTTAGGTTTCCTATCAACTTTTGAAGGTATTGCAGTAAACACATTGCTACCAATTTTTGCCTCTATTGTTTTGTTGGCTAATATCTACAACGGGTATAAACATAAGAATATGACTCGAGGCTTTCTTGGTATTACAGGACCATTAACCGTGTTATTAACTTTATATCCGTTATGGCAATACGATTGGAGTACATACCTATTCTATGTCGGAATAATCTTGATATTCCTAATGTCAGTCATCGATGTTGTTAAACCAGTAAAGGAGCCGTTATGCCGAGTATAGAATTAAACTCAACAATTACATGTCCAGAATGTGGTCATAATAAAGCTGAAGAAATGCCCACAAATGCTTGCCAGTGGTACTATGAATGTGAATCATGCAAAGTATTACTAAAGCCAATGAAAGGTGACTGCTGTGTATTTTGTTCTTATGGAACGGTAAAGTGCCCACCTATCCAAGAAGACTCATCATGCTGTTCAAACTAACATGATTCAATATTAATACCGTTTGTCTATGTTGAGCCACATGAATTATTGTATGTCTGTGGAAACTTGTATTCCTCTTCCAAGCTATATAGCACTATCGAAGAAGAAGAATATTGTTTGGTATCCCATGGACAACCTGTATGGGGACCTCTTAACTGCTACATGATCCCATGTAATTTTTCTATTGAGGGTTTATCATTTAACATAGCTATTTATGATAGTCCGCTTTATCTATACTTTTGATTTAATAGATAACTTATCAAGGCTGAACTGCATTTGACATGAATAATCATCATTATTTGTTTTTAGCTACTCTTCAAACTAGCATTATTTATCCATTGAAGCTTTACAATGTAACAATTCACAACAGTATTCAAAACAAATATTTAAAACAAATATTTAAAACAAATATTTAAAACAAATATTTAAAACAGCTTAGGTCACAGATATTGAACATTTAAAGGCGTTTTGCTTCAACAATGTCATCAAGTTGTAATAACTTGCTTAGTAACCGCGATAATACTTCATTATTTGCCAGTTCAAGTTTTAATAACATACCCATGGTTTGTTTATTAGAGTCAGTATGGCTGTCAATACCAACTATACTGACACGTTCGTTGGCAATAATCGTTGAAACATCACGGAAAAGACCTTGACGGTCACTAGCAATGATTTGAATGGTGGCTTGATAACTCTTATTGTCTTGCTCACCCCATTGGACTTCGACCTCTCGTTCAGGTTGTAATTTCAGTGCATTAGCTAACTGATCACAATCATCACGATGTACCGATATACCGCGCCCTTGCGTAATAAAACCAGTAATAGGATCACCCGGTACTGCATGACAACACTTAGCCATATGCGTTAATAAATTACCAACACCTGAAACCGTTATGCCATTACTATCAACTGCTGATTTTTGCGTTTGAGTTGGCTCTCTGAGCACTGAATTAGGATCAAGCTCTTCAATGGGTTTCGACTTTTCATCTTGTTGGTGTAAAAAATTAACAATTTGGTTTAATCGCGCATTACCCGAACCTATAGCAGCATACAAGTCATCAATAGTTTTTATATTAAAGCGTTTACTCGTGGTCATTAAGTCAACATGACTTAGCTTTAACTTAGCTAATTCACTATCAAGTAACTCTTTGCCAGTAATAATATGTTTGTCTCGGTCCTGCAGTTTAAAATAGTGCTGAACCTTAGCTCTTGCTCTGGGTGTATGAATATAATGTAAGCTTGGATTCAGCCAATCTCTGCTTGGATTTGGATTTTTACTGCGTAATATTTCTATTTGATCGCCCGTTTGTAGGCGGTGCGTAAAAGGCACAATTCTGCCAAATACTTTGGCGCCAATACAACAATGACCAACATTAGAATGAATATAATAAGCAAAATCTAACGGCGTTGAGTTAACCGGTAAATCAACAACATCTCCATTCGGTGTAAATACATAAATTCTGTCTTCAAAGACTTGACTACGTAGTTCATCAATTAGCTCTACACTTTCGGTAACATCTTCCTGCCATTGAAGAATTTTTCTTAGCCAATTAACTTTTTCATCAAAACCTGTTGATTTTCCACTAGCAGTACCTTCTTTATAACGCCAATGAGCAGCAACTCCTAGTTCAGCGTCATCGTGCATTTGTTGTGTTCTAATTTGTACTTCAACTGACTTCCCTTCCGGGCCAAGAACCACCGTGTGAATGGATTGATAACCATTAGATTTAGGTGTAGCAACGTAGTCATCAAATTCATTAGCTAAGTGCTTCCAGCTTGTATGTACTATACCCAAAGCGCCATAACAATCTTGAACCTTTTCAACAACAACTCTCACGGCACGAACATCAAATAATTGTTCAAAGTCTAATGACTTTTGTTGCATTTTCTTCCAAATACTAAAGATGTGTTTTGGCCTTCCGTACACTTCCCCTTTTATATCTAATCCTTTTAGTTGACCTGAGAGGTTATCGACAAAATCAACCATGTAACGCTCTCTGTCTAAACGCTTCTCATCAAGTAGTTTTGCTATTTTCTTATAAACATCAGGATGTAAATAGCGAAAAGCAATGTCTTCAAGTTCCCATTTTAATTGCCCTATTCCTAAACGATTGGCCAACGGGGCATAGATATTCTCCGTTTCTTTTGCAGCTAAAACACGTGTTTCTTCATCACTATTTTTAACTATACGTAAATGACATAAACGTTCCGCTAATTTAATCACCACCGCACGAACATCATCAACCATAGCTAATAACATCCGGCGAATATTGTCGACTTGTCCGGCGGAAACTTGAGTCGATTGGCTCTGTTGCAACGCTTTAATGGCCTCCATTTGACTAACGCCATTACAAAGAGAGTATATTTTTTGATTAAAATTCTCTTTGATAAATTCAAGTGAAATACACTTATACTCGAATAAAGGACACAAAAAGGCAGCGGATAAAGAGTCTTTATCGAGATTTAACGCTGATAAGATTTCGACCATCTCAAGTGACTTACTTTGGCATTCTTCTTGATCATTAAAATATGATGCTACTTGTGACCATAACGACTCTAAAGCCTGATGTTTAGATGCACTAAGTTCTAATGAATTTAACCATTGTTCAAAGCTTGTTTTTGACATTTGATGTGATTTACGCACCGAAACCATGAGAATTCCTACTTACCATTAAAATGAGATGCTGAAAAATAGTTAACGCGTAAACAATACCATAGTCTCGATATGCTTTGTTTGCGGAAACATTTCCATTATTGATATTTTTTCTATCTTATAACCATGCTTAAGTATTAACTCACTATCCTTGGCAAGAGTAGAAGCTTCACAGCTAATATATAAAATTGATGGTATCGACAATTTCAATAATTGCTCTAATGCTTGGTAGGCTCCAGCACGTGCAGGATCGAGTAAAGCTTTATCATAACAACCTTCTGTCCAAGGTGCCGAAGGCCAATTAGCATTGAGATCCGCTTGATAAAAAGTACTATTCGTTATTTTATTTATCAATGCATTATTTTTGGCCTTATCGACCATTGTCTGTACACCTTCAATACCCACTACTGAATGTGCTTGCCTCGCTATAGGTAACGTAAAATTACCCAATCCACAAAATAAATCCAAAATGTTGTCAGTAGGCTTAAGGGTGAGCCACTGTAAAGCCTGCTCAACCATTTTAACATTAACATTATGATTAACTTGGATGAAATCTTTAGGCTTAAAGTTTATTTCAATATCATTGGTTAATGAATAATGTAATTCCGACATTTCAGACAATGTCTTTAAACTTTTAGCATCATCAATAATTAGCTGCCACTTATGATCTTGAACTGCTTGTTTCCACAATAGTTTATCATTGTTATTCATTGGCTTTAATTGGCGAACAATTAAGGTAATTTGATCAGTGGCAATAACTTCAATATGCCCAATGGCACTGGCTGTTGTAAGTTTCTGAATAAGAGTAGTAAGTTGTAAAAAAATATCGCTAAGTGATTCGACCAAAACAGGACAAAATTTAATAGGTGTTAGGTTGTTAGTCGCTCTTTGTCTAAAGCCAATCGTCGCTTGCCCTATTTTATTATATTGCACACCAATTCTTGCTTTACGGCGATAATGCCAAGGTGAACTTTCGATCGGAGTGTACCAAGGTAGCTCTCTATTAATATTATTACGCGTGAAAAGTTGCGAAACTTTACTTTGTTTAAAAGTTAAGTGATGTTCATAGTTAAGATGCTGTATGTCACAACCACCACACTGTTTGAAATGGGTACATTTCGCTTCGACTCTGTGCTCACTCTTATTGCTAATTTCAATTAACTTAGCTCGAGTATATTTACTTTTTTTATCAAATATTTTAGCCGTGATCACCTCATTCAACAACGCACCTTCTACAAATACCGGTTTGTTTTGATATTGACCAACACCACAGCCGTTATGGTCTAATCGTTCAATTTTTATATTAATTTGCTGACCTAAACTTTGTTTTTTAGTGGCTGCTTTGAAAAAATTTGCCATGATATATACCCATTACCATTAGAGTTGTGTGACTTCAGTTGAGCTTACAGAGACTTATGAGAAAATTATGCTTACGTTACCTCTACTTTTAAAGATGTAAATATTAAAGTACCTCGCGATTCTTTGACATGCAAAGACCATTAGTCAGAACTACAAATTTTCGTTCGTATATGACATGATAAGATTTATACTTTGAAGTATGCTTAAGATTAGCCAGTAATTCTACACGAAAATTAAGGGATACATGCATAAAATAAGTCTAAAAGACTGGGTCATATTACTGACAATTATTCCAACGACATTGATAGGCTTATCAGTTGCGGGGTATTTCTCATATAGTCGTTATATTGAGCTTGATGATTTTCTTACCGTTCGTTCACAAAGTATTATTGAGCCACTAGCAATTGCTAGTGTCGACCCCATTCTAAATAAACAACGAGATAAGCTTCGTCATCTCGTAGGAGCGACTCATAGAAGTCAGTCTTCAATTATTAAAAGCATAACTGTCTTCACTCAAGACAACCAAATATTAGTCACCAGTGCTTACCACGGTGATATTAACTTAATGCGTTTAGAAGCTGGCGAAACAATCCCCCAAAGTACCTCAGTTATCGAACGAGGCCATTATTTAATATTTAGAACGCCTATTATTGATGAAATAAGTAATATAACAAAAGATACCACGCTAAATGCTATAAAAAGAACAATAAATCATCAAAACAATATTGGCTATATCGCCATGCAAATTGACAAAGACAAAATAAAATTTAGCCAACAGAGCCAAATTTTGGTAGCACTCGCCATTGTATTCTTTGGCTCTTTAATTAGTGCATTATTTTCCATGCGATTAATTAAAAATGTTACCCGTCCAGTATCTGCTATGGTAAAAGCAATCGATAGAATACGCGAGGGGAAACTAGACAGCCGTGTAAGTGGGCAATTAATTGGCGAGTTAAATTTTTTAAAAAATGGCGTTAATGCCATGGCACAATCTTTAGGTGATTACCATGACGAAATGCAGGGCAGTATTGACCAAGCGACCATAGATTTAAGAGAAAGTTTAGAACAGTTTGAAATTCAAAATGTTGAGCTCGATATTGCTAAAAGAAAAGCCCAAGATGCCAATAAAGTTAAGTCTGAATTTTTGGCCAATATGAGCCATGAATTAAGAACACCATTAAACGGTGTCATTGGCTTTACAAGGCAAGTACTTAAAACGCCATTAAGTGATACCCAACGAGATTATTTGCAAACTATAGAACGTTCTGCTGCTAATTTATTGTCCATTATTAACGATATATTAGATTTTTCTAAACTCGATGCGGGTAAAATGGTCATTGAAAATATTCCTTTTTCACTAAGAGAAACGGCTGAAGAAGCTTTAACGTTACTAGCACCAAGTGCTCATCATAAAAATATTGAATTATCCCTACATATTAGTCAAAGTTTACCTGACTCTCTCATTGGCGATGCGATGCGAATTAAACAAGTATTGATTAATTTGGCCAGCAACGCGATCAAGTTTACAGATAAAGGTTCGGTAAATATTGATGTAAAATGTGAACATGCCGATGAACACATTACCATCATAAAAGTTGAATTAATTGATACTGGCATTGGTATGAACCAAGAGCAGCAAAGTACCATTTTTGAAGCTTTTGGGCAGGCTGATAAAAGCGTAACTCGTCTGTATGGAGGTACTGGCTTAGGCCTTGTTATTTCGCAGCGCTTAGCATCAGAAATGAATGGGGAAATGGGTTTTTTGAGTACTGATGGCCAAGGTTCTACTTTTTGGTTCACTTTCCAATGCGAAGTCAACCCAATGTCATTAGCTCCAATACTTGATACAAACAGCCTTAAGCAAAAACATATTTTATATTTTGAACCCCATAATCACAGTAGAATGTCATCAACTGAAATAATGACAAGTTGGGATATGAGAGTTTCTCATGCAACAAGCCTTGAGCAACTTAGTGAAATATTGCAACACCAAGAGCATTTTGAATATATTTTAATTGGCCACGATGTATCACCTACAAGTATTAATGATTTTAAAAAATTATTAAACAAAATTAAACTTTATAAAACACCAATACATGTTGCCCTTAATAGTAACTCACCGAGCATTCAAGAGACTCTAATAGCAAGTGGTGCATTAAGCTGCATTAGCAAACCTATAACGCCTTATCGATTATGCAAGGCTTTAAGGCATCAAGGAGATGTGGTCATCAAAGAGATTCACAATATTCCTGATAAAAAAATCCCCATTAAAGTACTAGCGGTTGATGACAATAGCGCCAACTTAAAACTGATCAAAGCGCTATTATTAGAGCAAGTTGATGCTGTTGTAACAGCAACTAATGGTAAAGAGGCACTCGCGCTATGTAAAAACGAAAAATACGCACTAATTTTTATGGATATACAAATGCCTGTTATGGATGGTGTTACTGCTTTAGCAGCTATAAAAGAACAAACCTTTAATGATTTAACTCCTATTATTGCCGTAACAGCACATGCTCTATCGGGTGAAAGAGATAAATTACTAGAGCAGGGGTTTAATTTTTATATGACAAAACCCATTGATGAAACCATGCTTCGACATACTATTTATGAATATTGTGACCTAAATATCCCAACAAAATCAAACGATATAGTCAAAAATGATGATGAAGCTAACATTGAAATCCCCCCTAAACACAATGCTATCATTGATTGGCCACTTGCACTGAAACGAGCAGGTAATAAGGAGGAGTTGGCTAAAGATATGTTAAAAGGATTAGTACAAAGTCTTCCTGAAACAAAACAAAGTATATCTGAAGCATTAACTTCTCAAGATATTGCACAACTGAAGGTATTAATTCACAAACTTAACGGCGCTTGTTGCTATTCTGGAGTCCCCAACTTAGGAAGTGTTACTCATCAAATTGAAACTGAATTAAAGCGAGGTATAAATATAGATGACTTAGAGCCGGAGTTTTTAGAGTTTTTTGAAAATTTGGATAATGTAATAAAGCAAGCACCTATTGCACTCAATGCTCTTGAAGCGCCATAAAAATATCTAAGCATTTTAGGAATGATTAAAAGTTATTAGCTATCGCATTTTCTCATTAGAGGAAGTGTTTATATCGCCATCCTCACTTATTGTTGCTGTCCCACCATTACAAATTAAAAAGGCTATACTACGACCTTGTTCATTACGAACAAACATTAATTCATAACCAAATTTACCGAGACTGCTTGCGGAAAATTTTTGTGCTAATGATAACTTAGACCACCATACCGACTGCTCTGGAGGCTCTTGCCTTCGTTCAACAGTTGGTAACTTTTGAGGTTGCATAATTTACTTCAATTAAAAATTTGTTAACTGCGTAATCAAAGTATAGAACAATTATCCTCTCAATGAGAACTGTTTAAATAATGAACAGAAATTATTTAAACTAAATATCAATTTGGAAATATGAAATATCATAGTGAATTGAAAATAAAGAAATAAACTCTAAAGACAGTTTTTAAAGTGATAGAAAATAACTTTCTATCACTTGCTAAAAACATACAAACCAGAGATAAAAACTTGAGAAAGGAAATTAAGTAATCTTTATTAAGTACTTGTTATTCAGAAAGAATCACAACGGATGTTGCATAAGTAACTTCATCTGCAAGAGATATGAACCATTGGCTTGCACCCATATTTTGAGCAATTTCTAAAGCCCTTCCTGAAAGCTCTAAAACAGGCTGACCACTTGCAAGAGCATTAATATGAAAGTCCTGAAAAGACACACCATTAGCAATACCAGTACCAAGAGCTTTAGATGCGGCTTCCTTTCCCGCCCAACGTTTGGCCAAGTATCTATCAGGAAATTTTAAATTGGCGTGGCGTTCAAGTTCATCAAGAGTCAAAACTCGACGAGCCAATTTGCTCTTAGTTGCTTTAGACATATTTTCAATACGGCTAATCTCAATTATATCTGTTCCAATACCTACGACCGACACACCTGCCCCTTACTTTATTATTTCAAATACCTAGCTTCTACCATCAAACGCTTCATATCGCGAACCGCTTTATCTAAACCATCAATAACAGCACGTGCGATAATACTATGTCCTATATTCAACTCAATAATCTCAGGGATAGCAGCTATAGGTTTTACATTAAAATAGTTTAAACCATGACCTGCATTGACTTTCAGACCTTTTTTATGAGCATATTCAATGCCTTCAATTAAGCGAGCAAGTTCCCTTTGTTGTTCCACTTCATTTGGTGCATCTGCATAGTGACCCGTATGAATTTCAATATAAGGGGCCTTACTTGCTACCGCAGCATCAATTTGTTTTTTATCGGCATCGATAAACAGGCTAGTTTTGGTACCTACAGCAGATAACTGTTCAACCGCCTCAGTAATTTTTTCTAACTGACCAACAACATCTAAACCACCTTCAGTTGTTAATTCTTCACGCTTTTCAGGTACTAAACAACAAAACTCTGGCTTTACTTCGCAGGCAATAACGAGCATTTCTTCAGTAACCGCCATCTCTAGATTCATGCGGGTATGTAAGGTTTGTTTTAAAACATGAACATCTCGGTCTTGAATATGACGACGGTCTTCTCTTAAATGTATGGTAATACCATCGGCACCAGCATGTTCAGCAACAGAAGCCGCATAAATGGGGTCAGGATAATTTGTGCCTCTGGCTTGTCTTAATGTCGCAATATGATCGACGTTTATACCTAATAAAATATCATTCATGGATGTACTCTTATTTTTTAAATAATTTTCGGCTGTTAAGTGGTTTCCCATCGAGGAAATGGTTAATAATTTGCCTCATTAACACCTTATAGCAATGCAAAACCTTTTTATCAGTAAACTCTTGTTGTGCAATAGCCTGTATATGCTCTCTATCATAACAAGGCAGGTTCATTTTCACTACTGCTGGGATGAACCCTTGTTCTTGCACATAATAAAAAGTTGAGCAGTCAATATCAAATACCGGGCTAAAATCAAAACATTGCCCTAACTCATCCAATAGTGTCATTTCAAATTGACGAAGAATCAATTCAAGTGGCTGACAGGCGGTTAGCGATAATAAACTGTTTCTATATTGCCAATATAATTCATTGCATTCAATATGTTCGCCTAATAATCGCACGAGCAACTCATTTAGATAAAAACCACTATATAAATAAGTACCAGATAATTTAAAGGATTTTTCACTCGCTTCAACGCGGCTTAATAGCTTTAAACTACCTTTGCCTTTGAGGATAATCTTTAATGGTGAAAAGGGCTGAAGTAGCCCTTTTTTATTAGATTTTAATGTTTTTCCAACGTAAACAATCGCTGATGTTTTACCATTGTTTTCTGTAAGAAATTCAATTATTTGCTGATTTTCTCTATAGGGGCGACTATGTAATAAAAATGCAGATTGCTCTATTTCAGTCATTAGCCAGAATAATCATCGCCATAACCAAGGCTACGCAATGCACGCTCATCATCTGCCCAACCGGACTTAACCTTAACCCACGTCTCTAAAAAGACTTGTTGTCCAAATAAGGTTTCCATATCACGACGAGCTTCTTGACCAATAGTCTTAAGCTTTTCACCTTTATTGCCAATAACCATTCGCTTTTGCGTTTCTCTTTCTACCAATACCAAAGCGTTTATATGTAAGACACCTTTTGCATCAACTTTAAACTGCTCAATTTCAACTGTTGTTGAATAAGGTAGTTCATCACCAGTAAAGCGAATAAGCTTCTCACGAACAATTTCTGAAGCCATAAAACGACTCGAACGATCAGTGATATAATCTTCAGGAAACCAAAACTCACCTTCAGGTAAAGACTCTATACACAATTTACGTATTGTATCGACGTTATCGCCTTTACTAGCTGAAATAGGTACAATTTCGTGAAAATTGTGCTTTGTTCCTAGTTTTTGTAAGTGAGGTAATAGTGCTTCTTTGTCTTGTACATTATCAATTTTATTAACCACTAAGATACAAGGAGCACCACTTTTTTTAACTTTGCTTAACACTAACTCGTCATCGGTAGTCCAATGTGTGCCTTCTACTAGAAAAACCACCAACTCCACCTCTGCAATTGAACTACTTGCTGCACGATTCATTAAACGATTAATGGCGCGTTTTTCTTCGGTATGCAGGCCAGGAGTATCAACTAAAACAGCTTGATAGTTTTTATCAGAGAGAATACCTAAAATGCGATGTCGTGTAGTTTGAGGTTTGCGTGACGTGATACTAATTTTTTGCCCAAGCAAACTATTTAATAGTGTCGATTTACCTACATTTGGACGGCCAACAATGGCAATCATACCGCAGTGTTTATTTTGGTTTGAGCTACTTGTCATGTTCAATGAGTTCCAATACTTGTTGAGCCGCTGCTTGTTCAGCTTTTCGACGACTCGTACCTTTAGCAACAACGTCAGTTTTTATTACACTGGTTGTACACCGTACAGTAAATTGCTGATTATGTGATTGACCACTTGTATGTGTTACTTCATATAAGGGTAATGCAATTTTTCGACTCTGTAAGAATTCTTGCAAACGTGTTTTAGGGTCTTTTTGGCCAATACCCGGTTTAATTATAGCTAATCTATCAGCAAACCAAGTCAAAATAATTTCTTTACATAGCACGCTATTAGAATCAATAAAAATAGCACCGATGATCGCTTCAACAGCATCTTCTAAAATAGAATCCCGACGATGGCCTCCGCTTTTAAGCTCTCCTGGTCCCAAAATAAGGTAGTCACCTAAATTAAAACCTCGACCAATTTCAGCCAACGTGACTCCTTTAACCAAACTTGAACGCATGCGTGTTAAGTCGCCTTCATCTTCGTTTGGAAATTGATTAAATAAACTTTCCGCAATAACAAAACCAAGAATTGAATCACCTAAAAATTCTAACCGTTCATTGTGTGCCCCTTTAGCACTGCGATGTGTTAATGCTTGTATTAATAATGTTGGGTTGTGGAATTCATAGCCGATTTTTCGACTTAATTTAGCAAGCATTTGTTCATTATGTTTTAAAGGAGTGCCTTTTAAAGACAGTGTTTTTGGCTGAGATGATTTCAAAATTAATGTATTCCACCCAAACGAGAAAACCTAACACCGGTTGGTATCCAGTGGGGTAAAAAGCTATCTTCAGCACGGTCAAAGTCGAAACTCATCCATATTGCTATTGCTTCTCCAACTAAGTTCTCTTCTGGAACAAAGCCCCAAAACCGACCATCTAAGCTATTATCGCGATTATCACCCATTACAAAATATTGATTTTCGGGTACAACAAATTCATCACGTTGCGTACCTGATTGCGTAAAATAATGTTGAGTTCGTGATAAATTTTGATTATCGACTAAAATATCATGACTTTTATTTGGCATGACTGATGTATATCGGCTTAATCCGTAAGAGCCATCAATTGATTCATTTTCAGGAATAAAATTTTGTACAACTTGTTCAAAGTCCGGGCAAACAGCATCACTTTCTGTACACGCAGGTTTTATATATAACGATTTATTACGATATATGATTCTATCGCCTGGCAAACCAATTACACGTTTAATAAAATCAATTTGAGGATCTTGTGGATATTTAAAAACAACGACATCGCCGCGCTCAGGTAAGCCAATCTCAATAAATTTATTACGAACGACAGGGTCACGTAAACCATAATTGAATTTATTCACCAAGATAAAATCACCATCAAGTAAAGTAGGCATCATGGAACCGGAAGGTATTTGAAAAGGCTCGTATAAAAATGAGCGTAAGATCAATACAAAGGCAATAACTGGGAATATCTGCACAGATGTATCAACAATTGTTGATGGTTCCGTTAAACTGGAAATTGCTTCTTTTGTCAATTCACCACTACATTGCGCCTGCGCATCAGCAAGCTTTAGTTGCCTTTGTGCCGCCAAATAAAACTTATCTGCAAGCCAAACAATACCAGTAAGAGCAGTAATAATAACGAGAAATATTGAAAAATAAACAGCCATAAATATCCTATTTGTCTAATTTTAACACAGCTAAAAACGCTTCTTGTGGTACTTCAACATTACCCACTTGTTTCATCCGCTTTTTACCATCTTTTTGTTTCTGTAGTAATTTTTTCTTACGAGAAATATCACCACCATAACATTTTGCCGTTACATTTTTACGTAATTGCTTGACCGTCGTGCGAGCGATGACGTTATTACCGATTGCTGCTTGAATAGCAATATCAAACATTTGACGATGAATAAGTTCTTTTAATTTATCAACCAGCATTCGACCACGAGAGACAGAGTTTGCTCTATGCGTGATCATCGCTAACGCATCAACTCGATCGCCATTTATCATGACATCAACCCGAACCATATCCGCGGCTTCAAAGCGAACAAAATGATAATCAAGAGATGCGTAGCCACGACTGGTTGACTTTAACTTATCAAAGAAATCCATTACAACTTCAGCCATAGGTAATTCATAAGTTACTGCGACTTGATTACCGTGATAGATAATGTCTTTCTGTATGCCCCGTTTTTCAATACACAGCGTTATGACATTACCAAGATGTTCTTGAGGTACCAATATGTTGGCTTGAACAATAGGCTCTCTAATTTCTTCAATATTATTAACGGCTGGTAAGTCACTTGGGTTATCAATAGATAATAGATCGCCATTGGTACAAGCAATTTCATAATTCACTGTTGGAGCCGTAGTAATTAAGTCTAAATCGTATTCACGAGAAAGACGCTCTTGTATGATTTCCATGTGCAGCATACCAAGAAAACCAATGCGAAAGCCAAAGCCCAAAGCTGATGAGTTTTCTGGTTCAAAAAATAACGAAGCGTCATTAAGACTTAGCTTATTTAAAGCATCTCGGAAATTTTCATAATCGTCTGAACTTATCGGGAAAATACCGGCGTAGACTTGAGGTTGTACTTTCTTAAATCCTGCTAGAGCTTTATCAGCTTCTTTTTTGAAGAGGGTGATGGTATCTCCAACTGGAGCACCATGAATTTCTTTAATACCCGCTATGATATAACCAACTTCGCCCGTCCTTAGAATACCAGTATCTGTTTGCTTGGGTGTGAAAATGCCGACCTTATCGATGATATGGTTTTGTCCTGTAGACATAACCACCATTTTGTCGCCTTTTTTCACCTCACCGTTCATAATACGAACAAGAGAAACAACCCCTTGATAGTTATCAAACCATGAGTCGATAATCAAAGCTTGTAAATGACCTTTAGGATCACCTTCTGGGGCAGGGATATTTTCCACAATAGTTTCTAAGACGTTTTCAATACCCAACCCCGTTTTTGCAGAGCAAGTAACAGCTCCAGTTGCATCGATACCGATAATGTCTTCAATTTCTTCACTAACACGGTCTGGATCTGCCTGTGGTAAATCAATTTTATTTAAAATAGGTAAAACTTCTAGGTCCATCTCAAGTGCGGTGTAACAATTGGCGACTGTTTGTGCCTCAACCCCTTGACCAGCATCAACCACCAACAAAGCTCCTTCACAAGAGGCTAACGAACGTGAGACTTCATATGAAAAATCTACGTGACCAGGAGTATCAATAAAATTAAGTTGATAGATTTCTCCGTCATTCGCTTTATAATCAAGGGTGACACTTTGCGCTTTGATAGTAATACCACGTTCGCGCTCAATATCCATTGAATCAAGCACTTGGGCTTCCATCTCTCGTTCTTGTAAGCCACCGCAATGCTGAATTAAACGATCAGAAAGCGTTGATTTACCGTGATCAATGTGGGCAATGATAGAAAAATTTCGAATATGTTTCATAAGTGAAAATTCAATTAAACAGTAAGTAAAAGCAATAATGGCGAGATTTTAGCTAATTTAGCGCTCTGGGGCTATCTTTTGTTACCGATTAGGGGCTGATTTCTGTAACAGGAATAGTTTCGGGTAAAATACGCAGGACTTTAGGGATTAATTTATCAATTTTATTTTTAGAGGATTGTAAATAACTAGCTAAGCGATACCCTAAATATCCCCCTGCCATACCAAGAAAAATAGCGTAGACTTCATGAGAAAAAACTGATTGCTCAACAAACCATTGGCCAATACCTGAAAATGAAATTAGGAACAATATCGGTAACAAATACACTTGCCAAGCACTTTCCAAAACACAACGCTCTGAAAGCCCAATAACCACCATATCACCGTTTTTTACAGTCAATTCGGTTTTAAGGTTTATTGACAACTGCTTTTGCGGAAAAGCTTTCGCAACTTGACCACTACCGCAGCTATCAACCTGTTTGCAGCCATCACATGCTGACTTTATATCACAGATTACCGTAATATTTTTGTGACTTACAGAAATTACTCTAGCGAGTTCTTCAATCATTTTTAATCGTTGGCGGTAATAGAATAATAGAATCCGCAATGGCTTTCGCTGTTTTTGATGGTATTTTACCAACAACGCTCACTTCAAAACCTTTCTTAACCTGATTTAATACGACGGTTGCGCCATCCATAACATATTCGACAGCTCGCTCTTTATCGATACTTTTATTTATATACACTGAAACATTTACCAAACCATCGGAAAACAACATAAACTCTACAGGTTGTTTGGTTGAAGATATCCGATGACGGTTAGCTTTTATTTTTTTAAAGCCATTTGGCAACCAATCAACCTGCCAAGCCATATCATTTTCTTGAAAAGATTTAGACACTTCGCTTATTTTTGGTAATTCAGCAGTTTCTAATTGTTGCAAATTTTCTGATGCGTTCTTAGTGATTTCTAAATGTGTAAATTGTACTTGTTCAAGTAACTGCCCTGTACGCGTAATCAAAGCAAACTTTAATAACAAGCTACTTTCTTGATCTAACCATAACCAATAACCAAAACGATGTTGGTCTTTTGAAACAATGCGGATAAGTTGCGCAGGGCGGCCCAACACACGGCTTCGACCAACAGAAATAAAATCATAACTTGCAGATATTAATGACATATCACCACGAAAAATTGCTGGTATTGGCCCCATGATTTGTTGTGTAGAAATAGAATATGGAGGAAGTTCAGGTTCTATATAGCTAACAACACCACCTTTTCGTAGCACATCACGACGTGGTCCATTCAATAAAGATATTATCTCAAGCTCTTTACCATTTTCATTAATACCATGAAACCAATGGTAGGGTTCCGCCTGATTATTTTTAACGACAACAAAAGAAGTACTGAAATTGAGCTGTTTTAAAGAAAGAGAAAGCTTTTTAAGCCATGACGCGGCTTGTTCGTTTTCTGTTGCTATTGCTGAAGTGGTCGCACTTAGCAATAGCAATACAATTAGTGTTCTCATTTATTCAGGTTTCTCACCTTTTTCCGGCAACACATTGTTTTCATTATCAATACTTGTGGCATTTAATTTAATTTGTTGATGATGATCAGATAACAATGCTTGAAAGCGTCTTTGTTGTTGAATATACGCTTGTTTTTGTGATTTTCTATCAGCTTGCTGATAATTAAAACTTACCGGTTCGGCACTACCGCCAAATGGATTAGTTTGAATAATTTGTTGTGGCACGTTTGTATCATTTTTAGCAACATTAGTTTGTTGCACACTTAATACCATGATACCTGCTGCTGATGCTGCTATGGCAATTTGACCAAATGGTTTGGCAAATTGAACAACTCGACCTCTTAATTCTTTTACAAATGAATTAGATTTAATCGCTGCAACTTTAGGAGCAAGTATTGTAGGCTCACTATCAATAGCAGCAGCTATTTGGGCCGACAAATCAAACTGTAAACTTGCCGGTACATCATTACGAATGATATCACCCATCAAGTGGTATCTTTCCCAAGTATCAGACAAATGACTGTCTTTGCATATTTCATCAAAGTTGTCATCAAATGCTGCATCGTTTTGCTGATAATTATCTACACACGATGATACTGTCTCAAACTTACTTTCACTCATTACATACACCTTAAAATTAGCGTTGTAGCTTTTATAGTTAACATTTTAAGTTGAACATCACTTAAGTATCTTAACCTTGATAACATCAATTTTGAAGTAACGGCCTGATTCTTTTATCAACTGCATCTCGAGCTCTAAAAATTCTCGAACGCACTGTGCCAACAGGACACTCCATGATTACCGCTATTTCTTCATAACTTAACCCTTCAAGCTCCCTTAGATTAATAGCTGTACGTAAATCTTCAGGTAATTGCTCAATGGTATCAAATACTACTTTTTTTATTTCACTGGTTAATAATAATTTCTCAGGTGATGCATTTTCTCTAAGGGCATCACCACTATCATAAATTTCTGCATCTTCAATTTCAACATCAGATCCTGGTGGCTTTCGACCTCTAGCAACTGTATGGTTCTTTGCACAATTAACGGCAATACGATATAGCCAAGTATAAAATGCACTATCCCCTCTGAAATTAGGTAAAGCACGATATGCTTTAATAAATGCCTCTTGTACAATATCGGGAACATCACTATGATTTTTGACATAGCGTGAAACCAAATTTGCAACCTTATGCTGATATTTTGTAACTAGCAGGTTAAAGGCGTTTTTATCGCCACTTTGCACCCGCTCAACCAGCTTCTGGTCTACGTTTTGTTCGCTCATCCGAGCCCCATCTCCTAAATAATACTTAAATTTCTAACATCTGGCTCATGGCAAACGCATCAAGTAGGACTAGCTTAATGCAAAAAAGTTCGAAAAAAATTAAAAATAAATGAAAAAAGTTCAACATTTATACTATAGCTCTGATTTTTGCTGTCCTGTTCAGAGAATAAACGCTAATATTAGCTTTCTGTATAGAATACATTAAAATCAAGATTTTATGAATAAGCAACACAACTGTGATGTATTAATAATTGGTAGCGGTGCTGCTGGACTCACCTTAGCTTTACATCTAGCCAAAAACGCTGATGTCGTTATTTTAAGTAAGGCACTTGTTAATGACGGTTCAACTTTTTATGCTCAGGGAGGTATAGCCGCTGTTTTTGACGAAAATGACAGCATCGACTCCCATGTTTCTGATACATTAATAGCTGGTGCAGGACTCTGCGATAAAGACGTTGTTCAATATACAGCAGAAAATGCTAAAGCATGTCTTGAGTGGTTAATTGGTCAGGGTGTTGATTTTGACCAAGAAAACAATACTAATGGTGAGATAAAGTATCATTTAACACGTGAAGGCGGTCATAGTCACAGGCGAATACTCCATTCAGCAGACGCCACAGGCCAAGCAATTCAAACCACATTAGTGGATCAGGTTCAAAATAATAGCCGTATCAGGATTTTTGAACGTTATAATGCTATTGATCTCGTATGTAGTAACGTAGAGAGTGAGGATGAAAAACAATGTCTTGGTGCTTATATATGGAATCGAAATAGCGAAAAGGTAGAAAGTATTTTCGCTAAAAAGACAATTTTAGCCACAGGTGGAGCCAGTAAGGTATACCAATATACCTCTAATCCCGATGTTGCTAGTGGCGATGGTATTGCCATGGCATGGCGAGCAGGTTGTCGAGTGGCGAATATGGAGTTTAATCAGTTCCATCCTACGTGTTTATTTCATGCCGATGCGGGTACTTTTTTACTCACCGAAGCTCTACGTGGTGAAGGGGCCATATTGAGACGACCAGATGGTAGTCGCTTTATGCCAAGCTTTGATGAAAGAGCTGAGCTTGCTCCTCGAGATATTGTTGCTCGCGCTATAGATTTTGAAATGAAACGTTTAGGCGCTGACTGTATGTTTCTCGACATTAGCCACAAGCCTGCCGACTTTATCAAACAACACTTTCCAACTATTTATGAAAAGACCCTAAAACTGGGTATAGACATTACTAAATCACCAATACCAATTGTTCCGGCTGCCCATTATACCTGCGGTGGAGTCATGATTAATAAACAAGGTCAAACTGATATCAATAACTTGTATGCTATTGGTGAAGTTGCATATACGGGTTTGCATGGCGCAAATAGAATGGCAAGTAATTCATTACTCGAATGCTTAGTATTTGCACGTGCCGCAGCGGTTGAGATAGAACAGTCCTTATTAGAGAAAACTGAATATATTTCATTACCTGCTTGGGATGAAAGTCGAGTTACAGATTCGGATGAGGAAGTTGTGATTCAGCACAATTGGCATGAACTACGATTATTCATGTGGGATTATGTTGGTATTGTTAGAACAACAAAGCGTTTAGAGCGAGCGTTACATCGAGTTGAGTTATTACAAAGAGAAATTGATGATTATTATCAAAACTTTCGAGTAAGTAATAACCTATTAGAATTAAGAAACTTAGTACAAGTTGCCGAACTTATTATTAAATGTGCGATGGAGAGAAAAGAAAGTCGAGGTTTACATTTCACCTTAGATTATCCAGCACTAAACGAAAGCGCTGAAAGTACAATATTGACTCCCTAATGGATCAGTTAACGCCATAACTTTTCGTTTTAACCAAAATTAGCTATACAAAGAATTTTATGGTGTTAATTTCAATAGGTACTGCACCAAATATCATAGAGAACTTAACTACTCAGATTAAACCGCGGGATTAAGACATTAGTTATAACATTGTTTCTTATGGGAATATTTGGCAAGGTATTTAAGTTTTTTTATTACGCGAGATATTCGAGAGTAGTTTTGGGAGGATACACTATCTTTAATCAAAAATAGATACTGTACTGAATCATCTTTTTTGTTTTTTAAAGAAGGCGTAAGTACTAGCCAACAACCAAACCAGCCAACTCGGCTACTAACATCTAATTGAAACTCTTGATAGTTATAAAATATACACTTGCCATTATTATCTAAACTAAAATGATAACATTCGCTGTCATATAAATAATCAGGGGCTTTTTTTGAATATTTGTTGATAATAAGAGAAATTATCAACAAAGTAACTATAACAAGCAACGCTAACAAGGGTGTGTAGAGCCAAAGGGAAAGACTTAGTAATATGATAGTGGCCGTATAATAACCCACTTTCTTTTGGTGAGACTCACCAACGTCAATATTATACTTTGACTCGATTGAGAATAGTTTTGACCATGTAGTTAAGTTCTTGATCTTCACATTCTTCATGCCCCATAAACCATGCAAATAATTCAGGATCTTGGCATTCTAATAACCTTTCAAAGATCACTTTATCTTTTTCTGACAACTGCTCATAAGCTTCTTCAACAAAGGGCATAAAGAGGACATCAAGTTCTAACATACCTCTGCGACAAGCCCATCGTAAACGAGGTTTATTATCGATTAGCGACATAGTTCACCATTAAGTATTAAATCTAATACTATTCTAACAATTTCACCAATATATTACCAAATGAAATTATGAATTAACCACTTAGTGATATTTAAAAGGTATAGAATCATGGTTTTTGTACTGATAAGAATTCATTACCTGCGCCTACACAGGTAATGAATTGGCCAAAGAGAATGGATATTCTCGTAGCTGCCTCTACTTATTGCTTTTAGCCCGCCTTATGAGAGGAACTTTTTCAATAAAGAACTACAACATAAGTAAGTTACTACAATTTAGCTTATAAATTCATTATTTTATGAGCCATTATAAAACATTACCCACCACTCATTAATCTAAATTTAGTAATAAACTCCTTACCCACTAGCTGCATTGCCAATCTGTCGAATTCTCCCTGGGAAGTTGTACTACAAGAGAGAGATTTAGCACATGTTTTTCCAATAATACTGGAACCTGTACTCTCTGCACCTTTTTCAGGGTAAGAATGCCTAAAACTTGCAAGTTCCGCTGTGAATAACTCGTGCAAACTATATGTTACTGTAATAACTTCCATTTTAGACTGTTCTTTTTTCACCTGTTGTGATGGCTGGAGATTTTTATTGGGTGATTTCTTTGGTGAATTTTGGGCTAATTCTTGACCTTGCTCAAGGGTATCAATTGAGATTAGATCGTCCCCTATGGTAGCCCATAAATCAGGAAAATTCTTTTGGTTGAAAGTACCCTTTTTTTTAAGCATTTGAACAAACGGAAGAACATTTTTATGTTTAGATTCATAGGCTTTACTAAGCCACTTATCAGATAATGATAAATCAATTTCATAAAAATCTGGTTTAGTATAGATCACCCCTAATAAAAAAGCCGCATCACTGCTTTTACCACGAGCCGCTTTTTTTAAGTAACTTACTCCTGAACTTACGTTTTGGTACTCACCTTCGTTTAGATAATTCATCGCCGCTTTAAATTGCCCTTTTATCGAACCGTACTTCGCTGCTTTTTTGTACATCTTCTGAGCTTTCTTCATGCTCACTTCTGTGCCATGCCCATAGGTATATAGCTCTCCCAGAGTAAACATAGCATCTGCATAACCTGCTTTGGCGTATTTTTTATATTGCTTAAAATAGTCAACGCAGACTTTATCTTGGCAAGCGCCAATCTTCGCAGCGACACTACTTGAGCTATATGATGCAACCAAACACAGTAGAGAGAATATTATTATCATTTTTTTCATTTGAGTTTCCTTTCTTGAATAAAAGCCACAATATTGTGCGCTTGTAATAGATTTCCATTAATTATTGTTATTTGTCACTAACAAGTATACTAAGTGGCTCTGTCTTTACTACATATTTTTCCTAATCATCTAATTTATATCATTTTTCACAACGCAGTTGTACATATATTCATAATCAATAAAGGATCATTTTTAAAACAAAATGAATTTTAAGATGGAAAACGCTATGCTTACACGATGCTATTAGCGCCAACTTCCCCATTAAAATGTTAAGTGGGAATTAATTTAATAAAAATGCTCAAAGCTTGATTTATTGTATAATGCCCCTATTAAATAACTAATATTCTTGTACTACAAAGACCCCTATGACTATTGCATTAACTAACCATTTGCCTTCTTTTGAGCAACTCCCCGAGACATTCGCCGTATTGTTAGATCAATTTTCAGCTATTTCACTTTCAGGTGAGGAACAAAGTAGTTATTTACAAGGACAAGTAACCTGTGATGTTAATGGTTCTAATAAAAGTAGTTATATGCATGGTGCGCATTGTGATGCCAAAGGGAAAGTTTTTTCGCTATTTCGATTTATTAATCGCAACAATGCCCATTTGTTATTACAGCCTAAAAGTACAGTTCCAGCCTCTTTAAAAGAATTAAAAAAATTTGGGGTATTTGCCAAGGTAGATATAGAAGAAAGAAAAGAACTTGCATATTATGCGCTTATTGGCGAACAAGCTTCTTCTTTGCTTCAACAAAAATTTCAACAAGTACCTGACAGTTTAACTCCTGTTATTAATGTAGGTACAACGACATTAATATATATTGCTGGACAAAAAAGCCGTTATTTATTGGTTGATAACACAGATAACATTGAAGGCCTCGCTAATGAGTTTTCATTAACAACATATCCCCAAAACGTTTGGGACTTATTGGAAATTATTGACGGTTTTCCTGTTTTAGGTGCTGCTGTCTCTGAATATGTGCCGCAAATGATTAATTTACAGGCTATTAATGGCATTAGTTTTACTAAAGGTTGTTATTTAGGACAAGAAACAGTTGCACGTATGCAATATTTAGGGAAAAACAAACGTGCTTTGTTCTCCTTATCAGGTTCGCAGTCAGAAGAAATTGATAACAACGATATAATCGAAAAACAGTTGGGAGACAATTGGCGAAAAGCCGGCAATATTTTAACCACTTATCAAGCAGATAACGACATGTTATACATTCAAGCAGTACTTGCCAATGACCTAGACGAAAGTTCTCATTTACGGATGAAAGAGCAACAGTCCCCACTTATTGTTAAATCACTACCTTATTCTCTTAATTAATCAGGAATTCACATGAAAATATCCACAAACAAAGTTGTCGTTTTACATTATGCTGTATCAGATAGTGAAGATACTTTAATTGATAGCTCCTATGACCATAATCCCCTGTCAATTATCCATGGTACAGGCTATTTGATCCCTGGTTTAGAAGATGCATTAACCGATCATGTAGCTGACGATAAATTTGAAGTAGAAGTACCTGCCGATCAAGCTTATGGGCAACGTCACGACGATTATGTACAAACAGTTCCCAAAGAGATGTTTGCTAGTATTGAAGACTTAGCCGTTGGCGCGCAATTAAGAGCAACAACAGATGATGGTGAGCAAACAGTTATTGTTATCGATATGACTGAAGATGAAATTACTGTCGATGGTAATCATCCTTTAGCAGGAATAGACCTCAAATTTGATGTTGAAGTTCTTGAAGTCAGAGATGCTACTGAAGAAGAATTGGCTCACGGTCATGTTCACGGTGAAGGCGGCTGTGGTCATCAACACTAATATCAAATAAACCCCATATAGGCTAGTCTACGAACATCAATGTAGATTAGCCATTATAATAGTCTGCTAGGCAATAGTCATTTTTCTCATTTCACCACTAAAGTAGCAACTTTATCTCTTACATCTTGATAGCGAATTTTGCCACATAAACCAAAGCCAGATAATTGTTTAACTTTATTGCGACTAAACAAAGGTACACTCAACCCGGTTAAGAAACGGCACAAAGTCTCAAGTGATAACTCATCTTGATTTTTAGTTCTCATATGGTTAATAACCTCTTGTAATGCTTGAATAATATCTTTGTCACTAGGCATTCTATTAGTCATTGAATGTTCAAGATTGGCTACACGCCCTTTGCATACCGAGCAATGCCCACAATGTTCTGGAGAGTTTTTATCATCAAAATATAAGGACAAATTACGAGTTAAACATTTATCTAATTCAAAAAAGCGTATTAATGTAGCAATTCTATTTATTTCTTTTTTCTCTTTTTCAACAAAATATTGATGTAATAATTGTGGTAATGACGGATCAGCCAATTCCGTTTGATTAACACTATAAACCTCAGTTATACGTTTAGTTTCCAATTCAATACATTGCTTTTCATGCAGGTATTCTAGAGCTATGACTACTCGGCTACGTTCACATTGATAATGTTGAAATAAAGCATCAAAGTCGGGCTCTCCCCATACTTTTTTAAATTTTGTATGGCCAAAAATCGCCTTAATAAATTCAAGACGCTCCCCCGTAAACTTGGAAAAAACCTGCTCCTTAGGAAGGATAAACTTGTATTTAAAATCAGCAAAATACGAAAACAAAGGCTTTAATATGCCAAACAACTCCAATTGCACTAGTAGTGTTTTCATCGGTAACTGTTTAATATTACTTGCATTGGATAAGGCTAAGACCTGTAATTCCCAGCGATTTTTATTAAGCTCTTTTTTAATATTATTAAGCACATATTCAATACTTTTCTGTTCCGGCGTATCGCCAAATACAAAGTTCTCAACGGTAGTTAAACCATCTAAATTTGCTAAAGTGATACAATTAGCCGGTGAACCATCTCGCCCAGCACGTCCAATTTCTTGACTATAATTTTCAATAGATTTAGGTAAATCATAGTGAATAACAAAACGAATATTAGCTTTATCAATGCCCATTCCAAATGCAATTGTGGCGACAATTACCTGTATATTATCAGCCATAAAGTCGTCTTGAATTTCCTGACGTTTTTCATCGATAAAACCGGCATGATATGCACAAGCCCTGATGTTATGTTCATTTAAATATTGGGCAACCTGCTCCGCACTTTGCTGTAATGTTACATAAACAATACCGCAACCTCGATGTTGTTGAATGATAGTTAATAGCTGATTATTTTTTTGGGTTGATGAAATCGGTATAATACCTAAATCAAGATTTTCACGATAAAAGCCCGTTTGCACAATGCATGATGGCGAAATCAAAAACTTCTCTGCCATATCATCTTTTACTTTTTTTGTTGCGGTTGCTGTTAATAAGAGCACCAATGGGATGTTGAGCTCTTTTCGATAAGTCGGTAATTTTAAATAATCCGGGCGAAAATTATGCCCCCATTCTGAAATGCAGTGCGCTTCATCAACAACTAACATAGATACGGCAACGGAATTAATAAATTGTCGAAAACGTTCATTTTTAAAACGCTCAACCGATACCATTAAAATTTTGATAGCACCAGAACGTACATCCGCCATTACCGTTTGGTTTTGTTCGGCTGTCAGTGTCGAGTCAATGCTCGCAGCTTTTATATTTTTACTTGCTAAAAAAGATAATTGATCTTTCATTAACGCCAATAATGGAGAAACGACTAACGTTAAATGAGGTAGCTGAATTGCAGCAAACTGATAACATAAAGACTTGCCAGAGCCCGTAGGAAAAATAGCCAGTGAAGAACTACCCGCTAATATCTGAGTTATGGTTTGTTCTTGTCCTTGACGAAAATAATCAAAACCAAAATTTTGTTGTAGAGCATGAGTTAGATCCAACATGGTAAAATCCTTAACAACATCACTAAAATAACAACGATGAAGTGATTAAAAATATGAGATTTAATAGAGCAGTTTTTGATGATATTTAAATTAATTAACCACACTCAATATACTTACGCTAAATGACAATAAAGATCAGTTTTTTTTATACTGAGTAGACAAATGCTCAGGCCAATAATTTGAATACGTCCATAAACGTAAAAACATAATAATTTAATTAGTTACAAGCCTTCTGGCTTTTCAGCTATTATCTGCGCAATTGCTTTCTTCGATTGAGTACTGTCATTATATACGACACCTTCAAAGTGATGGTGTATTTTCCAACCAGAAAAATATTCAAACAATTCTCCTGATTTTAATAAAAAATCCGGATTATTTGGCCGACCATACAGGCTCTGTTTAACAGTAAATGTTTCATAAAAAATAAAACCTCCAGGAATAATCGTATTTTTGATTTGTGCCATTAATGGACGGTGTAAATAGTTAAACACCAAAACGCCAGCATATGCATCTTTATGTAGTAGTTGAGCATTATCTTGCTCAAAATCGACTTGCCAATATTTAGCTAAATGCTCTTTATTGATATACCTTTCATCAGTAAAAGTCTTTTTGATATTTGCGAGTGCAGTAACGTTAATATCCGCAAAAATGGTAGCAATATCATTTTTTACTAAAAACAAACCATTTCGACCTGAACCACAAGCTAAATCGATTACTGGAACTTGTTCATTACACTTTGTGAATAAAGGTAAATATTGCTCTAATAGTAAAGAATGCTTCATGTGGATTTCATCAGTAGTTTTTCTAATAACGCCACGCCCTGCGAGAAGTTAATCTGACCTAAACCCAAACGAAAATAATTTCCTGATAACCCAAATAAAGAACAAGGTAAAATAAGTACCCCACTTTGCTCTGCAAGACTCTTTGCCCAATCAATAACTGCCTGTTCTTTTAATAATTCAACAACTGCCAACATACCCGCCTGTGGTGGTATCCATTTAAAACATTGTTTATTCCGATCAATAAACGCTTGGAAAATATCAATATTCTTTTGAATAATAGCATTGTTTTTTTTTATGATTTTTTTCCTATGGCGCAATGCCCAACAACTAAGTTGCTCATCAATTACGGAACAACATATAGAACCATAACTTTTTTTCACTAAAAGACGTTTTAATAACTCGTTATTTTTTGTTACAACCCAACCAAGGCGGAGTCCTGCTAGACCAAAACTTTTTGACATTACCGCAACTATAATACTTTTATCGTAGTTCAAATAATTATGCGATAACGCCAAATTTTGATGATTAGCTGCTTGAGAAACATCATCAGCAAGTAAATAACATTGATATTTCTGAGCTAATAGAAGGATTTTATCTGCGCTTTGGCTATCTACGATACTTCCAGTGGGATTATGAGGTGAATTAATTACGATCATCTTGGTCTTTTCATTGACGATACATTCAAGTTGAACAATATCTATTTGCCAATTATTTTCAGCACTTAGCTCAATACATTTAACTATCGCACCACTTTCTTTTGCCATTGATAATAAAGAAGGATAGCAAGGCGTAAAAACAATGATCTCATCTTCATTGGTTAATATGCACTGATAAATTGCAGCTAACGCTTCTTGTGCCCCACAAAATGTCAGTATATTTGAATGTTCAAGTGCAAAATCTGCATTGTTGATGTCATTGTGGTAATTAACAATTTCTTGTCTTAATTCGATACCACCACGTAAAGGTGCATAACTTAACTCTAGTTCACCAATAGATTTCCCAGCTAATTGGCAAAGCTCATCAACTGTCATTGATTGTGCACAAGAATTGCTTAAATTATGGATGATTTTGGTTGTTATGTTTTGGCTAAAAACAATATGTGCAGGTAATGAGGTCTGAATTTCATCTTCCATATTAACAAGTAACATCCTTAAGTTGCCATACGGTCATATGTGAATTTGAAACATACATGTTACGTTTATTCTCTTTTAACACCCTTGAAAACTCTTGTTGAGCAATTAATCTAAAGTGAGTTTGTAATCGTTCAGTTAAACCATCAAAACCACTAAGGTTTTCACCATTAACTTTTTTACCACCTAGCCATTTAGACTTTTCAGTTATATTTTCACTAAAATGATAATCAGAAACAATAATAAGCAAGCCATTAGCAACTAAACGCTGATGAACGGAGTTTAAAAACAATTTAGGATCATATGTTTGTTCAATAACATGTTGCGCTAAAATAACATTATAGCCAGTAAATATGGCCTTAAGATTACAAGCATCTCCCTGACTAAACTGCAGTACATTACCGTCATTAGACAAAGTTAAATCATTAAGAGAAATTTCATGAAAACTAACAATCTCTCCCTCAATTTCAGAAACATAACGTAAACGTCCCTCTTGTTGTAATCTAACACCATGTTGAATATAGCGCGCCGAAAAATCAACACCATCAACATGATTAAAAAGGGCTGATAATTCAAAACTACTGCGACCTACACTACAGCCGAGATCCAATAATTTTTGTGTGTTTACATTATGCTTCTGACACAAGTGCATCACGGCTTTAGTTATTTCTTTAGGATAATTAGGGATATTTAATAACTCGTCACCGTAGTGACAATCCAATTGCTGACAAACATCTTTTGATGTTTCATAACTACTTACGTCATTAGTGACATCGCAAGGTATTTCACTTTCAATATAACGAAAGCCTGCATGCTGAAAGAAGTGTCGTCTGAATGCATATCGTGATGATTTAAGCGCTTCATTGCCTGTAGATAACCAAGAACCTCCTTTTATTAAATTATGTTTACCATCAAAGGTTGGCGTTGAAAAATCATCATATAAAGGATGAACATTAAAGCCTTCAAAGCCATCAATTGCTGACTCTGTCCATTGCCAAACATTACCTATAATATCGAAAAAACCTTCGGTTTCAAATTGAGTTACAGGGCATGATGATGCATATGACTCTAAATTAATATTACCGGGGGCATGTTGCCAAGTCGTTAAATCACTTGTGATTTTGTCTCGCAAGCAATACCATTCAGCTTCGGTAGGCAATCTCACCTTGATATTTGATTGTTGCTGTTTCCAATGACAAAAAGCCTTTGCTTCTAAGTAGTTAGTCTCTACAGGCCAATCTTGTGGCAATGGTATTTCATTAAATAAGTTTCGTTGAAAATACAGTTCACCTTTTTTAAACCAGAATCTTGGCATTATAGGCTTTTTATAAGCTAACCACTGTTTTCCTTCTTCGGTCCAATAGTTTTCATTTTGATAGCCCCCTGCTTCAACAAACCCCATAAACTCTTGGTTTGAAACTAAGTACTTTGAAGCTTTAAATGTTTCTACATCTACATGTTGCCGTCCATATTCATTATCCCAGCCGTAACTTTTTTCACTATCTGGCTTACCTAAAGTTACCATTTTACCTTTTACAGTCAATAAAAAATTGATTGGAGCATTACCTGTAATATCACATGTATTCCAACTATCAGTTACCGTTAAATACTTTAACGGTAACATCCGCATAATAACTGAAGATGTTTCAATATGAATTCGTTCATGCTCGCACCCCATCAAAATAACCCAAGCAAGAGAATCTTGTTTAATAGGCAGTTGCAAACACATATCATCAATAAGTTTATTGATTATTTGATAAATTCGTTGACGATAAACCTTCACTTCCGCTACTGTTGGCCATTCATAATGCTCACTATTTAGATCATCCCAGCTCATTTCATCAACACCAACAGCGCAAATAGCTTCCAATTTTTTATCAATACGCGTAGTTAAGTACTTACCCAATATCAGCTTGTTAATATAGAAAGTTGCAGTGTGACCAAAATAAAAAATCAAAGGATGTCGTAAAACCTCTGGGCGTAAATAGTAGGCTTTATCACAATTGATATGCGAAAATAATGAATCATAAGTGTGCCAAGTATTTTGAAAGTACGCTTTTATTTCAAGCCTTTTGGCCTCTATCGAACTTCCCTCAAGTAACGGTGGTTTGTTTTGTTGCAAAGGATTATTTTGATGCACTTTTTTATTCATAACGGATAACTTTTAATTATTATAATGAACTGAAGTTAATAACTTGTCTTGTTGATATAACGCGATAATCGCCTGCTTTAACTTGGTACCCAAATTATCTGGACCATATGCTCTCACGTTATCATTCATCGACAATTTTTCTTGAATAGTATTTATAGAGTAATCAAACCAATGATCTTGCTTAAACAAGCTTATGGCACCAAAACCACCTGAGGTATCATATAACGATTCAGGCAATTTAATAGTTGATTGTTCTCTAGTTAACAACAACTCACAGCTGTCCGTAGCATAGGCTTCAAGGGCATCAACTACGTTTAATAAACCGTAAACAACATTCACGTAAGCGTTATAATCAAGACTGGAAGCACCTAAACGATGTTCAATACGAGCTGTTTTTATCCAATCAACTTTGGAAACAATAACGTCATTAAATTCATTAAACAACAAGGGCTGCTCTCCCATCTTTTGATTATGTTTACCTACTTTCTTATATAGGGCAATACTACCTTGATGGCCACCTGAAATATCAACTGGTGAACATAACTCTTGCGCCAAACCATACCGTTCTTTTAACGTTAAGCGTTCAAATGCCTCTTCTTCTGGTAAATATAATAAACTACATGCAAGACTAGTCTGCATGAAACATTGCTGTAGAAATTCACCAAAATAGTTGTTGGGAATAATATTTTCATTGTATTGATTCATTGCACTAACATTCATCTGAATCGCGTTCGGTATATGTACGGCACGATTATCATCAGTAAATATATGACCACTACCTTCAGCAAGCTTCCCTTGATCACCAGACCATACAACCGGTTTAATCAATGTATGTTCTACTCCTTGGTGTGATAATAAAGAAGGAATGTTAGCGATGGCACGAGTTAAATTGGTTGCTTCTTCTAATGGAGATTGTCGATTAAATTTTGATACATATTCCCATTGATTACGCCAATATTCTGGAACTAATTCACCATCAATTCCTAGGTATTGTAATTGTTGATTTATAAGGGAATAGCTCAAACAAAAATGGCTGTTTCTTGGTGGTTGATAGCAACCTTCCAGTTCAAAGTGAATACTCGGACGAAAGCCAAGTTGGGCGATATATTCTTGTATGATTATTATTGCTTTTCTAGCCAAAGCATTACACGACTGCATGAATAAATTACATTAACCTCTGAAAGATGTTTACTAACCCCAAAATTTACTCGAACGAAAATAGCATTATAAATCAAGACTTCAAAACATTGATAATAACCATGAATATCACCAAACACCATTAACCTTTAGTGATACAGTTCTTATCAATTTTTCACTAAATAAAATACTTTTCCTACATGAACATAAAAGAATTTTCATTCTATATTGAACAATAAGCACAAATAATCTCCCGCCAATACTAGTCTTGCTATCGGTTAGCCTATTGGCCCTATGTCAGTAAATCACAGACCATTTACACCATTATTTTTAGCATATCTATTTTTAAAAATAATCGCACTAATGATCACTACGCACAAAAAAAGGGCAAACAAGGTAAAATAGATCTGACCGGTATTTTTTTGCTGTTGTTGCAATTTAAGCTGCTGAACTTTTTCTCGTTGTTGTATTAATGACAACTCAATACTTTGTCTCTCAATGCCCATCGCAGCCCGCACTTGTAAGAGTCGAGTAGTCGAGTTGTCAATTAATACCTGTGTATATTTTTGATGATAATCTGTCATTAACTCATAAGCTAAACGGAAATCACCTTCGGCATAAGCCAACTCACTTGAGACTTTAAAAGCCTCTAAATGCCATATGGTACCAAGTAACTCAGGTAGGCTATCGAATATTTCAATGGCATTACTAATGGCTTTTTTAGCTTTAGAGAATTCTTTTTTGACAATAAAACAGTGTGCTTGCCGCTTATAGAGCTCCGCACGATAGTCAATAATCCCTTTAAGATTCAAAGCCTGCGCTATCACCACCAAAGCACGTTCACATACCCCTCCTTCTGCGAGCGTCATACCTAGTGCATATGAACCATAAAAAGTAATTTTTGTATTAGGAACGTACATCATTTTTTGTTGATACAGCTCAAAATATTCAATTGCTAATTTATATTTTTTCCAATAACGATAACTAGCAGCAATACCATATATAGCCTCAGCAATATGGGATCTATATCCAAGACGTTCGTATGTATCTAAGGCTTTTTCATAATAAATAATCGATTTTTCGTATTCCCGCATATAGCCATAAATGGCCCCGTAAGTTTCATTAATAGTCGCAATTAAAAAATGATCTTTCAATGCAAAAGCTTGTACATAGGCTTCTTGTAAATCAAGTAATGAAGTTTCAATTAACTCATTAAGGCTACGCGTATAGGCAAGTTCCAGCTTGCCTTGAACGTATACCTGGTTTAATTCCTTGTCGTGGGCTTGGCTTAGTGCTTTTTTTAAGAAATACTCTGACTTTACATACTCAACGTTCAATCGTGCGGCAATGCCAGCATAGACATTTAAACGACTAATAACTTCTAAAGGTGTATCTTCATTAACAAGTTGTTGTGCCTGTGCAACTGTATTTTTAAATTTATCATAAAAATATAATAGTTTTTCACTTTGCGCCTTACGTAATAACCACCATAATTGTAGGTCAATATCCATACTTGAAAATGTCTCTTCTACGGCAAGTAATTCTTGATAAGATAACCAAGGTTCTTGCCGTATTTCATCGTCCATAACAGCAGAGCTTAATCCTATTCTTGCTTGATTTTCCGTTGCGGCTTGAGTTGCAGTTGCAATCAGACACCAGTTAAATATAAATATAACGATTATATTTCTCAGGTTCATTTTCCTAACACGTCCATATTGAAGAAGAAAAAACAGTGATTAATACCATACAGTACTAAAACAAATAATCTAATTGATAATTTGTGAAAGTGTAAATTCTTTTTTAATACTGTATAACCTCTGTCTAATATCCGTCGAGGTTTATATATAATTCATAGGTTTTCTTCAGCAAATGAAGCAAGACGACTTCTCACTACACCATTTAAATTAACCGTGGTGCTTCCAGGAAAATTCTTAAAACGCTCAACAATATAAGTTAGCCCTGATGTAACCGCTGTTAAGTAATTACTATCAATTTGGGCTAGATTCCCTGAACAAACTAACTTAGTGCCTTCTCCACAACGTGTAATAATAGTTTTAAGTTGTGAAGCTGTCAGATTTTGGCACTCATCAAGTAGTACTAAAGAGTTCTGAATACTACGGCCACGCATAAAATTAACTGACTTAAACTGAATGTTCGCTTTCTCCATGATGTAATCTAAGCTGCCATTCATACTTTCATCTTGCTTATGAAGCACTTCCAATGAATCTGTAATTGCAGCTAACCATGGCGCCATTTTCTCCTCTTCTGTACCGGGTAAAAATCCTATTGATTCTGCAATTTCAGGGGTGCTGCGCGTAACGATAACCTTGTCATATAATCCTCGTTCAATGACTTGTTCGAGAGCAGAAGCTAATGCTAACAACGTTTTACCACACCCTGCAGGACCTGTTAAAATAACCAGATCAATGGTTGGGTCTAATAACGCATCCATCGCCATACCTTGGTAAATATTTTTGGGATGAATACCCCAAGCTTGTTTTGCCATCAGCCGCTCTCGTGATAGATCAGCGATAGCAAGCTTTTCATCATCCCAGCCAGTCACCTTACCTGCGAAATGCTCGGTTTCGTCAATAATATATTCATTCATATAACTATTTGCTAGAACATCTTTTTTAACATAGTGAGTGGTATTCCTACCCTCGGTTTCACTTTCACATTGGTCAATATGCTGCCAAAAATCTCCATCAAACTTGTGATAACCTTTGGTTAAAAATTGAATATCATCAATTAATTGATCCGTTCTGTAATCTTCGGTGTGTGCTAAGCCAGCGCCTTTGGCCTTGAGACGCATATTAATGTCTTTTGTGACTAAAACGACTTTCTTGCTTGGATTTTGAGTTTGCAAATAAATAGCAGAATTAATAATACGATTATCATTTTCATTAAATGACAATGTCCCTGCAGTTTGTTCTAAGGTGTAATCATTGAATATAGACAGACAACCACTGGGATGGGCATCGTCGGCTTGTGGCAGCTTCACTCCATCAAGAACTTCTTCTGGGCTAGCATTCACCAAAGTATCTTCTAGGGCTCTAATGGCAACACGAGCATCTCGACTGACATCTTTTCGTCTATCTTTAATAGAGTCGAGTTCTTCAAGTACCGTCATAGGCACCACAACATCATGCTCTTTAAAAGATAAAAATGCGAAAGGTTCGTGTAATAAGATATTAGTATCTAAGATATAAATAATTTTTTCATCAGTCATATAGGCATTCCTAGCAAAAGTGACAAATAATTAGCCAGACCAAGTCGAAAAAATTAATGTTATTCAACTCAGGAAACTAGCTAAGCCAAAATTTTATATATTACAAAACCCATAGAATCCTGAGTTCAGTTAATAACCACTTTGCCAGTTTACTAAGCAGCTGGCAAGCAAGATTTTTTTGTAAAAATCAATACATAAAAATTGCATTTTAGAATTTTCAGACTATATAAATACTACCCATTACCTTCTACATTTATATCCGAATATTATTTTCACTACTTTACATTTAACTTAAGTAATAATTTAAGAAATTTTTAATGATCACATCTATTATTAGCGTTATTATAGCGCCCTTTTTTCCAGCCATACTTTTGGTTTTAGCTAAATTGGAGTTTTTTATATGTCATTTTACCCTGGTCAACGATGGATTAGTGATGGAGAGTCAGACCAAGGATTAGGCACAGTAACTTCAGTTCAGCACCGATTTGTTAATATAGTATTTACCGCTACCGGTGATTCTCGTCAATATGCTATTGCTAACGCGCCTTTAACCCGAGTTATATTTAATCAAGGTGACAATATACCTAGCCACGAAGGTTGGTTACTTAACGTTGATTCCATTGAAGAAATCGATAACCTAATCACCTACCATGGTACTCGTCAAGATAATGGTGAAAAAGCATCACTTAAAGAAGTGATGATTGACCATTTCATCAAATTTAATAAACCACATGATCGACTACTCAACGGCCAAGTTGATCGCCTTGATTGGTTCCGTTTACGTAAAGATTGTTTACAGCATCAATATGAACAACAACAATCAGAATTGATGGGATTAAGTGGCGCCCGTGTGAGTTTGATTCCTCATCAATTATATATTGCTGAAGAAGTAGGTAGTCGCTTTGCTCCTAGAGTATTACTTGCTGATGAAGTAGGGCTTGGCAAAACTATCGAAGCTGGCTTAATCATTCATCAACAGCTTGTTAGTGGCCGTGCACAACGTATTCTCATTATTGTGCCTGAGTCATTAATGCATCAGTGGTTAGTTGAAATGCTACGCCGTTTTAATTTGGCATTTAGTATATTTGACCATGAACGTTGTGTTGAAAGCGCACACGCAGGTGAAGAGCAGGCAAACCCTTTTAGCTCGGCACAGCTAGTATTAGTGAACCTTGGCTTCATTACTGATAATTCAGAATGGTATGAAGCCCTTATCGCTGAAGATTGGGATCTAATGGTAGTTGATGAGGCACACCATTTAGATTGGCAAGAAGGTAGTCCAAGTATTGAGTATCAGTGTATTGAGCAACTTGCCCAAGTTATACCCGGCGTACTACTTTTAACCGCAACTCCGGATCAATTAGGCCATGAAAGTCATTTTGCTCGCTTGAGACTACTTGATCCCGACCGTTTTTTTGATTATCCAAAATTCATTGAAGAAGAAAAAAATTATACAGCGGTTGCAGATGCTGCAAATACTCTTGTCGCGGGTAAACCTCTATCAAAAACTCAAAGTAAAGTGCTCACTCAACTATTAAAAGAAACTGACATTAGCGACTTATTAACAACGATCAATAGCGCTAGTGATGATGTTATTCAATTAGAGAATCAGGCGATTGCTCGTCAGCAAGTACTTACACAACTGTTAGACAGGCATGGTACAGGTCGAATTCTTTTTAGAAACAGTCGCAATACGATTAAAGGCTTCCCAGAACGAAAATTATTACCAACTGCGTTAACCTTGCCTGAAGCCTATCAGACATTACTTAATGATTTATTGTTAAGTGATAACATTGAAAACTTAAAGGTATCTGCGCAAGCTAAATATTTATTCACACCAGAAATATTATTTGGCCTTGAACATCATGAAAATTGGTATGACATCGATCCACGTGTAGATTACTTAATAGACCTATTGCAATCATTAAAGAAAGAAAAACTCTTGGTTATTTGTGCTCACGCACAAACCGCAATTGATTTAGAGGCGGCTTTACGTATAAAAGAAGGCATACGTGCGGCGGTATTTCATGAAGGTTTAAGTATCTTTGAACGCGATAAAGCTGCTGCTTATTTTGCCCAAGATGAAGACAGTGCACAGCTATTATTGTGTTCCGAAATAGGCAGTGAAGGTCGAAACTTTCAGTTTGCTCATCATATGGTGTTATTCGACTTACCGAGCAATCCTGATTTATTAGAACAACGTATTGGTAGATTAGATCGAATAGGTCAAAATCAAACGGTACGAATTCATGTTCCTTACTTTGAAGATTCTGCCCAAAGTCTGCTATTTAATTGGTTTCACCAAGCACTTAACGCTTTTGAACATACTTGTATTACCGGCCATACTGTATATCAAGCCTTTGGTGATAAATTACTAAACCTTGTACTTGGTGCACAATGGCAATCAAATGAAGCGCAAGAGTTTATTAACGATAGTCACGCTAAACATTTAGCCATTAAAAGTGAATTGGAGTCAGGCCGAGATAAATTGCTTGAGTTACACTCATCCGGTCAAGGAAAGGCAGCAGAGCTTGTTGAAAAAATAGACAAACTTGATCAACAAACAGCTTTACCGCAATTTATGTTTCAAGTACTCGATGTTTTTGGTATACAACAAGATGACAAAGCAGACAACTCCATTGCTTTGCAACCCTCTGAACACATGCTAAATAGTAATTTCCCTTGTTTACCTGAAGATGGTACTACGGTTACTTTTAACAGAGAGACCGCACTGACTTGTGAAAATTATCAGCTATTAACCTGGGATCATCCTATGGTACGTGGTGCCATGGATTTGGTGCTATCAGATGAAATTGGTAATGCTAGTATCGGTTTATTAAAAAATCTTGGGTTACCTGTTGGTACCTTTTTCTTAGAGTGTTTATTTACTATCGAAGCAACTGCACCAAGTCATTTACAATTAGGTCGCTATCTACCAACAACACCTATTCGCATTTTGGTTGACAAAAACGGTAATAATTTGGCAGATAAAGTTAGTGAAAATGTTTTAGATCAGCAGCTAACCCCTGTAAAAAAACAAGTGGCTTTACAACTTGTAAAAGCTCTGAAATCAGAGGTTACTCCGTTAGTTGCAAAAGCTGAAGCCCATGCCGAGCCGAAAGTTGCTGCGATTCAAGATAAAGCACTAAAAAGCATGCACTTAACGCTTGATGAAGAACACCAACGTTTAACCGCTTTGTCAGCAATTAACCCAAGTGTTCGTCAAGAAGAATTAGACTTTATTAAAGTGCAACAAAATGAGTTAACCAACTACATTACTAAGGCACAATTAAAATTTGAAGCAATACGTATGATTGTAGTTACCCATTAATGAGTGCGAATCCAGACTTTATTTATGCACCACCTATGACGCCTTATCTTGATATACTTTATCAAGATGAAGACTTGGTGGTATTAAATAAAGGTAGTGGCTTATTAACTGTTCCTGGTCGCCTAGCTGAACACCAAGATTGTTTACAAAATAGAGTAAATAAGGTTCTACCAAGTGCCACTATTGTACATCGACTGGATATGGCAACGTCCGGCATATTGTTGATGGCATTAAATAAATCGGCCCATGTTAGTATCAGCAGACAGTTTGAGTTACGCCAAACAAAAAAAACTTACATTGCTCGAGTTTATGGCCAACTTGAAAAAAGTGAAGGCTCTGTTGAACTGCCACTTATTTGTGATTGGCCCAATCGGCCCAAACAAAAAGTAGATCATGAAAAAGGTAAAAAGTCACTTACCCACTACCGAACGCTTCATCAAGGTGATAACAGCACTCTCGTTGAGTTAACACCAATTACCGGTCGTTCGCATCAATTGAGGGTACATATGCTCGCTATTGGCCATCCTATTTTGGGAGACCGACTCTATGCTCATGATGAAGCTTTGACTCTCAGCTCTCGCTTACAATTACACGCACAAATGCTCACGATTAATCACCCTGTAGGCGGTCAAGCATTGACCTTCATGTCTAAATGCCCTTTTAAATAAAGAAAGAAAAAATATAGCCGATAAGTAGATACTTAAGCTTTGAAAAACAGCTCAAAAAATAGGAATAATAAATGCTGCGTCGTTTTAACTTACATTGTATTCTTTTTGTTCCTTTTATTTTGGCTGTTCATTCAAGTTATACTTTTTCTGAAGAGCAAGAAACAAAGACAGAAGATAAAGTAGAAGAAGAGAAACCAGAGACCAAGCCTGCCACTAAAAAGCAGCGTAGCGATATTAGTATCATTGCACCAATAACTAAGTTTTCTCAACAAAAGGAAGATTTAAGTCACTACTTACCAATGAAGGTTATTAAGCCAATTCTTGCTGGACCAAATGACTATACGACCTTAGTACAAACCAATACGACAAAAAACAACAAAGGCGTGGTTATTCTGTTACCTGATTGGCAGCAAAATGCGACCAACCCAAAGGCAATTAATTTTTTAAGGAAAGCCTTGCCTGATAAAGGCTGGACTACAATAAGTGTACAAGCCCCAAATATGCCAAACGATTATCCTTCACATGCTCTTAAACTAACGGAGCGAATAGAAGAAAACGAGAAAACACTGACAACATATAAAGAGAAGTTAACCACCTTAATGGCGGCAGTGATGGAGCAAGCAAAAAACTACCCTGGTATATTTTTAGTTATTGCTCAAGGCAGTCACGCAGCTTTACTCATCGATATTTATGAAGAAAACGAGAATATAGTCCCCACAGCTTTAGTAATGTTAAGCAGTTTTATGTTTACCGACGACGCCAATGAAAAATTTTCACAGCAATTAGCTTTATCGGAATTACCTGTATTAGATTTAATTCTCACAAGAGATAATTCCAAAGTAAAAAATGGCTCACTATTACGGAAAAAATATACCAATAGAGAAATGAAGATATCGTTTCGTCAAAAACAATTGCATAACATCAATAATGGATATTACCCTAAAAAAATCTTACTTAAAGAAATTAACGGTTGGTTAAAGTCTATAGGCTATTAACTATTTTTATGAACAACTTATTTAATACTCTCTGATATCAATTCATAAGCTGCTTGAATGTCTTGTGTTTTTTGTTTTGCTATTTCCATCATTTCAGCGGGCAAGCCCTTCGCTACAAGTTTGTCAGGATGGTGTTGTGACATCAATTTTCGGTAGGATTTTTTAATATCTTTATCGCTTGCGTCTTTATTTACGCCTAACAACTTATATGCATTGTCTAATTGTTGTTGGCTGCTAGCAACAGAATGACTACCTTGCCCATGGTGAAACTGTGCACCCGCTATAATCATTTCTAAAAGTTTATCTAATTCTCGGGCAGAATAACCTAGTGATTTAGCTACTTTATGTAATGCCCTTCTTTCATCTTGATCCAATTCACCATCAGCAAAGGCAACTTGAATTTGTATTTCAAGAAAAAGTAACAATAAATCTTGGCGAGTACCACAAAATTGAATAAATGCTTCTAGTTTATTTTCTAAAGAGAACTCTGCTGATTTTCCATCGCGAAAAGCATCTTGAGCCTTTTGACGTAACTCTCCTTTTAAGCCTAACTTGTCCATGTAGGCAGTAGCAAAAGCTATTTCGTGACTTGTAACTTGTCCGTTTGCTTTAGCAATATAGCCCATAACAGAAAATGTACTATAAAAAAATACGGCTTGTCGCTCTTGCTCATTTCCTTTACCACCAGAAAAGTGATTAAAATTCAACGAACGTCCTTTATCAAAACTATGGCCAAGCCACATACCTAATAAAGCACCGAATAAGTTTTTACTCAGCATAAAGCCAAATAAAAAACCAAAAATTTTACCCCACATTTTCATACTAAATCATTAACCTTTTTTCTACTGTTTTATTCAACTGCACTAACCGTTCTGGCGTACCAACATCGGTCCAATGGTCCACTAACAACTGTCCTGAGACTTTATTACAATCGGCCTTTTCACGCAGTAATGGCCCAAGAGCAAGCACATTATTGCCTTTTTGTAAATCAAAGAAACTCGCTCGGTAAAGCCCAATGCCGCTATAGGTGTAGGCCAGTTGTTCAGTAGTAAGGTTAGGGTTATGAACCAAATCCCTCTCAAGAGAAAAATCACCGTTAACATTATGTTCAGGATTTTTCACCAACCATAAATGGGCAAGCACATTACTAGAAAGCTCTGGTAAATCATCAAAATTGAAATCAGTAAAAACATCGCCATTGACAACTAAGAAGGGGCTGTTATTGGCAGTAGACAGTATAGGTAATGCTTTTATAATCCCACCAGCAGTTTCCAAGGCACCATCAGATTCAACACTATAATTTATAGTCACTCCCCATTTACTGCCATCTTGGAAATAGTTCTCTATTTGTTCACCTAACCAAGCAATATTTATTACTATATCCTTAATTCCTGCCTGTGCCAGCTTAATGATATGATATTCAATTAATGGTTTTCCCATCACCGTTAACATCGGTTTAGGGCAACAATCTGTTAAAGGTCTCATTCTTTCACCGCGCCCTGCGGCCAAAATCATCGCTTTCATCTTAGTGTTTCTTGACTGACGGCCAAATGATTTTCCATAATAGCTGGCAGTACACGCTCTTTAACAAGTTTATGTAAAAAATACAGCTCCGGATATGATTGACTAACATCAACAATATATTCAAGTGCTAGTGGTATATCTTTTAGATAACCGCCTTTACCGTCACGATGAAAAAGTCGGGCAAATATACCGCCAACTTTTATATGACGTTGTAAACCCATCAAGTCAAACCACCGACGCCATTGACTTTTCTCTATTGGAGTCAAGGTATAAAAATCTGTCATTTTTTGACAAAAGCAATCAAACAAAACATCAATTTTATGCTGTGGCCAACGTATGTAACAGTCACGTAACAGCGATACCGCATCATAAGTGATTGGCCCTTTAACGGCATCTTGAAAATCTATAACGCCTAGTTGCTTATCTGCCAATTCCATAATATTACGACTATGATAATCACGATGCATGACGACTTGTGGTTGCGATAATGCACTCTCAATTAAGAGCTCAAAACAAAGAGTTAATTGTTCCAATTCAGTTTCATCTAATGTAATACCAAGATGTTTATCCAGTAACCATTCTTGGAAAATCGCAAGTTCCAATTCAATAAAGCCACGATCAAAGATGGGCAGAGGCTCTTTATTGTCAATACTAAGGCTAGATATTAATGGCAGTAAATCTATCGCTTTACTGTAGAACTCAATCATATTTTCTGAATTGACTGTGTCAGTAAATAATATATCACCAAAATCACTCAAACAAAAAAAGCCGAGCTCTCGGTTCGTTGCTATTATTTGCGGTACGATGATCCCCCGCTTATCTAATGCTTGTTGGATTTTAATAAAAGCATCATTATTTGATTTATCTGGTGGAGCATCAACTGCTATAAACGATTTCCCATTGTATTTAAAACGATAATAAATTCTAAAACCAGCATCACACTTCAACGAAAATAATGTAATAAGTTCTGTAGAAAAATATTTATTTAACCAGTCATTCAACGCAAACATTCGATCTTCTTTCAACAACAACCGTTCCTCGAAATAAACTAAAAGTAATACCACTTATTCACCAAGTAGCTATTAAAACAGCTTTTACGCAATGACGTCGAGTAAATATGCGTTCATTTAGTAAGATAATTCATTATTTTCTCTCTCATTGATAGTAGAAAAGCGAAATTGCTATATTATTTCTAGGTTTAACGGTAAAATGACCGACGTTTTTTCATATGTCCCTGTTATTCAGTAAAATCGAACATCAGTGCAAACTGACATAGCTATTATAAAATTTTTACTCTCGGACTATTAATGTTTTCTCCTCGTTATTACACATTGTTATTTATCTGTTTATATTTACCTAATAGTGTTTTAGCAGAAGAAAAGATTGAAAAGAGCACTGCAACGATACAATGCCCACTGCCTTCATATTACAAATTGTCTGAAATACAACCCGCTGCAAATGATGACTCACTCGTCATAACTTCAACAAATTCACAAATTGTAAAAGACCAATTTGCCAAGTTTACTGGAGGTGTCACCTTAGTAAATAAATCTGAAATCATAGTTGCTGATGAAATTGAGATCAATCGAGCATCATCATTGATCAATGCCCAAGGTGATATTCACTTCCAAAATGACGCTATAGATATTTTTGCCAGCAAATTAAATGCCAGTGAAGAAGCGAAGTCTACTCAGTTAAACGATACATCATACCAACTGGTCAATAACCCAGGACACGGTAGCGCTAAATTAATTTCAGTAAATACCGAAGGAAAATTAACCCTTATAGATTCGTCATATACTACCTGCTACGGTGAAACTCCCGATTGGTTAATGCAAGCCAGTGAAATAAGTATTTCGGCCAAGAATAAACAACTTGAAGCATATAATGTTCGCTTTAAATTATTTGATGTGCCCGTACTCTATGTCCCCTACTTTTCAATCCCCATTACAGATGAACGTCAATCTGGACTTTTATACTCTACAATTGATTCGAGTATTAAATCAGGCGTTGAAGTTACTGTGCCATATTATTGGAATATTGCAGAAAACATGGATGCAACGTTCACTACTCGTTATATGTCAAAGCGAGGAACACAACTACAAACAGAATATCGTTATTTATCCGATTTGCAGACCGGTATGATTAACTTTGAATATTTAGATAAAGATACGTTAATATCAAACAATGATTCACGTTATTTAGCCAGATTTCAGCATGTTGGCAACTTTTCAGATCGTTTCCGCGCCTATATTGACTATACGACTATCAGTGACGATAATTATTTAATTGATTTAGGTAGTGAACAATATAGTTCTAATGACGCTTATCTATATCAAATAGCTGAACTTTCATATTTTGGAGATAACTGGCGAACAACGTTACAAATACAAGATTTTGAAGTTTTAGGAAATCATACGCCTAGTTATAAAACTGAACCTCATATCGAATTTAGTAGCCAACAAACATTACCTTTTAATAATGCAATGTTTGATATTTATTCCGAACTTACCCGATTTATAACTCCAGATAAAAACTTACCTGAAGCTCAACGCTATCATATTGAAGCAGGCATAACATTACCAATATCAACCCCGTCGTGGTTCATTAATTCAGAATTAAAGTTATTACAAACTAACTACCACCAAGAAAATATTCCTGTAAATTCTACCCTTAAAGAAAATGTTAGTCGTACATTACCGAAATTTAGACTTCATGGCGGTATAAACTTTGATAAACAATTAGCCTATCAAGGTAACAATTATACACAAACACTAGAACCACAAATTCAATATTTATACATTCCTAATAAAGATCAAAATGGTATAGGTGTATACGATACAACCACATTACAAGATGATTATAATGGGCTATTTCGTGACAAACGTTTTAGTGGTTTAGATAGAATAGCACAAGCCAATCAATATTCTTGGGGGGTAACCAGTCGCCTATTAACTGCCGAAAACCAAGAAATATTTCGTCTAAGCCTTGGTCGTATTGTTTATTTAAGCAACAGCGATAGCTCTATTAATGAAGTACAAAATATTTCTACTGAAGAATCTGCTTTGGCAACAGAGGTTTACCTTCGTCTTAATCGTAAATGGGAATTTACTGGAGATATTCAATATAACACCGATACAAGCACTACAAACAAGAGCCAAAGTAATATTGATTATCAATTTAGTAAAAATCAAACAATTCAATTGAACCATCGTTATACTCGTAATGTCTCAGGTATACACATTGAGCAAGTATCTTTGTTAAGTAATGTTATTTTAAATGAAAATTGGCAAGTTGTTGGTCGATTAACACAGGATTTACAACAAAAGCGAAGTCTCGAAAGTTACCTTGGTGTGCAATACAATAGTTGCTGCTGGGGAGTTAGATTGTCGTTTCATCGTCATATCAATTCGAATTTAGACGAACAAGAATTCAACAATGATAATCGTGAAGCATTTGATAGCGGATTTAAAATCGAATTTGTATATAATGGCATGAGCGGCAAACGTTCCCCAAATAGTATTGCGGAAATGTTTAACTCAAGTATATTTGGCTATAAACGCCCTTATTTTCTCAATAACTAATAAAGAAATTAACGTTACATGAAAAATACACTCAAATTAATAGTAATAACAACCTCACTTCTACTTAATGCTCCTTTGACTGTGCAGGCGGTAGAAACTGAACTAGACCGCGTTGCCGCAATTGTTAATGGAGGCGTCGTTTTGGAATCAGAAATTAAAACTATGATTGCAACGATTAAGCAGCAGGCGAAGAAAAACAATCAAAGCTTACCTTCCGATCGAGCCTTGCGGACACAAATTACCGATAAATTAATTAACGATAATTTAATACTGCAGCTTGGTGAACGAATGGGGGTGCAAATTAGTGATGCACAATTGGACGAGACAATTAGCAGTATGGCCGAAGAGAGTAACCTTACGCTTGAAGAGTTTCGACAATCCATAGTGAAAGACGGAGTAAGTTACGAAAAATACCGTGAAAGTATTCGTACTGAAATGATTTCGGGTGAAGTTAGACGCTCTGCTGTTGGTCGCCGAATTTATATTTCTCCTCAAGAAATAAGTAATTTACTCAACGTGATGAAAGAGCAGACCAATGACAATGTAGAATATAATTTAGGACATATTTTAATAGAATTTCCTGCCGACCCTTCTCAAGAAGATATGACCACATCTAAATCTCGCGCAGATAAAGTAATTGAATTACTCAATAGCGGTAGTGATTTTGCAAGAATAGCAATTGCCTCTTCAGGTGATGACACCGCATTAGAAGGTGGTGACATCGGCTGGAAAAGCATCAATGAAATGCCAACATTATTTTCTGAGGTCGTTGATGGCAAAGAAAAAGGTGCAGTGTTAGGCCCTATTCGTACAGGTTTGGGTTTCAGCATTGTTAAAATATTAGACATTCGTGGTAAAGAAGTGGTTGAAGTTGAAGAAACAAGATCTCGCCATATTCTTATTAATCCTTCTATAATTCTTAGTGAAGCTAAAGCAGAAGAGATGTTACAAGGCTTTTTGGATAAAATTAATGCAGGTGAAGCTGATTTTGCAGAATTAGCCAAAGAACATTCTGAAGGGCCTACTTCAGTCCGTGGCGGTGATTTAGGCTGGGTAGATCCAAATACCTATGATCCTGCATTTCGCGATGTTTTAGCCACATTAAAGACTGATGAGTACCATAAACCTTTTCGCTCATCTTTTGGCTGGCATTTGGTACAGTTAACGGGTCGTCGCACTTTAGATGCAACTCAGCAAATGAATACACGTAAAGTACAGAATATTCTATATAACAGAAAGTTTGGTATGGAAAGCGCGCGTTGGATGAAAGAAACACGTGATGAAGCCTATATAGAAATTTTGGAAGCGGAAAGTAAATAATGACCTATAGAATCGCGATAACGCCAGGTGAGCCAGCAGGTATAGGCCCTGATTTAGTCATTGCTCTTGCTCAACAAAGCTGGCCTGTTCAATTGGTTGTTGTCGCATCTGCCAGCCTTTTAATAGAGCGAGCGAAATTATTAAAGTTACCGCTTAGATTGGAAGATTACGCTGCGGATACGCCTGCCTTACCACAAAAAAAAGGTAGCTTAACAATTTTACCCGTTGAGCTTGCAGAACCTTCTATAGCAGGTGAATTAAATGCAAACAATGGTCATTATGTTGTTGAAACATTAAAAATCGCCTGTGAAAAAAATATGAAAGGCGAATTTGATGCGGTTGTTACGGGGCCTGTTCACAAAGGTCTAATTAACCAAGCAGGCATTCCTTTTAGCGGTCACACTGAATATTTTGCTCATCAAGCAAATTGTCCGGATGTCGTCATGATGCTAGCAACAAAAGGATTGCGCGTTGCTTTAGTAACAACACACATCCCCTTAGCCTATGTGTCTAAGGCAATTACTGCCGACCGATTAAAGCATGTCACACGTATTTTACATCGGGACTTGGTTGAAAAATTTGCCATTAATAGCCCTACGATATATGTATGTGGTATCAATCCTCATGCGGGTGAAGGTGGCCATTTAGGTAAAGAAGAAATTGAAATAATGAATCCGGCATTGGATGAGTTACGTAGTGAAGGAATGAACCTTATTGGTCCCTTACCTGCAGATACCATATTTCAAGAGAAGTATCTTAAAAAAGCCGATGCGATATTAAGTATGTATCATGATCAAGGGTTACCAGTATTAAAATATAAAGGTTTTGGTTCATCGGTAAATATTACCCTTGGTCTTCCTTTTATTCGTACATCTGTAGATCACGGCACAGCGGCAGATCTTGCCGGTACAAATCAAGCCGACTCTGGCAGCATCATTGAAGCATTACAAACAGCAATTTATTTGGCGAAAAATAGAACATGAGCAAAAACTCCCACTTAGGCCATCAAGCCAAAAAACGTTTTGGACAAAACTTTCTTCATGACGAATCGATTATCTGTAAAATTGTAGATGCAATTGATCCTGAACCTGGAGAAAATCTTGTTGAAATTGGTCCTGGCTTAGGAGCATTAACAGAGCCTGTTATCGAGCGAGCCGGAGATATTTCAGTTGTTGAATTGGATAGAGATTTAGCTCATCGTTTACGTCATCACCCTTTTTTAGCTCCCCATTTAACGATTTATGAAGAAGATGCATTACAATTTGATTTCGCCCAATTAGCGTCTGCAGAAAAGCCTCTTAGAATTTTTGGAAACTTGCCTTACAACATTTCGACACCTTTAATCTTTCACCTATTAACCTTTAAAGATAAAGTGAAAGACATGCATTTTATGCTACAAAAAGAAGTAGTTGAGCGTATGGCCTCGGGAGAAAACTGTAAAGCTTTTGGACGCTTATCCATAATGACACAATACCAGTGTCAGGTATTGCCTGTTATGGAAATAGGACCAGAAGCATTTAATCCCGCTCCAAAAGTTGATTCGGCAATTGTGCGCTTAATTCCACATAAAGAAATTAAAAACCCTGTGAAAGATATTAAAGCGCTAAATACTGTTTGCCTTGCTGCTTTCAACCAACGCCGAAAAACTATACGTAATAGTTTCAAAAAATTAATCAGTGCTGAGCAGTTAATTAGCTTAGATATTGATCCCAGTCTTCGCCCTGAGAATTTATCTGTAGATAATTATATAAAACTGGCAAATTTTATTGTTGATAACCCTGTGGAGTTAATATAAATACGTGACAGCTGCAGATGAGCTTGAAAGTACGATTGATATTACGGTAAATAGCTCTTATGTAACCGAGCATATCGTTGACGGTTGTCTGCAATATATTTTTAATTACACTATATCAATAACAAACAATGGTTCAGTGGCGGTAAAACTATTAACTCGATACTGGTTAATTACTGACGCTGAAGGTGAAACATCCACGGTCAATGGTGTCGGAGTAATAGGTCAACAACCTAATATAAATGCTAATCAAAACTTCACTTATAGCAGTGGTTGTATTCTAAAAACACCGCTTGGTTATATGCAAGGGCATTACCAGATGGTCGATACCAATAATAAAAAACGATTAGTAAATATTCCTCTTTTTCGACTAGCTAAACCTAATAGCCTACATTAAACCATGGCCATTTATTTTGTTGGTGATATACAAGGCTGCTTTGATGAGTTAATTGCCCTTTTGGAACAAGTTAACTTTGACAAAGAACAAGATCAGCTATTCGTTGCTGGAGACATGGTTGCTCGAGGGCCAAAATCTTTGGAAACTTTGCGCTATATAAAATCTCTTGGTAATAGCGCCAAAGTTGTACTTGGTAACCACGACTTGCACCTATTAGCTGTACATTCGGGTATTAAAAAAGTCAAAAAACAAGATAAACTCGACACGCTACTCGGCGCCAATGATATTGATGAATTGATGACCTGGTTAGTTCAACAACCGCTAATTCAGAAAATTCCCGATGAAAATGTATATATGTCACATGCAGGCCTTTCACCGCAATGGACGATTGAAGAAGCTATTTCACAAGCAAATATAGCTCATCAACTTTTAAACTCTTCCCAACGTAGAAAATGGCTTGAGTCTATGTACGGCGATCTACCAAATGACTGGCGACAAGCACACTCTCAAGTTGAAAAGTTTCGCTATAGCATTAATAGTCTAACTCGCATGCGATTTTGCTTTTTAAATGGTAATTTAGAGTTTAACTTGAAAGGCTCCCCTGATAATGCAAACAATAATATTAAACCATGGTATGAGTTAATCCGTTTTACAAATAAAACATCGTGGGTCTTTGGCCATTGGGCATCATTGATGGGCGAATGTTCGCAACGAGATATTTATGCTATTGATACTGGCTGCGTATGGGGAAATTACTTAACATTATTACGCTGGCATGATAAAAAATTATTTAGCGAAAGCTTTCATCCCCCTCTACACTAAAGATAATCACTTAGAATGAAAAAGTATTTTTTCCTATTACACTATAAATTACTGGTAAATCTCTATAGTATTGACAGCTATAATTAGTGATATTAAAAAGCTTAATATTATAAATAAGGAATACATTAAAAATTCCCTATTTAAAACACAACTAAATTGTCCAACTGGTGGTATCAAATGAATTTAACCGTTGCAACGAAAATTATTGGTGGATTCACCATTATTTCTCTTTTATTGATAATAACCAGCGGTATATCGTTGGTTAATTTGAGCACCATTAATGATGCAACTATACAGCAAAATGAACTGGCAATACCGACATTAAAAGGAAGTAACAAATTAGCCAACGAACTAATGCAGATTGGCAACTTCACGTTACGTGGTTATTATCAAAAAGAGTTATCGCCACTAAATAACAATCAACAGGCGTTTAATGGGGCAAACGAAAATTTTACCGCTGAATTGAAAAAGCTCAAAGTCATTATTCAATCAGAAGCTTCTTTAAGTTCCAACTTAAGAAAAGTTGATACTGTTTATGCTACTTTAATAGATGATGTTGACCAAGTATTTTCCAGCCGAAAAACAAGTATTGACCAAAAAAGCATTTTATTTGAAAAAGTTGATAGTCTTGAAGAAAAAGCCGATGATGCCGCAACATTATTACTCGATCTTGCCGATCACGACTTAGCTGATTCTAAGCTCCAACGTGCAGTAAGTTTAGGTGAGCGTATTGAGACATTACTCAATGCCATGGTAAGTTCTGCGTTTGAATACCGTGATATTGAAGACCCTCAAGCTACCAGCATTGTAGAAAGTGAAATTAATAATGCTTTTAAAGAGATCGAAAGTTCTATACAAGATATAAAATCTGAATTAGTTAACAATAAAGCTTCTGACATTGCCGAAGATCTAACCAGCGCATTTGATGAAGTCACTAATTTAATTTCCAGTAACGATAGTATTTTTGATAATAAGCAAACTCAGTTAGATGCATTAGCTCAAGCAACAATAAAGCTTGCCGCCGCAGATAATGACATTAACCTTGCCCACGAAATACTCGCCAAACAAGTTGATTTGGCTGATGAAACCACGGTTAGTGCTGGTAATTTAGTACAGGAAAAGGTTTCAACCGGTACAACACAAACAATAATCATTATGCTGTTTTCAATAGTCTCGGCAATTGGTATTGCTTGGTTTACTTTAATAAGCATTACTCGTCCGTTAGCCCGCGTCAATGAAATGCTAAATATCGTTGCTTCCGGTGACTTATCACATAAACTTGATGAAAGTGGAAATGATGAGTTTGCACAGTTATCTCGTAACTGTAATTTACTTATTGATAGTTTACGTAATCTTATTCAGGGTATTGTTAGTCGTTCAACCCAACTTGCCACAGCCGCAGAACAAACATCAGCGGTAACAGCTCAGGGAACATCGGCAATTGAAGAACAACGCGCTCAGGTTGAACAAGCGGCGTCAGCGACAACAGAAATGAGCAGTACTTCTCAAACGGTGCTTTCAAGTGCTAACGACGCTCTTTCGGAAATAAAACAAGCGGACGATGAAGCTGAACGTGTAAAAGGTATTTCTGCACGAAATCGTCAAACTATTGAATTGTTGGCCAATGAAGTTGAGGATGCATCGCAAGTCATTAATCAGTTACAACAAGATAGTGCTTCAATTGGCGGTATTTTAGATGTTATCCGTGGTATTGCCGACCAAACCAATTTACTTGCGCTCAACGCTGCTATTGAAGCCGCTAGAGCGGGAGAACAAGGACGGGGCTTTGCCGTTGTAGCTGATGAAGTAAGAACTTTGGCTAGTCGTACCCAAGAATCAACACAAGAAATACAAACGATGATAGTCGCTTTACAATCCGGAGCGGAGAAAGCGGTCTCGGTGATGGATACAGGTAAAAAACAAGCGGCTAACTGTGTTGAGCAAAGTGGGGAGGCAGATAAAGCATTAGAGACTATTACTCACGCTGTTCATGAAGCATATGATAGAAGTACACAAATTGCCACGGCAGCAGGTGAACAGAGTGCTGTTGCACATGAGATCAGTACTAATTTAGAGTCTATTGTGGCTATTGCAGAACAAACAACCTCAGGCTCACAACAAACAGCAGCGTCGAGTAACGAAGTGGCGAAGCTAGCAGAAGAACTACAACAATCAGTACAAGAATTTAAATTATAACCAATACTCAATATCATTAAAAAAACCGCTGAGATAGCGGTTTTTTTGTATAAAGTAATTAGAAATATGATATGAGGAATTTCGAGCGAATGAATTAATTATCTACATAACGTAAATTGCATTTCGAGATACAGTTTTTAGTTCTATTTAAAAGCCAAAGTCATAACGCCTTTACAGGAAAACTATCGATACAAAAACGATCACTTTCTTATCAAAAGCTAATATTCAGAATATCTCACTCTAGTGAGCTCTTTGTGGATTAATTATAAATTTGATAGCGCTACAAAATAAATTGAATAACTGAGCTTGTTGTAACTCGAAAATAGGCTTAATTTGGAATCATTAGTTATTCCAGTTTATAACATAATATGAGCGGATGATAATGAAAGGCATTTCGTGCTGACGAGCATGATAAAAGATGATGATTCTTTACATTGTAGCGATATTATATAATTTAAAACACTAACATCTACATATGACAAGGCACTAAAAATAATGCCTGTTTATTATTTTTTACGCTCATAAACACAAAAATCTAAGTCATAGACGTTTTTATCATTAGCAGGAAAAAGTTCACTAGCTACCTTCAACCAATCATCTTTTTGATTAAAATCAGGAAACTTAGTATCACCATCAATCTGAGCATTAATATGTGTAATATATAATCGATCGGCCATAGGTAGACAATGTGAATAAATAGCACCACCACCAATTACCATAATTTCATCAATATTCGTTACTAAAGCTAATGCAGCATCTATTGAAGTAACCGACTCCACTCCTTCAGCTTGGTAATCATTGTCTCTTGAAATAACAATATTACGACGCCCTGGCAACGCTCGTCCTATAGACTCAAATGTTTTTCTGCCCATAATAATCGGTTTATTTAGAGTTGTTCGCTTAAAATAGGCTAAATCAGCAGGTAAATGCCATGGCATTTCATTTTCTTTCCCAATAATAAGATCATCCGCGGTAGCAACGATCATTGAAAGCATAGTCATAACTTTATTTTTCTCTATCAAAATGGAATATACGAATTTTTATAATAAATGATAACCACAATATTAAAATGTAAACCAAGTAACAGTTTTCTGGAATTAATTATCACATTTAATAATTGTGGATATCATTGTAGGCAGCTAATTATTTCCGATATTCAACTTCGACATCGTATTCGTCCTCATCCCAGTCATCATCATCTAAGTCATCGACAACATCTGACATCGTTTCCTCGTGATAAGAATCCCATTTAAATTCTACCGTCTTACCATCAAGCACTTCTTCTTCAACTTCGTCAGGCAGAGAATCTATAAATGTCATTACGCCTTGACATAGTTGATCAGTGCCCATTTTATTGAACGCCGAAATACTCGCGGTTTCGCCCTGCCAATCTAATCCTGAAATAATACTATCAGTTAGCTCTTTCGCTTCTTCTTCAAGCAATAAGTCAAGTTTATTAAAAACCAACCATCTAGGTTTTTCGGCTAACTTAGGTGAGTGGTTTTCCAGCTCATTAATGATCACTTTGGCATTTTCTAGTGGATCAGAACCATCCGCAGGTAAAACATCAATCACATGCAACAAAATTCGACAACGTTCCAAATGTTTTAAAAACTGAGTACCTAAACCAGCACCATCTGCAGCTCCTTCAATTAACCCAGGAATATCAGCTATTACAAAGCTACTTTGATGATTAACTCTCACAACACCAAGGTTTGGTACTAAGGTTGTAAAAGGGTAATCAGCTACTTTAGGTTTTGCGGCAGAAACACTACGAATAAGTGTCGACTTACCAGCATTAGGCAAGCCTAATAGGCCAACGTCTGCTAATAATAACAACTCCAATTTCAAGCAACGTATTTCACCCGGTGTGCCATCCGTTTTTTGACGGGGGGCTCGGTTAGTACTACTTTTGAACCGTGTATTACCTAAGCCGTGCCAACCACCTTTAGCAACTAAGAGCTTTTCCTCATGGCGAGTTAAGTCTCCAATTTGCTCACCAGTATCAACATCAACGGCACGCGTACCTACAGGAACTTTTAAGAATAAATCGTCTGATCCTTTTCCTGTACAGTCGCGGCTTTGCCCATTTTGCCCCCGTTTTGCACGGTGGAAACGTTCAAAACGATAATCAATTAAGGTATTTAGGCTTTCATCAGCAATAAGGTATACATCACCACCATCACCGCCGTCACCGCCATTAGGGCCACCGTATTCAATAAACTTTTCTTTACGAAAACTTACACAGCCATTGCCGCCATCGCCAGCTTCAACTCTAATTTCAACTTCATCAACGAATTTCATTTCAGTTTAGCACTCCAAATCATGCCAATAGCAACTTGATAGTCAATTCATTTTGATCAAGTTGATAATATTTATATGCATCATATTATAAGCTATTTTTGTCACTTACAAAATTTTGCAAAAAAAAACCCGCAGAAGCTGCGGGTTTTTAGAACTGTTGTTAAGTATTATCCAGCAACTATACTTACAAACTTACGATTCTTAGGACCTTTAACTTCAAACTGAACTTTACCGTCAGTTAAAGCGAATAGTGTATGGTCTTTACCAATACCCATATTAGTTCCAGCGTGGAATTTAGTACCACGTTGACGAACAATTATGTTACCAGCCAAAATTGATTCACCACCAAAACGTTTAACACCTAAACGTTTAGCTTCTGAATCACGACCGTTACGTGTACTACCCGCAGCTTTCTTATGTGCCATCTTACAGCGCTCCTGTTAGCCGTTAATACCAGTAATTTTCACTTCAGTGAACCATTGACGATGGCCCGCTTGTTTACGTGAATGCTTACGACGTTTAAATTTAACAATTTTAACTTTATCAGCGCGACCTTGAGTTACTACCTCAGCCACAACTTTACTTCCATTAATGTAAGGCGCGCCTACATTAATTTCTTCGCCATTGGCGATCATTAAAACGTTATCGAATTCTACTGTTGCGCCAACTTCAAGCTCAAGCTTTTCAAGGCGAACGGTTTGACCTTCAGTCACACGATGCTGCTTACCACCGCTTTGGAATACCGCGTACATAGCTACTCCGTACTGCGTCATCATTTTGTATGACGCTTAATTTTAAAAATATAGGGCGCGAATTCTACGCGAAGAAATCAGTAAGGGCAAGTAGAAAAGTAATGAATTGCTATTATTTTTTAAATAATTGATAACAGATAATTTCTAGTCTTCATTACCAATAAATATCGTGTAAACTCAGCTTCAATTACGCATAATATCACGATAAACAACAAGGTTACTATTAAAGCGTTATGGATCTACAAAAAATACAAACACTGACCAGTGACGATATGGCTGCTGTTAATAATCTAATTTATAGTCAATTGCGGTCAGATGTAGCGCTCATTAATCAATTGAGTATTTATATTGTAAATGCTGGTGGTAAACGGATGCGCCCCATGCTCACTGTATTAGCCGCGCGTGCATTGGGCTATCAGGGTGATGACCATATCTCTATTTCTGCAATCATTGAGTTTATCCACACGGCAACACTATTACATGATGATGTTGTAGATGAATCAAACATGCGTCGTGGTCGCGAAACTGCAAATGCACTATTTGGCAACAGTGCTAGCGTATTGGTTGGTGACTTTTTATATACACGTTCTTTTCAAATGATGACCAAATTGGGTCATCTTAAAATTATGGATATTTTATCTGACGCAACGAATATTGTTGCCGAGGGAGAAGTATTACAATTAATGAATTGTAATGATCCTGATACGACCGAAGAAAGCTATATGAAAGTCATCTATTGCAAAACAGCAAAGTTATTTGAAGCGGCAACAAGATTAGCAGCCGTGATCTCTGAACAAGATGATAAAACTGAACTTGCAATGCAAGATTACGGTAGACATTTAGGGACTGCATTTCAGTTAGTCGATGATATTATGGATTATACAGCTGACGCCAAAGCGATGGGTAAAAATGTTGGTGATGACTTAGCCGAAGGTAAACCGACTTTGCCATTACTCTATGCTATGAATAACGGTACCGCTGAGCAAAAACAACTTATTCGTGATGCTATTGAACACTGCAATGGTATGGAAAATTTAGATAAAATTCTTCATGCCATGCAGCAAACGGGTGCATTAACATATACACAGAGAAAAGCTGAACAAGAAGCAGATAAAGCAATAAATGCGTTAAGCATATTACCTAACTCTGATCATAAACAAGCATTAATTGCATTAGCGCATATTGCAGCAAACCGAGATAATTAAGCTCTCATTTGTTTTACATGTTAACGCTGCGTCAAGTACTTTGTGGTAGATATAATGACAATGGTCTTAATCGATTCACTTTAAAAAATATTTAAAAACAAAAAAAGCCAGTCTATTGACTGGCTTTATTACATTGAATTCTAATAACCAATTACTGATTAATAAAATCAACACCTTCTTTAATGTCAGCTTTAAGCGTATCTAACATGTCATTCTTGGCTTTTTCTTCAAAAGAGCTTAACGCACCGTAAGATAAAATTTCTTCAACGCCATTTTTACCTAAACGTACCGGATGAGCAAAGTACGATGCATCACCGCCTTCAACGGCTACGTAAGCATAATCAACAACACTTTCACCTTGTAAACCTTTAACCAAAGATAAACAAAAACGTGCTGCTGCAGCGCCCATTGATAACGTAGCTGAACCACCGCCAGCTTTAGCGTTTACCACTTCAGTACCTGCATTCTGAATACGAGGAGTTAAAGCTGCAACTTCTTCTTCTGAAAACTCAACACCTTCAACTTGTGAAAGTAATGGTAAAATGGTTGTACCTGAATGACCACCAATGACTGGGATTTTGACATCCGCAACATCTAAGCCTTTCAATTCAGCAATAAATGCTTCACTGCGAATAACATCAAGTGTTGTTACACCAAATACCCGCTTAGCATCATAAGTTCCGGCTTTTTTGAAGACTTCTGCAACAATTGGTACCGTACCATTTACAGGGTTAGTGATTATACCAACCAAAGCATTAGGACAATTAGCAACAATGCCTTCTGCTAATGTTTTAATAATACCAGCATTCACTGCAAATAGATCGGCACGATCCATACCTGGCTTACGAGGCATTCCCGCAGGAATAATAACAATATCAGCACCTGTTAAAGCAGAAGCTAAGCTGTCAGCACCAAAACCTTCAACTTTAACTGCTGTTGGTATATGTGATAAATCAACTGCAACACCAGGAACGACAGGTGCAACGTCATATAAAGATAGCTCAGAACCAGCAGGTAATTGAGTTTTTAACAATAAAGATAACGCTTGGCCGATACCGCCAGCTGCGCCTAAAACAGCAACTTTCATGTGTGTCTCCGAAATTTGAGTAAATACGTAAAAAGATGGGGCAAAAGATATAGCATCAGCCACAAAAAAACAATTTATTTATACTTTATAGATTTAAATTTAAACCTAAATAACATAACTTTTGCAAAATTATACTTAGGTATTATAACACCTATTAAAACTCTATACTTTATTTCGCTATTTAAGATAATACTTTGACAACATAGCCAAAGAACATCCAAATAGAGTAAACTGAGTTCAAGAATAAATCACTACAGTTATACCAACTCCTTTAATAAATAAAACACTGCGGTACATTATGACAGGTCAACAAAAGCAAGAAGCACTAATACAAGCTTTTAAAGAGCTATTGAAGCAAGAGCAATTTGGATCTCAAGGAGATATAGTTGATGCCTTAAAATCACAAGGTTTTGATAATATTAGTCAGTCAAAAGTTTCTCGAATGTTAAGCAAGTATGGTGCTGTTCGTACCCGAAATGCACGCCAGGAAATGGTATATTGCCTTCCCGCAGAGCTTGGAGTACCTACAGCTAAGAGTCCTCTAAGACAATTAGTTTTAGATATTGAACATAACGATGTCATGATTATTATTCGAACAAGCCCTGGTGCGGCACAACTAATCGCCAGGTTACTGGACAGTTTAAGTAAAAGTGACGGAGTATTGGGAACAATCGCTGGCGACGATACAATTTTTATTGCACCTACTGATGTGAATCAAATTAAACAAACTATTGTCAAACTAGAACTATTATTTTCTAAAAACTTACCAAGCTGATCTTAGTACTTTCAATATCTTCCCGTTCTCATTCAAACTACCTGATTGACAGTAGGAAGATAATGGGACAATCATTTTGCCAAGTTAGCTAAGAAATTAAGGCTCGGCGCAAAAAATGCGGCTCCAGTTTCTGCCTGTGTGTATTTAAGAAGATGATCAAAATTTCCTAAACTATCACCATAAATCATACTCTCAAGAATTTTTTCAAACGGCTTTGGTGAATGACAATATGAAACAAAAAATAGTCCTTGAAGCTTCATATCACCATACGGCATACTTTGCCTAACAATTTCTATATTGTCGCCATTTTCATCTTTTAAATTAGCTCGCTTTATGTGTGATGTTGGTAACTTATTTTCTGTACTATATTCATCATTATCTATTTTTGTTCGAGCAAAAATGTCCTCTTGATTTTTAACTTCCAGAGTATTCCACAAGCTTAGATTATGGCGGTATCGTTGGATATGTAAATAACTACCACCTGAAAATTCTAAATCTTGCTCATCAGATAACAAAGCAACATCACGACGATGTGGGCCTCTCGGGTTTTCAGTGCCGTCAACAAAACCAGTTAAGTCACGACCATCTAGAAAACGAAATGCTCTTACTTGTTCGATAAGCTCAACACTATCAGCTAATAAGGCGCAAACCTTGGAACCGACAATATGATTGACATCTGCTCTGTCACTACGCAGCTCAATATATAAATCATAGTTTTCCTTAGGAGCAGTCCTTTCTTCACATGACATTGTTGGAAATTGTGTCAGCAGTTTCGGCCGGCCATGACAATAAAACTCATCCCAATATGTTGCGCCAATTGCCACTACTCCGGTCAAATTGGCTTCTGAAAATCTATCTGCATATTTATCAAATAGGGCTGGTAAACGTGACAACGCTAGACGTAAATAGTCATTTTTATCATCAAGTGCATTAAATAATAAATAGTAGCCATGCAAACTCGGCTCTGCACAAATACCAAACTGTTCTCTTGCCATAGAAGTTTCAAATGCCCAACGATAAATAATATAGTAATTGTACACAAAATACCTGCACAGGCGGTAAATGTTTAATTAAAATAGAATATTTTTATATTTGTGAGAACAATAATGTCAAAACTTAATCATCATACTAATAAAATAGATAACCAGACATACCTACTTCGCAAAGGTATGATTGATGTGCATGGATAAAGGGAAAAACATTTTGATTATAAGATACTGTGGACTATAATCTAGGTGCCTTTTTAACTATACTTACCCCCTAAAAAATAAAGGCTGTAGATACTTTTGAGGAAAAAATGGAATATTTAAAAAATTCATCGCTCATATATGCATTATTATTTTCAATTTTGTTTTCAGGATGTAACTCTGAAAACAAAGACACGGAAGTTAACGAAAAGAAAGTCGCCATTGCATTTTTTGATGCTGTCTATAATTCAAAAGATATCAAAAAAATAATCACGTTAAGCTCTGACCGCTTTAAAGAGAAGGTTAGTCGCTATAAAACAGCACAACACTTTTCACGCAGAGTTTTAAATATGCAATTTGATACAGTAACAATGGAAACTGCGGCAGCCAATACCCAAGTTATTGATGAATTTAACGTTAAAGTTACAATGACAGTGTTATTTACCGGCCAAAGAAACGGCAGTACCTTTAAAGATTATAGAAGAATCCAATTAATCAAAAAAGATAATGTTTGGTTAGTTGATAAGTTATTGGATAACTCATAATAAATTTTATGTGGTGTGGGTTAATTATTGTATTAAAAACAATTAACCCAATTTGAGCTCATTTACTGTTAAAGAAGTTCGTATTCACTAAATACTTTATATAACTCAGTCCCTTGATTAACACTTGCAGAAGCAAAATGTAAAATAGGGATCACCTGATGATCAAGCGACAAATAATGAAGCGGGTCACCATCACCATAATTATCCATGCGTAAAATTCTTGCCAAGGGCTCTCCTGCAGGTAAAGGCTCACCGAACTCAGCAAGATAATCAACCATGCCGCCCATTGGCGAATAAAAGGCTTTATAATTTTTTAAGTAGCAAGCATAACGTACCATATCCTTGGGTTGAAACTGTGGCGCTTCAATCACATTTTTATATTCCAAGTAATTCATTATGCTCATGGCATCTTCTAGAGCAACATCCAAATCTATTTGCTCTTGAGAGCCTAATTCAACTGTAAAACTCTCTTTATTTAAAGTCTTTGAACTAATAGAAAATTCAATACCTAATTCGGCAAAAGCTTCTTGTAAATACCACCAGGGACAAAAAGTGGCTTCATCTAATGCTCCATCAAAGGTATTAGGGATCAACAAAGTATGAGGAATATCAAAATACTTTGCACTCGCCTTGGCATATTCAGGGCAATATAAGTGTTTACTGGAAATAGGACCCGTATGTAAATCAAGTACATAATCCGCTTGGTGAGCCAAACGTTGTAATTGATATGCTATACGTTGCCCCGTTGTTAAGCCAAAAATATTATGATCGAGTTTTTGTTCAATAGTATCAATCATCAATTTTTTGAAATTTTCTTCAATAACTGCATCACCTTTACCAATACTTTCACGAACAAACGGCTTGATCATCCCCGCATCAAAATGATACATCCTATTCCAATTCATTCCCGTAATGGGATCAAAACGTCCTAGTGTATATTCGCCATTTTTATGATTACAGCCCACAGGGTTTGCATAAGGTACTAAAGTAATATTTCCATTAATTTGCGTGTTTTTCAATAATTCTAATAATTGGAAAATTACGGCATTACCTTGCACTTCAGCGCCATGCATATTCGCTTGTATATAGACACTCGGGGCACTTTCATCTCCTCTCAAACGATAAACAGGTACTGTTAATGCTGCACCACTAGCCATTTCGCCAACGTGCATTATTTCTTTTGTAATTGTGTTCATATTCTACCTATAAAAACCTTTTACTTTAAATACCAATTAGCAGGTTGAGCGGGTCTAACTTCTGTTAAGACCTTGTGACTATATACATATTCAGCCGCTAAATTATGACAAAGAAAAAAAGGCATACTTTCAGTGAAACCATAGGCACCAGAAAAACCAAAAACAATCTGATCACCAACTTTAATATCACTAGGTAACGGTAAATGTCCTAATTTATCCATACTGGTACATAAAGGACCATGTAAATCAAAAGCATGTAAGGTGTGGTTAGATTTACGCAACAGCATCGCAGGAAAAGGTTGTTCCGTGATTGCAGGACGTAATAAGTGATTAATACCAGCAGCCAAAACAAGTTGCTCTTGTTGATAGTTAATCTTCCTATCGACGATTGGCACTACGTAGTAACCACATTCAGCTACAGCAAAACGTCCAAGCTCAAGCCATAATTCCTCAACACCTGCCTGCTTCTTAATAATGGCCAAATCTGCAACAATTTGTTGCCAGTTGAGGGTGTCTCCTTTTTGCAGATAATCAATACCAAGACCGCCACCCAAGTCTAGAACTCTCAGCTTCATACCAATATTTTTGGCTAGTTCTGTTAATGGGCTAACCATTTGTGACCATAGAAAAAACATTTTTTCATTACTGAGCATATTGCCCCATTGAAAAATATGTAATCCACAAATATCAAGTTGTTGAAAATCAATAACATTGATATTTTTCCACTCAGCAACTGACAAACCAAATGGTGTTAAACTATTTCCACCTAATGGATTTTTTCCCCCCTCAGGCCATTGCAACTGCACTCTTAATAAAACTTGTGGTTTAACATTATTTTCAAGTGCCGCCTCATTTATCCATAGCAATTGATTTAAGCTTTCAGCAACAAAAATATTGACGCCTTGTTCAATAAATGACGTGATTTGTTTTTTTGATTTTGCAGGTCCGGTATTTAATATTCGCTGAGGCGACACATTTTGTGCTAATACTTGTTCAAGTTCACCTGAGCTGGCTACATCAAAATTAAAACCTGCACTATCTAACGTTTGAATAATTTTAGACAGAGGGTTAGCCTTAACCGCAAACCATAATTTGATCACTTCTTGTTTCTGAAGTTGTAGTAAATGTTCTTTTAAAGTATCAAGTTGATAAACAAAATAGCCATCTTCATGAGTATTTTCTGATTGATGAGCGAGTAACTCAGCACGTAATGATTCATCAAACCAGCTCGGTGTAGCCAAATTTTTCATCATAAAGGCCTAACGTAAAACGGATTCTAATTCGAGTGAGGCGTTACTTTTCTCATCTCGATATTTAACAATAAGCGCACATGCCATATTCAAACCTTGCGTTTTTGCCCACTCACCACTCATTGGTCGAGTACCCGGCACAACAACAGCACGTTCTGGAATATCAGCGCCTTTTGCTAACATCACCTGATTAACACAATCATAGACAGGCACAGAAGCAGATAACGAAACACCTGGTGCCAAAACAGCACCTTTACGGACAACAATGCCCTCAACAATAACAACACCTGCACTTAAAAAAGCGTCATCTTCGATGATAACAGGACTAGCCCCTACGGGCTCAAGCACGCCACCAATTTGTACTGCCGCAGAAACATGAACATTTTTACCAATTTGTGCACACGAACCAATCAGAGCGTGACTATCAACCATAGTGCCACTATCGACAAAAGCACCAACATTGATATAGGCAGGAGGCATAATAATTACCCCTGGAGCGACATAAGCACCACGACGAACCGAAGAGCCACCTGGTACTAAACGTACTTCATCTTTAATGGTAAATTGCCTAGCAGGTAAGTTGTTTTTATCAACAAAGCCTTGATAAATACCTTCAAAGTTCACATTTTCACCCACTCTAAAAGCGGCTAATATGGCTTCTTTAGCATCTATATTTGCATGCCAGTTACCGTTGCTATCTTTATTTGCCGCACGGATAGTACCTGCTTCAAGCTGTTCTAACGTATCTTGCCAATTCATTTAATTAATCTCTTCTATTGATACTGTGGATTTGTACTCTACAAACCACTGCGAAATAAGCCTGTCATACATTAACAGTGAGTTATTATCTACAAGCTCAATATGGGTTAAAGGGGCGCGTAAATGAGGGGTATTGATGCTTTTCTTTTCATTCATCAATACTTTTACGGGTATAGGACTTGTTACTTGAAAAAGACTATCTAAAGCATTATTCCATAATGGAAATAGCGTTTGACTCTTCCCTTGTAAAGATAGCTCAACATATAATTTGGTTTCTTTTGGCCACGAATTTGAACAAACAGAAACAAGCCCAATAGCACCTGCGATGGCTAAATAAGGCATCATTGCATCCTCACCACTAAACAGTGAAATATTAGGACAATGTTGACGATAAGCAAGGAACTGCTGTAAATCACCACTGGCTTCTTTTAGGGCCCAACAGTTTTTATGATCTTGTACAGCTTGCAATGTTGATATAGGAATATCCACTCCACTACGAGAAGGCACATTATATAACATGCAAGGATGTTTAGCCGTATCAAGTAGTGCGGAAAACCACTGCGTTTGCCCAACAGCACCAGGTTTTGAATAAATAGGAGTACCTAATAGGTAAGCAGAAATAGATAGATGATTACAACGTGTTATCCAATTAATTTGCTCTGTTAAATTATAGCCGCCAACCGCAACTATTAAAGGAACATCAAGTGATAATTTACAGATAAATTCAACAATATCGAGTTGTTCTTGAGGCGTTAATGCTAGCCCCTCTCCCGTACTACCCAATAATACCAATCCATTTTTCGCTTGTTCCTGAGCAACAGCAATATTTTCCAAACTGACAAAGTCAATTTCACCTGACTCGGACAAGGGCGTTATTAACGCTGTCCACAGTGGTGTTTGATTTAATTTGTTAAATGTTAATTCTTGATTCATTTCTCTCGAACTCATTTCGTTCGGAGAACTTAAAGGCATTTGCAATAACCAAAACAACAGAGAGTGCTTAGGTTTACAAAGACCAGAAGCTCTCCACCAATTTGGTGACAGTTGTTGGGACTCAACCCGATCTCCAGCATATTAAAAATCTGGAGATCTATCAAATTGACAATTCAATTTGAAAAAGACAACCGATAGATACGGCATCAAAACAGTATCTATCTCGGCGTTAAACCCCCTCATTATTATTTATCAGAGTTTGATCTCTTTATGCTTTATATAAGCAAAATAATAATTACCTGGTTAACGCTCCTCTTCTGGCCCTATTTTACTAAATCGTAGAGAACAATTTAGTTAGAATAAGGGACGGCGCTATTAAAACATTTTTTAGAGTATTTAGTCAACAATACATGCGTTATCACAAATTTCTTGTTCTATTTTGACTAAACGATCCTGCCCCCAACATGAAACATTTCCATAACGAAAGCAAGGAACGCCCCATAACCCCGCTTCATCTAGTGCTATTTGATTGGCATCAGTCCACTGTTGCCAATCATGATTTTGTGCATAAACAAGCGCTTCCACATAATCTAAGCCTATACTTTTACAAATATTTTTAATGTTTTTTGATACTGACAAATCAATATTGTTAACATAAATAGCTTCAAACAAAGCATTTATATATATAAAATCTATTTTTTTATATTCTGCATAAGCAAATAATTGATAACAATTATTCACGCCTTTTCCAATAGGATCTGCAAAGCACTTCAGTGGAATATTGATCTTTTTTGCTTCTCGAATCGCATCGAGGAAAATATAGCGTTGTTTGTTCTCAGTAATCGAAAGGTTCATCATCATCGGCAACAGAGGTTTTATTTTTAGTGGTATATTATAATATTCACTTAGCTTTTTTGCTTGTACCAAACCAATGTAAGCATATGGGCTACGTAAGGATATATAAGCTTCGATCACACTCTGCTTTTGGTTTATTACACTTTCATGTGTGCACGTAAAGTACAACCGATTTTTTTGATAGTTAATATGATAAGGCTCATTATTTAACCTTAGTGTATGCAAGCGTTCTTCAAAATGATCAAGTCGATCGATGCCCGTAAACCATTCCCCACAAAAGAAAACAGAAGCAGGGTAATAATGCCCATAAGAGAGTAAACGTTGTTGATTTTTAACCTGAAAATTAATTGCGGGCGTTGATTGTTGATAATGCTCTAGGAATTCGTTTAACCAAGTGCATTTAAAAATATCGAGTGCATCATTTAAGTTTTTTACTTTGAGTTGCCAAGACTCTTGCCCTGTAATCAAGGATGAAGCAGATGGAAAGCCCTTTATCTTAATTAAGTTATATTGCTCGGCAATATAGTTAGCATCTTTGATTGCCCATTGCCTAAGTAAAGTCGCATCAATACTAATACCTGGCACACTTTCATAAATTAAATATAAATTGAATTTAACCGAAAACCTTTTTTCAAATTCAGGTAGCACTTGTAGAAGAATGAAGCTGTGAGGATCATTTAAAGCGACGTATACATCGGCAGTAGCAAAATGACCTAATAAACGAGGAAGAGTGAAAAATCGTATCTTTAATAAATATTGACGTAAACGACTTTGTAACCAAAGTATCCTTAGTCGTATGAGCGCTTTAACAAAAATATTCTACTCCTAAATGATTTGATAATAAGAGTTATTGACCTTCTAGGTTTATCACTGGAATGACTAAAAACCCCCTCAATCTAGGCACTTAATATCAGATTTGGTTATCCCTAATAAATACTGATTACCGCTTTTTAATTCCAGAAAGAAGCTTAGTACCTACATCCGTGCAGGCAAGCCTTTTACCCACTCCCTGAAGGGCTGTGGCCATTTAAAGCATCACCAGCGTTATCATTCGCTTATACTGAGCAATTAAATTACCCTCGTGATGCTTTGTTGATGGTTTAAATGGCTAACAGCAGTAGCAAATATGAAAGTTCAACAGCCCCTAAGAGTCATTCTATTATTTTTTTATCATCACCTTTTCTAGTATCAACAGAAAACACATTAAATACCAGTTTCATTTTATTATTGATATCAATAATTAAATGAATAAGTTTGGGAATCAACAGTCATTCACGTAGAATATGTGACATTACTAAATAGTATCGATATATTTAAGGCCATCAATGTCGTTAACCAGTACCAGTCAATTATTGCTTCGTAATATCGAAGTTTTGAACGCCAAAGAACCGCTATTCATTAATTTATTGCCTGATGATTTTACTTGTTCATATTTATTGCAGAATCCCACTGCTCAGGTAACATCTTACAACACGCATTTCGACTACTATCAAAAACATAAAATTAACAAACAAGTAAACTGTGTTTTTAGTGCACATTATCAAACCGATAAAAAACACGATTTAGTTATTTTACAATTTCCAAAAAGTAAAACTGAACTCAATTTCACCCTCGCCATGATTGCTGAACATCTTAGTTCAAATGCAAAAATATTCATCGTTGGAGAAAATAAAAGTGGTATAAAATCAATTGAAAAACTCACTAAAGATATATTAACATCTTGTAATAAGGTTGATTCTGCTCGGCACTGTATATTATTTTTTGCTTCGATGACGTCTAAAACAAACTCCTTTGTTTTAGACGATTGGTACCAATATTACAATATTGAAATTGATGCTATCAGCGTTAAAGTTGCTTCATTACCTGGCGTTTTTAGTCAAAAGTCACTAGATAAAGGCAGTAAAATTTTACTCGAAAATCTTCCCTCTCATATCAGGGGGGACATATTAGACTTTGGCTGCGGTGCAGGAGTAATAGCTAGCTATTTGGGTAAAAGATTCTCTGATGTACAGTTATCACTATTAGATGTTAGCGCTCTTGCAATAAATTCTGCAGAGAAAACATTGTCTTTAAATAATCTAAAAGGCCATGTGTTTGCATCAAACAGCTTGTCTGAAGTAAAAAATAAATATGACTATGTCGTATCTAACCCACCTTTTCATCAAGGGCAGAAAACAAACTATGTTGCCACTGAATACTTTTTAAGTGAAATTAAAAGCTTCTTGAGTAAGCAGGCCGAAGTCACTATAGTTGCCAATAGCTTTTTGCGTTACCAGCCTATAATGGAAAAGTTCATTGGTAAAACCACTAAAATTTGTACTAAACAAGGTTTTACTGTCTACTCGAGTAAACCGACGAAAATTGCTCGATGATAATTGAAAATGAGCTGCTGTAGATATAATGAATTGATAAACTTAACGTTTCCTGTCTATACTGTTGTTTAGTTTTTTGTAAATTTGTTACCTTACTAAGATAGATAGATGACTAACAATAAAAAAGAACTCAGGTAACAGGTAATACTGATCTATTATTATATTGTACGAGATTAAAAAAGTTCATTATAACGTTTCGCATTATTTACCAAACCATTTACTTAACTAAGTCTACTATGACACCTGCTAAAAATATAAAGACTATTCACCGTTCATTCACCTTATTGATTGCAGGTTTAATTTCTGTTGCTCTTATTATCAGTATTATAATCTCCGCTAAGTTTTATATAGAGCATACTAAACAAGAATCAATAGTTAATATTCAACACTTCGCAAAATTAATTTCCACTGTGACAATAGCTGATCTTATAGATGAAGATCATGAGAATTTACATAAAAAACTAGCAATGTTAAACGCTATTCCAACGATCAACTACATTCATATTTATCGGGAAAGTTTACAAACAGAAATAGAGTTTTTTACTAGCTATAATAAGGGTAACGATTATCCTGCAATACCAAATAAAATACAGAGTATAAATGATTTATCAGTTCCTAAAATATCAAATGATATTGTAGAGTTTATATCACCTATCAAGCAAGGTAATAAACTTTATGGTTATGTTTATATACAGTCTAATAATGAGAATATATCTGCACTAACAAATCAAATTATTACAACACTCATTATTACGACTAGCATCATTCTGTTTTGCGGATTTATCGTTTCATTTAAGTTGAGCCAAATAATAAAAACTTCAATTAATGCCTTGATTGAAACCATTCAAAACATATCACAAAACAAAGACTATACGATTCAATGTAAAGAGATGAGTTACAAAGAATTTGATATCTTGGCTCGAAATATTAATATCATGCTTAATAGAACTGAACGGCACGTTTTTAAGTTGTCTGAAGATAAACAACAAAGTATAACCTTAACCGAAGAATTAGCAGAAAAAGTTAATAAACGTACAGATGCTCTAAAGGAATCTAATCAAGAATTATTATCAACTTTGGAAAAACTTCATCAATTTCAAGGGCAATTAGTAGAAAGTGAAAAAATGGCCTCGTTAGGTGACATGGTAGCTGGCGTTGCACATGAAGTGAATACACCTATAGGATTAGGCGTTACGGCATCAACCTTATTATCTGATCGCTTAAATGAAATAAAAACAGCTTTTGAAGAAAAAACGTTGAAATCTAGTCACTTGAAAAAATTTCTTAATGAAGGACAAGAAAATGTTGGTATCATCTATCGAAATTTAATAAGAGCAGCAAACCTTATTTCAAGTTTTAAAAAAGTTGCAGTAGATCAATCTAACGAAGATACTCGTCAATTTAATGTTAATGATTTACTCAATGAAGTAGTGCTAACTTTGGCACCAAAGGTTAATCGAACGCCTTATAGAATAGAACTAAACTGCCCTGAAAATCTGACAGTTACTAGCAAACCCGGCCCGATCAATCAGATACTAATCAACCTTATCCTCAACTCCATTATTCATGGTTTTGAAGGACGAGAGTATGGCACTGTTTACATAACGGTCATGCCGTTGAGTCAACAATTAAATATTCATTATAAAGATGATGGTATTGGTATTGATGAATCAATAAAGGGCAAAGTATTTGAACCTTTCACTACGACTAAAAGAGGATCAGGTGGAAGTGGCCTTGGACTACATCTTGTTTATAACTTGGTAACACAAGCACTAGGAGGTAGTATCGATTTACAAAGTGAGCAAGGACAGGGTGTTAACTTTGATATAAGCTTTCCTATTGACTAATTAAAATAATGCTTGGGGCCCTACATAGGCATACTTGATAAAACATTACATTATTGTTTTTTATGAAAAGGTTATATAACATGGCTACTAATAACGTTAATATATAATATAAATGATTTAGTTATATTATTAACCCAAATTTTCATTTCAAACTGGACACTATAAAATGCATAAACCTCATATACTTATCGTAGAAGATGAAGATGTAACTCGTTTTAATCTACGAAATTTATTTGAAGCCGAAGGATATCAAGTTTCCGAGGCAACGGATGGGGATAGCATGGAAAGACAATTGCAGCAGAATTCCATTAATCTAGTGATCATGGATATTAATTTACCGGGAAAAAACGGTTTGTTATTAGCGAGGGAGCTAACAAATAATAGTGAGCTGGGGTTAATCTTTCTAACCGGTAGAGACAGCGATATTGATAAAATATTGGGATTGGAAATAGGCGCTGATGATTATCTTACTAAGCCTTTTAATCCTCGCGAACTTACTATACGTGCCAGAAATATTTTAAATAGAATATCTCAAACTAAAACAGAGTCAGATAAAGCAATTATCACTTTTAACAAATGGGTATTAGATGGTAATTCACGTAAAATGACCAACCCAGCAGGTGAAGTTGTTGCAATTCCAAGAGGCGAATATCGTGCTCTGCGTTTATTAATTGAAAATGCGGGGCAAATCGTCACACGCCAACAATTAATAAAAGAAATGACAGGCCGCGATCTTCGTTCAAACGATAGAACGGTTGATGTAACTATAAGACGTTTACGGAAGCACTTTGAATCAGTTGAAGGGGCATCAGAAATGATCAATACCATTCACGGTGAAGGTTATCGATTTATCGGTACAATTGATTAATCAAAGATAAACGATCAGATATATTGAACGATTTCAAACTATGGCAATATATCTAATCGTTATTACAACAAGAGATGTTATTAAAATTTTGGGCATTTATTAGCAAGCAAATTTCATTTACTGATATAAATTAAATATCTTGTAGCCACTGTTTAAAAACGTTTATAGCCTTATTATTTAAAGAAATTAATTCTTGCACATAAGCCATTTTTTCATTAACCACAGCCGTAGATTTCTCAATTTCAGTTAAATTTTTATGAACCATTAGTAAACCTACACTTCCAGCAGCACCTTTCATTTTATGACATGCTTCTTGCCAGGCTTCTTGATTCGCTGCAAGAGCATTTTCTTGTATACCAACAAGGTATAATTCAGATTGTTGCACATATAAATCCAACATTTGTTGAACAATATCTATACCAAGATTATCCAAATAGTCTTGTAATAAATTAAAATCTAGTTGGCTAGTTTCACTCACTATATTACCTAATATCAATGTGACTTTGTGGCTATTCTAACAAGTATTTTATAAATATCCTAAAGTATGCATCGCAAAGATTAAATCGAATAAGAGCAGTGATATATTAAATACTTATATTAAATAACCTGTTTTCTAGAAAAACCGTACTATCTAATATCTCCCTTTTTATGATTATCTGCTTTGAAATATCAATTAGCAGCCAGTTATTCATAAACATTTTTCCTCAATAAACAAATTAATTTAAAGGTCTATTTAGTTTTTATTATTACTAGAAGGTTTATAACATTTAAGCTTCTTCCTAAGCATCTGATTTATATTGAATATAAGTGACTTAACATCTAAAAAACAGGTAAATAAGAAAAACAATCAAACACCTCTATATTGATAATGATTTAAAGACCTACTTATTTGGACAAAATATACGCGACTCGTTCGTTGGCATAGAAGTTTATTCTTAGGCTCTTTTGGAATGAAGATATAACAGTTTTAGTCTCGTTAAGGCACGCATTTATTATTTCACTTGCTATTATCTTTCTGAAATCTTGTACTTTGAATAACAACGAGTATAAAATACGCCCCTTGAATTTTTGCCTTGTTATACCTATATAGATAGCCGTAACATTAAAAACATCGTACTGGAGTAGAAATGTCAACTGCAATGCCTGATATTGCCAATCACACTACCGCACAAACTGAAGGAACTTTAGATTGGGTAGGTATGAGCAATATCGAAATGCCTGTTATGGTAGCGGCCAAAGGTGAACCCGAAAGAATGGTTTCAGCTCATGTTGATGCATTTGTAAACCTTAAAGAAGCAAAGGCGAAAGGCATACATATGTCTCGTTTATACCTACTTCTTGACGAGCTTTCCAATAATGACGTACTAAATTATGCAAATTTGGTTACACTATTAGATGGCTTCATTAGCAGTCATCACGATTTGAGTGATAACGCTAAAGTTCAGTTTAGTTTTGATTATCATTTACGCCGTAAATCACTAATCAGTGGTAAGCAAGGTTGGAAAGCCTACCCAACAACGATTACTGGCCGGCTAAATCAAGGGAAAATTACAATTGAACTCGCAACAGAAGTTCGTTACTCCTCGACCTGTCCCTGTTCTGCTGCACTTGCTCGACAACTTATTCAACAGGCTTTTAAGGAAAAATTTACCACTACAGATGATGTTGAACTAGACTCTATCCATGATTGGTTAGGCACGACAGACGGTATTGTAGCCACACCTCATAGTCAACGGTCTGTTGCAGAAGTAAAGGTTAAATTAAACAAAGATACTGAAGACTTTCCGATTGTTTATTTAGTGGATCTAATAGAAAGTTCTTTAAAAACTCCCGTACAGGCCGCTGTAAAACGTGAAGATGAGCAAGAGTTTGCTCGATTAAACGGTCAAAACTTGATGTTTTGCGAAGATGCTGCTCGTCACTTACAATTTGCTATGAACAACACGAACCAGTTCGATGATTTTTGGCTGCGAATTAACCATCTCGAATCTTTACACGCCCATGATGCGGTAAGTGTAACAACTAAAGGTTTATCTGACGGCTACCAACCTTAATCAGTGCTTTTTAACGTTTTGGTCGTAGGTTAATTTAAAACCTAGCTCACCCAAGGCACCACTTCTGTGGTGCCTTTTCATTTCAAAAAGATTTATCAATAAGCCATCCACAACCACAAAACTGAATAACAACTGAATAACACTTTAACTATCCTTTCTATTCATAATGATTATATTCATCATTCACCAGGTAAACACCTGTCACTTAATGTAATTAAATTACACAAAAAACCAATAAATGAAATAAAACAAGACTTTTATTACATAACAGTATGCTCCTAGAGAACGATAAAACAACAATAAACACTTAACACTATACATTACAACCACTTAACGACATGTAAATAACTTACGAGTAAAAACTCTATTTCCATTGACCTTTACGCGATAAGTGTTTAATCTAATGGGTTCCACTTGGATAGAAACAACATGTTTATGCATTTTTTGTATAACTTTATTCTCTTTAAATTTCCCTAACGCTAAGTGGCTATTTAAATTAGGAGGCAATACATCATGCTTTATGATCACAGCATTCAAAAAGACAACTGTGGGTTTGGATTAATAGCTCACCAACAAGGTGAAACAAGCCATAAACTGGTAAAAACTGCGATTCATGCGCTAGACCGTATGCAACATCGTGGTGGTATTGCTGCTGATGGTAAAACAGGTGATGGTTGTGGATTGTTAATGCAAAAGCCTGATAGCTTTTTTCGAGCTGTTGCTGAAGAGAATAACTGGCAATTGGGCAAAAAGTACGCTGTAGGTGTAATTTTCCTCAATCCTGACCCCATACAAGCAGCGCTAAGTAAAAGTATTATTGAAGAAGAGCTTGCACGAGAAACATTATCACTTGTTGGATGGCGAATTGTCCCTACAGATACAACAATGCTTGGTGAAACAGCGGCAAACAATATGCCGCAAATTGAACAGCTTTTTGTTAACGCTCCTCCTGGTTGGAGAAATAGGGACTTAGAGCGTCGTTTGTATATGGCACGCCGACGCGCTGAAAAACGTATTGAAGATGAACGTTTTTATGTCGCCAGTCTTTCTTGTTTAGTCACTATCTACAAAGGCTTAATGATGCCTGTAGATTTACCCAACTTTTATTTAGATCTTGCTGATATTCGCATGCAAACGGCTATTTGTGTTTTCCATCAACGTTTCTCTACCAATACTTCTCCACAATGGCACTTAGCGCAACCCTTTCGATACTTAGCACATAATGGCGAAATTAATACTATAAAAGGTAATCGTCAATGGAGCTTAGCAAGAACACATAAGTTTAGATCTCCGTTGTTACCCGACCTTCAAGATGCTGCTCCCTTTGTTAATGAAAGTGGCTCTGATTCATCATCGTTGGATAATATGTTGGAACTATTCCTCGCTGGTGGCATGGATTTATATCGTGGTATGCGTTTATTAATGCCACCTGCATGGCAAAATAGTCCATTGATGGATGATGACTTAAAAGCTTTTTATGAATTCAATTCAATGCATATGGAACCATGGGACGGCCCTGCTGGCGTTGTGGTAACTAATGGCCGTCATGTTGCTTGTAATCTTGACAGAAATGGCTTACGCCCTGCCCGTTATGTTATCACCCGTGATGGTTTTATTACCCTTGCTTCAGAAGTTGGTATTTGGGATTATGGTGAAGACGAAGTTGTTGAAAAAGGTCGTGTCGGCCCAGGAGAAATGCTTGCCATAGATACTTATACAGGCAAAATCTTCACGTCAAAAGATATTGATAATGATTTAAAAGTTCGTCATCCATATAGAGAATGGCTAGATAACAATATTCGTCGTTTAGTTCCGTTTCATAAACTGGATGCTGAACTTATCGGTAAACGCGTTTTTGATGATCAAGTCATGATGCAATACCATAAAATGTTTAACTACAGCTATGAAGAAATTCAACAAATAGTAAAGACATTGGCTGAAAATGGTATGGAAGCAACAGGTTCCATGGGGGATGACACCCCAATGGCAGTACTCTCTAGCCAGCCTCGTACATTGTTTGATTATTTCCGTCAACAATTTGCACAAGTTACAAATCCGCCAATCGATCCACTACGTGAGCGTTATGTCATGTCGTTGGGCACCTGTATTGGACGAGAGCATAATGTATTTAACGAAACAACAGGTCATGCTGATCGTATATTATTTGCAACTCCGGTACTAATGTATACGGGTTTAAAACAATTACGTGAACTTGACCCTGAACATTATCGAAGCGATACACTCACGCTAAATTACGATGCTGACGAAGGTTTAGAAGCCGCAATTATTCGCCTCTGTGAGGAAGCTGAAGTACTCGTTCGTGAAAAGAACACTGTAATATTAGTCCTTTCCGATCGTCAAATCCATAAAGGCATGTTACCTATTCCAGCAGCTATGGCCGTTGGGGCAGTTCAACAACGCCTAGTGGCCAAACAGTTACGCTGTGATTCTAATATCATTGTAGAAACAGCTTCAGCAAGAGACTCACATCACTTTGCCGTATTACTCGGTTTAGGCGCTACAGCTATTTATCCGTATTTAGCGTTTGAAACTATTGAACAATTGGTTGATCAGGGACAAATAAACTTAACCGCCCGTCAAGCCGTTATGAATTACCGAGATGGTATCAATAAAGGTTTATTAAAAATACTGTCGAAAATGGGGATTTCAACAATCGCCAGTTATCGCTGCGCTGGCTTGTTTGAAGTTATCGGCTTACATAAAAATATCATGAAACTATGTTTTCCTGATTTGCCAAGTAGAATTCAAGGTGCTGACTTTTCAGATATCGAACAAGACAGTATCAATCTTGCCCGTAAAGCATTTTTAGCTCATCAAAAAGTAAATCACGGCGGATTATTGAAGTACGTACATGGTGGTGAATATCATGCTTATAATCCTGATGTAGTGAATTATCTGCAAAAAGCGGTACAGTCTGGTGATTATGCTGATTATCGTCAATTTGCCGATCAAGTTAATAACCGCCCTGCTGCGACATTACGCGACCTACTTGGCTTTAAAGAAGGCACTAAGGCGATTGATATTAGCAAGGTTGAAGCAGAAATAGAGATGTTTAAACGTTTCGATAGTGCCGCAATGTCAATTGGCGCATTAAGCCCTGAAGCCCATGAAGCACTTGCTATTGCAATGAACCGTTTGGGGGGTTATTCAAACTCTGGCGAAGGTGGCGAGGATGAGCGTCGTTTTGGTACCGTAAAAAACTCTCGTATCAAACAAATTGCATCAGGTCGCTTTGGCGTAACTCCGCACTACTTGGTTAACGCTGATGTATTGCAAATTAAAGTTGCCCAAGGTGCCAAACCGGGTGAAGGTGGTCAACTACCCGGAGATAAAGTTTCACCGTTAATAGCAAAACTACGTTTTTCTACACCAGGAGTAACTTTAATTTCTCCTCCTCCGCATCATGACATTTATTCTATTGAAGATTTAGCGCAACTAATCTTCGATTTAAAACAAGTAAATCCTAAAGCAGTCATTTCAGTGAAACTCGTTTCTGGCCCAGGTGTAGGAACCATAGCTTCTGGTGTTGCTAAAGCTTATGCTGATTTTATTACTATTTCAGGTTACGACGGCGGCACTGCAGCAAGTCCATTGACTTCGGTTAAATACGCTGGTTGTCCATGGGAATTAGGTTTAGCAGAAGCTCATCAATCATTGGTTACAAACGGCTTACGTCATAAGGTTCGCTTACAAGTTGATGGTGGATTAAAAACAGGCATCGACATCGTTAAAGCCGCAATTTTGGGTGCCGAAAGTTTCGGATTTGGTACTGCCCCTATGGTAACACTCGGCTGTAAATTTTTACGTATTTGTCATTTAAATAACTGTGCTACAGGTGTTGCAACTCAAGATGATGTTTTACGTGAAAAATTCTTTAAAGGATTACCCGATCAAGTAATGAACTATTTTAA
>Ga0209396_1000044_pt1 | contig 179728 bp, 131 predicted proteins | sample GOMGulsemesocosm_6_FD_184638 | JGI IMG/M metagenome (GOLD analysis project Ga0209396, IMG submission 184638) | Methane-oxidizing microbial communities from mesocosms in the Gulf of Mexico - GOM8C Gulf of Mexico (SPAdes) (version 2) | ecosystem: Environmental > Aquatic > Marine > Cold seeps...
TAGACAATACTCCTACTCTACAACGTTACGTTGTCAACGATGAAGGTGAGGTTGAGCTTGACAAGGAGCTTGATTTTACAGCACAAGGCATTACAGATGCACGAAATGCAATGCGTGCTGGTAAAATATTCTCAGCTGATAAAGGTTATTTTATCGACCACGATACTATGCAAGTGGTTGTATTTAACCCGACAGAAATGACATTTACCACGACTATTGATTTGTCTGAATATGCAGAAGATGCCTATCCTAATCGTTGGGCTATTTTCCCTGTTATTGATGGCGACAGAGTTGTAATCCCTATCACATTCTATGGTAGTGACTGGTCTGCAGCAGCGTTGAGTAAGTTAGTTGTTATTGATACCACAACCGATACAGTAACGGTAGATAGTTCAACACTTTGTGGTAGCGTGTCTGCATCTGCGGTAGATGCAGAAGGCAATGTATATTGGTCGTCATCACATGATATTGCCGTATCTTACACCGTTGATCCAGTTAGTGCTGCATTCGCGCCTTGTATGATTCGTATGGAATCTGGTGCTGAGGGTTGGGATGACGGTTATTATGTCAATATGACAGATTTGACTGACAACGATCGTCCAGCTTACGGTGTTACAACGGGTGATGGCTATAAAGCATACACATTGGTTTACTCTGATGAAGCAACGCCTATCACAGCTGAGAATGTTAACGATACAGCTTGGCAACCAGTATGGGAATTTAGTAGCTTTGATGTAGAAGCTCCATTTGCTGGTGTAACCAAAGTTGAAAATGCTTTACCAACAGGCCACCGTATTAATTATGGTGTATTCTTAAATGATGATGATAACGTAACTTCATGGGTAGATACTATCAACTCTGATTATACTCTGAGTACTATCTACGATACTACTGATTCAGAGAACTGGAAGGTACTTATTGTTGTGCCAGGAGATTTAGAAACTATTTCTAGAATCCGTTAATTTTTGTATATACCCGTTACCAATCAAGATGCAAGTTTCAGAGTGCTTGATCAATTTCAATTCAAGACGCTGTGATGAAGTAATGGTTATTCAGGAGAATAAGCTCCTGCATTCTCTAATAAGTTACATCCGTGTAGCGTCCTTATGAATCAGAGCAACGATGAAGTGATGTTGTTCAAGCGCTTCTTCGATGGGCTTAAAATGACTTTATACCGCGTTAAATACTTAAACCATAGAATGACTATACTTAAAGTATTTCCCTTGCCTAAAGTCATTTTCATTCCCACTGAAATCCTGCACTTTGAATGGCGACGGGTATAGTTTACGGGTTACCGCTTTGGGCTGTTTCCCGTTTACTTTACTCCCTCTTTTATTTTCTCTTATATTTTGCGCCTATTTTCAATACAAGCATCCTATTGAAAACAATGACAGAATCTTTAATTTTAAGTCGAGTCTTATGTCTAACAAAAAAAAACGTTTAAATTATCATTTCCCTTTATGGGGAGCTATGACGTCAACACTGATAATTTTCAGTCACTCGGCTTTGGCCCAAGCAAGTGAAAATATAGAAGAAAACACTGAAATTGTTCAATCAGAGATGGAACATATTGAGATTCAAGGTAGAAAGACAGTGTTTGCTGAACTGCAAGATTCAGCTAAAGCGGTAGATCTTATCGATACTAAATTTGCACAAAAGCTAACAGCAGATATGGGTGAGGTGATAGCTCGTGTGCCTGGCGTTAGCGTGCGTAGAAGTGGTGGTCTTGGTTCTAAAATGCGTTTTTCACTCAATGGTTTAACGGGTGATCAAGTTAGGTTTTTTGTCGATGGCATACCTTTAGAGCTGACGGGGTATTCTTCTGGAATAAGTAACATACCCGTTAACTTAGTTGAGCATATAGAAGTTTATCAAGGTGTTGTACCTTTAGAGTTTGGTGCAGACGCCTTAGGAGGAGCGGTTAACTTGGTTACCGATAAGCTGACCGATGCTAATGGTGCTATTTCTCTTCAAGTGGGTGATTTTGGGACAAGGCGTTCTACCCTCTCTTTAAATCACTCAACGGAAAATGGTTTTTTTGCACGGTTTAATGCTTTTTCTGACACAACAGTTAATGATTATGAAATTGATATTGAAGACAACGGTGAGCAGTATACCGTTAAAAGATTTCATGATGATTATGATGCGAAGGGAGTTTTTCTTGATGTTGGTTTCGTAAATAAAAGTTGGGCAAACTTGTTTCAAGTTTCGCTCTTTGATAGTGAATATGATCAAGATATCCAACACAACGTTAATATGACGGTGCCCTATGGCGAAGTGACTTATGGACGTAAATCAAAAGGCGTTAATATTCACTATGATTATGAATTTTCAGAGCTGTTGGCAGCCAAAATAGTAATGGGTCGTACAGAAATAGAAAGTCATTTTTTTGATGTCGCCCCATATGGTTATAACTGGTTTGGTGAACAAATTATTACCGGTATAGAAAACCCAGGTGAGATTAATGGTGAAGTCAATAACCTGGTAAGTAGTACAGATCATTTCGCAAGAATAAATTTAGATTTGCGACTTTCGCCAGAGCAGCAGATAAAACTTTTATTGGCGCTAACTTGGCATGATAGGGCGGGTAAAAATTTATTATTAGATGAAGGCCAATTTGATTCTGATGCAGCTGAACGTAAACTATTTACCTTAGTTTCCGGGCTTGAGCATTCAATTAACTTAATGGACGACCGTTTACAAAATATCTTTTTTATTAAGCATTATCATCAAGACGTTCAAGCACAAACGACCCTCACAGGTATTGATACTTTCTATGAAAACGAGCGAACTGAAAACACATACGGCTGGGGGAATGCTATACGTTACAATATAAATGATTGGTCTTATATTAAAGCATCTTTTGAAGACGCAACACGATTACCCTCTTCAGATGAAATTTTTGGCAAGGAGCCGTCGCAGCCAAATATAGACCTATTGCCAGAGGAAAGTAAAAACTACAATCTGAGTTATACCATTGAAGGGATAGAGACAGCGATAGGTATTTTACGAGCTGATACCAACCTATTTATACGCGACATTGATAACTTAGTGAGGTTTGTTCCTGCAGGGAGAGGTGGTTCATACGAAAATCTCTCAAAAGCAAAATCAGAGGGAATTCAAGGTGGAATGGGCTGGATGTCACCTGAAGGATTTGCTGAATTTAGCTTCAATGTCACCTATATGGACTTTGTTAATGCAACCACTGACCAATTAGGCGCTGGAAGTCGTATACCAAACGAGCCTTATTTTTATTCAAACCTTTCTTTGCACTTTAATTGGGAAGATGTTTTTTCTGAATTTGATCAATTAACATTAAGCTGGCATAGCCGCTTTATTGAAAAATATAATCTTATTTACGATAACTTAACCGCGTTAAATGCCGAAAGGGAGGCCGTACCTTCTCAGTTTAGTCATGCTGTGGCGTTAACTTATGGTACTGATATTTTTGAACTACCTATTACTTTAAGTGCAGAATTTCAAAATTTGACTGATGAAAAACTCCATGACTTTTATGGCGTTCAACGTCCTGGTCGCGCATTTAATGCAAAATTAGTGGTTGAATTCTAATATCATTTTGCATGAAGAGGTGACCATTTAGCACTGTAATCTTGATGCAAAAGTTAAAAAGAGCGCTGTTAAATTATAAATAACCCTTGCATACCTTGATTTAGCTAGTGTGGTAAAAAAATTTTCATTTAATAGAAGGTTAAAATGTTTCGAAAGTTCCTATTTTGGTCACATTTAGTTGTCGGTATTAGTGTCGGAATTATCGTTTTTATCATGTCTGCTACGGGCGTGTTGTTAACTTATGAGAAGCAGATCATCGAATGGGATGATGCACGACATAGTGTGCTTCCTCAACTGGCTGAACAAAGATTAACAACGGATGAAGTATTACGCATAACACGTCAAAAACATCCGGACGAAAATCACATTTACATACACTGGGTCAATGAAGAGGGCAGAGCTATTCCCGTCTGGGCAGGTAACCATAGATATTTGATTTCTCCTTATTCCGGGGAAACGTTGCAAATAGGGCAAAGTTGGCTAGTTGAATCATTGCACTTTGTTACTGATCTTCATCGTTGGTTAGCTATTGAAGGGAAAGAGCAATCGATTGCTAAAGAAATCACCGCGTACAGTAATTTGTTTTTTTTACTTCTTATTATCTCGGGAGCATATTTATGGCTGCCGCGCCATTTTCGTTGGTCTTCATTAAAGCGACATTTACTCTTTAAGAAGAAATTTAACAGTCATCATGCCAAACATTTTAATTGGCATCATGTTTTTGGATTTTGGGCACTCGTGCCATTATTTGTCATGGTGACGACTGCCACTGTTTTCCATTTTTCATGGGCGAATGAAGTCGTCTATGGCGTTTATGGAGAGGAAGCACCGGGACCACGTCAGCGGCCTGAGCCGGTAAAATTAGTTGATGGTAAGCAGCGTTATGAAACACTCTTTACTGTTGCTAAGCAACATGCAGCTGATAATGGCGCTAAAGATTGGCATTCAATGTGGGTCGAGTTTGGCAGAGAGAAAGGTAATACGCGCTTTTATATCGATCGCAGCCTTGGTAATAATTACGATGCGGCTTACGCACTGTTTTTAGACAACGATACTGCCGATGTAGTGCGAGTAAAGCGAGGTTCTGACTGGTCAAAAGGTGCGCAAGCTTGGGGTGTTGCTCGTTTTCTTCATACGGGAGAGTACTTTGGGCTTATTGGGCAAACTATCGCGGGATTAGCGTCTTTAGCAGCGTGTTTTTTAGTTTATAGCGGTTTTACGCTCTCTTGGCGACGCTTAGTATCACCCTACTTACGCAGGCTAGAAAAAACAAAGACTGCTAAAACTGCCACTATCAATGTTAAGTAAGCCTTTATCGGAGCAAAGGATCCAATAAACTATTACTAAACTATACATCTTACCTTGTTATTTATATTGATAATAGTGATAATCATTACCATTTAAGTTTAGCCTGGAGTTTTTATGTTTTTAAGTTTCATCCCCGCTTGGCTGGCGTGTTGCCTGCTTTTCGGTACTAGCCAGCGGCAAACGCTATTAAATAAACCCCTTCCGGTAATATCAAGCCGGCTTATCGCGGTTATTTTACTTGGGGCAATGTTATTACAGCTATTTATGCACCTGCCAATAGTATCAGCATTGATTACCGGCTTTGCAGTAGTCTGTTGCTTTTTACCTTTAGTTACCCTGATTAGTGCTTATAAAAAGTATTACCTTGTGTTAGCTAGTTTTTTAGTCTGTGTACTGTCAATAGCATTTTCTGTGATGGAAGGGGGTTTATAATGTGGTCACGAACTTTTGCCGGCTTGATTATCGGATTATTATTGTCGGTGTCCATCGTGCTTAATCTTAATTTATTACTACCGATAAAAGAAGACACTATGTTGCTGATTGGCTTGTTACTCGCATTCCCTATCTGGGCAGGAATTCAAGTGTGGGCTTATTCCTTTACTAGCGCAAAAAAAGCCTGGTTAAAGTTAAGTTTGGTATTAATCCCATCAGTGTTAATTAATGCTATTTTATTGTCGTTGAGGTAGGTGAGATGAACAAAGATTCATTAAAAGCGTTAACCAACGCACATGCATGGGTTGGTTTAGTTATATCGACCATTTTGTTTATTATATTTTTTGCGGGCTCAATAAGCTTATTTCGCGATGATATAAATGCCTGGGAGCTTAACCCACACTTTGCTGTGAATGAGCAAAGTGAAAAATTTTCGTTTGATAGTTTGATCAACGAAGTAGCGCAAGAATATAACATTAATACCCACGGCTATTTTATCTTATCTATGCCTACGGCTGAGCAACCTCTAGCTAACCTGTATTTTGAAGAAAAAATTTCTGAAGAAGAACATGTTGATCAACATTTGATTTTGGCTCCAAACGGAAAAGTAATAGGCAAGGGTAATGGCTCTAGATGGGGGGATTTTTTATATGAACTGCATTACGACTTACATATACCCGAAGTTGGGCTGTATTTTGTTGGCATAGTTTCCTTGTTCTTTTTTGTTGCGCTGCTTAGCGGTGTGGTTATTCATTGGCGTAAAATAATAACTAAATTTTTTCAATATAGAAAAGACGGCAACAAAGACAAGTTACTTGATGCGCATAACCTTATTGGTGTTATGGGCTTACCCTTTCATATTATGTATGCTTTTTCTGGTTTAGTGTTTAATTTACTGATTATTTATCAAATCTCCTATGCTGTTGTACTGTATGGCGGTGATCAAAATGAATTATTTAAGGCCGCTGGCGTGGTAGATGTTCATTTAGATGAAACTAACATAGTAATGCCGGTTCAAGGTATAGACAATTTGTTTTTAACCGCTAAAGACTCCTTAGGTGAAGTGGCTATAGACCGTGTATCAATAGACCATTTTGGTGATGAGAGTGCTTCTGTAACTTTTAGGGGAGCAGATAAAAGCCAGTTTTCCACACGTAAAGAGGCAACGTATCATATAGCCTCAGGGCGAGTATTGTATTTAACCAAAGACAACTTCGATAATGATTTGCGTGGTGGTCTTTCGGTTATATCGAGTTTGCATTTTGGTGACTTTGCCGGTTATTTAATACGGGTACTATTTTTCATCTTAGGTATTGGTACTTGTTATATCATTCTAACGGGTAATCTAATGTGGATTCAGAAAAAAGCCAACTTACGCGCTGAAAAACAAAATGCTCTGGGTTTAAAGGTCGTTTATGCGATGACGACGGGGGGCTTTATCGGCACCATATTTGCCAGTGCTATTGGCTTTGTTTTTGCTCGAATTATTCCCATTGACACTCTTGGTCGGAGTGACTTAATTTCTTATCTCTTTTTTGGTTGTTTATTCACGGCAATTGTCGTTTCTTTAAACATTAAAGCGCAAAAACAATTTGCCGCGATATTTTTAAAAATTACCGCGGTACTTCTAGCGCTAACGCCGATATTGGATTGGTTATTTGTCTCGCAAGGCATAATGGCTATGCTGAACGTTGGTTATTATCATGTGATTGTTGTTGAGGGGATGTTGTTGAGTTTGGCACTCTTTTGTTGGTTGATTGCTGCACGGCTATTCGTTAACAAACGCACTGAAGTAAATGAAACAATAACTGAAAGCATCAATGTCTCAGTACAAGAACAAACACCTTTAAGTACCTAGTTCTTTCATTAGTCAATGGTACTCGTTTTATCACAGCCTAATATTAACTATTTTCGAATAGTTAATATTAGGCTTTTTTACGACTGTTCCATGCATCAAAAGCAATTTAAAAACAATTTAAAAATAATAATTAGTAATAAAAAATTACAATATAATAATAGTGGTTGAATAATCTATTCTTATTTGTCAGTATGTTCTTATTTCAAGCACTCATCTAAAGGGTTGAATATGGAATGGTACTCATTGTTACCGCCAATTGTTGCAGTTGTCGCTGTTTTGTGGAAAAAGGAAGTTATCTTAGCTTTATTACTCGCTATTTTGACTTCTGAAGTTTTACTGGCTGGAACAGGCTCTGCAATGCTATTTCATGGTGCTGTTGGCCTACTTGAACGCATAGTGTCTATTTTTGGCTCGCCAGGCAATACCCGAATACTTATTTTTAGCTTAATCATAGGCTCGGTATTAGCTTTTATGCGCCACTCTGGCGGCGTAACCGCAATGGTTGAGTACATTATTTCAAAGGGCTTAGGAAAAAATAAACGCCAGGTTGCGTTTATGGCTAATTTCACTGGCATGGCAATCTTTATTGAAAGCAACCTGTCGGTATTAACGGCGGGCATAGTCTCTAGAGGTTTGTTTGACCGTTATAAAATGAGTCGAGCAACCTTGGCTTATATTATTGATAGTAGTGCCGCACCTATTTGCATATTAGTTTTACTCAATGGTTGGGGAGCTTTTGTGCTTGGTTTGTTGAGTAATTATGAGTTTGAACAAAGTGCTGCGGAGATCATGTGGGGTACAGTCGCTCTTAATTTTTATCCTATTATCGCCTTAATGATGGTTTGGTATACCGCCTTTACGGGGAATTTACATGGGCCATTGGCTCGTTCAAAATCAAAGGTTGTAGATGATTCAGCGCGTAAACATGAATTTAAACCAACCAAAGCAAGGTTTATGTTGATACCGCTAATGACTATGGTTGTCGGTATGATTATTTTTATGCTTTGGACGGGTAATGGTGTATTGGCAGAGGGGAGTGGTTCAAAATCAGTCCTGTATGCTACAGTCAGTGCATGTTTAGTTGCTTATATTATGATGTTATCAACAAAGAAATTTACTCACCATCAATTAGTTAAGATTGGTTTTGATGGTATGAGTGATTTATTGCCATTGGTAGCCATAGTTTTATTGTCGTTAACCCTAGGCGCTAGTCTGCAAGAATTAGGTACCGGAACCTATGTAGCACAAATTGTTGGCGATACTTTACCCATCTTTTTGATTGCACCGATGTTTTTCTTAGCTGGCGCTTTTATTGCTTTTTCTACCGGCACTTCTTGGGGAACCTTTGCTATTTTAATTCCAATTGGCGTGCCTCTTATTCAAACCTTGGGTTTACCTCCTTCATTTATTATTGCGGCTATTTTAGGCGGAGGCGTTTTTGGTGATCATTGTTCACCTATCTCCGATACGACAGCGGTTTCGGCAATTGCCTCGGGTTGTGATTTATTGGAACATGTTAAAACTCAGTTACCTTATGCATTGTTTGGCGGAGCACTAACACTTATTTTATATACCTTGTATGGAATTGCCTTTTTGTAAATTTAAGGCCTATTTATTCCTTAATTTCTTTTTGTTCTTACTTTGATAAAAAGTTAACTTTATTAACTAACACGAGACGTTTAACGATGAAAACCCATTTAATTTCATTCGCTTTTATTTGTAGCTTACTAGGGCAGCCGTTATACGCGCAGACGACAGATTTTGATGCTGAGAAAATCGATACGTTAGTCAGTAATGTTCTCACGACTTTTAAAGTACCGGGTGCTGCGGTCGGCGTGATAAAAGACGGTAAGGTTTTATTGAATAAAGGTTACGGCTTACAAGATACTAATCAGCCTTTGTTAGTTGATCAGCAAACACTGTTTAAAATTGCATCAACAAGTAAAGCGTTTACCGCAGCAGCATTGGCTATGCTGATTGATCAGAAAAAAATATCTTGGGACAGTAAAGTGGTCGATATTATTCCTAACTTTGCACTTTATGATCAATGGGTAACTAAAGAATTCACTATTGCAGATTTATTAACGCATCGCAGCGGTTTGTCTCGTTTTGCTGGCGATTTAATGCTTTGGCCTGAGCCGGCAGGTTTTAGTCGAGGTGAAATCATAAATAACTTGAAACACCTAAAACCCGCCTCAGGTTTTCGAAGTGAATATGCTTATGACAATTTACTTTATATTGTTGCCGGAGAAGTTGTTGCCAATATAACGGGGGTCTCTTGGGAAACATTTGTTGAAGAAAATATTTTTTCACCCCTTAAAATGAGACGTTGTTTTGCGGGTCCTGTGCCACCAAGTCAAATGGAAAATATTGCTCAGCCCCATGGTTTAATAAACGGTAAACCTGAGATTATAAAACGTAATCAAACCTACGATAAATCGAGTGTTATGGCAGCTGCAGGCGGCATTAAATGTAGTGTGAATGATTTACTAACCTGGGTTAATACCCAATTATCCTTGGGGCTATCGCCAGCAGGGACTAGAATTTTTAGTGAAGAACAAAGTAAAAAAATGTGGCAACCGCATACTATTTTATCTGTTTCTGAAAATGAAAAAAAATATGATAATACCAATTTTAAATCTTACGGTTTAGGTTGGCGATTAGCTGATATGCATGGCTATAAACGTGTTTCACATACGGGGTCATTATCCGGTAACTTATCTTATATCACCATGATCCCCGAATTAGACTTAGGCGTAGTGGTGCTCATTAATCAAAATTCATCTTACGCAAGAAAGGTGATCATGAGCAGCATTGTGCAATCATTTATGCCGGTTGAACAAAAAGATTGGTTCGCCATACAATTGGCTAAACAGCAAGACAGAAATAAAAAGTCACAGGCCAAAAATTCTCACCGTAAACTTAATGTTATGCCAAAACGTGAACAAGTTGATTTACCCTTAAGTGCCTATGTTGGACTTTATCAAGACCCTTGGTTTGGTCAGGTGAAAATATCGTTAAAAAATGAACAGTTATATTTTGAATCATTAAAGTCAATCAGAATGCATGGCCAGCTTATTGAAAAATCTGCCAATGAATTTATTGTTTGGTATGACGATAGAAGTTTAGAAGCCGATGCTTTCGCTCGCTTTACTGTGAGTAAAGGTAAACAAGTTATTGGGCTAAAAATGGATCGATATTCAGACGATGTTGATGCAAGTTTTGATTATATTGATCTGAATTTCACTCGTATCTCAGAGTAAAGCTACATGCTTGTTTTTATGGTAAACCCAAATTATTTATATAAGGAAGTTATGTTTAGTCGTCTCAATAAAAAAATTATCATTAGTTTGGCTTTAATTATTTTAATCACGTTTATTCTGTTTTTTAAACAGCAAGCCAAGCGTACTGAAATAGCACAACAAATTGCCCAGAAAATCATGTTAGATATTCGGTACTTTTGCCCTGAGTTAACGGAACATGTTGTTTTTACTGATGAGAATCGATGCAAGAAACCGGTAACAAAACTGCCAGAGGCGTTATCAACACTTATTACTGATACGTCATTAGGTGCAATCATTTTATTTGCCGAAAATTTTACCGGTATCAAACAAACAATTAACCTAACGCAAGATTTACAACAAGCGGCACTCGCTTCAGCCAGTGGTAAACCTTTATTGATTTCTATTGATCAAGAGGGCGGTCGTGTTGTGCGTTTACCACGCTCCCTAGCAACTTCTTTTACCGGGAACATGGCAATTGGTGCAACCTATGAAGAACACGGTGTTTATTATGCCAAAGCGGTAGGAGAAGTTATTGGTGCTGAATTGGCAATATTAGGCGTTAATGTTAATCATTCACCAGGTGTTGATGTCAATATTAATCCTAATAATCCCGTTATTAATGTGCGTTCTTTTGGTGAGGAACCTGAAGTTGTTGCCGAGTTGGGGATTGCAATGCTTGAAGGTTTACAATCTAAAGGTGTCATTGGTACGTTGAAACACTTTCCTGGTCATGGAGATACTAATACCGACAGTCATACTGGCTTACCTCGTGTTGAACACTCTTTTGATATTGTTAAGTCGGTAGACTTATTACCATTTCAACAAGCCATAGATCGCAGCAATGTGCAAATGATCATGACGGCACATATTCAATACCCAGCACTTGATGATAGTGAGCTGATAAACAAATTTGGTGAGTCGATGTTAAAACCTGCTACCTTGTCTAGGGAGATATTAACAACGCTGTTAAGAGATACCATGGGCTTTGATGGTGTGGTGATTACGGATGCTTTAGATATGGCAGGTATTGCCAAGTTTTTTTCTGAAGAAGAAGCCGTTGTTCAAACGTTCAATGCGGGTGCTGATATTGCAATGATGCCGATGAGTATTAGGCAACACTCAGATATTCCGCGTTTTAAAGCCTTGCTTAATCGATTGGTTGATAAAGTTTTATCGGGTGAATTATCACTGGAAGAAATCGACCATTCCGTTGATAGAATTCACACCTTAAAAAATACACTGGCAGCGACTTCAAACAACAATGTCAAAGAAAGGGTCATTCAAGCTAAAAAGACATTGGCCATGGCTAAACATCGAGAGTTGGAGCAAACTTTAGCGCAACAATCTGTGGTCGAAATAAAAGCCAATGCACATTTATCCAAGCGTTTATCAACACTAAAAAAGATTCATCTGATCTTTCCTAAAAAGTCACAGTCAAAAGCGATGGCGTTAGCGCTGAACAAGCAATTTTTAAATGACAATGACGGGCCTTGGCTTATCACCACATCGAGCTTAGATGATTTCCATTCTGAGCTGGTATTCGGTCAGATTGATAATACTGAACTGGTTATTGTCGCGAACGATAGTCAAAAAACGGCTGTTGAAATAGGGCAAGCGGGCGATGTAGTCCACTCATTAGTTTCTGATGGTGCTAGTGATGCTGACCAAGCATTAAATGTTTTAAAATATGCAAAACAACAGCAGTTATCGACGATATATATTTCACTTAAAGCACCTTATCAGTTAGAGAAATTCAATAATATTGCCGATTGGGTTTTAGCTTCTTTTGATGGCAGCTCGTATAAAATGGCGGGCTCAGATAAACATACTGGTGCGGTATTTGACAGTTTAGCGCAAATAATTACCGGGAAAATTAAAGCCAAGGGCAGTTTACCCATTACTATATAAAACGTTACCATCATGGCTCTACTATGGTTCCGTTATGGTTTTAATGTCGCTTTAATATAGCTTTAAAATTAGTTTAATATTTATTTATCCAAATAGTCACTTAAGGTCTTTACATGAAAATTCTATTTTCTATTCTATTTTCTGTTTTATTTGTATTTTTCATACAAATGATATTTTCTCACCTTTCAGCAGCTGAGTATGTTGAGCGAAAATCAGATGTCCTCAAGGTAACCGATGCGCAATTAAAATCGACTTATTGGCTTGCTTTGCAAAGGAAAAAACAAATAAATGCTAAAGCCGTATTAATAAACAAAGACGGTATTGGCCAGTTTAATCGCCAACTGATAAAAAATAGTTCGCATGTGATCAAACCTCTATCTATGCCTGATGTTTTAGATAAAAAGCAATTAATTAAATTGATCAATACAATTAGTTCAGTGCCGCATAGTGCACGTTTTTACCAAGATGGCAGCAAAGTTGTAGAAAAAGACTTTAATGCTTATCGAGCGAGCGTAAACATCGACTCAGTCCTTGCGCAAAATAAAGTGCGTTGGGGCTTGGTGGTTAAGCGTACTTCATTACGAAAATTTCCGACAATAGACCGAGTTTTCAATGATGCTATGGATAAAGACCTTGATAGGTTTCAAGAAACAGGTGCTTTCCCAGGGGAGTCGGTAGCAGTACTGCATGAAAGTAAAGACAAAGAATGGTATTTAGTACGCTCCTATAATTATCTCGCTTGGGTATCACAAAAAGATATTGCCATTGGTGAAAAGGAAACCGTTAATAATTTTGTTAACTCAGCTGATTTTTTGATAGTAACGGGAGATAAAGTTTTCACCGCTTTTGTTCCTAATAAAGCTGAAGTATCGGAAATTCAATTGGATATGGGCGTTAAGTTACCGTTAATTAATGCGGATAAACATGCAAAGAGCCTTTATGGACAAAACCCCTATGCTTCTCATATTGTGCAACTCCCTATTCGAAATAGTCAGGGGAAATTAGAGCTTTTCCCAGCAATGATAGCTAAAAATAAAGATATCAATATTGGTTATTTAGCTTTCAGCAAAGCAAATATTATTAAACAAGCTTTTAAGTTTTTAGGTGAACGTTATGGCTGGGGCCATGATTATAATGGCCGAGATTGTACTGGTTTTGTCGGTGAAATTTATAAAACATTTGGTCTGTTAATGCCACGAAATTCAGGTCAACAAGGTAAAGCTAACTATGGCAATAGTATCGATTTTACTTCACAGTCTAGTAAACAGAACAAGTTGGCAGCACTGGCTAAATTAGAGGTCGGAGATTTACTCTATTTACCCGGTCATGTCGTTATGTATTTGGGTCATGATAATGGCCAGCCTTACGTGATTCATGATGTGAAAGGATTGGCGTATTACACAGAAGATAAAGAATTTTACCGCGGCACATTAAATGGTGTTTCAGTGACACCGCTATTGCCTTTACAGCTTTCCAAAACGAAAAGTTATCTCGATAAAATTTATAATATCAAACAGATCAGGCTTTGATAGCCTTTGTTTAGCAATAGCAATAGAAATACAGAACTAGAACCAAGCAAAGGTAGCCGAATGAAAATTACAAATGTGCGTTTCGCCAAGTTAGTTGTGCCATTAATCACCCCCTTTAAAACAGCAATGAGAACCGTTGAAAATATTGAAGACTTGGTTGTTATTATTGAAACAGATGCCGGTCAAGTAGGTTATGGCTCTGCACCTGCGACCCCAGTGATTACCGGTGATACCCATGGCTCTATCATCGCGGCGATAGAGACGATTATGCTGCCTAAGTTACGGGGCATGGACATTGAAAACTTAAATGGCATTATTGACGTAATTCAATATGCTATGGTTAACAATAGCAGTGCTAAAGCCGTGTTGGAGCTAGCGATATATGATCTTTGGGGAAAACTGTATAACGCGCCTCTTTATAAATTATTAGGGGGCGGAGGGGATAAGGCCACGTTAAAAACAGATATAACCATTAGCGTTGACGATATAGACAAAATGGTCAGTGATTCAGTTAAAGCGGTAGATGATGGATTTAATATACTGAAAATTAAAATTGGTACGGACATTAAAGAAGACATTGAAAGGGTTAAAGCAATACATCAGGCTGTTGATAATACCGTATTGCTCAGGTTAGATGTCAATCAAGGCTGGAGTGCTAAACAAACGGTTTATGCCGCTAATCATTTTGAAAATATCGGTATACAGTTAGAGTTAATTGAGCAACCCGTCAGTGCTGATGACATTGCGGGTTTGAAATATATAACTGAACGAGTTCATACGCCTATTATGGCGGATGAAAGTGCCTTTTCTCCCAAACAAGTGATTGACCTTATCACGAGTCAGTCTGTTGATATCATCAATATCAAGTTAATGAAAACGGGTGGCATTTCTAATGCGATTAGAATCGCAGATATTGCTAAAATTTATCAAGTGCAATGTATGATCGGTTGCATGCTTGAGGGCAGCATAGGTGTTTCTGCGGCAGCACACTTAGCGGTTGCCAAAGCTGATGTCATCACGAAAATTGATCTTGATGGTCCTGCATTGGGTAAGTTTGATCCTGTTGCTGGCGGTGTTTCATTTAATAAATCGATAATTCAGTTGAATAACTCTCCTGGTTTGGGCATAGCGTCAATAAATGGTTTGATCGAACTTTCAAGCAGTAATTAATATTAAAGTTATATTGTTTTTTTATATTGCTTTTTTTATATTGCTTTTTGTTATATTTAATTACTGTTATGTGATACTGTTGGAATAAATTATTCCTATGCATTGCAGTAGACACTGTCGTAGGAATTATCGCCAGCATCAATAAAGTGAATTTTGAGAAAGATATGAGCACGCTATATTCAGGTTTAGATTGGTTAGTCTTTGGTTTGTACGGCGCCTTATTATTAGGCTCAGGCATATATTTCAATCGTAAAAAATCACAAAACACCCAAGATTTTTTTCTTGGCGGTAATACCATTCCAACTTGGATGGTAGCCATTTCTATTTTAGCTACCTCACAATCAGCGGCTACCTTTTTAGGTGGGCCAGACCAAGGTTATCAAGGGGATTTATCTTACCTTGCAACGAATATTGGCGCAGTGATCGCCGCGGTATTAGTAACGCTTTTCCTTATCCCAAAATTTTATGAAAATAAAGTTTTCACTGTTTATGAACTTTTAGAAAAACGTATGGGAAGTTCCGCCAAAAAACAGGCTGGCATCATGTATTTGTTCGGCAGAGTTTTCGCAAGTGGCGCAAGACTTTATATGGCAGCCTTGGCAATAGCGATGATTCTATTTGGTAATATCGCCGCAGAAAATGTCATTATCGCTACAATTCTTCTGACGTCAGTTGGTTTGTTGTACACAGTATTTAGTGGCATTAGATCGGTCATTTATAGTGATGTCATTCAATGTGCTGTTTATGTCAGTGCCGCAGTATTTGTTATTTACTTTATCTTTATGGCCATACCGTCAAGTTTTGGTGAAATTATTGCGGCGTTGCAAAACCCAGCACCAAACCAAGCATCAAAACTAGCTGTATTGAAGTTTGATTGGGACTTTTCATCGTCAGGCGTATTTAATTTCTGGTCAGCAATCACGGGTTTTATGTTGTTAAATTTTGCTGCTTTTGGCTTAGATCAGGATATGACACAACGGATATTAACGTGTAAAAATGCAAAAGAAGCAAACAAGGCGATGTTGTTATCTGTTTTATTAGTTATTCCGGTAATGTTTTTGTTTATTGTTATTGGCTTATTACTCTTTATCTTGTACCAACGTCCAGACATTATGCAAATGTCGGCAAGTAGTGAATTTATTCAAGGCTTCCAAGGTGAGAAGATTACAATTTTCATGTATTACGTGCTTAATGAAATTCCATCGGGTGTGCGCGGACTTGTGACTATCGGCATTATTGCTGCTGCTTTATCAACATTAAATTCAGGGCTAAATTCAATGTCATCAGTGATAGTTAATGACTTATACCGCCCCTATAAAGAAAAGAAAAATCCTTCACTGCCGGAGTTTCACTATGTTAGAGCCGGCCAAGCTGGCATGGTAGGTGTAGCAGTTGCACTGTGTTTGATGTCTATTCTTTGTTTTTACTGGCAAAGGTATACTGATATGCCACTATTAAAGTTCGCATTAAGCGTGATGGTTTTTTCTTATAGTGGTTTGTTAGGTGTATATTTCACCGCTTTATTTACAAAACGTGGTAATAAAAACTCTGTTTTTTGGGCTCTGATGGTAGGTTTTTTTGTTACCTTGTTTTTTCAACCTTACGTTATGTCGATGTTCTTACCTGAAGAAATGATGTTTGATTTAGGTTTTACCTGGCAATTATGTTTGGGTGCTGGTATTTCATTCTTAGTCTGTATGTTAGGCCGAAACCAAATAAAAGAACAAAGTTCAACTACTTGTGCGGGGACATAACGATGAATGATGAAATGACACAAAGAACATTTATTTTAGGTATTGATGGTGGTGGCACAAAAACCATAGCCCGACTGAAAAACCTCGATACAGGTCAGCAATGGCAAGCCATCAGTGGAGCGACTTCGTTAACCAATAATTATAATGCGGCATTATCTACTTGTGAAAATTTAATTGATAATTTATGTACCCAAGCGGATTGTCGACGAGCTGAAATTACTATTGTACTGGGTTTAGCCGGTGCAGGTAATAAAGTAAAAGCCAGTGAATTTAAAGCGTATATTTCTACCGGCTTTAAGGATGTGAGAGTTTATACCGATGCCAAAACTTCTTTATATGGCGCTAACGCAGGTGAGCCTATTGTTGTTGTCGCATTAGGCACTGGTTCAGTCGGGGCGACATTATCATCGGACGGAAAAGAAACTCAAACGGGAGGCTGGGGATTTAATGTTGGTGATGAAGGAAGTGGCGCTAAAATGGGCGTATTAACGATTAAAGCGGTATTGGCAGAGATAGAAGATACAAGTAAGGTGCAAAGTTTGTTGTCTAATAAAGTGATTAAAAAACTTGGTGGAGATGCGAGTAAAATCTTGGGGTGGTCGACATCGGCTAAGCCCATTGATTTTGCAAGTTTAGCGCCACTCATTTTTGCATGCCATGAACGTTGTGCTTTAGCTAAAAATATCTTAAATGAACATGTTAGTCATGTAGAAATTCTGATTAATAAAACGAGGTCAACTTTAACATTACCCGTTGTTTTGCTTGGGGGATTATCATTACCGACGATACCTTTTCTAAGTCTTTCAATACAAAATATGTTAACTGAAGCGAAAGGTGACTCTCTAGATGGAGCATGTTGGTTAGCTGAAAAGCTAGTTCAAAAAGAATTAACTAAGCAAGAATTCACTCAGCAAGAGTTAGCACTGAAAGAAATAACGCAGCAAGCATTAACAAGGAGCTCAACATATGGAAATTAAATCAAATATTCAACAATCTAAATTGATTGATGATCTGCAAAAGATGGCGTCTGAAGGACGCAATCCAGATACCATGGATTTAGACTTATTAGATACAAGAAGTTTGTTGATCGCGCTAAATAAAGAAGATCAGAAAGTAGCTCAAGTTGTTCAGGGTACTATTTCAGGTATCACCTTGGCAGTAGAAGCCGTTGTATCTGCCTTCGAACGAGGCGGAAGGCTTATCTATGTGGGGGCAGGCACAAGTGGACGTTTAGGGGTATTAGACGCAGTAGAGTGTCCGCCAACGTTTAGTGTCTCAGAGCATCAAATTGTTGCGTTAATTGCTGGTGGTAAAAGTGCCATGTATAAGGCTGTAGAAGGTGCTGAAGATGATCCACTTCTCGCTATCAGTGAACTAAGTGCAATTAATGTATGCAAAGATGATGTGGTTGTTGGCATCGCCGCAAGTGGTCGCACACCTTATACTATTTCCGCTTTACACTATGCAAAGAAAATTGGCGCTGTTGCTGTTGGCGTCGCCTGTAATGCCGGTTCTGAATTACTGCGTGTCGCAGATATTTCTATTTGTGCTGAAGTTGGACCTGAAGCATTGACTGGCTCAACACGCCTTAAGTCGGGAACCGCACAAAAACTCATTCTTAATATGCTGACTACGGCCAGTATGGTTAAGTCAGGTAAAAGTTATGAGAACTTAATGGTCGATGTTCATGCGAGTAATGAAAAGCTAAGAGCAAGGGCAGTGCGTATTGTAATGCAGGCAAGTGCTTGTGATATTGAACTAGCCAATAGCGCTTTAGCAAAAGCGGGCAATAATGCCAAACTCGCTATTTTATTGGTGTTAACTGGTTTACCAATAGATGAAGCTAAGGTGTTGTTAAAAAGTAATCAAGGCTTTTTAAGAAATGCTGTTAATGAATCTACTGACGCAAATAATAAAAACTAAATAAAGCTAAAACTGAGTCTACAAGTAAAAGTGAACTGTGGCTTTGATTTTTGATCAGGGGTCACAGTGTAGAGTTCTGCATAATAGCTAAGTTTCGCTTTAACTTGTTCTATAGTTGAAGTCATTGATTAAAATGTTAATTTAGGGCTGGTTCGCATAAGATTTGCGGGCTGGTTTAAAGAGGGCAATGGCCAACATCAATTGGCCATTATAGATTAATTATAGGCTCTTACAGAGCGATTACATGACGATAACAGAGCTAGACCCACTAACAATCAATCAAAATACTCTTCACATGTTATACCAATTTGATTAAATTATTACTCACTTGTACTGGTTAAAATATTCCATATCAGCGTTGCTCTCAATCCCAATAGCCAGCTATTGCTCAATCGAGATAATTGGACTCCCCCACATCCGAAAATGTGGGTAATATAAAAGTTCCTACACAAATATATTAAAAGAGTCCTTAACATGTATCGTACTAGAGTTGGTGTTGATTTAGCAAAAGAAGTTATTCAAGTTTGTACTTATCGAAACAAAAAGGTGCAGTCGAATATTGAAATGACATCAGGTGAGTTTCTTTGTTGGCTTATCAAGAGCAAACCCGCAACAGTAATATTCGAAGCATGTAGCACCTCTAATTACTGGAAACAAAGAGCAATAGAAGCTGGGCATGATGCGCGTTTAATTTCAGCGAAATTAGTTGCCACAGTGAGGCAAAACCAAAAAACGGATAAAAATGATGCCTTGGCAATCGTCCAGGCGGCCTCATTGCCTGATGTAACGTTTATTGGTTGAAAGACAGTTGAGCAGCAACAGCTACAATCGATTAAGCGACTAAGGGAGTTAGCAGTAAAACAGCAAGGAGCGTCTCAAAAACAATTAGTTTCTTTATTGTTGGAGTTAAATATTCGTATTTCTAACCGTAAAGGCGGAATAATAAGCGCAATAGAAGGGGTATTAGAAACGCCAGAAAACGGATTGTCAGCAGAGTGTCGAGCGGCTATCCATACCGCGAAAGAGCAGTTGAGTGTATTAATTAAATCGGTTCATCGTTATGACGATTGTTTAGATAAGTCTGTTGCCGCACATCCAGATTGCAAAAAGCTGCTGAAGTTAGAGGGAGTGGGTACAACGAACGCCGTCAACCTTTATCTTGCCCTTGGTTGTGCAGAGATAGGAACGTTTAGTAGAGGGAGAGATGCTTCGGCCTGTATTGGGGTAACACCGATACAGTATTCATCGGGAGGAACGGTCAAATTAGGCTCGATAGGAAAATATACTAAAAACAGTTTATTAAGAAGTCAGCTTATTTGTGGTGCTATGGCAACCATAGGGCATATCGTAAAACGAGAAGCCAAAACTCAAAAAGAGGTTTGGCTTAAGGCATTAATAGAGCGTCGCGGTAAAAAATGTGCGGCAGTCGCCTTAGCAAATAAAACGATAAGAACCGCTTTCGCCATGCTCACACAAGGAACAGAATACAAAGCAGTGTTACTCGCTGTTTAGAAAAGATTATCAGTAAAAGGCAGAATAACTCGCTGTTAAAAAGAGTTCAAACAACAAAAATGCAATAAACGAAGATAAAAATCAGCTGGTTAAGTCAGTAAGGCGCAGAGAACTTAGAGTTCGCAATCGAGATTTGACAACCAGTTCGCGTAAATATCATAGAGCCAGAGATAGCTTCTCAAATAGAGCTCGTACATAAGCACGCATTAATTTCTTTGAATAACATTTTTTGTTGTTGACAAGGGGGAGTCCACATAAGCGCCTTGCCCTGGTTTATTTTTCCTCAGCACAACAAGATCACAAACTTAATCAAACTGGTATTACTTATTTTCTAATATCGCTTCATAAATCAGTGAAATGATACCGCCGTATTTACCTGTTTCAAATGTTTTGCCCTTAAAGGTGTAATCTAGATCATCACCTTCGATTAAACTGTGTCTGGCATTGGTTAATAATACGATAGCCAAATCATGCTCAGGATCTATGACGGTGACTGTTCCAGTCCATCCGGTATGCCCATATGCTAAGGGGCTTGCATAAGGTCCAAAATGCCATTTTAACGCACCGTTATTGTTACGACGCCAACCTAAACCATAACTACCATCACTGTCTGCTGGTTTAGTGAATTGGTCTAAGACCTTTTCATCAAAAATCTTAGTGCCGCCATAACCACCTCTATTTAACAGTGTTTGCATTAAAACAGTCATGTCCGACGTGGTCGAAAATAGACCGGCATGGCCAGCAACCCCAGCAAAAGAATGAAAGGCTTTTTCATCATGCACTTCACCTTGTAAAACATAACGTCGGACGTTATCAAAGTCGACACGACCACCTCTTGTTGTACCGTGAATTTCCGTTGCCGCTATTTGTTGTTTGCTCTTACCTTTGTCTAAAGGGTTAAACAAAGTATCTTGTAAGCCAAGTGGTTGATAAATGTCATTTTCACAATATTGGTCTAAGGTTTTACCGGTAATTCTTTCTATTAACATACCTAACAACATGAAGTCGGTATCACTGTATACATGGTGGGTATTTCTGCCCATTGAAAAGGGTACTTTAGTGAGAATATACTGCTTAGAACGTTGGCTGTTTTGGGAATAAAACGCCTCTCCCAATGTATTTTTTTTATCAAAAAAACGTACTTGTGGCGCGTAACCCGCATTGTGTGTGAGTAAGTCTTTCACTAAACGTGTTTCTCTACCTGAGCCTCGATAGTCAGGTAAGTAGAATGAAACAGCTTTGTTGGTATTTAATCGACCTTCGCTGACTAACTTCATTAAGGCAAAATTTGTCGCAAACATCTTAGTATTTGAGGCGATATCGAAGATTGTCGATGTCGTCATAGGTGTAGGCTCAGCCAATAAATCGCCGCCATCAAGATATTTTTTTGCATAACCATACGCGGTGTTTTTAATAACTTTACCGCCTTTTATCACCATTAAGGCAGCACCCGGAAAACCTTGTTCGATATCTGCTTGAATTTGCTCATCAACTTTTATGAAGCGTGTATCCTCTTTATGCTGAGTTAACTTAATTTCTGGAAATGGAATGATAATATTTAACGACGCGCCTTCAGGTAAAATATTCTCTACTTTTAAGGTGTTAACGCCATTTTTGGTTCGTCGTTTTAAACTATATTCATAACGATAACCGTTTTGCATTTTTTCTTTAATATTCAGTTTCTGACCATTAACATAGATATCAGCAGATACTGCATCATGATTATCGATAATAATGTTGCCAGCATTTTTATAGCTTTTAAAGATTGTTCTATCATTAACCCATTGACGTGTACTTCGGTCTAATTCAGGAAAACGTTGGTCAATTTGTCCGCGCTTTTGTATAAGTAATACCTTAGGCGCTATCAATATTTCGCTTTGATAACGCGCTAACAGCTTTTCTACTTTATCAGGGAAATATTTATCTAATAAAGCGAACAAGGTCGCTATAGTTTTTGAATCGGGTGTTCCGGTAACTCTCCAAGGAACAAAGTGCATTTGAAATGCTGAAAGTGTATCAAGTGTTTGACTATCTAATTCACCAGTTTCAACAATGCCATAACCATAACTTCTTAATGCTTTTTGGATAAGTGCAGTGGTTGGTTTATTTTTATCAAATAAAGTCCAATATTTTTCAACGGTATCAATTTCATACCAAGCGCCTATGCCTGCTTGATAAAGTTGATGCCAAGGGAATCGTGGCCCAGGATCATTCTTTCGCGTTGGGGTAATATCAGAATGGCCGATAATATGTGTCGGTAATATATCGGGATTACGTTTTAGAATATCTTGTGAGAGCTGAATAATTAAGGCGACTTGCTTGGCATCAAATTCAGGAAATACGCAAAGTTTATTATCACTATTCTCTTGTTGGTAAGCGCTGTTTCCCCCCTCAATTTCAGCGAGTTTACGACACTCTGGTACGTTAACAATTTCAATACCAATAGATTGATCATTCAGATCCATGCGTCCTTGCCAATAACTACTGCCGGCATGCCAAGCACGTTTAGATTCAGGCACTAGTTGGTAGATATTTAACTCACTTTCATTATAACTTTCATCATGCGTTTCTGGGATAAGATAATGCGAACTCAAACCACCTTCTTTAACTAAGGCATCGACTGATTTTTGGTAATCAATCGCGGTATAGTGCATCACTAAAAACTTTATGCGTTCACTATAATTATGTGAAGGTAACTGCGTGATTGGTAATGAACTACAACTAGATAATAATAAACCACAAGCAAAAACTAATGCTGAGGAAAAGATCTTTTTGCTTTGAGTGCTTAAAGAATAAATATTACTTATCATTGGGCATTGCCTATCACTATACAAAAGTATAAAAATAAAAATCCCCTGTATAAACAGAGGATTAAATATTCATTAACGCTAAGCAAGCGCTTAGCGTTACATTAGCGCATAATAAATTAAAAGGCCATTTTAGCCGATAATTGCAAACGACGAGGGCTGATCAAATCACGAGATTCGCCAAACGTTTCGTTTGATGCATATGGGTCGGAGTTGTAACCAGTTTGGTTATCAAAAACATTAAACAATTCAGCAGTAAATGAAACAACATAATTATCAAAGACAGTGAAATTTTGATTATAGTTTAAATCAACTTGCCAGTGGCTACTTTCGCGGCGACTACCGGCTTTTTCTGCATAACGTATTGTTGAACTAGAATAACCATAAACTGAGCCATCCCATTTCTCCCAAACATCGCCAGATTGATAAACAAAATACGCACCAATATTGGCTTCCCAGTCAGTAGTATAATAACCGAAGGCTTTAAAGACATGTGGTTTATCACCATTTAAATCGCCATCTTTACCATCCCAAACTTGACGACCATTACCATCAGCAAGATTTGAAGAGCCGATAAATAGATTAGCATCACTAGAGCCACCAGTAATATCTTGATCATAGTTACCGTAATAATGGCTCCACACATAAGAAACATTTAAGTAAGTACGATCACCTTGATACTCTGCTTCTAAGCTCATTTCCCAATATTCAGTATAAGCATCGTCCAATTCTGCAATAACATAAGAAGAACCACCTACTTCGTCGCGCATATCTTGTAAATTTTCAATATAGAGGCCTTTTGCTGCAATATGATCAGGTACACCGCCAAATGGACTTTCATATTTACCCGCTAGACGATGCGCGTTGCCAGTATCTTCCCAAAAATGATCCCCTTTACGATGACGAACATGACCACGGACATATAATTGATCTGTTAGGGATTTCGACGTACCAATGGTAAATTCATCAATGCTACGCGGCGTCATGTCTTCTTGGAAAAATTTTCCTGAAGAGCCACTTGCTGGTTTATTTTCAATATATTCGCCGCTTTCGTCAAAATCAACTTTTAATGCTTTACGAGTATTTCTTGCCCAAGAAGCGGCACGAGATAAAGAAGAGGCTTCAGGATTATATTTTGCATAATTAACAAAAACAGCTGCATCTTCTTGATAATTCCACGTTGCGCCTAAACGCGGTTGGATCATATCTTTGAAGTCAACGGTATACATTTTATATTTTTCACCTGGCGCTAATTCATAGCCCGAGACATTCGATGAATTAGCCTTAAGGCCTTGACCATATAAAATATCTTTACTGACTAATACACCCACTTCAAAGATGAAGTTCTTATATTCTATAGAGTCATTAATTTCGAAATTGAAACTTTCACTTGAGGACTCGATTACCGGTACCGTTGCACCAGAAGCATCTTGAAGGCTCATTTGTTGAGTTGTGGTACGGTAATAGACTGGAGTACCATCATCTGCCGTTTCTTCACCACCAATATAGTCGATACTACCCCAACCATTAGATAAACGACTGAGCTTTTCTGTACCTTCAGCCCATTTAAAACCAAGATGAATATTATGAATAGTTGAGCCTAAATCTAATTCGTGTTTTAACGTCATTTCAAAACTATTACGATAGAAGTCTTGTTGGTTAATAGTTGATGCTGCACCAATAGAACCACCGCCAGTTCTAACACCGGCATCATTAATATAGCCATATTGGTCAATTAATACTTGTGCGCCTGAGCTATCAAAATCAGGGTTGTCTGCTTTCAGGTTTGGTACAAAAAATAAGCCAAGGTTATCCAAATTAGCTAAATCTAATGAATCACCTAAAGTAGGAGTCACACCGGGCAATAACCTATCCGGTCTGCCACCCGTCTCAAGAGTAAATTCACTGTATTGAAAATCAAATGTAGTCACATCATTAATAATATATGAGCCATCGAAGGTTAATATGTTTTGATCCGCTGTTGACCCTTCAGAGGTGCTATCAGCATCGAATGCGCCAATAGACTCACCTTTATTTTCTTTTTCAGAAGTACGGTAACTAAAATTAAGCAATAAATCTTCAAGCGGTGCATAAGTTAATTTACCAAAATATTCTGTACGAACACTGCTATAAGGTTTTACTTCACCATAGGCCGTTTCTTTATTTACTCTGTCTTCTTCAGGTTGATAAAACGAGCCATAAAAAAATAGCTCATCTTCAATAATAGGACCACTTAAACTACCAATTAACCAACTTTTATCTAGATCATAGGTTGTGCCGTCAGCATCATCTTTGTCTGCAACAAAGTTTTTGTCTTGAAGTATGTATTCTAAACTACCATGAAACTCATTGGTGCCTGATTTTGAAATAGTATCAATTGAAAAGCCACCTGAACGGTTGAACCCTATTGCTTTAGCACCACCACGGTCCATGGTAACACTTTGAACATCATGGGTTGATGGCTCTGATGCCAAGGTACCAAACATAGGTAATGAGACATCAACGCCATCGAAACCATATTTATTATCTCGACCGGAGCCACCTGCAGACGGTCCTAAAACAGAGTTTTCAGAGTATTGCACGCCTGGAATTAATTTCATTAAGTCGCGGTAGTTAGTGCCAACGGGAACGGCCTCCACCACTTCAGCACTAATGGAGTTAGTTAATGATGAGTTACCTTCATGAACAATTGAAGACCCGGTAACCGTAATTACCTCGATATTTTCATTAACCGGTTCAAGCAATAAATTAACTTTTGTCGATTGGTCTAAAAATACTTCGACACTCATTTTACGTGTTGTGCCATCAGCAGAAACGAAGGTAAGTTCATAGTTACCAGGAATTAACGCCGGTAGGTTGTAACTACCATCGGCATTAGTCACCGCGGTACGTGGTTTTGGCATGTTTTTACTAGAAGCCGTTACGGTAATGCCGCCAATATTAAGGTTTGAACTTTCTTCAGCTGTTACCTTTCCTTTGATGCTGGATGCATCGGCAAATGCCGAGGCACCTAGTCCCAATGCCATCACAAGTGCTATTTTAGATAATTTCATGTTTAACTTCCCCAAGTTTATTATGATAAAAATAAATAAATCAATTCTCATTGCCGTTACATTCAAATGCTGACATTTCGTTATAAAACTTGATATCAGTAAGATGTATGTTTTTTATTCGATGAAAACAATTTATCACAATATAAATTAAAGTAAATATTTTATTACAGATTTTTTAGTAATAAGAAATATATTATTACTTGTAAGTGGTGTGTTAATGCACTTATATTTAATAAACTAATTATGATAAAATGTATTGTCGAGAGTCTTAATGAAGCTTTTAGTGTAAAATCCTTTATTTTTATTACTTTAACAAACATGTTCAAGGTACTTATTTTTCTGTTTGAATACTAAAGAACAGCGTTTTAATTAATAATTACTAGTAATTATTAATTAAATAATGATATAAACTTTAAAATAATTTATTACTGTAGGTAACAATGTCAGCACTTGTAAAGATTAAAGCTATTCAAAAGTCACTCTCTGTTAGTGAATTAAAACTTGCTAATTTTGTTTTGAAATCATCAAATGCAATAAGGGAGTTGTCATCACAAGAGTTGGCTAATGTGATTGGCATAAGTCAGTCTAGCGTGGTTAAATTCACCCAGAAATTGGGTTATAAAGGCTATCCAGCCTTTAAAATGGCAGTGATTGATTCTTTAAATAGTGATGTCAACGATCCCAAACTACACGGCGAAATCACCCTAAATTCAAGCTTAGCTCAAATGGCAGATATTCTGCTCAATAGCAAAATGGCTGTGCTCTCTGAAACCAAAAAATTGAATGAAGAAAAGTCTTTTGAAGAAGCGGTAAAGCTCATCATGTCTGCTAAACGTATTTTAATTTGCGGTTTAGGTGGCTCAGCATTGGTCGGTAAAGATTTCTCTTATAAATTGCAGAAATTGGGTTTGTCGGCATTTGCCGAGCCTGACGGTCATGCGCAATTAGCTTATGTCTCAACATTCAAAAAAAATGATCTTGTTTTTGCTATCAGTGAATCAGGACAAACGAGAGAAATTAAGGCGGTGACTGAACAAGCAAAAGTCAATCAAAGTTCGGTTATATCGTTAACTAAATACGGTGCTACCTCGGTATCAGATAATGCTGATGTGAAACTTTATTCTGTTGCCGAACAAGAGTCGATGCGCCTATCATCTATTCTAGCAAGAACATCTCAAGAGTTTGTTATTGATATTTTATTTATCGCTATTACACAATCTTCTAGTCAAGGACGAAAGTTATTAGAAAAAAGTAATAACGTGGTTAAAAAATTCCGTCAACGATAATACTTGTTCGGATAAATTGAATTTTCAGTAAATGATTTAGTGGGAATAAGCGTAGGCATAATCGTAAGTAAATTGACGAGTGTAGATTATTAATGATATTGAAGGCCATTATGCCGGTTTTTACACCGGCTTTTTTACACCGGCTTTTTTACAACTTATTTTCGTCGTTTATTGACGTATGTTAGCGCGTTTTTTGTTTTTGCTATCTTGCTTTGCTATGGTAGTTACCACTTTTATACTAGCTTAATGGTGCAAGCAAAGATCCTAAAATATCATCCGTTAAACTCAATTTACTCTCACTCACTTCTTCTGATAATAACGCTTTTGCTAACGCAGCTTTGTTTTGTTGTATTTTTTGAATTTTTTCTTCTATCGAATTTTCAATAATTAATTTGTAAACAAAAACCGGCTTGTCTTGTCCAATGCGATGAGCTCTATCAGTCGCTTGGTTTTCTACCGCAGGGTTCCACCAAGGGTCAAAATGAATAACGGTGTCCGCTGCCGTTAAGTTTAAGCCGACACCACCTGCGCGCAAGCTAATTAAAAAGACCGGTACTTTACCTTCTTGAAATCTATCAACGACTTCTTGCCTTTTAGTGGTTGCGCCAGTTAATTTAACAAAATCGATCCCCGCTGCCACCAGTTCGTCCTCTATCAAAGCAAGCATACTGGTAAACTGTGAGAATATTAATATTCTACGGCCTTCATCAATTTGTTCTGGCAGCGTTTCCATTAAATAATCAAGTTTAGCTGATTGATTTATTTTTTGAGCACCTTCAAGTGATAATAACTTAGGGTGATTACATACTTGGCGCAGTTTCAGTAGCGCATCTAAGACTTCTATCTGACTACGCTTTAAACCTTTATCGGCAATAATATCTTTTAAGCGGCTATCCATAGCTAAACGCACTGATTCATATAACTCAGCTTGTTTACCTTCAATACGCAATTTTTGAATGATTTCAGTTTTCTTTGGTAACTCAGTAGCAATTTTATCTTTGGTTCTGCGTAAAATAAATGGCTTAATACGTTGATTTAATAATAGCTTACGCTCTAGCTCACCATGCTTTTCAATAGGTGTTCTAAAGAGTTTAGTAAATTGTCTTTGTCCGCCTAAGAAACCAGGTAATAAAAAATTAAATTGCGCCCAAAACTCGCCTAAATGATTCTCCATCGGCGTGCCCGTTAAACACAGCTTATGCTGCGCTTTAAGTGATAAAAATGCTTGGTATAGTTTAGTTTTGGTATTTTTTATATAGTGTGCTTCATCAAGCACAAGGTAATAAAATTTTTGCTCTTTATAGAGCTCTAAATCTTTAGTAATTAAGGCATAACTAGTAATAATTATATCAACATGACTTTCAAGTTTTTCATCGTCTTCTGTCTTTGCAAGACAACCGAAATGCTGATGACGTTTGGTACCGTGTAATACTTGATAAGAAAGTTGAGGGGTAAATTTATCTATTTCATTAGCCCAGTTAAAAATAACACTGGTGGGCGCAACAATTAATACCGGTTTAGTTAATCGGCCCTGCTGTTTTTCAATTAATAAGTGCGCCAAGGTTTGAATGGTTTTACCTAAACCCATGTCATCAGCCAAAATACCATTTAATTGATACTCTCGTAAAAACTGTAACCAGTTTAGACCTTGATGCTGATAAGTTCTTAAGGTTGCATTCAAGCCTTTCGGTGCTGCAACTGTGGTGACTTTTTGAAAGTCTTTTAGTTTATCAGCCAAGGCTCTTAATTTACTTGTGCCAGTTGCTATCACGCCTTGATCATCTAACATGGATAATGTTTGATGTCCTTGAAAACGAGAGAGCTCCATGGTGCCATCTTTATTTAACGCGTTGGGCATAAAAAGTTCAATAAACTGCTTTAATATCGGCTGTACGCTTTGATAACGCAAGGCAACAAAATCACCATTGTCTAGATCAACATAGATAGGGGAGTCGGGAGAAATAAGTTGTTCTTTTTCACGATCAAGCAATGCTGATCTGGGAAGCTGTTCAATAGCACCAAGCAAAATAGGAAACGCGGGCATTTTTTTACCATCAATGGTTAAATTTAACCCTAATGAGAAAAAATCATGATCATCAGTTTCAATGACTTCGGCGTCAAATATACTATCGGTGGCGAGCGCTTTATAATAAAAATCATCAGCAAAGCTAATATTCCAGCCTAACGCTTTCAGTAATGGTATTTCTTGATGCAAAAAGTAATGCCAAAAATAACGTCCTTGCAGCACCATTGAAAATTTAGGATCTTTATCTTTATTCAAATAGTCTTCATTGGTAAAAGTGTAACGCTTAGGCCTTGGCTGTGCGATAAACTTTAATGTGCTAAGTTTATCAATAACGGTTTGCTCAAAGGTTAAATCTCGATAAATTTTTACCTTCTCACCGCTGTCATCGTCATTATCACCGTTATCACCGTTATCATCTGTATCAGTATTGCTTAAACTTGAAGGGGTAACCGTAACACGCTCATTATGTGGATTAACTAAATTACCTTGATAGGAAAAATTAACCTTAACAGAACCCGTTTGTGGGTTAGCTTCTCGGGGTGTAGAAAAATGCAAATACACCTCAGGTTTTGTTAATTCCTGCGAGAACTGTGTTTTTGGTTTAGGCAAGCGCTGCACGGCATCACCTAACGACATAGAGAGCTTATTCATTACCCAAGGTAATTTATCTTCTTCAAAAATAGGTGAGTTGAGTAAGTCTGCTTCAAAATCACATCGTGTATTGGTATTAACTTTCCCAAAGCAATTTTTTTCTTCATCATAATAACAAAGGGGTTGTGCTTTAATAATGCGAATACTTGTTGAAGGCTGTATGAAAACAAGCTGCAAGGTATGTAAATGGTTATCAAGTGCTAACCATTGCCATTCGGCCTCTACTGGTTCACCTAACGTAATTGGATCGTCCAAGTGGTAGTTAGTTTGCCAAAAACAGCGATTCGTTTCGATAATGCGTTCAAACAAATCAAAATATTTAATGGTATCGCCATACTGGTTAGTACGGATAAGCTCAGTAAGTACATCAACATCATCTTTTTTAGCATAGGCACTATTAATTAACGAACTTGCCGAGTATTCATTGCCAAGCGAGCTACTCCAGCCACCACTTTTTTTGGGGCGACTTGATTTAATACCTAAGGCATAAAAATCGTCTTCGTTATAACTGTTGGGCTTTAAAAAATATAATAATGATTTTTGTTGGCTGTTAGGTTGATACCTGCTCGGCTGAGCTTGAAAACGGCTAAGCCATTTATCAATCACTTTTTCAGGAGACGCTGCACTATTTTGATCAAAATGTTCATGAATATAACACTGCGCCAAAGCTGAACCATGTTTACAGTCGCGACCGACATAACAATCACAATAACTGGCAATATCACCTTGTATTTCATCTAAGACTATACGCGTTAAGTAACTCGACTGGTTAGAACGCTCACTAAAAACGACACCACGAATTGTTTCACCATCAAGCACGCAGCTTTTAATACCGTTCGCGTGAAAAAGTCTTGTGCCTTTTTTCCATTCATTTTTGGTAAAATGTTGTTCAAGTAATTCTGGTGTAAAGATGATTTTAGCCATAAGTCTTTAATTATTAATACTTTTAATGTAACTGTAAGTTGATGCGTAGGTCGTGATCTCTTCTCAATAGTATGAAAATATTAATAAGATGAAAAATACCAAAGAGAGCGATAAATATTAATTATAGCAATAGATTCTTCAGGGTTCACTGCTAATAGCTGATCACACATTATATTATGCGAATAGTACCATAACAGCGGCTTGTTCATAAGCACGTTAACGGCATTTAAATTGAACATGATCAATAACTTTCACTTTAATATGAATAAAATAAAGATTGCACTGCGCGCTTTAACCCTTTTATGTAAAAATTTGTCATAGTCATCGCAAGTTATCCTGCAAAAAAGTAGTCACTTTGGGTTGGTTAATAACGTTATTTAAATGCTATATTTGCTTATAGCGTTTAAACAAAAAATTAAAACAGTTAATAAATATCCCTGAAAGTGGGCTAAGTAAGGAATAGTGTGTGATTTCAAAAAAAGTAAGAGAACTCTTTGTTTCATTAATGGAAGCTGCAGATGATTCGGCAGTTTCCTATGATGTTGAAACTGAGCAATATCGTGGATTTTTCAATAATACTGTAGTTAATAAGTATATTGAATTAGGTGCGCTAGAACTGGTTGAAGCAGGAAGTGGTGAAACGACCATATTAATCAACAACCGTGATGATTTTTTAAGTTCTTTTGCTTCCGGTGCGAGAGAGGCTAATAACGGCAGTGATCAGTCTTATGCCGACTATAACGCTAATCCGTTTGCCTTTTCAGTTGGCTTTGAGCACTTCCATCAACTAGCCAAGAAAAAACGACCGGTAAGTGGCTATATTTGTCATGGTTTTGAAAACCAAGATACCGGTTTAATACACCAACAATAATTTCTGCTTTGCTTTGAGATATAAAACTTAAAGACCTAAGAAATGAAATGAAATGAAAAAATCGTCGCTATTATTTGCAAAGGCGCGGTTGTTACTTTAAATACCGTTACCATTACTAACAACGGGTTTATTAACGAACTAAGTTTATTGTCTAAGTTTGTTATCTAAGTTTGTTATCTAAGTTTGTTATCTAAGTTTGATATCTAAGACTGTCTATTTTAGCTGGTAACGTTGGCATAGCGTTGGCAGGAAAAAATAAGGGGAAGATAACTAGAAATATCAATATTATGGCGCGATCTTTTCTCAAACACCGCTATGATCAGTTTTTACATTTAAGGCCATTACGATCACTTTGATCGATTTCACTAACTGAGTAGGGCATAAATACGCTAAAATAGCGGCACTTACTTAAGCTTTGAGCCTATATATTAATGACCTCTGCCTCAACCACAGTCACAACCGCAAGCAATTTTACCGAACTTGGACTTATTCCGCCTTTGTTAGCGCGATTAACTGAGCTGGAATATCAACAGCCAACGCCGATTCAAGCGCAAGCTATCCCACATGTATTAGCGGGACGTGACTTAATTGCTGGGGCAAACACCGGTTCGGGTAAAACAGCTACCTTTGCACTGCCACTTTTACAACAATTATCTCAGCAACAAACCGCTGACAAGCCTTTGGCTAATAAAGGCGGTAAAGGTAACTATGTTTCTGGACTGATATTGGTGCCTACCCGTGAACTAGCCAAGCAAGTTGCTGACAGTATTAAATCTTATGCGGTACATTTAAACGGCGCGATTAAAACGCTGGCTGTTTTTGGTGGTGTATCAGCCAATACTCAAATGTTGGCATTACGCGGCGGTACGGATATTTTGGTCGCAACGCCGGGACGATTACTTGATTTAATTTCAAGTAATGCCATTAAGCTCGATTTGGTGAAAACCTTAGTGCTTGATGAAGCAGACAGGATGTTAAGTTTAGGTTTTACTGAAGAGCTATCTGCGTTGTTGGCCTTGATGCCAAAGAAAAAACAAATATTGTTATTTTCAGCAACCTTTCCTGAACAAGTAAAAGCGCTAACCCAAGAATTACTAAATAACCCCATTGAAATACAAGTGCAAAGTAGCGACGCAAGTACCTTGGTACAGCGAGTTTTCACCGTGAATAAAGGTGAAAAAACCGCTTTGTTAGAGCATTTAATCAAACTGCATCAGTGGCGGCAAGCGCTTATTTTCGTCAATGCTAAGCACCACTGTGAGCACCTAGCTGAAAAGCTTTCTAAACGGGGAATTACTGCGGCAGTGTTTCATGGGGATAAAGGTCAAAGCGAACGTAGTCGTGTACTTGATGGCTTTAAATCCGGCGAGATTGATGTATTAATTGCCACTGATATTGCTGCCCGTGGTCTTGATATCGAAAAACTGCCCGTGGTCATTAATTTCAACTTACCAAGAAGTCCATCGGATTACATGCACCGTATTGGTCGAAGTGGCCGCGCTGGAGAAGTCGGCTTAGCATTATCGCTTATTGATTATGAAGATTATCATCATTTTAAAGTGATCGAAAAGAAGAATAAAATTCGTCTTGAGCGCGAAGAAGTTGAAGGTTTTGAAGTTGATGAAATTACCGATGAGGCAATTTTAGCTGCCCGTGCGGCAGAAAATAAGCCTATGGCTGCGCCTGAAGGCAGTGGTAAGAAAAAACGTAAAAAGAAAAAATCAATAAATGACGATATCTGGTCAGGATATACTAAGTCAGAATAATATTGCTTTATCAGGTGAGTTAATCATTTTAATTGGTACTATATAACGGGCCGAAAGGCCCTACTAATTGATGGCAACAGCAATAGTAGCCAAAGTAATCATTTAATAAAAAAATAAAAATAATAATAAAAAGAAATCAGATCAATGTTTAAAAAGCTCTCCGCTATACTGCTTGTGTTATTTTCATCACTTAAGTTACTTACTTTGAGTACTTTATTGTCAACGAGCACTTCTGCTCAAGCTAAATCAGGTAAGTGGCATGAAGCAGACTTTGTTGATGCTCACTGTGTGGGTGAGATAGAATATGTATTAGCGGATAGAACACGGGTTGATTGTTTAACTGCTACTCATGCTATTGAGTATGATTGGGGAAAAAAGTGGGCTGAGTCTCTGGGGCAGGCGTTATTTTATTCTGCCATGACCGGAAAAAAAGCGGGTATTGTCTTAATTGTTAACCCGAGAACTAAAGAGCGATTCCTAAAACGTTTGAATAAAGCCATTAGCGATAATAACCTAGATGTTGATGTCTGGACAATTAATAACATAAAAACATAGTGTTATATTCATTTCGCTATTAGTCACATTGTTTAGCAAAGTGAGATAACCAGACGACAGGGGAAAATATCATATCCAACTCAGCTTTTATTAGTTGGTGATCATGTTTAGCTGAAAACCATAAAACAGTGCTTTTATATTTCCCCACTTCAATCACTTTTGTCGCTGTTAGCTTGCCCCATTTTTCATGATTTATTACTTCAGTTCCAGCGACTTCAAATTGATAACTTTTAATTTTTTTGCTTGCTTGGCGAAAGAGTGTAAAGCGTGTTTTGCCTTGTAATAAATTGAGCCTGATTTGTGCCCCTAATGTATCTAAGTCATATAGGGGGTTATTCTTATTTTCGTCTGTTTGTTGATAGTGGGATACATCATCATTTAAGGTCACCCTTGATGTCAGGCCGTTGTCTGAAATATCAGCTTGCATTTCTCTTGATTTAATACCGGTTAGTTTTTGTGAAAAGCTTGGCGTTAAAAAATGCTTATAATGAGGTGAGAATGCCATGGTGCTTTTTTGCTGATAAGTTGAGTCAAGCCATAAGAAGGTTACCTCGGCGTTTGATGTTACGGTTGCCCTCGCATTTTTGCTGTTTTTATCCCACTTTATCGTTCGATGTAAATAACCAACATTTCGATCTAAAAAGTAAACATCATATTCAAATTTTTTATCACATTGATGAAGCTCAGTAAACTCACTGGCAGTTAACGTATTAACCTTATTGGCTTGTGATTTGGCTGAGAACGAAAACAAACAATAACTCAGTAAAATTAAACTTTTAAAAGATGTGTGGGTTAAATAGATCAATTTAGTCATCATTGTTGGAGTGCACGGTTTTATAAAGAGTAATACCAATTTGATTAAATTTCTTCTCAACTCAGAGCTATACTCGATGTTCAATAACAAGGCAAATTTATTCCGGTTTAGTCACTCTAAATCAAATTAATTTAACGAAGTTAATGGGCATCGAGTAAGCTCCCAAGGGCGAGTTTAAGAGGCTTACACACATCGTTATTGATTTTGAGAAGGGAATAACCATTCCCATCAATCAATGCCTTGTCTCTAAGCCTTTTAATTCTCGCTGAGTGGGAAAGAACTTAATCAACTTGGTATAAGTGATATGAGTACTTTAAATTAGTCCTATAAGAGGATTGTTTAGTTATTGCTGCCTAGTATTAACGAAAGTTTTTATGGGGTGCATAATAGCACATCAATTTGGTCGGCCAATTAACTATGTTGTTACAGTATTTGAACATCAAACAGTAGGAGTAAGGCATTGTGAGTAAACAGGATTAGTATGTTTGAATGTAGGGTATGCTAATCCCCTTAATTTTAAGGTTAACGTGATGACTAAACCGCTGAGGTGAATAAAGTCTATGTCGACTGACTTGCGGTAAAACAAGTTTTGTTTCTGACAACGAAGCAAGCGATAATAGGGTAAAACTGCGCAGTTTTGAGTTGTTTTATCATCGCGCAACGCACAACAAAACCACAAAGCCACAAATTTAATGAAAGTGGTATAAATTCGTGGCTCAGTCAATCTAGTTATTATTTTAAACAAAAGTAAAGTGAAGGTAATAGTAGTTAATGGTAGAAAATCGAAATGAATTAAAAACTAAGTATGATGAGCAAGGTTATTTTGTTATCAGAGATTATTTTAATGCCTCTGAAATATCATCACTTAGAGAGGTTGTATTGAAATTTCATCAGTTATGGAAAAAAGACAATGCAGAATTTTATAAAGAAGTCGCCTTTAATTCTTCTTTAATTACCGGCAGTCAGTATCTAGATCCTGATGATAGAGTTAAGCTTTTTAATTTTATCAGCTCAAAAAAAGTAATGACAGTTGTTGATGCGGTTATAAAGATGAAGCCAGCGTTTATGAATACCCAATTATTCTTTAACCCTATTAATCCGGAGCTGAAAGACTTTTGGCACCGAGATTGTCAATATGATCATGACGTTGATGTGCAAAAAATAGTTATTCATGAGACGCAAGTATTACACCTTCGTGTTCCTTTATTTGATGAACTAGGTATGGAACTAGTACCAGGCACGCATAAACGTTGGGATAGTGAAGAAGAGTTTAATGTGCGACAAGAAGAAAAAGGCAGGATGAGTAACGAAAGCCTCTCTACTGGTAAACAAATTAAGTTAGCGGCTGGCGATTTATTGGTGTTTTCTGCTGATATGATCCACCGTGGTTTATATGGTATGGATCGGTTAGCGTTAGATATATTGGTTTTTGACTCATCGGGCGATTTTGTTGATTATGTTGATGATGATTGTTTACCCGATAGCTCAATGATCGATAAAATTGACGACGCAAGATTATTTATCAATACTCTCGACTTAAAATCTAAAATCTAAAATCTAAAATCTAAAATCTAAAATCTAAAATCTAAAATCTAAAATCTAAAATCTAAAATCTAAAAATAAGTTTTACGATAAAGTTCAGCTTGAGAGTCTAGTTTGCATGATTCGCATAATTTAGAATTTAATCTACACTAATGTTTGTATGTTAAATGTACAGGGTAACCATCTTTACTTTCAAGGAGTCAAAAAAATGGAATTTAATACCCCCGAAGCGATCCGTGAAATAAAATCTTCATCAAAGAATAGAGTGTTAATCAACGGTAAAAAACAATGCAAATTACAAGCAATGTCATTTGCGCTTAATTACCATAAAGTTGATGTGACAGAAACGCTCTATGAATTACAGATCAAGGGCGTTGTACCTGTTGGTAGTAAACGTTACTAAGACTTATCACTAAAAAGACCTCAAAATATTGAGGTTTTTTTTTGCCAACAAAACTATGTAAATATTGGATTTATCACATCGGCTCTTTCAACGTGCTTTTTCTTTCATCGATAACTTGCTAGAAGTTATCGTCTTATAATGCGACTTTAACGATAAAGCTGCTAGGGATATTTAAAACTTCCGTTTAATACCTTTTAATGACGTTTAGTGAACACCCAGCTTTTAGAATGAGTATGTGAGTAGTTACTTACTCACTTGGATTTAATAATTCAGCATGCTCTAGTACTAGTTTTTTTAAATAATCCCAAACGGTATTTACATGCGAGAGGCGTTTACTCTCGGGATGAGTAACCAACCAAAAACTTCTATTAATACTGATTTCTTGGCTATGTAACTTAATGAGGCTTTTGTCTTGATCGGCCAAAAAACAGGGCAAAATGCCAATACCTAGGCCACTTTTAATGGCAAAATATTGGCTGATGATACTGGTACTACAAAAATTTGCTTTCAACTCACCATCTAAATAGCGGTCTAATTCTTTTAAATAAGATAACTGCTCGGTAAAGAGTAAATTATCTACGTAAGTAACCCATTTATGTTTCGATAATTGCTCAAGAGCTATACCTTGCGGGTATTGGTCTATGTTCTTTTTTAGGTAATCCTGATGTACATAAAGCTGTAATTTATAATCACACAGCTTTGTCACTATCATGGAAGTGCTTTTAGGGCGCTCAACTGCAATCGCGATATCAGCTTCATTTCTACTGATTTTTACATAACGTGAAAAAAGTAATAAATGAACGTCAATATTGGGGTGTTGCTGCTGCAAAGACAGTAAATTCGGTGCAACAAAAAAATTGCCTAACGCTTCGGTAACGCCAATGCGTACTAGGCCACAATTTTTTTGATTGTTATTATTAATGTTAGATAAAGCATGTTGGGCATCTTGCTCCATTTTACATGCTGAAGTCAGTAACATGTCGCCATCAGCAGTTAATACATGCCCCTCTTGCGTTCGGTCAAAAAGTTTAGTTCCTATGCTCTGTTCTAACTTGTGCAAACGCCTAGACACAGTTGATGCATCCATAGTTAAGCGCTTAGCGGCTGTTGATAGTCGTTCGGCTCGAGCCACTTCAAGAAATATTTTTATATCATCCCAATTCATTCCATGATTGTAGTGCTTTTATCTATTCATTACTAATGCTTGTTTGCATAAATACAAGGTCTGTTGCATTTGTACTTGTTGTGACAGTCTACATAAAGGCCTATCTTGCTTATTAATAGTTTTAAATAGTTTTAAATAGTTTTAATGTTTCAATATTTCCCCAACGTTTAATCAATCGAGGTTGTCATGAGTATTACTGAAGTTCCACTAATCATTAATGGTAAAAAAGTCCGTTCACAAACAACTCAGTGGTTAGATGTTTTAAACCCCGCTACTCAAGAAGTTGTTGCTCGGGTACCTATTGCAACCCCAGAAGAAGTTAATTTAGCCGTTCAAAGTGCACACGCAGCATTCAAAACATGGTCTAAAACGTCGCTAACTAATCGCATGCGTATTATGGTGACTTTTGCCCATCTGGTTCGTGAACATACAAAAGAATTAGCAGAACTAGTCACCTTAGAACACGGTAAAACATTACCTGACGCTGAAGGTGAAGTCGGTAGAGCGTTAGAAGCAATTGAGAATGCTTGTTCAGTAACTCGCTTACAGCTTGGCGATATGGGCAATAATGTTGCCTCTGGTGTTGACACTTATACCTTGCATAAGCCACTTGGCGTAGGCTTAGGTATTACCGCATTTAACTTCCCATTAATGTTAGCTGCTTTTATGTTTCCACCGGCAATTGCTTGTGGTAATACTTTTGTACTTAAACCTTCAGAGCAAGCACCTTCATCAACGGTACGTTTTGTTGAGCTGGCGATGGAGGCGGGTTTACCTGCTGGCGTTATCAATGTTGTGCACGGCGGTCCTGATGCAGTTAATGCTTTAATTGAACATGAACATGTAAAAGCGGTATCGTTTATTGGCTCGACGAATGTTGGCACGCATATATACAACCATGCCAGCAAGCACGGAAAACGTGCACAAGCTATGATGGGCGCTAAAAACCATATGGTTATCATGCCAGATGCCAATAAAGACAGAGCCATTAATGATTTACTCGGTTCAGCTTTTGGCGCAGCAGGTCAACGTTGTATGGCGAACCCCGTGACTATCTTAGTCGGTGAAACACGCAACTGGTTACCTGAAATTGTTGAACGCGCTAAATTAATGAAAGTTGGTCCTGGCTCTCAGCGTGATGCTGACTTAGGTCCAGTAGTTTCGCCTCAAGCGAAAAAACGTATTATAAGTTTACTTGATAGTGGTGTTGCGCAAGGCGCTACTATGTTAGTTGATGGTAGAGAGTGTCAGGTAGCAGGTTATCCAAACGGTAACTTTGTTGGGCCAACATTATTTACTAATGTGACAACTGACATGGATATATACACCCAAGAAATCTTTGGTCCTGCATTATGCGTTTTAGAAGCTGAAACACTAGAAGAAGCCATCGCTATTATCAATGCTAACCCTAATGGCAACGGTACCTCGCTGTTCACTTCTTCGGGTTGGAATGCTAGATTATTTGAAAACGAAGTTGATGTTGGTCAAGTAGGTATCAATGTGCCGATTCCTGTTCCTGTCGCTTTCTTTAGCTTTACTGGCTCAAGAGCCTCTAAATTGGGTGATTTAGGGCCAAACGGTAAACAAACGGTTAGCTTTTGGACACAAACAAAATCAGTAACAACACGTTGGTTTGAACCGGATCACCAAGATGGGGTCAATGTTCATACGACCATTAGTATGAAATAACTTATTTATCTTTCTTTTATAAATAGCTTCCAATAAAGCAGCTCTCAAAAAACATTAGTGCCAGTTAGGTGCTAATCTTTTTTGGTATGGTTTTTAAAGACAATTGTTTTTATCTCATCAAACTCAAACTCAAAGACACTGAATTTGTTTCAGTGTCTTCAGTAATCAAACTCTGAAGTAAATTCAGCATGACGACTTTTCTTTAGTGAATAGAGTAATATCAATGTATTATCAATTCAGCTATTAACTTAATATGCCGTTTTGCACAATTAAGTGCGAATAACGGCTAATAAATACTTTAAGCAGGGGAATGACGTTTGTTTGGTTTAGGTTGTCGTGATTTTAATATTGCTGTGTATATTGCTAACACACCAGCAATGTTTGAATATCAAAACTTAACACGAGTGAACTCATTAACATCGGGTGAAATTACTGCTATCGGTCAGGCTTGTGGTAATGGCTGGCGTAAGGTGTTTAATGTTTATGCTAAGGTTTTATATGCATTACCTGACGATTATTTCGAATTCTCTTTGCTTGCACAAAGTTGGCAAGAATATCGTGATAGTTATCTATTGCAGGAAAATAGCAAAACAGCATTATTGTTTAGTCCTCCCAGTTTTATAAAGGATAGTGAAACTTTACATATTATATGTGGTAGAACTTACGCTAAAGAGTTAATCAAAAATAACAGCTTAACGGCGCAGCTCACTTGGTTGGATGAGGAATTTGCAATAGATAAACAGAACAAAGTGGTTGTTTGTCCTTATTTTGATTATCGACAGTTATCCAATGTAAAAATTGACCGTTTAGCTGTAATGTTAACAGCATTTAAATGTCATCGTTAATACCCTCATTAACGAGTGGCTAATGAGGGGAACAATGTTTTAATAATTACTATCAATAATACTCAATTAGCGGCATGAGTATTATTGATAGTAATTATTTCATTAAAAATGTTTACTTTTAATACAACTTGCATTATATTTGTCTGGCTATTTATTCTCGCCTCACATATTTAGCAATTTATCCTCAGTGATAAAAGTGTTTTGTCTTCCCTTTCACAGTTAGTCATCACCTCAACAGAAAGCTTAATTGTTGTCTTTTTTGCCATGTTCATAATAATTCATGCAAATTTCAGTAATGTTATATTCACAATAATTTAGCTTTTAATCAGCGTTTGTTTTATTGGTTCATCCAAAAAAATGTAACGTATTTTAAAGGAGTACTATTATGTCTTATACCTATAAAGGTAAGGTTTATTCTATCAAACGACCAGTGGTGTCTATATCTGTCAACAAATTAAATGTTGCCATTAAAGACCAAACAGGTTCACGTTTATTTGAATTTACTAACTTGAATGAGTCCAAAGATTTTCTAGCTTTATTATACCAAGCTTAATCTTATTAAATGACTCACAAACTATTACAGAGGAAATTATTCCTCTGTAATAGCAATATCTAACACTTATCATTGTCAAGTCCCTCCCTTTTATACCCTCTATTTTTAGATATCTATTCATTCACAAAAAATCTTGTGATTCCTTGCTTTTACCATAAAAACACTAATACTTAGCACGGTAATAAATATTACTTTACAGATAAGGTTAGCTACTTAAATGGACGAAATACAACAAACAAAACTTGATTGGTTAAATGTTTTACTTATTGATGATAGTGTTGCTATTTTGGATTATGTTAGCAAAGTTCTTGAAGAAAACTTTAAAATTTCTAATGTTCATGCCTCATCCTCAGCATCAGAAGCGATGCAAATACTACGTCAATCTAAGCAAATTAATCTAATATTTTTAGATCTTAATATGCCTAATATGGATGGTATTCAGTTATTAGAGCAGCTAAACCTATTAGATTATAAGGGTTATGTTGTGATCATGAGTGGTATTTCCACACAAATAATTTCCTCAGTCGAAAGCTTAGCAAAGCAGTATGATTTAAATTATATTGGCACTTTACTCAAACCTATTCACGAATTAGATTTTAATCATATTATTGAAAAATTGGGTGTTTCACGGCTGCAGCATACTCAAGCCGAATCACTTAAAACTTATGAAATAATACGAGCAATTAAAAATGATGATATTGAGGTTTTATATCAACCTCAAGTGGGTTTAGTTAATAGAAACTTGATGGGAGTTGAGGCTTTATGCCGTATGAAGCACCCTCGATTAGGTATGGTGTCCCCAGATAGGTTTATTGATAAAGCGGAAGAGAGTGAACTCATTGTTCACATTACCCTTGCCGTATTAAAAAAATCAATGAGTGATTGGAAACGTTGGTACTTACATGGTCTTGATATCAAACTATCGGTCAATGTATCGCCTATCGCTCTGCAGCAAGAAGAATTTGCTGATACGATACTCATGTTACTCGCTCAGTTTTCGATGCCACCCAGCAAGCTTTGTTTAGAAATAACAGAGGGGGTTTTAGCGAGTGATCAAATTCAAGAGTTAGTTAACTTGAACCGTTTAAGTATGCGCGGTGTTGAATTAGCACTCGATGACTTTGGGCAAAGTCATTCAACCATTGAGCGTTTACAAAAACTTCCGTTGACTTATTTGAAATTAGATAAAAGTTATTTTATTGATAATAAAGACCGCATGAATCAACTTGCACTTATTAATACCAGTGTATCAATTGCTAGAAAATTGAATATGCTTACTATTGCAGAAGGGGTTGAAGATAATAGCATTATGAGTTTAGTGACTGAGATGGGCTGCGACTTTGGACAAGGTTACTATATAGCGAAACCACTGAAAGCCAGTAAAATCATTTCTTGGCATCGAAAGTGGCAGGAAATGACTTAGTCAAAAATAAATGAATAAACTTATATCGATTACAACAAGCTTCATTGGTTATTTTTTTGATTATTGTGTATTTAAACGATTAAATTTAGCTTTCATCTGTGCTTTTGTCCCCATAACAGCAATCATCTCTTTACTTGGGCAACTAAGTGTTGTTTTATCCATGAGTTTACCAATATGTTGCTTAGAAAATTTAGTGATATTGCTTTCATAAATGGCAATCATGGCGCTAAAAACGTCTATGTCCCAATTCACTTTGTACCGGCTTGCAATACTCCACAGGGTTTCTTTTGTCTGACGCGTTAACATGCAGTTGGCTTTATTTTCAGTTATTCCATTTGTGATAGCTCCATGCTTTATCGGTTTAATATAAGGTGTTACTTTGACTACTGAAGTACTATTGCTTTGAGAGATGTTTTTAGCAGTGTTTGTCGCGTTAGATTTAGGGCTAGTTTGAATGTGATTTTTAGTTTCATCAGAGACTGTTAATAGTCCTAAGCCACCTGAAATATTAATGCCTTTAACTCGTCGCCAAACATCTCCCTCTAATTGATAAACGTGTATAACGGCACGATTATAGACATTACTTGGTCCTTGAAGCCTGAGCATGTAGTTGTTAATACGTTGAAAAGATAACGTTGTTCTCTTTTGTTGATTAGATAAAATGAATTTTAGTGGCAATGCTTGGTCTTTCTCGACAATATTTATTTTTACTGAAAGCGCGTTGCTATGAGCTGATTCAACGTCATGCAAACTGATGTATTCTATCTGCGCAAAGCTGTAACAAGGAAATAAAGTTAATAAAATAAAGCGAGTAACAATACCTAAAGTGCTTTTTGTTCTAAATTTCATAATTTAATCATCACTTTAATTGTTTTAGTCACTTACATTACCATTAATAACCACTTTTTTAACCTGTTATTTTTTAACCAATGGCTATTATAATTATGGCCTAAATTTCTGTATTTTGGCTATATTTTGTTTTATCAAAAAATCATTAAAACATTCTGCTAATTTATCTGTTTCTTTTAATACCGTTAACCAATAATCAATACGCGTTTTAGTGTCTAATTGAGTAAAGTCATTCCTATCAGGAATTCTCCCAAAGGGCAGGCTGCTAATAAATTTTTCAGATGGGACTAATAAAACGGTATTGTGATAATGCTGTGTTAGCACTTTTCGTTTGCTATTTTTATCAAACCAACCCGCTTTAGGGACTGGGCTGAAGTGTGGGTATAAAGTGAGTGCTTGCTTGGTGTTTTGTATGTTATTCGTGCTTATTTTTTTAGTTAAATTGTTTAATGAAAAATCAAAATGATAATCAATAATGCCACCATCTCGAAACATACCACTAGCTGAACCATTAATACCTCTGACACCTGACATAACTAAAGGAATAGAGCCTGAAGCTAATAAGGCTTGTTTAATATTCTGTGCTGTTAATTTAATGTAGTGGCAGCTAAACCCGTAAGGATCATCAATTTGAACAGTACTTGCCGGGTTAGCATAAACATGACGCTGATATTGCCAGCGCAATAAACGTCTATCAATTTTATTAAGCATCATACTGCTAAGTAGTCCTGCGCTTTGGGCTACTTTATTATCAAAAGATGTTAATCCATGGCACTTTGTCACGATAAAGTGGGCTTTAAATATGTCATTATTAATAATTTCATCTACGCTATTCCCCTCAAAAACATGATCAAGCAGCTCAATGGCTGTTTTTGATATTTCTGCTCTATTGGGTTTGGCTGAATAAGACGTATGAGTATAACCATCGGCTAAACGATTTATCGCCGAAACGGGGTCTTTTTGGGCAAAACAAGCGGCACGAAAAGAGCCTACACTTGAACCAATAAGGTTCAGTTCTTTGTTTCGACCCTTGAAAAAATCACCAAATAAATACTTATCCAAGCCAAAAAGTGAAAACCACTTTGGTCCACCAGATGCGCCTAAGAAATTGGTAAATAAATCGGCATGAAAGCCTTGTTCTTTAATTGTCTGTAGCGCGTATTTACCCGCATATATATCTAGCATGTTATTGATTCGGTTAAGGATAGTAATTAGTTCAGCTTTACTGATAAGTTAATGTTAAGGCTAGCTTAGCTGATAACTACTATCGGAGCCTGCATTAAAGAGCGATTGATAAAGTCGAGTAGCATAATCATCTGTCATGCCTGCGATGTAGTCGGCAATTACTCGTTGATGGTTTTGTCCGTTTTCTTTAGCAAGTAACCAACGTTGAGCACTATTGCTGGGGAGTAAACGCATAGGATCAGAAGATAAAGCTTCAAATAACTCCATGACAATTTGTTGACCGCGATACTCTAGACGCTGAATACTCGTTAGTTTAATAACGTAGTTAAAAACAAAGTCCTTAAAAATTTGTAATACTTGTGCAGTAGATGGCGTTAATGTTGCATTAAAGCGCAGTAATGGTTCACTAAAGTTAACATCAATTTGCTTATTTAAATCACTTAACTCAATCGCGGTAATGAGGTAATTGACTAAACCACCAATGGCATCTTTTTGTAAGTGGTGTGCAGGGCTAAATAATTTTTCAGTTAGGGTTTTACTGTATTCTTGCAACCAAGGATCATCAATTTGTTGCAGCTTTAGGATGACTTGTTGTTCAAAATCATTACGGTTTACAACATTTGTAACAATAGCATCCTCTAAATCATGAATGCCATAGGCGATATCATCTGCGAGTTCCATTATGGAGCAATCGATTGATTTAAAACGTGTTTTATTGTGCTTACTCTCTTCATACGAGCTTTTAGATTCATTTTTACTATAAATTATTTGCTGAAATAGCGTGCGGTCACTGGCACTCAACGGTGATAACACCCAATCAATAATATCTTGATCATCACGGTATAAACCTTTTGGAGGGTGCCAGTCTTGTGCTTTTAATTGGCGAAAATTACTGACGTTAGCAGCGGTTCCATTTTTGGTTAATAGCTCAAGTTGTTGTGGGTATTTCATCAATCCCAATAAAGCACGTCGAGATAAGTTCATGCCGTAATGTTCACTAAAAGGCTCTAACCGTGCCACAATGCGCAACGTTTGGCCATTACCCTCAAAACCACCGTGGTTTCGCATCATATAATGTAAGGCAACTTCGCCACCGTGGCCAAAGGGAGGGTGGCCTATATCGTGAGCTAAACAAATTGTTTCGATTAAACTGTCAGTATCAGGAAAAAGTGCTTGGCATTGTTGTGGATATTTACAGCGTAGTTGTGCACTAATGCCGGAGCCTATTTGTGCGGCCTCTAAAGAGTGTGTTAAACGTGTGCGATAAAAGTCACTTTTACCACTGCCCATGACTTGTGTTTTAGATTGTAGACGCCTGAAAGCTGCTGAATGTAATACTCGAGCGCGATCACGTTGAAAAGGGTTACGGTGATCAAGCTGTCGTTTAGATACTTTTTTTAATCTACGGTCTAACCAAAAGTCTGCCATTACTTTAAACCTTATCGTTTTATTTCTATCATGTTAATATGAAATTTAAAGCAAAGCAGTCATTATTCAAAGACTTTTTTTATTTGTTTTTTGATTATCTTGCTTTTATATTCACTAAAATACGATTTAATAACAAGGAGTTGTGCGATGTTCTTAAAAGACATTCTTATTTATGCACTGATTATACTCTTTTCTAGCTTATCACCCGCTGTTTTCGGATTACAGCCAAAGCCACTTGAGCTAAGCGTAGGTTTATCAAAGCCCCCATTTGTTATTGAAAATGATAAACAGGGCCATGGCATTCAGCTGGATTTAATTCGCGAAATTTTTGCTACGGATAATCAAGACGTTAATTTTATGCACATCCCCTTAGTGCGAAGCTTTGCTGCGGTTGATAAATGGCACTTTGATGGCACGATAACCTTACCGAGTGATTATAAGGCCGAGAATGTTTTTGTCTCATCACCTTATGTAAGTTATCAGAATGTTATCGTAACCTTGGCTGAAGATAATCTGAGTATTAATACAGTCGCTGACTTAGCAAATAAAAATGTTATCGCTTTTCAAACTGCAAGATACTTTTTAGGAAAGGAGTTTTCGGAGGTTGTAGTGAAAGCTCAAGAATATAGAGAAATGGCTGATCAAATGAAACAAATAGAGATGTTATTTCTTAAACGTACCCAAGTATTGATATTAGATATCAGCATATTAAAGCACTTTTTGAATAACCAAAAATCTGAAAAATACAATACAGCGTATAAAATTCATTTTTTATTTCCTAAAAGCGTTTACTCCGCTGGTTTTAAAAACCGGTTTACCCGCGATCAATTTAATCGCGGTTTGAAGATAATTAAAGATAATGGCAAGTACCAACAAATTTTAGACAAATACTTACTTTAAATTTTAAGCTTAGTTAGCGTTAGCAATGAAGATAGCGCGCTTGGGGGCAGGGTAACCTTCAATCGTTTTACTGTTATCATTAGGGTCAAGAAAGTCACTAAGAGATTCTGTATCAATCCATTGTGTTTTTCGTTGTTCTTCTAATGCAGTAATATCTGTATTAACGACTCGGACGTTAGTGAAACCACAGCGTTCAAGCCAAGCACACATTGCTTTTTTACTTGGTAAAAACCAAACATTACGCATTTTAGCGTAACGCTCACCAGGTACAAGTACGGTGTTTTCATCGCCATCGACAATCAGTGTTTCTAATACTAATTCACCACCTTTGACTAACTGTGCTTTTAATTGATAAAGAAAATCAATTGGTGAGCGACGATGATAAAGTACCCCCATAGAAAATACCGTATCAAAGGTTTTTAATGCGGGTAGGTCTTCAATACCTAATGGCAGTAAGTTGACTTGCGGGTCGTTAATAAAGTGTTTGATGGCATTAAACTGCATTAAAAACAATTGTGTAGGGTCTATTCCGACAACAAATTTTGCTCCTGCACCGCGCATACGCCATAAATGATAACCACTGCCGCACCCTATATCTAAAACGTATCGACCAGATAAGTCACTAATATGTTCCTTTAAACGCTCCCATTTAAAATCTGATCGCCACTCGGTATCTATATGCAAACCATGAATATGGTAAGGCCCTTTGCGCCAAGGTTTAAACTTTTTCATTAGATTTTCAAGACGCTTGAATTCACCTTGATTGATATCACCTAATTCGCCAACCGTTACGCTTTCAACTAAGTCAATAGAGGGTTTTTCTGCAGGAGTGGGTAAGGCGTCTAAGGTTTTTTGCCAATGTTTGTATTCACCATGTAGATTGTTGGCATGCCAATGACTTAGCTGTGTAGGCAGAGTATTTAACCAATGGCTTAAACGGTTAGTGGCTATTTGTTGGTAAAATGAATTAAATTGGCTCATGTTTTTATCTTTTAGAGATTACGATTATAGTTGGTTTAGGTGAAGCCTAAGCTATGTTTATGTTTAATTTAGCTCGCATTGAAATACAGTCTGTTTTATAGCTCTTTTACTGCTATGAATGAAATAAAGTTAAAACACTGAAACCAAGCTGAAATATGAGAGAAACCCGCTTCATCTAAACGTTGTTTATGCAGTTCAACCGAGTCGGTAAGCATCACTTTTTCTAAAGCACTACGCTTTTGTGCAACTTCTAATTCACTATAGCCATTATCACGTTTGAATTGATGGTGTAAGTTAATAAGAAGATCATCAATGACAGTGTCGCCATGAGAAACCTTTTCAGATAAGACTAACAAGCCACCCGGTTTTAACCCTTGATAAATTTTCGTTAACAACGCGAGTCTTTGTGACTTTTCAATAAATTGTAGGGTAAAATTAAGTACCACCATAGACGCATTTTCTATTTCGATGTCTTGTATATTACCTTCGATAATCGTTACCGGTGTATTTCCTTTAAAGGCGTCAACATGCATTTTGCAGCGCTTAACCATATCACTTGAATTGTCTACGCCTATAATAGAGCAGTTATCTACCTGAATGCCTTTACGCATTGCCAACGTGGCAGCACCCAGTGAACAACCGAGGTCATAGATATTACTATTTTTTTGGACGAATTGTTGGCTAAGTCGGCCTATTGTGTCGATAATAGTATTATAACCGGGTACAGAACGAGCTATCATATCGGGAAATACTTCAACAACTTTTGCATCAAAAGCAAAGTTTTTTATTTGCTTTTGTGCGGTAGAATAAATTAAATCAGTGTCAGAAGGTTGCATTTTCTTAGCGTTACTCTTTGTTTATAGAGGCAAGACAATTAACTGTTATTTTAACTGATATCGATAGTAAGGCTAGATTTAAAGGGCTTTTTTTGAAAAAAAATTATAAATTCATTAATAAACTTCTGGTAACTACGTTGTTATTCGTTTTTTTATATAGTTGTCCAAGTTTTTCACAGCTAGCTATAAATAATCAAAGTGAATCGACAGCGAAAGTACTCGCGGCAAGTGACTTTACCAAGCCATTAACTATTGCTATAAATGAAACATCCTTTCCGTATCATGCTGTAGATAAAGAAAGCAATGCCGTTGGCATTATGCCTGATTTATGGCGTTTATGGGCTGAAAAACAACAAGTTGAAATAGAATTTATTGTCCTGCCTTGGGTAGATACTTTAACGCAAGTTGCTAAAGGTAATGTTGATATTCATGCCGGTTTATCTCTTATTGATAGTCGTCGTCAATATTTACACTTTTCTACGCCATTGTTTCCGATTTTAACGCATTTATATGTCCATCAGCAGTTAAATGACGTTGAAAATATCAGTGATTTAAAACCTTATATTATTGGTGTCGTTAAAGGCTCCGCGCACCCAGAAATTCTAGAAAAACAATACCCGGAACTAACACAGCGATTTTACGAAAATCGCCATGAACTTTATCGAGCGGCACTCAACCATGAGATTCTCGTTTTTACAGGTTTAGAGAAGTTATCTGAAAAGCATCCAGATTACCAAGAGTTGATGCAACGCTTTCCAGCTTACAAATATTTACGTTATCAACAAGGTGATTATGGTGTTGCGGTCACGTTAGAAAATACAAACCTTATGGCCTTTATCGAACAAGGTTTTACTAAAATATCTGAAGAAGAAAAATCAACTATTGAACGGAAATGGTTAGGGATATCAAAGAAAAAAAATAGCTTGTTGATCGCTTTTGATCCAAGTTACCCTCCTTATATGGCTGTTACTCAGTCAGGAAAACCTCAGGGCTTATTGATTGATTTTTGGCGTTTATGGTCCAAACAGACCGGCATTGCTGTAGAGTTTATTGCCCGTGATATGGAAGAAAATATAGAATTATTAAAGCAACAGAAAATTGATGTGTTATTAGCTTACCCTAACAATCTGAATGATGTGACTGAAATCCAGTTTGCAGAGCCGATATATCATGCTACCGCGCAATTGTATGTTGCTAAACCCTTGCTTAACTCTGTTAAAAACAGCTCAACTACTGCGATTGATTCTTTAAAAGAGTTTGTTGAAAAATTTCCTTCGAAGGAGGTAGGTATCTGGCAGGAGTCTGCTGTAATAAATGAGGTTGAAACGCTATATCCTAACTTGAAATTACGTTATTTTGATACGTTTAATAGCATGTTTGAAGCGGCAGAGTACAATGAAATATCCGCAATGATAGGATTAACCGATCTGATGAATGCCAGATTAGTGCAAAATCACTTACAAGCGCTATTTTCTCCTTTAACTGAATCTATTTACCAAGTAGCACTGTCCCCTTTAGTACATCGCAGTAATAAAAAATTGGTCAAAATGGTTAATGACGGTTTTACTGCTATTGATATCCAAAATTTAATGAGTATTGAAGAACGTTGGTTAAATGAGGGGGAGCATTATTATCACAAATTGGTGAAAAAAGTAACATTAACAAAACAAGAGAATGATTTTGTTAATCAAGATAAGGCTATTCGAGTGGGGATGTTGACTGATTTATCTCCGATGGAATTTGTCAATAAAGAAGGAAAGTTCGCAGGTATTAACCGTGACGTTTTAGATATTATTAGTCAGCGTACCGACCTCCAATTTGAGTATGTTGGTTTTGATTCATGGCAAAAATTATATCAAGCGATGATAAGTGAAAATATAGATATGCTCACAGGCATAACCCCAACTAAAGAGCGTAAAGAACAGTTACTTTTTAGTGATAGTTATTGGCAAATGCCCTGGGTCATCATTCATCCTCAATACTTAGGTAAAAAATCCCAATTAAATGACTTTCATGGTAAACAGGTTGCGATAGTGAAAGGCTACTATTTAATTGAAAAACTACGCAAGCAGCATCCATTGGTTACATTTAAATTAGTTGATGATAGACAACAGGCCTTAGTCGCACTGCAACAAGAGCGCGTTGATGGTTTTATAACAACAATTGCCTCGGCAACGCAATTATTAAAACAAGATCATATTATTACCATGGTGATTTCTATTATGGAAAGTGTCAGTTTAGATCAAAACCATTTTGGTATTAATAAAAAGGCGCCTTTATTAAAAAATATTATAGATAAAGGATTAGCGACACTGAGTGACCGAGAAAAACAAAGTATCTATGATAGTTGGTTTAGTCTCGCTATTAACACTGGGCTTGATAAGAATGTTGTTTTACAAGTAGGTGCTCAAATCGGCGCTATTATCTTGTTGATACTTATTGTTATTGTTATGTGGAATAGACGTTTACAAGTTGAAATTAAACATAGAGAACAACTTGAAAAAATAATGAAACATATGGCGACACATGATGAGTTAACAGGTCTGGCTAATCGAGTATTACTGAAGGATAGATTAAATACGGCCATTGCTTTTCATCAACGTCAATCATTACAGATGGCGGTTCTATTTATGGATCTAGATGGTTTTAAAGCGATTAATGATACTTACGGTCATGATGTTGGTGATGAATTGCTGCAAGAAGTTGCTTTACGTTTGCAAGGTTGTGTACGAGGATCGGATACAGTAGTGCGTTTTGGTGGAGATGAATTTGTACTTTTATTAACTGGACTACATAGTCAAAATGAAGCCTCCTATGTTGCAGAAAAAGTTTTAAAACTAATGCAAAGTGAATTTGAATTATCTAAAACCAATGCTTATATTGGTTGTAGCATAGGTATTTCTATGTATCCGGGCGATGGTACTAATGATATTGACCTCTTGAAAATTGCAGATACTTTAATGTACAAGGTAAAAGCGGCAGGTAAAAATCATTATATCTTCAGTTAGTTTCCTTGTTACATAGGTGACATTAATAATCTTTGCTTTATAATATGCCTCATTTATCGGCTTACAACATCTTGTAAGCGCTTTTCAATATTATTAAGCAGGCAGAATTACATGCGCAGTCTTTATTGTGGTGAGGTTAATGAATCTCATATTGGTCAGGAAGTTACTCTTTGTGGTTGGGTTAACAAACGTCGTGATTTAGGCGCTGTTATTTTTTTAGATCTTCGTGACCGCGAGGGTTTAGTACAAGTTGTTTATGATCCAGACCTTCCTGAAGTTTTGGCTACTGCCAATACTTTGCGTAACGAATTTTGTGTGCAAATTAAAGGTACTGTTCGTGCTCGCCCAGAAGGGCAAGTAAACAAGGGCATGAAAACTGGCGGTATTGAAGTTTTAGGTTTATCGCTTACTATTCTTAATAAATCTGCGCCATTGCCACTTGATTCGAATCAAGTTAACTCTGAAGAGCTACGCCTTAAATATCGTTATTTGGATTTACGTCGCAGTGAAATGACTGAACGTATGCGTTTTCGCGCTAAAGTCACTTCAAAAGTACGTAGTTCACTAGAGAACTTAGGTTTTCTAGATATTGAAACGCCGATTCTTACCGCGGCTACGCCAGAAGGTGCACGTGACTATTTAGTACCAAGTCGTACGCACAAAGGCCAATTTTTTGCCTTGCCACAATCACCACAGTTATTTAAACAATTGTTAATGATGTCTGGTATGGAGCGTTATTATCAAATCGTAAAATGTTTCCGTGATGAAGATTTACGCGCCGATAGACAGCCAGAATTCACCCAAATAGATATTGAAACATCTTTCATGAGTAGCTCCCAAGTAATGGCAGTGACGGAAACTATGATCCGAGAGTTATTTCAAGAATTGCTTGATGTTGATTTAGGTGACTTCCCACGCATGCCTTATAGCGAAGCAATGAATCGTTTTGGTAGTGACAAACCTGATTTACGTAACCCATTAGAGTTAGTGGATGTTGCTGATATTTTAAAAGATGTTGAATTTAAAGTTTTCTCAGGACCGGCTAATGATGAAAATGGCCGTGTTGCCGTTATTTGTGTACCTGATGGTGCGTCAAAATTCTCTCGTAAAGGCCTTGATGAATTAACTAAGTTTGTTGGCATTTATGGCGCTAAAGGTATGCCATGGTTAAAAGTTAACGATATTGAGGCAGCACAGGCCACAGGCGTTGATGGTTTACAATCACCTATCTTAAAATTCCTATCTGCAGATGAAGCTAAAGCATTACTTGCGCGTGTAAACGCTAAAACCGGTGATATTATTTTCTTCGGCTCAGACAAATATAATGTGGTTAGTGAGTCGCTTGGTGCACTTCGTCTGAAATTAGGTGAAGATTTAGACCTGCTTGAAGGCGAGTGGAAACCGTTATGGGTTGTTGATTTCCCTATGTTTGAAGAAGTTGATGGTCATATGCATGCCATTCATCATCCATTTACAGCACCCACTAACTTAACAGCAGAGCAATTAGAAGCAAGCCCCGTTGGCGCCTTGTCTGATGCTTATGACATGGTCTTGAATGGCTGTGAATTAGGTGGTGGCTCTGTACGTATTCATAACCAAGATATGCAAGCAGCCGTTTTTAGAATTTTAGGTATTAGTGATGAAGAAGCACAAGAAAAATTTGGCTTCTTACTTGAAGCACTACAGTATGGTGCTCCACCACACGCAGGTTTAGCTTTTGGTCTTGATAGACTCGTCATGTTAATGACAGGCACCACGTCAATTCGTGACGTGATGGCTTTCCCTAAAACGACGACAGCAGCTTGTCCATTAACAAACGCTCCAGGTAATGCGAATCCTGCTCAGTTAGCCGAGTTAGGCGTAACGACGATTGTTGAAGAAAAAAATGATAAAGAAGTAAGTGAATAGAATCATTTTACTTACTTGCATATGTTATTAACGTGAACTACTAGCGCTGCTAAATAACATTATTACATTAAAGGCGTATTGACTGTTTATCATCAATACGCTTTTTTTTAGGGCTCTTTCAGGTAATGTATGATTACTTTATGGTAATAGTTTATGACAATAATTTTAGGCATAGATCCCGGTTCACGAATAACAGGTTACGGTGTTATTCAAAAAGAAGGACGTAAAATCACCTATCTAGGAAGTGGCTGTATTAAAGCTTTTTCTACTAAAAAATCGGAAGAAGAAGAAGACTTTAGCCAACGCTTACAAACAATTTTTGCTGGCGTATCTGAACTGATTATCCAATTCAAGCCTGAGCTATTCGCAATTGAGCAAGTTTTTATGGGTGTTAACCCCGGTGGTGCGTTAAAACTAGGCCAAGCGCGAGGTGCGGCTATTGTTGCGGCAACAAATAATGCTTTACCGGTCGCTGAATACTCTGCCAGACAAATTAAACAAGCTGTTGTTGGCACCGGTGGTGCTGATAAAAGCCAAGTACAACATATGGTAAAAACTATATTGAGATTGCCTGGTACACCACAAGCAGATGCTGCTGATGCGTTAGCTGTGGCATTATGTCATGCCCATAGCCATGAAAGTTTAACCAAGCTTGCAGGCCAAGCAAGTAAGACTGTGCGTGGCCGATTACGATAGCTGAAAATAACATTAGGGTATAACTAAGTTTACTGTATAAATACACTTTACTGTATAAATGTATAGTGTTATTCTTTTCTCAATAAAAATACTTCTAGGTAAAGCTTGTGATTGGTCGTTTACGTGGCACTCTTATTGAAAAAACATCTCCTGAAATTTTAATTGAATGCGCAGGTGTTGGTTATGAAATTTCCATGCCAATGACCAGTATTTACGCCTTACCAGAGTTAGAACAACAAGCCATTATCTACACACATTTTGTGGTGCGTGAAGATGCACAATTGCTTTATGGTTTTGCCAATAAAGTTGAACGTAAGTTGTTTCGCTTATTGATAAAAGTCAACGGTGTTGGTCCTAAATTAGCCTTAGCTGTATTGTCGGCGATGTCAGCAGACCAATTTGTTAGCTGCGTTCGCCACGATGATGTTTCTGGTATTGTTAAAATTCCAGGGGTTGGTAAAAAAACAGCAGAGCGCTTGTTAATTGAAATGCGCGATCGTTTGAAAGATTGGCAAGCTCAAATGCCTCTGACACCAGCAACCGATGCAATGCCAGATCAACTGAACATTGAAAATACCTTTGTTCAGCCGGCACATGACAGCTCTTATGAAAATAAAAATGATGCGACTAATGCATTGCTTTCTCTTGGTTATAAACAAGTACAAGCAGATAAGGCGGTTAAGTCGGTATATACTAGCGGCATGTCGAGCGAAGATATTATTCGTGATGCGCTAAAATCAATGTTGTAGATTGAACTGTACATCTTATAGTTTAGCAATTAGGTGAATAAGTAAATTGTAGGTCAGGCTTTAGCCTGGCTAATATATAAAAAAATTCAGGAAAACAAATGATAGAAGCGGATCGCCTAATTGAACCAGTAGCTAGCCTTGAAGATGAAGGAGTTGATCGCGCTATCCGTCCAAAAATGCTTGCCGATTATACTGGTCAAGCGCATGTTAAAGCGCAAATGGAAATTTTTATTCCAGCGGCTAAAAATCGTGGTGAACCGCTTGATCATTTACTCATCTTTGGTCCTCCCGGACTAGGTAAAACTACATTAGCTAATATTGTTGCCAATGAAATGGGCGTGAGTATTCGTACTACTTCTGGTCCCGTATTAGAAAAAGCAGGCGACTTAGCGGCTTTGTTAACCAATTTAGAAGAAAACGATATTTTATTTATTGATGAAATTCATCGGTTAAGCCCTGTGGTTGAAGAAATCCTTTACCCTGCAATGGAAGATTATCAGCTTGATATCATGATCGGAGAGGGGCCTGCGGCACGCTCTATTAAACTTGATTTACCACCATTCACATTAATTGGCGCAACAACTCGTGCAGGGGCATTAACTTCACCCTTGCGCGATAGGTTTGGCATAGTGCAGCGTCTTGAGTTTTATAATGTGAAAGATTTAACCTCTATTGTTAGTCGCTCAGCACATTTTCTTAATCTAACTATTGACGAAGAAGGTGCTTTAGAAGTTGCTAAACGTTCAAGAGGTACACCACGTATCGCTAACCGATTACTGCGCCGAGTTAGGGATTACGCTGATGTGAAATCTCATGGTATTGTTAATAGAAGCACTGCAGCAGCTGCGTTAGATATGCTTGAAGTGGATACTGAAGGTTTCGATATTATGGACAGGAAACTGCTGCATGCCATTATTGACAAATTCATGGGTGGGCCTGTCGGACTCGATAATGTTGCCGCCGCTATTGGTGAAGAACGTGAAACCATTGAAGATGTTCTAGAGCCATTTCTCATTCAGCAAGGCTTTTTACAGCGTACACCACGTGGCCGTATTGCTACCGATAGAGCCTATCAGCATTTCTCAATTACCCGCCCTGAAGAGTAAGTTATTAGGCTGAAATAAACGGTTGTTTGTTTCAGCTTTTGATTAACTGAAACGGTATAGCTGACTAAGTGTAATAGCTGAAACTCGCCTCATCATATGCCGTAGTTCTGTTTTAATTGCGACATTTTCAATCAATCCTCCTAATATTTAATCAATCAATCAATCAATCAGTCAATCAATCATCATAATGGTACTTTGTGCGTTGAGCGGAAGGTAATAACTTGGTAATCCTAACAACGGCTCCAAGTTGCCAGTGACATTCTTGGCAGCTAACTATTCGATTTAACTATTCGATTTAATTACTCGATTGAATTAGATTATGAAACGATAATTTTAAAATATTAAGGCTGAACAATGTCGCCTAATAGCTCGTCATTCAGTATCAGAAAACATGGCGAAGACAGTAAATGTGTTCTACTCTTTCTATAAACTAAGTCAAGGAGAATGCCAATGTTACGGTTAATTAAAAAGAACATTTTACTTACCACTACTTTATTGTTGCTCACTGGCACAGTACAAGCAGCCGATAACAAAACACTGATTGCGAAAGCGAGATCAGCAGCACCGTCTATGATTAGTGCTGATGCGACAATAATGTATCGTGGAGAAGTTCTTGTAGCAGGAAACAACGGCTGGGTTTGCTTGCCGGAAACCATGCCCGATGACAATGCACCAATGTGTAACGATGCGGTTTGGATGGAAATGATGGGCGCAGTAGGCACTAAAGCCGCTTTCACCGCAACCAAAATGGGATTTTCCTACATGTTACAGGGCGATGGAGGAGTATCCAATTCAAACCCCTACCACGCAGACCATATGAATGCGGCCGACTTTATTAAGGAAGGACCGCACCTGATGATTATTGTGCCCAAAGCTGCACTTAAGGGTATCACCAATGATCCCCATGCAGGAGGTCCTTATGTAATGTGGGGCGAAACCGATTATGCACATATTATGATTCCGGTGGCAGATAGGGAGTAAGTTAAACAAAGAATAAACTAAAAGTGCTCAGCAAAAAGCCAGCTCCTTTGTCTTTCAGCAAGCGTTGACTTTTATATCAGCGGGTAAATAACACCGACAAGGTTTATCTTTATTGCTGGGCATAAAGTTTGTAATTTTCTATCATCAAGTAAGGTTGGTTAAAGCTGAAAAGTTTTATCTGGTATTTTTTAATAAAGCTGTTAACTTGCTTTGGTTGCTAACAGGGCTATTTATTATGATAAATATAGCTCTAAATTAAGTCCAAACTAGGTCTTGTCTTTGGAAATAACTCTCAAAGAGCATCAATCTGATTTGATTAAGTCAAACGTTAGAGCTAGTCACATATAACCCCCTGTCTAGCCAAAATCATCTGTCATATCAGCTGTCATAGTAGCGTTTCAATTTATTTATCTATCTATCTATCTATCTATCTATCACTTCTTTCTACTTGCCTCTTTTTTAAACTAATACACTCTATGCCTACATTGTCTTACAGCACTGTTCTGCCCTGTGCAGTAAGTATTGAGCGTCTTGCTATTGATGTTGTTAAATTAACATCATATTTTCCCATTTATGGGATGAGTGAAGAATTGAAACATCCCATCTATGGGATATTTCAAAAATTAGCATGAGTTTTTTTAATAACTAATAATTTAAAATACAATTATATCAATGTGTTAATCGGTTGTTTTTTTGTTGGTGCGCCTCTTGCTCTACTACTCACTATAAACATAAAGACAATGTGTAGGAGTATTACTTTGGACATCATGGTAAAAAAGAAAAAAAACAATTTAATTATACGCGCCGGTGGATTACTACTTATCTTATCTGCGATTATTGTCGCTTTTTATTACAGCACCTTATTGGCACAATCTGGAGTCAGTATTGCTAAAGATACGCTTATTTACGGTGAAGTTAAGCGAGGTGATTTTTCTGTATCGGTAAGAGGGGCAGGTGTTTTAGTTCCAGATAAAATTCAGTGGTTATCAGCCAGTGTTGATGCGCACGTTGAGCGTATTGTTGTTAAACCAGGTAAAGCGGTTAAGAAAGGCGAGTTAATTATTGAGCTTAGCAATATACAGCTACAGCAACTACTTGAGGAAACTCGCTGGGAACTAACCGCCAAAATTGCTGAAAGTAAGGCAAACCATGTTGCACAAAAGTCCGCCATGTTGGATAAAGAGGCACTTATGCTTGATGCTCAACTGAAGTTCGAAAGCAGCAAGTTAAGGCTTGTTGCACAACAGGAGTTGTTTGATAAAAAAAGTGGTGCGGTTTCTAAAATAGATTATGAGAAAACCAAGCTTGAAACAAAACAGTTTAAACAGCGTTGGCATATCCAGGAAAAAATCATGCAGAGTATGGTTGATAATATCAGCGCACAAAGTAATGCCCGTGAATCACGTTTACATAAAATGAGAAAGACCCTAGAACGAGCGGAGCAACAAGTGAAAAATTTAATGATATACGCCAGTATCGACAGTGTTGTACAAGAAGTTGCTGTTGAACCAGGTCAGCGAATTACCATGGGCAGTAACCTTGCTAAATTAGCAGAAAAAAATTCATTAATTGCTGAATTACAAGTTGCTGAGTTACTTATTGGTGAAGTGAGTATTGGTCAGCAAGTGGTTATTGATACGCGTAACAGCAAAGTAAATGGCAGGGTTTCCCGTGTTGACCCTGCTGTAGTGAATGGCAAAGTACAAGTAGATGTAACATTTACGGAAGCGCTGCCAGCAGATGCCCGGCCCGACTTAAGTATTGATGGTGAAATTAAAATTACTGACATTGCCAACACCTTATATGTAAATCGACCTATTTTTTCTCAAAGTAGCGCAATATCAATGTTGTATAAACTAAATCCGCAAGAAGATGCAGCACAACGCGTTAAAGTTAATTTGGGTAAAGGTTCTATCAATAAAATTCAAGTAATTGACGGATTGGCATTAGGCGACAAAATCATTATTTCAGATCCTAGTCGTTGGCAAGAACATGAAAAAATAAGCATTAACTAAAAATCATAAGTATTAAACATAAAAAATTAATCAAATAAAACTAGTTATCAAACAAACACAGTTGTTAAGTAAACGTGAAGACAATATAGGGAAAATAAAATGAACAATGTACTAATCAAGTTAGAAAATATTAATAAAGTTTTTTATACCAATGAAGTAGAAACTCATGCATTAACTAACATTAACTTAACCATTAATAAAGGCGAATATGTCTCTATTTCTGGGCCATCGGGTTGTGGCAAGTCAACCTTGTTATCTTTGTTAGGATTGCTAGATACCAGTACTGGCGGGCTATATCAATTAGCCGAACATGATGTTTCTGATATTCCTAAAAAGGAACGAGCACGCATTCGTAATAAAGAGATAGGTTTTATTTTTCAATCATTTAATTTAATTAGCGATCTTGATGTTGAAGAAAATGTTGCGTTGCCACTGACCTATCGACATGACATCAGTAAAAAGCAACGTCAAGAAATGGTTAAGGATGCATTAGAAAAAGTCAATATGTCGCATCGAGGTAAACATTTTCCTTCGCAGCTCTCCGGTGGACAGCAGCAGCGAATTGCCGTAGCAAGAGCGATTGTTGGTGATCCTGCCATCATCTTGGCCGATGAACCGACCGGTAATTTGGACTCTAAAAATGCTGAGGCGGTGATGCAGTTATTAGATGTATTACATCAAGAAGGTGCGACTATATGTATGGTCACACATGATCCTCGCTCAGCCGAAAGAGCACAGCGCAATATTGATATTCTTGATGGGCAAGTGGTTGCTGATCAGGTGAAAACTCAATATGAAAGCAATCAATTAGCGACGGCTTAAGAGGTAATTATGATTTTTCAAGATATTAAATATGCATTGAGGTTATTAGCAAAAACACCAGGCTTTACTGCTTTAACGATATCGATAATGGCAATTGGCATCGGTTTAAGTGTTTACATGTTTTCATTTTTTAATACCATTTTGTACAAGGATTTACCTTTTAAAGACAGCGAATCACTCGTCATGATAAGTGCTTCTCACAGTGGTCAACAAGATTCCTATAGCCTTAATGTCCATGACTATTTAACTATTCAAGGCAATGTAAAAGGTTTATCTGAGTTTGGTGGTTATCAAAACAGTAATGTTATTGTCTCCAGTCGTGAGGGAGCAAGAAGGTATTCTGCCGTTAGTGCTCAAGCTAATATATTTGAACTTACTCGCGTAAAGCCGCTTTTAGGGCGAGGTTTTATTGCGGCTGAAAACCAATATGGTGCGGACAAGGTCGTTGTTATTGGGTTTGAACTATGGCAGCAGAATTTTGCTGGTGACAAGCAAGTCCTTGACAAAAATATTCGTATCAATGGCCAAAATCACCGCATTATCGGGGTGATGCCACAGGGGTATTTATTTCCAAGGAATGCACAAATATGGTTACCAATGCAATTGACAGCGAAGCAGTTATCACAGGGCACCTCAGAAACACTTCGTGGTTTAGCGCATCTTGATGAAGGTGTTTCTATGGATGATATTGATAAGCAGCTTGCACTTATTATGCAGCGTATTAGTGATAAATATCCACAAACGAACTCAGGCATTAGCGCATTCGTCACCACTATTCCAGGTAGTGGTGGCAGTGGCGGCGAACCTGTTATTTATGCTATGCATGTAGTGGCTGTGCTTATTTTAGTTTTAGCGTCAATCAATGTCGGTAACTTACTGTTATCGCGGGCGGTTGAACGAGGAAAAGAGACAGCAATTAGAGTGGCTTTAGGTGCACCACGGGGACGCTTAATTAGCCAGATGCTTTGGGAAAGCATTATTATTTGTACTTTTGGTGGCTTGGTTGGCTTTCTTGTTATGGCGTGGGGCTTAGAAATAACACAAGGAATAGTCGCTACTTTTTATGCTGATCCAATGGCTTTTTGGTGGGTTTTTGGCATTGATGCCTACACGGTAAAGTTATCTATAACGCTTGTTATTTCAACCATATTGGTGACGGGGTTAATACCTGCATGGCGTAATTCAGGTGGTGATTTCAATGCTGTTTTACGCGATGGTACTCGTGGAGCACTTAGTAAAAAAGCCGGTTTAATGAATAAGTTGTTGGTTGTCAGTGAAATATTTATTTCAATTACGGTACTCATTGTCGCCGCAGTTTTAGTACAATCTGCATATGAGCAAAGCCATAAAGACATCGGCGCTAATACTGATAATATCTTAGTCGCTAATATATTGCTTACTGGCTCAAATTACACTTCACCAAGCAAGAAAGTACAATTTATTAATGCGTTAAAATCACAGTTAGAAAATAGCACCACAATTAACGAAGTGATGATTGCAAGTGCATTGCCTGGGCACTTTAGTGCAAAGAAAAAATTGATCATTGATGGCATGGAATACGGTAAAGCGAGTAATAGCAGTTATCCTAAAGCCAATTATATTAGTATCACGCCTGGTTCATTAGCGAGTTTAGGTGTTGAGTTACGTCAAGGTCGATATTTTAATCAAACGGATAAGGGTGTTGATAAAAGTACGGTGTTAGTTTCTGAAAGTTTTGCTAATACCCATTTCCCTCTGCAGTCGGCTGTTGGTAAACGTTTTCGTTTGGTCGACAACGATGATACATCAGCGAAATGGTTAACGATTGTCGGGGTAGTGGAACATACTATTCAAGGTGATCGTGAAGGTCTCTCTGCCAGTGAACCTTCAGTTTTTAGGCCTTTGAGCCAAGATCCCATAGACAAGTTAACAGTAGCAATGAGAATGAATTCACCGGTAAATTTGGTCGAAAAATCCTTACGTAATATATTACAAGGTTTAGATAGTGAATTACCCTCATACCGTATTGAAACTTATCTGGCGAGCAATGAGCGTATTACTGCGCCTATTATTTTTATTAGTAATTTAACGGCATTATTTGGTTTAGCAGCCTTATGTCTTGCGTCTAGTGGGATTTATGGTGTTATGTCAAATACCATCAGTCAACGTACTCAAGAAATAGGTATTAAACGTGCATTGGGCGCAGATGAAAGTAGAGTCTCGAAAGAGTTCCTTTGGTCTGGGGTTAAGATGTTACTTTGGGGAGGTATACCGGGTGTTTTAGTTGGTGGCTTTATGGGCATAGCTATGGGGCAGAGGTTTGGCACTGACATGTCAATACTTGTGACTATCATGTTAACTATGCTTACTATCATTGGTCTGACAGTCATGTTAGCAACCTATTTACCAACGAAACGGGCCTTGCAAATGGAGCCTAGTCAGGCACTACATTACGAATAATAAAATGATCACTGCGTCTAATACCGTGTATAACACTGGTGAATAGGTTAGACGCAGTGTATCTTGTATGAATGATATTTATGATAAATAGTTATAAACAACTATTAATCATAACAAGGTGTTAGCACAGGTGTAATAGGTAAAAAATGAAACAGACAATTTTAGTCGTTGATGATGATTTAGACATACTTTCAGCTTTGAAAATGTTGTTAGTGCCTGAAGGGTTCAGTGTGAAATTGTGCCAAACACCCGAATCAGGCTTAGCTGCAATTAGTCAGCATAATTTCGACTTGGTGTTAATGGATTTAAATTATTCGCTTGATACAACGTCAGGAGAAGAAGGTTTACAGTTAATTTCTGCTATTAGAAAATTAGATGAAAACTTGCCTGTTATTGTCATGACAGGTTGGGCAACCATTGATGTCGCAGTGAGTACCATGAGAAATGGTGCTAATGACTTTATTCAAAAACCTTGGGATATAGACCGTTTAATTGCCATTATTACTAACCAAATAAAATTAGCACAAAGTGAAATTAAGGCACAAAGATTAAGTCAGCAGAATCAACTATTACAACAGCAAGTTGATAGTGAATATCGAGGTGAATTAATCAGTAAGTCAGACATTATGCAAAAAACACTGACTATGATCGAACAAGTTGCGAATACCAATGCCAGTATTTTGCTTACCGGAGAGAATGGTACCGGTAAAAGTATGTTTGCTCGTTATATTCATCAGATGTCGGCGCGTAAATCATCAAATTTGATTTCAGTAAATATGGGGGCTGTCACTGAGAATTTATTTGAAAGTGAGATGTTTGGTCATGTTAAAGGGGCTTTTACTGATGCCAAGTCAACACGTATTGGCCGTTTTGAGTTAGCAGATCAAGGCAGTTTATTTTTAGATGAAATAGCGAATACACCGTATTCCCAACAGGGAAAACTGTTACGGGTGTTAGAGGACAGTCAGTTTGAAAAAGTAGGTGCAAATAAAACGCAGTCTGCAGATGTCCGCTTAATTTGTGCAACCAATGCGGATCTCAATAATGCGGTAAACGTTGGAGAGTTTCGAAAAGACCTACTTTATCGTATTAATACTATCGTTATTGATATACCACCACTTAGGCAACGAAAAGAGGATATATTATTGTTAGCTCAATCATTTCTAAATGAGTCTGCTAACAAGCAATTACAAAAACCACTTACCTTAAATGATGATGCACAAAGTGCTTTATTAAATTATGACTGGCCCGGAAATATTAGGGAATTACATCATGTGATGGAGCGTGCACAAATACTCTGTAAAGCAGAAAATATTGGCGTGGATGACCTTGGTTTACCGACTAACTCTACAGCAGTCGAGCCGACAGTTATTAATCCAAGTAGCTGTGGCGAGTTATTAAACTTAGCAGAGTTAGAGCTCAATATTATTGATCAGAGATTAGCACACTTTAATGGCAATGCTTTGAAGGCAGCTAAGTCGTTGGGATTAAGTCGCAGTGCTTTTTATCGACGTTTAGAAAAAATATAGCAGAGCAAAATTTAGCCAAATAAAATATAGTTAAACAAAGTCACCCATAGTGAATAAGAGGTAATATCATCGATCATGGCCGATAACTCTCAAAAGAAAAAGCAAAAGAAAGTCCAAAATAAAAAACTACTCCAGAGAAAACGCTCCTTTGAAGCGCAGTTAACTCAGTTATCTTTATTCGCGTGTTTACCTTCTTTTTTCTTACTGTTGTGGGTAATGATTTATGCCAATATATCCCTTTATTTAATACTATTAACAGTATTATTAGGCACGGTAAGTATTTTTTATTGCCATAACAAAATTCATCAAAAATCTTCCTACCAATTTAGAAGTCTAAGCAACTTACTTGATGCGATGAATCAAGGTGATTATAGCCTAAGGGCGCGTGCTAGTGATGGTAACGAAGCCTTAAATGAATTGGTCTCATCCATTAATAGCTTATCGATACGTCTTAATAAACAACGAATTGATATGGTTGAAAGCCAATTGTTGCTTAATACTGTGATTAGCCATATTGATGTCGCGATAATAGCGCTAAATAATAATAACGAACTTGTTTTAACAAATCCTGCGGCTAATAAGTTACTACAGTTACCTGATAATCATAGCGAAAACTCAATAGCCTCATCTTGGCAACAATTATCGAAAATAGCGAAGTTAACTAGCGGACAAAGTCAGGTCATGTCGTTAAGCTTTGCTCATCATAAAGGGCAGTTCAATGTGCATCGAGAAGCATACCGCCAAGGCGGAAAGCAGCAGACTTTATTATTTATTACTGATGTAAGCACCATGTTACGTAGCGAAGAGCGTAAAGCATGGCAATCATTGGTGCGAGTTATCAGCCATGAAATAAATAATTCACTCGCCCCTATCGCGTCAATAAGCCAAAGTTTAACCCGTTTAATCACTCGGCCTTCTTCGGGGGAGAGCTCTATTGAGGACTCCTTCGCAGAAAAAAAAGACTATCTTATTGAAGGGCTGGCGATCGTGTCACAGCGAGCCAGTAATTTAGCCCAGTTTGTTAATAGTTATAAACAAATTTCAAGTTTGCCTGAGCCTAATAGGCAAGCCACCTCAATTTTAGGTTTAGTGCATAAAGTCATTAAACTTTATGCTCAAGATAAAATCCAGCTATGTTCTACTCTTGATGCCACTTTATCTATTGATGCGATACAGTTTGAGCAAGTCTTAATTAATTTAATTAAAAACTCTGTTGAGGCAACAGCGCATCTAGAGAATAGTGATAATGCGTTGCAGGAAGTGAGTCAAATACTCATTGATTGGCAAGTTGAAACTAATATTTTCACCCTTACTGTTAGTGATAACGGTACAGGTATTAGCAACCTTGATAATTTATTTGTTCCTTTTTATACCACTAAAAAATCTGGTTCAGGTATCGGCCTAGTTTTAGCAAGGCAAATCATAGAAGGGCATGGCGGTAAATTAACCTTGAAAAATAAAACTATCACCGAAAATGTAGTTGAGGAACCTATCCAAGCCGTTGAAGAACAGAAAAATGCAGTAAATTTATCAGGTAGTGTTGCCACGATTGAGCTGCCTTATCAGTGATCTTATCACTAATGCTATGACTAACTTTTACGCTGTACTCGATACAATTTAGCATATTAAATTAAATGCTTAGAAAGACAATTTTTATTCTGAAAATAGTCTTTCTGCCCATACTGAAGGGGTTAATAGATTACTACGTTTTTGTCTAGAGTGTTATTCTAGTTTTGCGACTATAAACTCCATGATGTCCTTAGCTGTAGTAATATTATCCAAATCTGTATATAAATCACCATTTTTTCCGGAATGATGGCCATGGCCAACTACATTAAATCTAATCATTAGCCAATCTTAATTTTTATTTGGCGCAGTGTTGCTGCTAAATTATCGAAGTAATTTACTTATGCGGACGGCGTTTCCATGCTTTTACCGTTTGATATCGCCACAAAGCTTGAATACCAAAGTAGCCTAAAATAGAAAAACTTACCGCGAGTACAGCACAACCGACAATAAATGCAGGTCCGATGGTGCTTAAACTATCAAGTACCCATTGCCAGCTTGCCACAAAAATAAATTCTTGTTCAGGTACCCTCAATACTAATGTGCCGACTAAATAACAAGCATAGAAAATGATGGGCATAGTCAATGGATTAGTCAACCAAACTAAGGCAATTGAGAGGGGTAAATTTGCATGTACTATAATAGCTGTACCTGCAGCTAAAACCATTTGAAAAGGTACGGGAATGAAAGCAAAAAATAAACCGACAGCAAAAGCTTTGGCGACAGAGTGGCGGTTAAGGTGCCAAAGGTTAGCATTGTGTATCAAGTTACCGAAAATCTTTAAGTACTTATTTTCTTTTATCGTTTGATGGTTTGGCATCATGCGCTTAATGATTTTTTTAGGCATAGTCTTCTATAATTTCTCAGGCTATTTCGTCTGTAAAAAGCAGTAATAGTGATAAGTATTGTTATCCCTATTTAACTAAGGATTTACTTCACTATGGATTGGTGGCTACTAACTTTTTTTCTTGGTGCTATATTGTCACTATTTTTACCCATAGTGCCAGTGCTTTCTCAGCTATTTTTACTTCTTTTACTCGCAATTGTGTTTTTTTATCACAAAAGACTGCGTACTAGTTCTGGTTTGTTGTTTGGCGCTTGTTGGCTTTTATTTAATGCTTACCATTACCAACATCAAATACCTACTGACTTAGTTAATGTTATCAAAGATAAACAAGCACTAATCATTGAAGGGCAGGTGTTAACATTAACTACCTTGTCCAAGGAAATAAAAGCATCAGAACAACAAAAGAAATACGATAAAAAAGTTAAGTTTAATTTTAAAGTGATAAAGGTCAATGATCATATTTTAACTCAAGATTTTATTATTAGGGTAAATTGGAATAAAGCAACCGTTGATATAGGGCAGGGCCAGTCATTAAAGTTAAAAGTTAAATTAAAACCAGCTCATGGTTTGGCCAATTTAGGTAGCTTTAATTATCAAGCATGGCTAAAAAGTAAAGGTATAGTCGCTACAGGTTATGTGGTGAATGATCGCAAACACTCGCACCACAATCTACTCCTTTCAGACTCAATCTCATTACGCCAGCAGCTCTTTAATCAATATCAAGATCTATTTATGCAAAATAAAGAGAGTGAACATCCGCTTAGAGCATTAATGTATGCTTTAGCTTTTGGTGAACGTAGTCAATTAATGCCCGAGCATTGGCGTGTCCTCCGAGCGACAGGCACAGGACATTTAATTGCAATTTCAGGATTACACCTAGGCTTGGTTGCTACGGGTGGTTATTTTATCATGATGATGTTGGTGCGACTATTGCCGCTTGGGTTACTTTCATCACAGAAGTTTCCCTTAAATAAATTATCATCAAGTACATTAGCATCAAGTACATTACCGCTAAAAAAAATTATTCGACTAAATCATTTTGTACTAAATAACGCTTTGCTAAATAGTAATAGCCGTTACATCGCTATTTTTTTTAGTATAGCTATTACTGTTTTTTATGGCTTCTTGGCAGGATTTTCTTTACCAACGCAGCGCGCATTGGTTATGTTAATTACCTATTGGTTGGCAAGATTATTGGCAATTAAATTATCAGTTAAGCGATGGTTTTTACTGACGATTATGATACTGACTTTAATGAGTCCTTTTAGCTTATTTACTGCCAGTTTTTGGTTGTCAGTTTATGCAGTAAGTTTTATTTTTTTGACTTTATGGCGTTTTCGATTTTATTTAAAACAAGGTAATGCGGCTATTAGGTTCCTTAAAGGCCTGTTAATGATTCAAGTAAGCTTAACGATAATGTTACTACCAATTAGTGCATTATTCTTTCAACAACTCTCAGTTGTTGCTTTTTTTGCGAACATTGTTGCGGTGCCATGGATGAGCTTTATCAGTATTCCTTGTGCGCTATTATCTGTGGTTCTAATGCCTGTTAATGAATTTTTAGCTCAATTTTTCATACTCATAAGCGTAGAGTCAATTGAATTGTTATGGCATTACTTAACTTTTATTGCGGATTTTACCTTTGCACAACAAGGTATTTCACAATGGCAGCAGCAGCTTTTGACTTTGGTCATTGCTTTTGTCTTTATACGGGTGTTTTTAGCGCCGTCAATGCCAATGTCATTAATATTTAGAGGGCTACTGTCTAAAACTAAGAATAGAAATAAATCGAAAGTTCAGTTTGAAAATCAGCCTAGATTAGTTATTAAAAATAAGGCACAACGAACAAAGTATTGGGCAAGTATCATAACGTTAAGTATCATTTCTGCTATTTCTGCATTGGCGTTAAGTGGCTCAGAATATACCAAAGCGAATGAAACTAAAATTACAGCTCAACAGGCAAACGTTTGGCAATTGCACTTATTTGATGTCGGTCATGGCCTATCGATACTTATTTCTCGAGATGGGCAAGCGTTACTCTACGATACAGGCTCGGCATACCCAAGTGGTTTTAATATGGCCGAGTCAGTGATTATTCCCTACCTGCAATACGCAGGAATTAAGCACTTGGATAAAATATTCCTTAGCCATAGCGATAATGACCATGCAGGCGGCTTAACTCAGTTGCTTGCCGGTATTAATGTCAGGCAACTTATTACAAATGACAGCAAACTGGCTAAAAAGCACCAACAAATTGTGTCTTGTTATCAAGGTATGAAATTTAATTGGCAGAATTTGAGCGTTAAAGCGTTGTGGCCACTTATGCCAGAGAAAAAAGCTAAATTAGATATTGATCAACTCAGTAAAACTGCAAAAGCTACAGAAATAGCAAAAAACGATAGAGCTAAAACAAAAGAGACAAAGCAGGGAAATGATGATTCTTGTGTACTGCTTATTTCTGATGGTAAACATAAGGTATTATTGACCGGAGATATCAGTAAAAAAGTTGAGAGAAAATTGATATCAATATACCCCGAGTTAACGGCCGATGTTTTGCTTGTCCCTCATCACGGCTCAAAAACATCATCAAGTCAGGAGTTTATTCAGCAACTATCGCCGAAGATTGCTTTGGTCAGTTCAGGTTTTCTTAATCGATGGAAAATGCCAGTAAAACAAGTCACTTCACGTTATCAACAACAAGGTGTCACATTATTAAAGAGTAGTGATAAGGGGCAGATAGTCCTAACATTCGCTAACGATATTACTATTGAAAATTATCATGACGATTTAAGACCCTTTTGGTTCAGTCAGTAGTTATACCCAAGTTAACTCAAAATAGATGTTTCAGTGGGAGTTAAAAACGATTTAAACAAGGTATTAAATTTAGAGAATGGTCATTCCATTTTTTAATTTAATGACGACGTATAAATCGTTTTTAAACCCATCGAAGAAGCGCCTGAGCAATTCCACTTTGTTGTTGCATTGACCAAATAGGGAATAACCATTATTAAATCAATGCGCCTAAAATTTAAATTGCTCAAGCGCTCTGAATCGAGCATTTTGAATTCACTTGGCTATATACCCGTACCACTTGAAGATGTTCGTTTCAGGAAAACTGAGCGAATCATAATCTAGGAACATTTTTTTGTTAAGGGTCATTCCCTTAAAAGCAAATTACTCAAGCCAATAACTCCGCTTATTTTAGGCGGCGTTGTTGTTTATTATTAAGGTATTATCAATCTACTTTTATTCAACTGTAGATTTTTTGGTAGTCGATAGATAAGTCATAATGTTAGCGAAAGTATCGACCCAGTAGCTGTCACGATTTTGGTCTAGGTAGGTTAATAACTCTTGGTGTGCATCGGCAGAAACTTTCAGGTGGTCGCCGCCCACACCATGAAAGGTGAAGTTTACCATAGTACCCATATCTGCAGCGCGTTTAACGAAGTCAATCAATTGTTGCCCCGTAACATTTGCTGGGCCTACCACATGAACATTGTAGGCATTAATATCAGTAAGAGGTTGAGGCTGTGAGCTTATTGTTGTTTTCATCGCAATAAATTCATTTTTAACTGCGGCTAAATAGTTGCCATCAGATACCTGCCATTGACCACAAGGCGCAGTAAAAGTACGGATTGTCTTACCGTCGATAGCTGTGAGAAAGTTGTTTGCTACTCTGATTTCGTGCAGCATTTCTTCGATGGTGCGTTTGTCTAAGTCATTCCAGTCTTTAACCCAGTCAGTGTAAGGTTGGGTTTTACGGCAGGCATGATTGACTGTGTGATTACCAAGCTCATGACCGTTACGAGCGATAGTTCTCCAGTCTTCTAAACGATTAATTACGTTTTGTGCGCCAAGTGTTAAATAAAAACTGCCTTTAAAATTGTGCTTGTCGAGCTGTGGAATGGCGACATCGAGCTGACTATTGAGGGCATCATCGTAAGCTAAATTGACGGCTGCTTTGGCGTCGTTGGGCCATTTGAAATTTTGTGGCGCAGCTTCGACGTTGGCAAAGTAAACTACATTGAAAAAAATGAAGATTGAGCTAATTAATTTGTACATATAAAACTCTCGGTGCAAGTTGGACTTAAAAATTAATAAAGCGACTCTTGAGATTGTTTTATTAATATTTTTTATAAATTTAATTTAGGAAAAGTACGGCGATAAAAGGGTAAGTTTTATGCACTAATTAACTTCAACTTCAAATTATTGAAAATTAATCAGTGCATAATAATACTTACTCGTCTTTAGTTGTCTTTATACCAGTTCTTAAAAAGTAACACTTAGGAAAGCACCGAAACGTCGGTCCGTTTTAAAGTGGCTTCGAATGGTTGTTTCACCTTCTTGGTTATACATCATACTTGTTTCAATAACTTCATCTAACAAGTTAGTTGCTTCAACTCCGACTTTAAAGTTTTCAGTTATAAAGTAAGAAACAGACGCATCTAATTGACCTGTGGCTTCTGCGATTACAGGGGCAAATAAATCTGCATCACGACGGGTTAATAAATACTCAGAACGCCAGTTATAAGCCATACGTGCTGAAAGGTCATACTTTTCATACATTATAGCGATATTCACAGTGTCATCTGAATAACCAGGTAAATCAAGGTTATTAAAAGCGCGGAAACGGTTTCTACCACCAGCACCACCACTACCTTCACCAAAACCAACACTGTCATCAACATCAGATTGGTTAACATAAGTGTAGTTAGTAGATAAACCTAAACCACTCCATGCGCCAGGTAAAAAGTCAAAAAACTGGGTGTAAGCTAATTCTAAGCCTTGAATAGTGCCTGAGCCTGAATTAGTTTGTGTTTGAAAGTTTACCGGGAATGTCACATCTTCTGCAGTAAAAGGTACATCAGCTGCATCTGGGTTTTCTATATTCTCAGGGTGTTGTCCCCAACCATAATCCCAGTCACCCGGTGTCGTACCAATAGCTGCAGCATTAAGTACGTCTTCAACAAAAAGTCGCTTACGAATAATATTTTTAAGCTCCTTTCTAAAGTAACTCACGGTTAATGAGCTAGAGTCATTGATATACCATTCGTAAGTCAAATCGATACTCAATGCTTCTTCAGGCTCTATATTGTTAGGGTTACCTGTAGTGCCATCAAAGGCTATATCAGTATAAGGCAGTGAGTTATTGTCATCATCAATAGGCTCAGCATGAGATTCAGTGATTTGACGATAGTAGCGGAAGTCTTCAAATTGTGGGAAGAAAACATTTTCTGAAATGGCAAACCGAACAATTTTATCTTCATCTAATTCAACACTTAGATTAAAACTTGGTAATAACTTGCTATATTTCTGACCTTTAATGGTTTCTTGTTCGCCATTAAAGTTGTTTTGAAAAGCTAACTCTCTGGTGGTGTAGTTTGTCTGCTTGTTTTTATCCCAGTCAGGAATAGCAACGGGGAACAATGAAGCGCCTGTTGATTCTACTTGCCAACTGATATGACGTAAGCCAAAGTTACCTCTAATTGGGTACGCTAAATCATCATTTTCAAAATTGGCCTGAATATAAAATTCTTGGCGTTTCTCTTCTGTTTCTGATATTTCACCGGGTAAATAGGCACCATCTAATTCACATGCGCCACTCAGTGTTAAACAGTCACGATCTCTCAGAGGAACAAAGTTAGTTAAACCTTTGCTGTGGTGGTTTTGCCAGTCATGCACACTTGACATTGTAGGAAATAAGAAGGATTGATCTCGCGGCAATACGCCACCACCGTGAAAGTCACTAGCACTAAAAGTAAACTGTTCGTAAAGATCAGGTTGTCCGGGTAATGCATCGGTACCTTGATAAGCGGTATGTTGACCACCGTCTGCATAGGATTGCCAAGTACCATTTGCCGCTTCACCCCAGTTCCAAGTTGAATCTTTTTTCGTTTGCTCTTTAGTCGAAATATATGCGCCGGCTTTAATTGATGTGATCCAACCTGACTCTATTACATACTCAAGGTCTGCTGCAAAAGAGTTAGACTCAGCTTCGACATAATCTTCTTTATCCATTGATGAGGCAATGAATACTTCTGCAGCACCGTCAGTTGGTGCCAATGGACTTGTTAGGTTATCGCCAATAAAATCAGCTGTTGGTGAATCACCATGAGTTGTAAAGGTAACGTCGTTGTTCGCGAAACTGCTGTTGATGGTATAATCAGTTACATCAAATGTAGATTTTACTTGTTGAATATCAAAGTCTAAAGTGAGCACATCAGTAGGGCGATAAGTAAGGTGCATACTGGCATCTTCAACATTAGTATCAGTATCACGCCAGCGAGATTGTGCTACCGATCTATTGTGCATCAATAACGTACCGTCAGTCATAAAGTCTCTGTTATCAAAGCTTGCATTTGTAACATCATTCTCATTAGGGCTGACGTTAAATCCTTGCTCACCTTGTTGCACTACTCGCTCATCCCATGAAAGCGTTGCGTTAGACTGTAAGTATTCAGCAATGATTTCTACAGTATTATCAGTGTTTCTGTATTGTAATGAACTGGCAAAACCTGTACGTTCACGTTGTGAATCCGCTGTACGTATTGATATATCATTTGGTACATATTTAGTTTCACCAGGATAATTATGTAATTCGGTACCCCAGTTGCCAAATCTTGGCATTTCACGTGCTGTAGCACTGCGCTCATAATAGTTACCTAATGCAATGCCATCTCCTTTGTCTTTATACTCAGAGGATGAACCAGCAAACAATAAGCCAAATTCACCTATACTTGATTGCCAACGGTTACTGAAGATACCTGAAAGTATCGGTGTAAACTCTTTACTATGATCGCCGTAACTTCCTTTTACCGTACCCGTTATCATCATATCAGGAGAATCAAAGGGCTTACGTGTAACTAAGTTTACTGTTCCTGCAATACCACCAGAGATAAGATCAGCGGTGACATTTTTTACAACTTCTATACTACCTAATAGCTCACCAGGGATATCGGCATAACTCAAACCGCCGCCAGTGCTTGCACTAAATGAATCACGACCGTTAATTTCACTACGTACACGATTTAAACCACGTACAACAACTCCAGTTCCTTCAGCAGCAAAGTGATTAGGATCTTCTGAAGAGGCGAAGCGCTCAATGGTTACACCCGGAACTCGCATTAATGCTTCTGTCACACTTTTATCCGGTAAAGCACCGATATCGTCGGCACTGATAACATCTTTTACTGTATTAGCATTTCGTTTGATTTCTTGTGCCGTGATGATGCTACCGCGAATACCGACAACCTCAATAACCTCAACTTCCTTCTCATCAACCTTTGTCTCTGCAGATACAGCAGGTAGGCTGGTCAATCCCATCAGAGCCGCTGATATTGCTAAAACAATTGGTTTTTTAACCAATTGTTTATTTATAAAATATGATTTCGACATGGTGTAAATCCCTTATTCGTAGTTTATTTTCACTTCTTAAGAAGTCTTTTTATATAGTTAAACAAACATTTGTCGTTAAATATAAATATTCATTTAGCTGTGATTTATTTTAATACACTGCTATTTTGCCGCTTAAAAAAAACTCATAGCTACACTTTTCTACCTTATGCTGATACTTTTCTCTTAATAATGTTCGGGTGATGTACTAAATGATGTCTTTAGAATTAATAATGTAGCCAACCTATTCGTCACCCGTTATTGTCGAAAACGATGCCGTAAGTTGTATGTTAAATCGTAAGTATCCTTTTAATTCAATGTATTAGTGTTGATGTTGGTGTTGGTGGTTTGTACTATGAGATAAGGTGGGTAACAGCATATTAAGGATTAATATAATAAAAAAGTAGGTGTGAGTCGGCTTTTATGCAACAAAACGAGTGTTTTATTCAGTAAGTAGTTAAGTAAGTGGTTAAGTAAATAGTTAAGTGAGTTGTTACTAGCTCAGGGGAAGTAATCTAAATCTAATTCACTTGTTTTTTCGGAGGCTGATTAATATATTATTCCGGTTTGTATTATAATTTAGTGCTGAGTAAATTTAGTTGGCTGTCGGATGAAATCACGCTAAAATCAGCTCATTATCGTCTTTTTAATCTTTGCATGAGAAAGTTCAGTCAATGGCAGAATCGAGTTCAACAGTTAAGCAAACAGCTAATCAGGAAAATTCTCCTCCCTTAACGGGCGCCTCGGCCACTACTTGGCAAAATTTTAAGCGTTTATTATCTTATGCTAAACCCTATAAAATAGGTTTTATTGCCGCTATTGTCGGTATGCTTTGTTATTCCGCCATTGATGTTTATTTTTTATCTAAACTACAGCCTTTAATCGATGAGGGTTTAAGTGGTGCTAATCCAACATTTATGAAATGGGCGCCAATATTTGTCGTGGTAGCTTTTGTTTTTAGAGGGATTTTTCATTTTATTGGTAACTACTGTTTAGCCTGGGTCGGCAATCATGTTGTCAGTGATATAAGGCAACATTTATTTGAACATATTATGACAATGCCGGTGGCTTTTCATGATAAAGAGTCAACGGGTTCACTTATTTCTAAAATCACCTTTGACACTGAACAAGTTTTACATTCTGTTAGCCGAGCTTTGCTTGTTATCGTACAGCAAAGCGCCCTTGTTATTGGTCTATTAGTACTGATGTTTTTGATGAGTTGGCAGTTATCATTAATCTTTTTATTGATAACACCACTTATTGCCGTCATTGTGACTATTGTTTCAAGACGTTTTCGCACAGTAAGTAAAAATATTCAAGGGGCAATGGGCGAGGTCACTACCGCGGTTGAGCAAACGTTTAATGCGCATAAAGTGGTGTTAACTTTTGGAGGACAAGCACGAGAGTCTGCGCGTTTTAGTCAAATTAATAAACATAACCGTCAACAGCGTATGAAATTGATGGCGACGAAAGCGATCAGTGTGCCGCTTATTCAAGTCATCGCCTCTTTTGCCTTAGCTTTTGTTTTTTATGCTATTACCTCTGACTCGATGAAAGATATCTCCGCTGGTACTTTTGTCAGCGTAATCACTTATATGACTATGCTGCTTAGACCGTTAAAAATGCTAACGAATGTTAATAGTGAATTTCAACGAGGTATGGCTGCCTGCGCTAGTATTTTTACCGTACTTGATCAAGATAAAGAAAAAGATACCGGGACAGTACCGTTACAACACTCACAAGGTAAGTTAGCGTTTAATCAACTGAGTTTTTCTTATGATGATAACGAAAAGTTAGCGTTAAAAAATATTGATTTCACCTTAAATTCCGGTGAAACCTTAGCGTTAGTAGGACGCTCTGGCAGTGGAAAATCAACGGCTAGCGCCTTGTTATTACGCTTTTATGATGCGAGTAGCGGAGAGGTGTTAATTGATGATATTAATATCGAGCATTATAAACTGAAAGATTTACGTAATCAGTTTGCTTATGTTTCTCAACAAGTTGTACTTTTTAACGATACATTAGCCAACAATATTGCTTACGGTAAACCTGAAGCGAGCATGGATGAAATTATAGCAGCGGCTAAAGGTGCCCATGTTATGGAGTTTGCCGATAAAATGGATCAGGGACTTGAAACTAATATAGGTGAGAATGGCGCTTTACTGTCTGGTGGTCAACGACAACGTGTTGCCATTGCTCGAGCGTTATTGTGTGATGCTCCTTTTTTGATTTTAGATGAAGCAACGAGTGCACTCGATACTGAGTCAGAGCGTCATATTCAAGATGCATTGCACACCTTGCAAAATAATCGTACGTCGATTGTTATCGCGCATCGCTTATCAACCATTGAAAATGCCGATAAAATCATTGTGATGGATCAAGGTGAAATAGTTGAGCAAGGCAATCACCAAAGTTTATTAGCAAAAAATGGTGCTTATGCGCAATTACATAGCTTTCAGTTTGAGTCTTAATGCCAATGCTAAACTTAAACCTACTCTTAGCCCTAACTTTTAGTCAAGATGCCTTATGCGTTTAATCGAAAAGGTTTGGTTTCAACAACACCCCGCTAAATGGCTACTCGTTCCGTTATTATTACCCTTGTCTTTTTTGTTTTGGTTATTAAGTAGTGCCAGACGTTTAGCTTTCCAATTTGGCTTAAAAGAAACGCTAACCTTGAGTAAACCTGTCATTGTCGTCGGCAATATTGGCGTAGGCGGAAATGGTAAAACCCCCGTAGTAATACACCTGATTAAATTATTACGCTCAATGGGTTTTACTCCAGGCGTAATTTCTCGAGGTTATGGAGGGAAAGCACCGCATTACCCTTATTTACTCAATGACGAAAGCACTGCCGACTTAGCCGGTGATGAACCCATTTTAATCTATCAACGCTGTAATATACCTGTTGCAGTAGGCTCTGATCGTATTGCTAGCGGTGAGTTATTAATCAGCCAAGGCTGCGATATAATTATTAGTGATGATGGTTTGCAGCACTATCGTTTAGGGCGCAGTGTCGAGTTGATTATTGTTGATGGTAAACGTTTGTTCGGTAATGGCTTATTATTACCTTCTGGTCCGCTTAGAGAAGGTCTTTGGCGTTTAAAAACAAGTGATATAGTTATCTATAATGGTGGTAATGACGAAGAAGAGTATCAAAAAGGTGACTTACATATGTCATTGGCTGCGACAGAGGTTTGTCATATTACAAGCGGCGAAAAAATGAAGGTTTCTGAGTTCTTGTCGCAATATCCAATAATTAATGCGGTTGCCGGTATTGGCGACCCACAGCGTTTTTTTAATACCTTAACGTCATTACAGTTTAGTATTGATAAACAACAAGCTTATGTGGATCATCATCATTTTATTCTTGGAGACTTTAATAAATTTCCTGATAATAGAGCACTATTAATGACAGAAAAAGATGCGGTAAAGTGTCGTGATTTTGCTCTAGAACATTGGTGGTATTTACCGGTTGATGCGCAATTTTCTCAACAATCGCAACAAGTGCTGCAAGCTAAAATTACTAGCCTGACTTCAAATCAAAGTAGTAATCAATAGCGTAATTAACAGAGTAATCAAGAGAGTTAAACGTAACTGATAATAAGTAAAAATAAGTAAGACTAATTTCAAATACAGACATTAAATAACCATGTTATTTAATGTTAATAATTTTAAAAGAAATAACTTTAAGAGAATCAAAAATGGCCTTCGACACAAAATTAATGGAAATCCTTGCTTGTCCTGTATGTAAAGGCAAACTTGATTATGATAAAGCAGCACAAGAATTAATATGTAACTTTGATCGCCTTGCTTACCAAATAGATAAAGATATTCCGGTATTACTTGAAAATGAAGCGCGTCATATAACATTAGAAGGCAGTGTCAGTCATTCTAGCAATGAGCAGGAATAACTATGTCGGCTATTGAAACTTCTTTTGTCGTTGTTATACCTGCGCGTTTTGAGTCGTCACGTTTGCCGGGCAAGGTATTAGCAGATATACAAGGCAAACCTATGATCCAATGGGTTGTTGAAAAAGCAAAGCTCAGCGGTGCCCGTAAGGTTATCGTTGCTACCGATAATGATGTCGTTGCCGATATAGTCACTGGCTTTGGTGGTGAAGTATGTAAAACACGATCAGATCATCAGTCAGGTACTGAGCGCTTAGCGGAAGTGATGGCGTTATATCAGTTTGATGATGATGAAGTGATTGTTAACGTGCAAGGCGATGAGCCTTTTATCCCACCTGAAAATATCGCACAGGTAGCCGCTAACCTGGCTAATCAACAAGCTAGTACTCATCTCGCGCGTATGTCCACTTTAGCAATAAAAATCAATAGCGTGGAAGAGGCGTTTAACCCAAATGCGGTGAAAGTTATAACGGATAAAAATGGTTATGCACTTTATTTCTCTCGTGCCACTATTCCTTATGACCGTGAACGCTTTTTAACAAAGCAGGCGAGTACTGACGAACATATTAACGCTATCGGTGAATTCTATTTAAGACATGTAGGAATATATGCTTACCGCGCAGGTTTTATTAAAGACTATGTTAATTGGCCAACGAGTGAGTTAGAGCAAGTTGAAGCGTTAGAGCAACTTCGTGTACTTTACCAAGGTGAAAAAATTCATGTTGAGGTTGCCAAAACTCACGTGCCAGTTGAAGGTGTTGATACACCAGAAGATTTAGCAAAAGCACGCGCTTATGCGGCAAGCTTATAAAGCTGGTTTTAGAGCTTAGATCCTAGGGTTTAGACTCTAGGGCTTAGTGCTTTAAAATGAATAACAATAACTCAGCGTTGAAACAACAAAGCCATGATATTTACGCTAAATTTTTTGATGCAAGTTCATCACGGGTATTTTGTAAAAAATTGGCGCTTAAATCGACTAACGAGTGAATTGAATTGGGTAATTGCTCTACGTCGATGGCATCAATAAGGTTTTTTACTTCTAAGCCCAATTCAGTATCTCCTTCAATCCTTAAACGTCGCTGAAAAAATAAAGTATCAGGATCCTGTTTACGGCCTGCAATCAATATAAGGTCATCACCTGTAGCACTAAAGCTAACATCTTCAATGATGTTATGGTCTTTTGAAGCCATAATAAGACTATCTTGATCGAAACTTAACCACCAAGTCAGTGCTAAGTCAGTTATTTCTATTTTTAGCCACTTACCCTGTAAAAATTCAAAATCACCCTCCTCAATAGCTTCGCTAAAAACCGAATGTAAAGCCGGTAATAATAATGACTTTTGTGCTTTATAAGGTAATAAACGTAGACTAGGGCGTAATACCTTTGGCATAAAATTTATAAGGTTAGCGCGAAAATTTAACGGAATTTTCTGCTCTAAAGAATAGAGCTTGTTAGCAAGTTCATTTTTATTAAGGGAAGGTAAGTTAAGCACAGAAAGATTCTTACATAGCGAAATATAGTCGTTATATTTTAGCAAGCCAAGCAAAAATAATAATGGCACAGATCAAGTTTTCTTTAATACACATCAATAAATATTATCAACTAAACGCATAGACTGCCCGCAGTTTTGTTTCTAATAATAAATCGGGAGTGGTTGTGGAGTTACTTTGTCCAGCTGGAAATTTACCAGCATTAAAAACAGCAATCGATAATGGTGCTGATGCAGTTTATATTGGCTTAAAAGATGATACCAATGCTCGTCATTTTGCTGGTTTAAATTTTAACGATGGTAAGTTAGCTAAAGCCGCTGATTACGTACATCAACGAGGTAAAAAATTACATGTCGCTATTAATACTTTTGCCCATGCTGGCGGTGAAGAGCGTTGGCGAAAAGCCGTTGATAATGCGGTTGCTATTGGCAGCGACGCGTTAATTATTGCTGATTTAGGCGTGTTAGATTACGCCGCCACTAAGTATCCTGAAGTAGAGCGCCATGTTTCAGTTCAGGCCTCGACCACTAACCTTGAAGCGATCAAATTTTTCAAGAATAACTTTGACGTTGCTCGTGTTGTTTTACCGCGCGTTTTGTCCGTTCAACAAGTTAGACAGTTAGCTAAGTCTAGCCCTGTTCCCTTAGAGGTATTTGCCTTTGGTAGTTTGTGCATTATGGCTGAAGGACGTTGTTATTTATCTTCTTATATGACAGGTGAATCGCCAAATACCGTCGGTGCTTGTTCGCCAGCAAAGTATGTTCGTTGGCAAGAAACCGAGCAGGGTTTGGAGTCGCGATTAAATAATGTTTTGATAGATAGATATCAACCAGATGAAAATGCCGGTTATCCAACACTGTGTAAAGGTCGTTTTGAAGTTGATAATAATGTTTATCATGCGCTTGAAGAGCCAACGAGTTTAAATACTTTAGAATTAATTCCTGACTTGGTGGCGATGGGCATTGTCTCAGTCAAAATTGAAGGCCGACAGCGTAGCCCTGCTTATGTCGAGCAAGTAGCTAAAACTTGGCGTATGGCGCTAGACCGTTATCAACAAAACCCTGAAAATTTTGTTGTTGAAGGACGCTGGATGCAAACGTTAGCGAATTTGTCTGAAGGGTCACAAACCACACTCGGTGCGTATCATCGTAAGTGGCAATAATAGTCACTCATCTTGTCGCTGTATTATCCAATTTATTTGTCAGAAGTACTCATTGACTATCGTCAACTTCGTGCTTCTTCCGCTAAATTGAAAAATACATCGTAAAGCTGAATAACTATAAATTTACTGATTGCAAAAAAGTTAGGGTAATTTATGAAATTTTCATTAGGGCCAAGTTTATTCTTCTGGCCAAAAAAAGAAGTTGAAGACTTTTATCAACAAGCTAAAAGTAGTTCTGCTGATATTATTTATTTGGGTGAAACAGTTTGCTCAAAGCGGCGGGAATTACGCGCTAAAGATTGGATTGGTTTGGCACAAGAAGTAGCGCAAGACACCAATAAACAAGTCGTTATTTCTACCATGACTTTATTAGAGTCTCCGGCCGAGATCCAGGTATTAAAACGTCTATGCGACAATGGCGAGTTTTTAGTTGAAGCAAATGATTTAAGTGCCGTACAAATTATGCATGACTTAAAAATGCCCTTTGTTGCCGGGCCTTCGATCAATTGTTACAACTTATCGACACTTAAAGTTTTAATAAAACAGGGCATGACCCGGTGGTTGATGCCAGTTGAGTTGAGTGGCGATTGGCTGAAAATATTATTAGAACAAGCTGTCGATGAAGGTATTCGAGAGCAATTCGAGTGTGAGGTGTTTTCTTGGGGATATTTACCGCTAGCTTATTCTGCACGTTGCTTTACTGCTCGCTCTGAAGATAAAGCCAAAGATGATTGCGAATACTGCTGTATTAACTATCCTCAAGGACGCAGCATGAAAAGTCGTGAAGGCGAACAGGTTTTTGTGCTTAATGGTATTCAAACTATGTCCGGATACCAGTATAATCTAATTAACGAAGTGCCAACCCTAGCTAAGATGGGGGTTGATATAGCTCGCATTAGTGCAGACAGCAATGAAGCTTTTCAGCAGCTTGATAATTTTAGATCGCAGTTGATTATGCCCAAAATTCATACCTTAGATAGTGTGACCGAATGTAATGGTTACTGGCATAAAATTGCTGGTATGTCTGTTGCTTAGGTCATTGTAGCCGATTTTAATCGTGTTTATTTATAATAAATATTACCAATGAGAAAGATATGTTTACCCTTAATTTAGATCAAATGACTCAACAAGAATTTTTAGATAATTATTGGCAAAAAAAACCAGTCATTATTCGTCAGGGGTTTAAAAACTTTACTGACCCTATAGAAGCCGATGAAATGGCAGGTTTAGCCATGGAAGCTGAAGTAGAGTCGCGTCTTGTCCAAAAAGTTGATGGTAAGTGGCAAGCTGCTTTTGGACCTTTTGAGCGTTTTGATGACTTAGGTAGTGAAAACTGGTCTTTAGTTGTACAAGCGCTTGATAATTATTCTGAAGAGGCGGCTGAAATCATTGAAGCGTTTCGTTTTCTTCCCCATTGGCGTTTAGATGATTTAATGGCAAGTTTTGCTACACCCGGTGGCAGTGTTGGTCCACATATAGATAACTATGATACTTTTATTTGTCAGGGATCTGGATCTCGTCATTGGCGAGTGGGTGATAATGGTAATCATGTTGAATTTGCCGCACATGAAGCCTTACTGCATGTGGAAGCCTTTGATGCCATTATTGACGAAGAGCTTAATACTGGTGATATCCTTTATATCCCACCTGGTTTTCCACATGAAGGCATAAGTTTAGATGCCTCGATGAGTTTTTCAGTAGGATTTAGAGCTAATTCAGCGGTGAGTTTATTAAGCGCTTTTGCTGATCATTTAATTGACAAAGAATTAGGTGGTCAATTATTGGCTGATCCACAGCGCCAAGTGGTTAATCACAGCGGCGAAGTATCTAATGAAGATTACGGCAATATTAAACAGCAGTTACAAAACTTACTTGATGATGATGTTAACTTTAAAAAATTCACTGGTAATTTCTTAACGAATGCCAAACATGATTTAGATATTATGTTGCCAGATGAGCCTTTCACTCATGAAGAAGTGGCTCAATTACTTACCACACATGCTGTTAAACGCTTAGGCGGCTTACGTGCATTTTACTTTGAAGATACAGTGAATGATGGCATCTGTTACATTAATGGTGATGATGAGCGCTTTGATAGTGAAATAGCCCCTGCGGTAAAGCTACTTTGTGACCAAGTTACTGTACAACCCAATGAACTAAGCCTTTGGTGCCAGCACAGCTCTTTTATTGCGTTGATGACTGATTTATTAAATCAAGGTTATTGGTTCTTAGCGGAAAGTGATTAAAGTTTAAAAATCTCAGTAGCTAAACGATAACTAAATGATAACTAAAAGGTAGAAGCAAGTCTTAATAATTGCACAAAAGTGTCAATTATCTTTACAGCTCAAAAAATAAAATTGTATAATTGTACTAAAAGCAAAGGGTTGCAAGTTGGCATTTTTTTTGCTTTTAGCAGCCTGTAATATATTGTCGTATTGATAAATATTGTTTTACTTAATTGGTTTTATTTATTGGAAATGTTGTAATGATTTTAAAGAATATTAAATGTATTTGTGCCGCGCTTGTTTTAGTTTGTGCTAACGCTAGTGCTACCTTAATCACTTATGAAACACGTGATTTGAACGTAACTCAAAATCTTCACCAAAATTCAGGTGCTAATGCTGATAATCACGGCTTAGTTAAAAATAAAAATGGTGATGTTGATTATTTGGCATCATGGGATAAATTATCAGCAGGAACGAGTAACGATTTCTTAGGTGATTTTGTTAATGTACAACCAGGTAAAGATAAATTTACTCATATTCAAATAGACTTATCACTTGATAGAGATAGTACTAACTGGGTGTTTGAATTTGGCTTAGATGCGGGTTTAGGTATGGCAGTTTATCTTGACAATGAACTGGTGAAGATGACTGGCGAAGATCTATGGTGGAGAAAAAGCTGGAATAACTCAGATGTTTTCAGTGTTGAATTAGATAACCTAACACGTGAAAATAAAGTAGTAGATATTTATTGGGCTGAGCATTGTTGTGATGGACCAAGTTCAATCCGCTTTAAAGATGAGTCAAACAAGTGGAAGAATTTATCCGTTGATAACATTGCTGCTGCGAGTATTCCAGAGCCAACAAGCATAGCTTTATTAGGTTTAGGTTTATTAGGTCTTGTTAGCCGTCGTCGTATGGCTAAGTAATATTCTATTCTTTATTAGTCATTTGTTTATTAGCATTTGTTTATTAATTTTCTCGTTTATTGAAACGAATTAATAAACTTTAAAACCTAGGTTAGTTTACTGATCTAGGTTTTTTTGTCTTTGTTATTTACCTATTTCCTTTATATAGCTCCCCGTGAGTACTTTATCCAAGTTAGCGCTTGCTTGTTGATATCGAATACGGATAATAAGCCTATTACTTCTTTTGTTACCCTTGTAAATCTCCTATGCGTCTTGATAAATTTATCTGTAAAAGTACTGAACTTACCCGAACCGAGGCTAAAAAAGTGCTCAAAAGTGGTGAAGTACGAGTTAATGGTGAAGTAGCCAAAAATGCTGCTATGCAAGTACATGAAAATAATAGTATTACCATCGATGGCCAAGAGCTGACGGCACGAAATTCACGTTATTTTATCTTACATAAAGTGGCTGATAGTATTTGCTCGAATGTTGATGAAGTCTACCCATCAGTGCTTAACTTTATTGAAGTGGATAAAGCCTTTGATTTGCATATTGCGGGACGTTTAGATGCTGATACTACAGGCTTAGTGCTAATTACTGATGATGGCCGTTGGTCACACAATGTCATTTCGCCTAAAAAACACTGCCCGAAAACTTATCGAGTATGGCTTAAACATGCCATAGATGATGAAAAATTGGTTTTGCTAGTTGAACAGTTTAAAACAGGAGTTCAGCTACAAGGTGAGGATGGTTTAACACGTCCTGCAGTACTGGCTTTAGTGGCTGAAAATGACGTTGAAGAACACGATGACTATCGTCACGAAGTTTTATTAACTATTACTGAAGGTAAATATCACCAAGTAAAACGAATGTTTGCTGCCATAGGAAACCGTGTTGTTGGTTTACATCGAGAGCAAATTGGTGGGATTAAATTAGGTGATTTAGCGCCAGGTGAGTGGCGCAGTTTAACCGAACAAGAGATCGCGTTATTTACTTAGTTGGCTATAACTTAACTAAATTTTGCTATAACTAAACATAGTTAGATTGAGTTAGATTGAGTTCGCTTTAGCTTAGCTTTTGATAAACCAAATAAGCGGCAACTAAGTCGCTTATTGCCGTGCCAACCGATTTAAACAAGGTGATTTCGTTGTCACTTTGGCGTAATAATGTCGGGTCTTTACATATATCCGCCAATTCACCAATAATATTATTTTGATTAAAAACGCCTTCTTTAATTGGTATAAGCAGCTCGCCTGCTTCATTTAAGGTATTCGTTAGGCTATCAACATAAACTCTCGCTCTTTGAACCGTTTGGCTATCACACTCCCTCGCATCAACCATATGGTTACCTAAACAGTCAACATGAGTGCCTTGCGCTAGCCATTCTCCGTTAAATAAAGGTGTTTTTGCGCCAGTAGCGCAACAAATAATATCAGCATGAGCAACTTCGTGCTTAATATCTAAACTTGTGTAAAAACTAACCTCTGGGTAGTGTTTAGAAAATTCACCAATAAGGGCATTAACTTTATCGGCAGAGCGGCCCCAAAGCGTGACTTTTTTAATATCACGCACGCTAAGATGAGCATGCAGTAAATAAGAAGCCAAATTTCCTGTGCCAAATAACATCAGGTGGCGGCTATTTTCCCGCGACAATAACTGACTAGCAAGGGCTGAAATTGCTGCTGTGCGCCAGTAAGTCACACTCGTGCCATCAACTAACGCTAACGGCTCACCGGTTTGACGACGAAAGAGCATTATCTTTGAAAATAATCCCGGTAAGTCATGTTTGGCTGCATTATCAGGAAAGTAAGTAAAAGCTTTATTGCCAATAACTTCATCATTCCAAGAGGGTAATAATGCAAAGGCATCATGGTTATTTTCATTAGCTGGCTCAAGCGCATGTACTTGACGCTGTGGCATATGGAAAGGTTTATTAAAACTCTCCTTTAATAACGGGATTAATTCATTAAAGGTTAAATTTTGTTGTACTTGCTCTGCATTGATTATTTTCATTTTTGTCTCTGTGCTATTTGTGGGCGCTGATGTCTAGGTGTGCATGTATAGTGTCTAACTTATAGGCGTCACGTTTAGATGTAAGTATCTCAGGTTTTCATAAGGCTAATTCTAGTGAGTACACTTATTAGAGTACTAAGAGCTCTTTCGGGGCCTGGGTGATGATTTTTAATCCGTCATCAGTTAAAACCACGTCATCTTCAATGCGAATACCTCCCCAACCAGGGATATAAATTCCCGGTTCGATTGTAAATACGCAGCCTTTTTCTATTTGAGTTTCACAAACGGGGCCTAAGAAAGGAATTTCATGTAACTGTAAACCAACACCGTGACCTAAACCTTCACCCGCATAAGCACTATATTCACTATTGAGTAATATGTTGGCAGATTGTTGGTAAAGTGCTTTGCCTGTAACGCCAATCTCCGCTGCATCAATCGCGGCTTGCTGCGCTTGCTGTACTAGTTGGTAAACTTGTTTTTGTTTAGTGCTCGCTTCGCCAAAAATATAAGTGCGAGTCATATCTGAGCGGTAGCCGTTCACGACGGCGCCAAAGTCAATTAAGATCAAATCACCTTTTTGTAAAGCTCTGCCTGATGGGATGCCGTGGGGAAGGGCACTGCGCTCACCAAAGAGTAAAATCGTGGCAAAGGATAACTCTTCTGAGCCAAGTTTAGCCATTTGATAATCTAATTCGGTTGCCAATTCGCGTTCGGTAATGCCAGCAGTAACTAAAGGTAGCGTATTGGCAAGTGCTTGGTCGGCTATCTTTGCCGCTTGGCAAATGGAATTTATTTCATCTGTTGATTTTACCATACGCAATGTTTCAACTGAGGAGGTGACTTCAGAAATGCTTTTAATGCAGCTTAGCGAGTTGATCTCAGCAGACATTTGTTGCCACTGAGCGACATCAATATGCTGACTTTCAAAGTGTAAATGTTGACATTGTGCTTGTGCTAATAATTGACAAATGAGTGCCGTTAAACTTTGATTAGCGCGATCTCGAGAAATAACGTTAAAACCGCTTGCTTGGGTTTTAGCCTGTTCAAAATAGCGATAGTCGGTGATCAGGTAGTTAACCTTGTCAGTGAATAAAATTGTCGCTGCATGACCTGAAAAACCTGATAGATAGCGAATGTTAATATCACTAAAAACTAACATAGCATGGTAATCTTCGGCTAAAATTTGCTGTCTTAAACGGTTAATGTTTTTCATAAATTGCTCTTATTGTATTGTTCTTCTGGTATTGTTTTTACTTAAGCAAATTTTACTTAAGAAAATGTTGCTTAAGTAAGTTTTATCTAAGCACTTTACCTAAACTCTTTTACCTAAGTAAAAAACCATTTTTTAATGGATCTGCCTGGTTAATCAACCATTGGGCTTTACCTGAAACAAATGCTTCCCCAGTAACCTGTGGGATAATGGCATCAAGACCTGAAAAGTTAACCTGCTTAATAGCTTGTACTTCAAATTGGCTCGCTAAAATGCTTTCAATAATAATACTTTCGTTCAGTTCGACCTGATTTTTCGCCACATGCAGGGCTATTCTTCCGCTTACACCACTACCTGTCGGGCTTCTGTCTAATTCACCATCAGCAAAGACACAAACATTACGGCTATGAACGTTCTCATTGGGTGATTCATCAATAAAAATCACCCCATAAAGAAAACTCAAATCTTGCTCTAATGGATGTTCAATTGTCATGGCATTGCTGATCGCCGCTTTAATGCGTCGACCGTAATCAATCAGTTTGTCTTGTTGCTCAGGAATTAATTGAAGTGCTAAGGGACTTGCTTGCACATAAGCATAAAAAGCGCCGCCAAAAGCAATATCAAAATCAACTTTACCAATGCCATCAACTTCTATGCTTTGATCTTTTTTCAAAACAAATGAAGGTACACAAGTAAAAGTCACTTTAGTGATAATGCTTTGTTCAGCATAAGCGAGTGCATGAATTTGCCCGCAAGGCACATCAATGACTACTTGCGTCACTTGTCCTGTTTGTTTTACTACACCAGACTCAACGGCACATTTTGTTAAGGCAATAACCGCATGACCACACATGGTACTGTAACCTTCGTTGTGAATGAAGATAGCACCAAAGTGACTAGACTCTCGCTCGGCATCGGTAACAATTGCGCCATACATATCAGCATGTCCGCGGGGTTCAAACATTAATGCTTGGCGCAGCTCGTCGTGATTGTGCTGACAGTCACGTCTTTTAGCTAAAATAGTTTCTCCCTTAAGCATTGGGAAACCATTGGTGATAATGCGCAAAGGCTCACCACCGGTATGACACTCAAGGGTATCAATAGTAATAAAATGTTCTTGTGCTGGTTTTACCTGCCACTGTTTAAACTTTTCAGCCGCATTGCTTATTTTCATTGTCATCGTTAAACGCCTTGATCGAGTTGTAATTGTTGCTGTTGTTCAAGCTCAGCCACATAATTTTGGTTGAAAAAATATAAAGCAGCACAAGTGAGAGAACCTAACAAAGCAATAATGCTCCACATGAGCAGTGGTTTATTTAAAGTCACGGCTACCGATTCATATAACCAACCTGATAGAAGCCCGCCAAATAAATTTCCAAGTGCCATCGATACAAAGTAGTAACCCATAAACATGGCGGTTTTATCTGTAGGCGCAAAGGAAGCAACGTATTCTTGGCTTTTTGGCACAGCAATCATTTCACCGATTGCAAAAATGATAAGAGCGCTAGCAATCAACAAACCACCAAAAAGAAATCCGTGTGCAAAACCCTGCATTAAAAACGATAAGGAAATAATGGCAGTACCTATAATAAGTGTCGGTAGTGCTTTAAATTTATCTATATAACGGCTAATCACTATCTGAAATAAAATAATCATTAAAAAGTCTATGCTCAAGATAGTGGCAGGATTAATTTGTCGGTATTTTTCAGCCCAAAGCGCAGAAAATTGTTGACTTAACTGTTGGCTTGATTCAGGATTTTGATTTAATAACAGGAAGCTATCAGCAAGCTCTTTTTGAGGGACTCGCAAATCTAAGGCTGCAAGAGTACTGGTTATTTCTTTAATGCTTGCTTGGCTTTGTAAAACATCTAGATTAGAAAATTCCCCACTTAATCGCATTATTTCACTGGTCAGTGTTTCGGTATTAACTGCGGTTAATACTTCGTGCAACCAAGGGCTAACAGAGTGCAATAACTGTACTAAGTCAGAAGTATCCACATAGTCGCGAACGTAGACAGGCAAGGTAATAAATATTTGTAAATAAACAGTCCAAAAGCCCGTTAAAATAAGTAAATATATCATAAATGGCTTATTGCCAATTTGCATTGTTTCTAGGTACCAAGGCGTGGTGTTGTTTGCAGAGAGTTGATTGTTCACCTTTATTTTACGGACTACAAAGTCCCATAAAAAGGCGATAATAATGAGTGTGGCGGCAATAATGATGGTGTCTGTGCCACTGGGAATAAAACCAGCATAAAAGGCAACGAGCAATATGAGTAAAGGCACAACAAATAATGCTAGACGGCCATTGCCTAATACTTGCTGCATTTCATGAAAAATTTGTTTCAACGACTTACCTTTAGCAATACGTTCGGGCTCTTTATAGAAAAATAATGCCGGGATAAAATTAAGTGAAATCCAAAGGGCAGCAAAGGTAAATACGTACTGCCAACCGTAATTTTTTTGAATAATAGGTGCCAGTAATGGACCTAGAAAACCACCTATATTTACCATCATGTAAAATATACCGAAACCCAAACCTCGGTTTGAGTCATCCGTTGTTCTACCTATGGTGGCAATGACTACGGGTTTAAAAATGCCGGCACCTAAAGCGATAAGCATAAATAGGCTCATGAAACCGGCTAAATTTGTTGCGTATCCTAAAAAGTAATAACTGGGAGCCATCAAACAAAAAGAGAGTAAAAACATCTTTTTATAACCAAAGCTGTCAGCTAATGCTCCTGATATCACTGGGAATATGTAGAGGAAGAAGGGGACTACGCCCATAATCAAACCTCGCTCATTATTACCTAATCCCAAACCGCCTTGGCTTGCTGGTGTCATGATATAACTAGCGAGCAGAGTGTACATACCATACCAAGCTAATCGCTCAAATATTTCCATGGTGTTGGCTACATAAAAAGCACCTTGAAATGGACTACGTTGTGTTTGACTCATAGTAGAATTTATCACTAAGTTTAATAAGTGAATTTATTGTATACAGTATATTTGTTTTGGCAAGTGGCAATTATCATGATTGAAAGTTCATTACTCTTTCAATCTCAAAGTAGCCACTATTTTTTTCCATCTGATGAATCGCTAAGTTTGGAGTTTATTTTTCTTGAACAGCGGCAGCCCTGATGTGCCTTCTTTGCTGTTACGTCGATGATATTGTGCTGAATGTAGGATTACGTTTGATGCCGCAGACCCGAGGGATTTCAAAGGAAGGAAGGAAGGAAGAAAGAGTAGAGTCAGCCTCCCTCTCTTTTAGTTTGAGTCGCCAGCGCGAAAAATTATTTAAATTTTCTCTGTCCTCATTTATTTAACTATCACTTTGTACCACAAAGCCGACCGAATTTAGACCTGAATTTATTACCATAAATAGTCCGCTTCGCCACCAAAGCCACCAGTCATGAAGTTAGATTGAGACGACTTCAAAGTGCACTAAGAGAAAACCTCATCGTCGCTTAAGCCAAGGTTTGCTTCAAGCTGTAAAGCTGACGTTAACTCTCTGCCTGAGAATGTTAACTATGAACTTAAAATGATTATAAACAAGCTATCAGAATATGATGATTTTTTTCGCATTGTTGATCTAAATAATTAAAATAAAAGATCTTCTTACAGTTAAGCGGGAGAGTCTCTCTAGTATGTAATTAAACGTATTGAGTTATATATTATATTTGTTAATATATTAATATTATTAAACTTTTTAAGGAAATGTATGTTTAGTTATATTCGCTCAACCTTGTTACTTAGTGTCCTTTTATTTGTTTTTGTGAATAATGCCCTTGCCAAGAGTAACCCAGAAAAACTCATTATTTATCAAGCCAAGAAAATTGTTACTATGAATGTTGAAAATCCACTTGCTACAGCTGTTGCAGTGAGAGGTAAACGTATTGTTTCAGTTGGAACAATCGAAGAGTTAAAGCCTTGGATGGATGCCTATCCTTACGAAATAGATAATACTTTTAAGGATAAGGTATTAATGCCAGGCTTAATTGACCCACATAATCACCCAATACTAGGAGCTGTTCAGTTTAAAACCTTTTGGCTACCCCCTGAAACTTGGGTTCTTCATGATGAAACGATTGAAGGCACGACAACACCTGAAGATTTTAAAAGCAGACTGAGAGCAGAATTGGCAAAACAAAAGGCTGATGGAAGAAAGGATTTGTTCATTGGTTGGGGTTACTCAGAGCTATACCATGGCAAGTTGACACGTAGTGATCTCGACAAGTTATCACCAAATCGCCCAGCTATGTTTATGCAGCGCTCTTTACACGAGGGAATATTCAATACAGCAGCTCTCGACATGTTAGGACTAAAAGAATCAGACTTTGATGCCGCCGACAACTCTCAAGTCAACTGGAAAGATGGACACTTTATTGAAGCTGCCTATTTTGATGTGGCTATTCCACGAATGGCACCCATCCTGTTAGAGCCGGAATTTATTGATCCTGGCTATACACGTATTAATGAATATTTACGCTCAAAAGGTGTAACGACCGTTGGTGATATGTCTACTGGCGCCTCTAATTGGGAGTTGGAAATTGCAGCTCTACAACGAAACTATGTCGATATTAAAACGCCACTACGCATCACATTACACCCAGATGTTTACAAAATTGCTATACAAAAAGGTAGTTTTGATAAGGGTTTTGAATTTGTAAATAGGCAGTTAACAAGTGGTAATCTAGCTCATCCGTTGGTTGCAGGTAAGCGAGTAAAATTATTTGCAGACGGGGCTGTCTTTTCGCTGCTTATGGCAGTTAATGAGCCTGGCTATGTCGGCAAAGGTCAAAATGAGTGGATTACCCCAAAAGATGCATTTAGAAAACTGGCCGAAAAATACTGGACAGAAGGGTATACAATCCATGTACATACAACAGGAGATGGCGGAATTGATTTCACGCTTGATGTTTTCGAAGCGTTGCAAGAAAAACACCCACGGTTACCAAATTCTTTGGTATTAGAGCACTATGGCTTTGCCAACGAACGAATTAATCGACGTGTTGCTCAACTAGGAGCGGCAGTTTCTGGAAACCCTTTTTACGTCACTACATTAGGTGACCTCTATTCTAAAGTAGGCTTGGGTGCTGACAGAGCTCGTAATATAGTGCCATTACGAGGTTTGGTTGATCAAGGGGTTGTTGTCGCCCTACATTCTGATTTCGGTATGGCTCCTGCCGATCCTCTGTACCTGGCATGGACAGCAATCACTCGTGAAACGCTGGAAGGTAATAGATTGAATCCTGAGCGAGGCTTAACCTTACATGAAGCAATGCGTGCAGTGACTATTGATGCTGCTCATATCCTAGGACTGGAAAAAGATATTGGAACAATAGAAGCAGGTAAACTTGCCGACTTTTCAGTTATGGATAAAAGTCCATACGATGTTGGTGTGAAAGGCTTACGAGATATTAAAATCTGGGGAATAGTATTTGAAGGTCGAAAAGTTCCTTCAAAATAAAAAGCAACCAAGTCACAAATGTAACAGTCATATATTATTTGATGTTATATTTGTGACTCCTCTTTTGACCACAACCAGTATTCTTATTCTAACGTCCGCTTACGTATCAATTGCATACTTTGTTATAAGTCTTTTGGATCTAAAAAAACTGGACCGCTCTGTGGCAAAAGTTAACGTTCTGAGATGAAACGCCACCGGCAGCTTTGAGCCTTGTAGCGGACGTTAAGTGTGGCGGCTAGTAATGTCTCGAATGCGCACCATAGTGATCATTTATATTGTTGACTTAGTCTTAGGCTATATGCTGAAAAAATAGTTCCTAATACATGTGGTTTTGGCTGTAGTCTCTTTAAATTACCTTGGCTTATATGAGAGGCGTTTCAATAATTATCCGCTGCCATATAATTGAAATGTCGGGCTGAATAGGGGATATAAAAAAGCCTTCAATTTACTTTTGTAAATTAAAGGCTTTGGATGATGTAATACCAATTCCATTAAATTATTGCCCACTTGTGCTGGTTAAAATATTTCAAAGCGGCGTTGCTCTCAATCCCAAGAGCCAGCTATTGCTCAATCGAGCGCCTTGTTTTGATTTATTTTTCCTGCGCACAACAAAATCACAAACTTAATGGAATTGGTATAATTCAAATTTTGTTAGCTGTTAACCTAGTGACTAGTTTAATTACTAGTCGTAACAGTAAAGTTATTAATTAATACTAGCTAAGTTACTTTTTAGCGTTAACTTGATTAAATTTTTCTAATTGCTCTGGTGTTGCAGGTAATTGATGTTTTTCTTTCCACTCAGCATAAGGCATGCCGTAAACTTGCTCACGTGCTGTGTCTATGTCGACCGTTACGCCAAGCTTTTCTGCTTCGTTCACTGTCCATTTACTAAAACAGTTACGACAAAATCCTGCTAGGTTCATTAATTCAATATTTTGAACATCTTTACGGTTATCTAAATGTGCTAATAAACGGCGAAAAACCGCTGCTTGAATTTCTATTTCTTTATCCATGGTTTTACCTTGTTTGGTCTTGTTTGGTCTTGTTTGCTCTTGTTTGCTCTTGTTTCATTCGGCTTGTGTATAGTTTATTGATAGGGGTAATCTACCGTTTTAACTTAAGCTAAGTTAAGTTATTAATTTAATTTAGTTATCTAATTGCTTGTGTCACGGCTTCATCGTCAGGTTTTGTTGGATCAAAACGTCTAATCTGCACAACCATACCTATATAAGGATGATCAAAGTAATGAACCTCGCCAGAGATCACTCGTTTATTTTGACTAAAATTAATGGTTTTTAAATACTGTTTAGTAGGCGTGTTTTTATTTTGCTTAGCTTGTTCAGTTTGCTCAGAGCTAAGGGTGTCATCGGCAAGATTAAAGTCAGCTGTGATATAGAGATAGTGATCTAAATGTACTTTAAGAAAACCATCAAGTAACCAAGGCTGTATTGGTTTTTTAATAGGGACTAAAGGGTAAGCCTCATCGTTAGCTTCGTCAGACATCGTTTGTTCATCTATTGTCGCGATAAGTTGTTCGATGTTTTGTTTATCCAGTACTTTATCATCAAGTAAAGCAATGCTTTCAAAGAGCTGCTTTAATTTAACTACTTGATTCTGCTGAGCAGGTGTTAGCGTGTTTTCTTGGTGTGAACCAGCTTGAACTTGATGCTGAATATCACTTTCACTTTCACTTTCATTTACATTCTCAATTTCATTTACCGACAATAAGGTTTGTTGTTCTTGCTGGTAAATGTTTTGTTTTTCTAGTTGTTCTGTAACTTCTTTTTGGTAACTTTCTTCAAGGTGTTCTCCGGCAAAAATTTTCATTGGTAGCGCTTTATTTCGCGTAATGCCAATTTGTCGCCATCCTAGATGTAATAACGGCTTAAAATTTTTGCTCCACTTTAGGCGAGTAATCATATCTTTTAATTGTAATGAGTCTTTATTAATTAAATAGGGGTGATTATCGCTCCTCAAACCACTTGCGTTGATACTTGTAGGTACTTCTTGTACAGGAAAGGCGTTAGCTTCAGCGACTTTGGCTTTAGCATTGCTTTGTGACCTTGATATAAGTGTTTTTTGTAAGATATCTTTATTTACAAGACATAGTTCATTCTTCGGGAAGTAGGGATACTGCGGTGTATCGATAAATTGTATTTTTGAGAATTTTTTTTCTGCGGCATTTAATAACTCAAATTGCGCTGCTGTTAATCCTTGTAGCTCTTCTTCAACCAATGCTGAAGTGGTTAGTGTTTCATCAGCTGAAGTTGATTTATTTTCTTCTTCGAAAGTTGCTGTTTCATTTAAAGTTACAACTTCATTTGTTGCTGAATTCTCCACACCTTGCTCAGAGTTCATTTCTAAAAGCGTATCAACAACTAATGTTTCAGTGGGTAACTCGTCAATTTCGATTAAGCTTTTAATCTCAAAAGGTTTTGGGTAACTTGCATCACTTACGGTGTTATTCTCTGACTCACACTGCGGTAATTGCTGTTTTAACGAAGCAATGTTGGGTTGCAAATAAGGCGTTAATAAATCGAAATAATTATCATAAAGAGGCAGTTGAACATTGTCATAGAATTGTTCTTTTAATAATTTTTTATCACCGAGTTGTTTGAATAAAATTACTTCCACCTCAAACCAACGTGGTGCTTCTTCTTGTGCTGTTGCCGCCAAGGCCAAAGGGCTTGTGAGAGCACATAAGCTTATTGAGCTGATAAAGGAAAGAAAAGTTAACTTATATTTCATTAGTTATCCATTTTATTATTCTGTATGACATTTATAACCCGTTATTTATTAATGCTTATTAAATGCTTATTAGCAAATAATTAGCTCATTACTAGGTGTTTACACCCGAATGATTATTTCGTTAATTCATTGAGTATGTTAGTGATTAACGTAAAACGTGCTTGCGTATCATCGTTAGCTTTTACAAACTTTAATTTATTAGCACTGACCATTTTATAAACACTGGGTTGCTTTTGAATTAAGCCAATAATTAACATAGGATCGACCTTGGTATTTTCGCTAAATTCAATAGAGCCACCAGTAGCGCTCGCTTCAATGCGTGATATACCAATAGTTTGAGCTTTTAAACGCACTTTAGCAATATGTATTAGGTTTTTCGTCGGCTGTGGTAATAAACCAAAACGGTCAATTAACTCTACCTGAATATCATCTAAATCACGTTTGTTTTTACAACTGGCTATACGTTTGTACAAACTTAAGCGTAGACTAACATCAAAGATATAATCGTCTGGTAACAATGCTGGAACGCGCAGTTCTATTTCTGTTTGTGCGGACATAACTTGGCTAAGCGATAACTGTTTACCTTCTTTTAAGGCGGCTACCGCTTGGTCGAGCATTTCCATATACAAACTAAAACCGACTTGGCTCATCGAGCCACTTTGATCTTCCCCAAGCAATTCACCTGCACCACGAATCTCTAAATCATGCGTCGCAAGGGTAAATCCGGCGCCTAAGTCTTCTAATGATGCAATGGCATCAAGGCGCTTTTTGGCATCCTTAGAAATACGTTTTTCATGTGGTGTTAATAAATAAGCATAAGCTTGGTGATGCGAGCGACCAACACGACCACGCAATTGATGTAACTGAGCTAAACCAAGGTGATCAGCTCTGTCCATTATGATGGTATTGGCACTAGGTACATCAATACCTGTTTCAATAATGGTAGTACAAACAATGACGTTAAAACGCTGATGATAAAAGTCACTCATTATGCGCTCTAACTCGCGCTCGCGCATTTGACCATGTGCCGTAGTGACTCGTGCTTCAGGTACTAAGGCTTGAATGTCAGCAGCTGTTTTTTCTATGGTATCTACATGGTTATGTAAGAAATACACTTGACCACCACGTAAGGTTTCACGAAGAATTGCTTCACGAATAAGCGCTTCATCGCGCTCACGAACAAAGGTTTTCACGGCTAAACGTTTGGCCGGAGGAGTCGCAATGATGGATAAGTCGCGCATGCCGCCCATAGCCATGTTTAAGGTACGTGGAATAGGCGTAGCGGTCAGGGTTAGAATATCAACATTACTGCGCAGCTGCTTTATTTTCTCTTTTTGCTTGACACCAAATCTATGCTCTTCATCAACGACCAACAAACCTAAATCGTGATATTTGATGCTGTTTTGCAATAATTTGTGCGTGCCAATTAAGATATCAATTTGACCTGACTCAATACGAGTGATGACTTCTTTTTGCTCTTTGGCGGTTTTAAAACGAGAGATTACTTCAACAGATACTGGCCAGTTGGCAAACCTATCTTTAAAGTTTTCATAATGCTGCTGAGCGAGCAAGGTGGTGGGAACTAAAATAGCGACTTGCTTATTGTCATTTACCGCGACAAACGCAGCGCGCATAGCCACTTCGGTTTTACCAAAACCAACATCGCCACAGACAAGCCGGTCCATTGCCTTGTGCGACAACATATCACTAACTACAGCGTTAATTGCTTGCTTTTGGTCGAAGGTTTCTTCAAAAGGAAAACTATCACTAAATGCTTGGTAATCTTGTTTGTCACGCTTAAAAGTATAACCGTGATTACTGGCGCGTTTAGCATAAACATCAAGTAATTCAGCCGCTACATCACGAACTTTTTCGATCGCTTTTTGTTTGGCTTTACTCCAAGTATCGTTACCTAATTTATGTAGTGGAGCGTGCTCACTGTCGGCACCGGAATAACGGCCAATTAAGTGCAAAGAGGCTACAGGTACGTAAAGTTTGGCTTCGTTGGCATAACTTAACACTAAAAATTCTGTGATAAGACCACTATTTTCAATAGTTTGCAGACCTTGATAGCGGCCAATACCATGTTCAATATGTACTACGGCTTGACCAATAGTTAACTCGGCAAGGTTTTTAAATAACGCGTCGGCTTGTAAGTCTTGTGCTTTGGTTCTGCGTCTTGCTTGAGAAACATGATCCCCAAGCAACTCTGCTTCGGTGACTAAAGCAATAGCATTCTTTTGTGTAGACCCTTTAACTTGGAAGGAAAAACCTTGGCTTAAACTGTTTACCGTTATACCTAAACTTTCAGGAGAATTTATAAAGTCATCAATGCAAGCAAATTGAGCTACTTTTATATTATCACGTTCAAATAGCTCTAAAACACTTTCTCGTCGGCCTTGGCTTTGCGCGATAAAAAGTATTTTGCTCGGTGTTTCTTTATCCTTGATAAAGTTATTTATTAATTCAAATGGCTGCTTTAATTTATGATTAATTGTTAAGTCAGGCAGGGCGATTACATCAAAAATAATATCGCTTGTTTTTGCCGACTCTTCATCAATTTCACTTGAGGAAATGACTTCTTTTATCGAGATGCGATCAAAAGGCTTTAATGCACTATAAAGCTGATCATTATTTAAAAAAAGTTGTTCAGGTGGTAATAAAGGTCGGGTGGGATCATAACGACGGTTTTCATAACGATAATCAATATCTAACCAATATTGTGTTAACGATTTGTCTAAATCACCACTGACGACAATTAGCGTATTTTCAGATAAATAATCACATAAGGTGCTTGTTGGGGAATTTTCACTTTTTTCATTATCTTTATTGACTGCAGCAAAAAACAGCGGCAAATAATATTCAATACCTGCAGGCAAAATGCCATTGCTGACTTTATGATAAATAGACTCTTTATGAATGTTACCGCTAAATAGTTCTCGGTACTGGCTTCTAAATAAATTAATACCCGCTTCATCAATTGGAAATTCATGCGCAGGTAGTAAATTAATCTTGTCTATTTTATCTTTTGAACGTTGACTTTCAGGGTCAAATAACCTGATTTCATCGATTTCATCATCAAAAAAGTCTAAACGGAACGGTGTTTTACTGCCCATTGGAAATAAATCGAGAATTGCCCCGCGAGCAGAGAATTCACCATGTTCCATTACTTGCTCAACGTTACGATAACCATTGGCTTCGAGCGATTGACGCATTTGGTGTAAATCTTTTTTATCACCGGTTTTAATAATTAAGCTGTTGGCTTCAATGTACTGCTTTGGTGCGAGTTTTTGTACCAAAGTGGTTACCGGCACAATAATGATACCTTTTTCCATGCGTGATAGTTGATAAAGCGTCGCTAGGCGTTGGGAGATAATATCTTGATGGGGAGAAAAATTGTCGTAGGGTAATGTTTCCCAATCAGGAAATAAACAGATAGCTATTTCATGACTAATATCACCGTTGATACTGTTTTTTTCTGCCTTAGCTAAGCTGAGTAATTCTTGCTCTATACGTAGTGCTGAGGGGGTATCATGAGTTATAAGTAATATTGGTGCATCTGCTATTTTAGCCCCTTCGTATAGTGCAATACTACTGGCACTACCATGTAAATTGTGCCAGCTTTTTCGATCGGGATTACTTCCTAATTTAGTACCACGTCGTTTAGCTAATACCGGGGTTAACAGCTTACTTGATTTACTCATGACGACCTTATAGTTTTCGCACTACAAAAATATTACCGGCTATTCTAATTAAGCTAGCCAAAAATCGCTAGTGCTATGTGTTTATTCATTGTTTTAGTTTATTAATCTTTTTAGTTCATTATCGGCTAACTGTAATTGTTTAATACTAAATACCTGTGTATGCTAATGAGAATTATTATCAATAAGGGTTTGGTTTGAATTTTATCTACTTCAACATACAAACAACGGCAATTAACAGCATTCGCCAAAAGGTGCGTTATGCAGAGGATGAGGATAACCCCGATTTGCTTTCGTTTTGGTTAATGGCAGAGCAAACTCTATTTACCGGTAGTAATAGTTTTTCTGATGAAGATGCTCGTTGGCAGCTCTATCAAGGACAGTTCCGTTTACTGCTTGATGCTATTTGCGATAATTTATTACCAGAACATTGGCGGCTACTTTGTTTGGACAATATTTACCGCCCTTTAACTGAACTAAACCGTATCAGTCAATGTGAAAACACTAAAGAGCGTCTAAGGCGTTTATGGTTAGAGCTAAATATTACTAGCCAATACTTTAATTGTTAAGCGTCGTTACCGGCCGGCATTACTAATCAGCCTTACTAACAAACTAACCAGCTTAGTTAAATGAAGTACTTCTCAATTTTATTAAGTACATTTTTCAAGGAGTCATGTTATGAACACACGTATCGAAAAAGACAGTATGGGAGAGCTTTCTGTTCCCGCAGAAGCTTTTTATGGCGCTCAAACACAAAGGGCGGTTAATAATTTTCCTATAAGTGGTCAAACGATGCCAGAAGAATTTATCCACGCACTGTTGATGGTAAAGAGTGTTGCTGCGGTAGCGAATGTAAAATTGGGTTTGCTGTCCAAAGACGTAGGTCAGGCTATTACCTCTGCTGTTCATGACCTCTTAAATTCGGCTGATCTAATGCAGCACTTTCCTGTCGACGTATTTCAGACTGGCTCAGGTACTAGCTCGAATATGAATGCCAATGAAGTGATTGCTTACACAGCAAACTTAAAAATACTTGAAGAGGTGAGTGCTAATGATCATGTTAATTGTGGTCAAAGTAGTAATGATGTTATTCCAAGTACTATTCATATTAGTGCCGCGCTAGGTATTGAAAAGCAGTTATTGCCGGCATTAGAGTTATTGCAACAGACGATTGAAGTAAAAGCACAAGATCTCGACAGTTATGTCAAAACAGGTCGTACTCATTTAATGGATGCTATGCCGGTACGCTTTAGTCAAAGCTTACTGAGTTGGGCAAGTCAAATTGAGCAAAATATTAGCTTAATTCGCAGCATTCAGCCTAAATTACAGTTATTGGCTCAAGGCGGTACAGCAGTCGGGACAGGTATTAATGCTCACGTTGATTTTGCTGATGAATTTGCACGTCAATTAAGTAGCACAACAGGGGTACAGTTTAAACCGGCCGACAATTTTTTTGCATTGATTGGTACGCAAGACACTGCCGTTGCTTTATCAGGGCAATTGAAAAATGTCGCGGTCTCCTTAATGAAAATAGCGAATGATTTACGCTGGATGAATTCAGGTCCACTTGCCGGTTTGGGAGAAATAGAGCTGGAAGCATTGCAACCGGGATCCTCAATTATGCCGGGTAAAGTAAATCCTGTTATACCAGAAGCAACGGCAATGGTTGCTGCGCAGGTTATTGGCAATGACTCGACCATCACTATTGCAGGTCAGTCAGGTAATTTTGAGCTGAATGTTATGTTACCCGTGATTGCGTATAACTTACTTAATAGTATTAAATTATTGAGTAATAGCAGTACGTTGTTAGCAGAGAAAGCTATTGCTAGCTTCACAGTGCGACCCGATAATTTAAATGAGGCACTAGCAAAGAACCCTATTCTGGTTACTGCACTTAATCCACTTATTGGTTACGCTAAAGCCGCTGAGATTGCTAAGTTAGCGTATAAAGAAAATCGACCTATTATTGATGTCGCCGCAGAGCATACTGACTTATCACGGAGTGAACTTGAAGTGTTATTAGAACCAACAAAGCTGACCTATGGTGGTCTGTAAATAGTTAGCAAAATAAATGTAATGTCGAAGCTGTATATACCCAAGCGACTTCAAAATGCTCGTTTCAGGACGCCTGAGCGATTCATGTTCAAGACGTGTATTTTATTAATGGCTCATCCCTTAATGAACGACATAACGATGAACATGATTTGCTCAGTCGTCCCACAATGACTGGTTTAGAAACGCTTTATACATCGTTATTGATTTCGACAATAGAGTAACTATTACCTTCAATCAATGCCTTGCCTAAAGGCGTTTCTAATTCCAGCTGAATCCTGCATTTTGAGGTAGCTTGGGTATATGCGTAAATCACAGCTTCAATTTTATTTAAAAGTAATATTTATCATTAATAAAGTAATACTTGATCTGTTTTGTTTTTTACCTTCATATCTAAACCTAAAGCAATCATAACTAACGCATCATCAGCTTGTATTAATTCAAAACTTCCTGTAACTTTTTCATCTTTCATGCTTAAATTCACTAAGTTTATTGGTTTGTCTATATAGGGTGAAAGACTCATTAATACTTGATGTAAAGGTTGGCTTTGAAATGTAATTCTCCCTTGTTGCCAAGCCATTTTTTGTCTTGCTTGGGGTAGTGAAATAGGCTGCCACCCAAGGTTGGTATTCGTTTTATTGCCTGTATTTTGATGATAAGTCAGTGCCTGTTGCTCGTTTAATATTTGTTGTTTGTCATTGCTTTGTATCGCTACACTATGCTGGGTAACTAAAATGGTAAGCTTACCACGGGTATTTATGCTAAAAGCTGTGCCAAGAGCAGTAAAACTGTGCTGTTTAACTTTAACGACAAAAGGTCGTTTGTTGTCTTTAGCAACAATAAAATGGCCATCGCCTTCTTCTAAAAATACAAGTCTTTGACTACCGGTAAAATGAGTCGTTAACGTAGATTTTGCATTCAGAATAACCTGACTGCCATCCTCTAGTGTAATGGTTTTTAGCTCACCCATCACAGAGGTATAATGTTTAGCCTTACTGCCTTCGGGTAATAATTGCAATAAGGTTATGAGTATAACGCTAGCGGCAAGTACTGTTAAAGAAGACCATTTGCTTTTGGCAATAACCTTCACCACAGTAATCGTTGTTTTATGGTCGACTTCAGTATTGTTATTGTCATTTTCTTTAGTTGCTATTGGGATAACCTTGGCGGATTGCGAAGTGTCACTCTTAAGCTGGCTTAATAGTTGCCAATTATCTCTTACCTCATTAAACGCTTTACTGTGCTTATTATCTACAATGAGCCAGTCACTAAAAGCTGTCGCATCATAATCTTGTTCTGACTGTATTTTACTTAACCAAGTACAAGCTTGTGCTAAGATAATATCACTGTGTTGACTCATTACAGCTCACCTTGATGTTGTCGTTTAATTTCAGTTAATAATATCATGCCTTGTGCTATCGACTTTTCTACCCAACTTAAAGATCTACCTTTACGGCTCGCAATTTGTTGATAACTAAAGCCCTCTACAGCACTTAGCCAGATAAGGTCACGCTTTTCATCGGGTAATTTATCTAGTGCTGTTTGAATATTTTCTATTAAGTTAACCTGGATAGCATTGTGCTCAGGTTTTGCTTTTGGACAAACGGCTAAATCAATGGTTTGTTCTTGACCCGTTTCTACTTGATTGGATTTTAGGCGTTTATTGTCAATGACTAATCGACAAGCTATTTGCATTAAATAGTTTTTGGGATTGCTTATCTCTGATAAGTTATTAATTTTATTCAGTTTAAAGTAGAGGTCTTGCAAGATATCTTGAGTTAGTGCACTACAATTTACTTGACTATTTACCAGTTGGTACAAGCTTTGGTAATAGTCTTCATACCAAATAAAGGGGCAGGGCTTAGTGATTAGGTTTGCTGTCATAGCTTAACCACTTTACTGCTGTTGGTTAACGAGATACTGGTGGGTAACATGTTTTCTTTTACTTCGCTGTTAGCGCGTAAATATTTAGCCATTAATAAACATATGCCAGCAGTAAGCAAACAAAGCACTTGTACCACTAACAAAGGATAACGCTGATAGGATAGCATAGTGATAATACCGTCGCTAAGTAAGTACCAGTCGATAATAGGTATTAGGGTAAAACACAGCGCAGCAACGTTTAGTAACTGAGTTAATGTCCTAAATGAACTTTTAAGCAGGTAGGTATAAAGTAAACAGACGAATAACGTGAGATAGAAGGTTAAGCAAAGTATATCAACTTTCTCTTCTATACTCGTTGGCAATAGTCGGCTAATGATAAAACACAATGCTGTTGCTATTAAACTTCCAGAAAAAACGGCAATGCTAAAATTTTTAACCAATGTTAAGCCAAATGGTGAATGATTACGATTTTTTTTCTGCTTTTCAATCCAGAGTAAATTACCGGAAATAATGACATAACAGGTACCTAATCCGAGTAGAAAAAAGATCATTTTTAATGGTAAACCACCAAAGTCGCCATAATGTAGTTTATCCATCACATAAACTCCATCGTGATGACTATTGGTGATTTGTGTGTTTTTATAAATTATTTCACCATCTTTCATACGGTATTTAATTATGGTTTCTTTGGCAAAATCACCCGCGATATGTCCCCAAAAGGTGATGCTGGCATTATCATGTTGCCAATGATCAACTTCTAACACGGTAACGGTATAATTCGAAATATCTTGTTGGCTTTTTGCTATTAACGCGCTTATTTGATCCATAGCCATATAATTACCTGACGGGGTCTTTATTTCGCTAAATTCCTTAGCAGTATTGTAAAGTCGAATTTGTTGGTAAGCCTCCTCATCACCATTAAATAAACTGTATGCAGTTGTTGCCTCAACTATAATTCCTAAATTAAAAATAACGCCAGTAATGGCAAATAATAAATGAAAAGGCAGCGACATCACGCCAATAATATTATGGCTATCAAGTTTTTTATCTCTGCTCCTATTTAGGCGAAACTGAAAAAAATTACTGAACAACTTTCGCCAGTGGATCAATATGCCACTAATTAAGACAACGAAAAAAAATAAGGTTACTAAACCTACAAGATAGCTGCCAACTTCAGGAATAAATAAATTAATGTGCAATTGACGAAAAAACCGTCCTAAGCTCATGTCTTCAAAGTTATAAATATACTCACCCGTAACAGCATGCATCATAGGATCGGGTGATTGACTCTCTCCATGCTCATCAAGATAACTGTACATGAGGTCATATACCGGCGCTGTGTTTGTAGCCAGACGCAGCCAAACGCGCTCATTTGCATCAATTTTTTTGTCTAGTAGATTGTTGTCCAACAATTGTTGGGGGCTAATAAAGGCTTCTTTTTGCTGACTTGGAAAGTGGGCACCGAGCTCCCATTGGGCGAGATCATCAACAAAGAAACTAAAGGAGCCAGCTAAAAAGACTATATAAAGCACAGCAGAAATAATTAAGCCAAGCCAAGAGTGAGCTATAGTCAGATGTTTTAAAGCCGATTTTTCCACAACTACTTCCTTTAATAGATTGTTTGCACAGCAATACTTGGCGCAAATCTAAATCATTATCATTATATTTTCAAGTGTTTTTAAAAGAATAATATTATGCAAGTTAATAATAATCATATAAAAAATTAAATTATAAAAACTTCGAATAAATTGTAAAAAAATTTACGGGTTTGATAATTGTGCACCCGTCTATGGGATTAAAGGTATTGAGAATGATTATCACTTCTGGTTTGTTTTTCTTTAGTAAGTGTATTTTTTGCCTTTATTTTGTCCTTTATATTATTATTTAGATGGAGTTTTTCTGTGATGTCCCTTCGATGTAAAACCGTATTAAAAAGTTCAGTTGTAGCTGTTACCTTAGCATTAGCCCCTATGGTAGTTAGTGCTAACACTATTGACAGTGTTATCAACTTACAAAGTCAGTCATTAGTCGTTTCTTTGGCACAAGTCGCTAAGCAGCACCATTTACAAATTTTTGTTAAGGACAGTTTGATTCGTAATATGTCGGCACCGGCAGTCAGGTCGGCTAACACTGCGAAACAAGCCGTAGCGATATTATTACAGGGCTCAAACTTACAAGCGGTTTGGCAAAGTGAAACCAATTTAGTTATCACTAAAAAATCAGAGTCGATTGAAAAAGCAGCTAGTGGAATAAAGGCTGGCAATTACGTTGATGTCGAAGGTTTGGCTTACTTAGAAAAAATAATAGTTAACGGTGATAGGTTAGGCCGATACCGTAGTGTAGAGGCAAATTCAACTTTACGTACTAACGTCGATTTATTAGATATGTCACGTTCTATTCAAGTGATTAATCGCGACATGATTGATGATGTCGATGTTAGGAGCTTAAATGATGCTCTGCAGTTTGTTTCTGGAACCGCTGAGCGCCATCGTATGGGCGGAGTAGATACCCAATATTATATTCGCGGTTTTAGGGAAAGTGCTACCTACAGAAACGGTAAAAGAGAAGGTTTTAGTACTCGTGTTAATATGAATACAGTGGAAACAGTAGAAGTACTGAAAGGCCCCGCATCGGTGCAATTTGGCGTCAACTCTCCTGGTGGCATAGTTAATTATAATACTAAAAAACCACAAGCAGAAAATTTTAGCTCATTTAAAGTACGTTTAGATGAACATGGTAAAAAAGAATTTATTAGCGATATCACGGGGGCAACAAATGCGACGGGTAACGTATTGTTTCGCTTCATAGCTGCGGCAGAAGACTCTGAATCATATCGTGACTTTACTGAGCAAAATAGCTATACCTTTGCTCCTAGCTTGAGTTTTATTTTAAGTGAATATACTCAATTTAATATCGCACTTGAATTGAATCACACTGAATTACCCGTAGATAGAGGTATCCCCTTTGCACTGCATAATGATGGAGAGTATCGCATTGTTGATGTGCCAATTGAGCGAACTTACAGTGAACCTAATGATCATTCTGTTGATGACAGGCAGTTTATTGATCTAAGCTTAAACCATGAATTTAATAGCCATTGGCGCGGAGAGATTTCTTACGCTTATCAAAACTGGCAAAATAACTGGACAGATACCCAACAAGACGACTTTTTTCTCTATGGTGGTGAAGTTGATGGCATAACCTATAAACCTGGCGACCTGATCCGTGGCGTTTATGGCTATACCGATAGAGAGCAAACTACTTACCAGCTCTCGGCAATAATTTTTGGTGATTTCGAATTGGCTAATATGGCTCACAAACTAAGCCTAGGTGTAGACTACGGTAAAACAGAAATGGCGGGCACATGGGGCGAAGGTGCTATTCAGCCATCGGAAGAGTTCCCAACTATTTTCAATATTTACCAACCCGTATACGGTAACCTGCCAACTGGTTTGACTCCTGAGGATACGCCAGAAACAGAGAATGAAGATAACTGGGGATTATTTATTAATAACACTAGTTATTTGAGTGAAGATTTAATTGTTAATTTGGCGCTTAGATATAATAGTTATGATGAACAATCGTCTTGCTGTGATGGTTGGGTCTATAAAGCAGAAGATACCGCCTTAGTTTACAATGCTGGGCTGCTTTATAAATTTAACGATGACCTATCAATATATAGTAGTTATGCTACATCCTATCAACCTAATAGTGCCGCGAATGTTGTAGGAAAAGTGAAACCCAGTGAAGGTAAACAATGGGAGTTTGGCATAAAAGGTTTAGCCTTTGAGAACAGCATACAATATAGCCTAGTGTATTATGATATTGCTAAAACTAACATAGCTAATGATGTCGAAACCCTTGATGGTAGGGAAGTGGTAAAGTTAGTGGGAGAGCAAACTTCCCAAGGGATAGAGCTTGATGTTAGCTGGCTTATTAACGATGAGTTAAGCATCATGGCTAACTATGCTTATACTGATGCTCAAGTTAGTATTGATAAAGAAAATCCTGACTATGTTGGTAATATTCCTGAGGGGATTCCAGTAAATAGTGGTTCCGTGTATGCGACTTACCAGTTTAATGAACTTATTCCGCAATTAAGCCTGTTTGTTGGTGCTAGTTTTGCCGATGATGTGCCAAATGATGAAGACAATAAGTTTTTCTTACCCGGTTATACCAAATTTGACCTTGGTATTAACTACACAATGCCTTTTGGCGAAGAAGATAGTTTAGTATTACAGGCGGGAATAAAGAACCTTACTGATGAAGCTATTTATTTGCAAAATGGCCATGATGCTGTAGGTATAGGGCAAGTACGGACACTTTACGCCAATATTGATTATAGGTTTTAATTACCCGCAATTAGTTAGCCTTTTTTGATTACAAAGCTAATAAATCAAATAGGTCATTGTTTAACAATAAAAAGAGCGCCACGGCGCTCTTTTTTTAGTTTCAAGGCCAAATATCAAAGCCAAATTTTCAGGTTAAATCTTAATGGTAATATTACGTTTATATAAAAATAAACATACCAACCAAAAAAGTATTACATGGGCTAAAGCATAAACCAAAGAGGCATTCATAGGGCTAAACAGTGCGGTTAAATGTTGAAATAACCACTGACGAAAATCTCCTTGGCTACCCGCAGGGAGACTGAGCGTGACTAGTTTGTAACAGTCGGTCCAAATGGCGGCAAAGACATAAATAAAGAGTGGGTTCATGCCATAAACAAGTAAAGGTTTTATCGCTTTATGATGGCCTTTAATGTCTATTACCCAAATAAATGCAGCTAATAACCAACAAGCTAACGCAGAAGTCACTAATACATAGGAGCTGGTCCATAAGTATTTATTAATGGGGAAAATCAAATGCCAAAGGTAACCCAATATCATGGCAGCTACACCACAAAGCAGCAGCGCCTTGATTGATGTTTGTTTGCTGGCGTTGTTGGTAATCATGCGTGTGGCCTCAAAACCTGCAAATATACTCACTAAAGCAGGTAAGGTACTGAGTAGTCCTTCAGGATCAAAGGGTAAACCTTTACCAGACCACATATGCGACTCTCCCATTAATACAATGTCTAGCTCTCTAACTAGGTTACCTTCGAGGGAGTAGGGGGAGTTGCCAAAACTGGCAAGTAATAGCCAATATCCCACTAAAATTATTATGGAAAGTAGCCAAAGATTACGACGACTTAAGAGTAAAACCAAAATAGCCGCTAGGCCGTAGGCTAAACCAATGCGGCCTAAAACGCTCATAAGCCTCAAACTTTCAAAATTTTCATACGTCGGAAAAGCATTCAGGGCTAAGCCCAGTAAAAAAATAATTACCGAGCGTTTTAAAATAGCTAATGTTGCGGCCGAGCTTATTTGAAAGTTTTTCTTTTTAAAAGAAAAATACATGGCGGAGCCAATAATAAACATAAAAAATGGGAACACTAAATCCGTAGGAGTCCAACCATGCCAATTAGCGTGTAATAACGGTGGATAAACGTAAGACCATGAGCCGGGTGTAATAACTAATATCATAAGGGCTATGGTAAAGCCGCGAAATGCATCGAGCGCGATATAACGATTCATAATGTTGTATTTTTTGTCAAATTATTATGCAGGCAGAATAAACATCATAAGTGAAGCAAGCAAGTTTTGTTTATATTTAATGTAGGTATTTAGGTGATGATTCAGAATTTAACGGCTTATTTCTGGTGAAATGTATAATTATCTTTCCCTTTCACTTCATTTAAGCTGAAATTACAAGTGTATAAAAAGTGTAAGGAATAATGGCTTCTACTTGGGCATTGTATAAAAAACTGGCATGATAGAGTAGTTACTCAATTATTCATCATTCTTATTTTACCTGATGAAATCAGGCATAAATTCTCAGTTACTGACAAGGAAAGAACATGGCATTTTCAGCTGTAATCCAGTCGCTTTTAGCTCGACCATTTATTATCAAAAAATCATCAAAAAAATTAATTTTCATTAAGTTGAGTCTGGTTACGTGTTTATCTATTGTGCCGCTGGTCAGCCAAGCCAATAGCGTGCAAAAAGTAACAGTTGAAATTGCAGAACAGTTACTTTTTTTTCCTGAGAAAAAAGCGACAGCGTTAAGTCATGCCATTAATCATGCACAGGTACCAGCACAAATTTCGGCGCAAGTCATTAGCATTGATGTGCAACTTGGCAGTGTTGTTGAAAAAGGGCAAAGACTGGTGAGTTTAGACTGCCAAGATAAAAAAATTGATTTAACTCGACAGCAGTCACTGCAAGTTGAAGCTAAAGCACAATTATCCTTGGCTAAACGTAGCTTTGAAAGATCTGTACAATTAAAAAATAATCGTCACATAGGTGAAGCTGAGCTTGATGAGAGTCAGGTAAGTGTGACTGTAGCGCAGGAAAAGTTAAACCAAGTACGTAATAATGAAAAATCGGCAAGTTTGGCCGTTCAGCGCTGTGACGTTGTAGCACCTTTTGCTGGCGTGGTTAGTGCACGGTTAGTTAGCGAAGGTGATTATGTTAATACGGGCCAGTCGTTGATAAAGGTATTAGAAAAAAACAATATTGAAATTGAAGCACAAATACCACTAGATCAAATGAGTAATTTTCGCCAAGCCGGACATTACCATTTTATCAGTCACGGACAAAAATACCCGGTTAAATTGAAAAATATTGTTGACTTTATTGCCAGTAATAGCCGCTCGCAAGTGGTTACCTTTTCTATTGACGATATGAGTGATAATAAGCTTGAAAAATTTGACAAGCTAACTCTTGATAATACAAAGCAACGCATTTTAGCCGGTATGAACGGCATGCTAAGTTGGCAAAGTAAGCGCAGCTTTTTACCTGCGCATTTACTGACCCAACGAAAAGGTCGTTATGGCATTTTCATTACGGAACAAAAAGCTGAACAAAAAAGTGAACAAAAATCAGATCAAACGGTAGCTAAATTTATTGAGTTACCTAACGCACAAGAGGGCAGACCTTTTGAGTTAGTTATTGATAAAAAGCAAAATATTATTGTTGACGGTAGACACCGAATCAATGCTGGTACTCTTGTCACTTTTGATAATAAGTGAGAATAAAACATGTTAATTAGCTTAATTAAAAACCATGTTTTCACTAACTTAACCTTTGTTTTAGTATTATTGCTTGGTTATTTCAGTTACCAAAGTTTACCACGCGAGCAAGACCCTACGGTTAACTTTAATTGGCTACAAGTGACGACTATTTTACCCGGCGCTTCAGCTGAAGACGTTGAGCAAAAAGTAACATTGCCGATGGAAGAAGCAATTGAAAAGCTACAAGATATGAAGTTTGTATCAAGTAATTCGCGTGAGGGTATATCAAGTATTTTAATTCGTTTTCAAGATGTGGGTGATCGTATCTTTGATAAACGTGTTTCTGACTTACGTCGGGAAATTCAAAATGTTGAAGATAAATTACCGGTTGAAGTTGAGCGACCGCTTATTTTTGAAGTCACCTCGTCTAATGCTTTTCCTAGTGCAACTGTGTTGGTCCATGGTGCCGCGAATGATGAGAACTTACGTGAAAAAGCGCGTGCAGTGGAGCGTGATTTAGCGCGTATAAAAGGTGTTGATAGGGTTCAGCCTACCGCTTTGTATCAACCAGAATTACAAATACGTTTTGATGTTGATAAGCTGCAAGCCTTGGGTGTATCACCAACCGATATTACCGATACTATCAGACTATTTTTTCAAGATGTTTCGGCGGGCTCAGCCAATATTGCTGCAGAGCGTTGGTTGGTACGTGTTGATGGCACCACTGTGGAGCCTAGCGTTATCGCGCAACTTCCTATTATCAGCGCTAATTTAACTCAGCGAGTGCGTATTGGTGAGGTGGCAGAAGTTGCTCGCGCACGGGCAAAAGCAGACAAGCTAGTGAGTTATCAAGGTCGCCCAGCAGTCATGTTGGCGGTAATGAAAAGGGAAAAATCGAATACCTTAGCCTTGGTTGAACGCATTAATGATTATATCATCGAAAAAAATAAAAACGCAGATGGCTTGTCAGTGATTATCACCTTAGCAGACGACCAAACGTTAATAACTAAAAATGCCTTAAATATTATGCAAACCAATGCCATCTTTGGTTTATTGTTTGTTATGTTAATTACTTGGCTGTTTTTAGGCAGTAAAATTTCTATTTTGATCACTATTGGCATCCCCTTCACTTTAGCGGGCACCTTCTTTGTGCTTGAGCTTCTGGGACAAACCTTAAATACTTCAATATTCTTAGGCATTGTTATCGCTTTAGGTATGTTGGTTGACGATGCGGTCGTCGTGGTTGAGTCTATTTATAATCGTTTACGTCATGGTGGTGAAAATGCGTTTAAATCGATAAGTGAGGGGCTGTTTGAAGTTATTGGTCCCGTTACAGCTTCAGTGTTAACAACTATGGCAGCCTTTTTGCCACTCATGTTACTACCGGGTATTTTAGGCCAATTCATGATGGTTATTCCAATGGTAGTCACTATTGCACTGGCCATTAGTTTAATTGAAGCGTTTTGGATGTTACCTGGTCATATCATGGCAACCAAAATAAACTTTAATCAACCATCAAAAGTACAATTGTTAAGGCACAAATTTACTCACTGGCTTAGAATTAAATACTGTAAAGGTTTGCTAAAAGTACTACGAAAACCCATTCGAGCCATTATGATGTTGGTATTATTATTAGCCATGGCGGTTAGTGCACTCGCGGCGGGTCTCATTAAAATAGATTTTTTTGCCTCAGACCAACTACGTTTATTTTACGTAAATATCAGTATGCCCACTAGTACTTCATTACAAGGAACACTCGATAAAGTATTAACCATTGAAAAAGTGGTTAACAAACATGTTAAGAATAGTGAAGTTCGAACCGTCGTTAGTTATGCAGGGCAACAATATACTGAAATGGAGCCTCTCTTTGGTGATCATTATGGTCAAATATTGGTAAGTTTGAATCCTGCAGATAGTGATGAGCGAACTGTTGATGAAATTGTCGATTCAATGCGTAAAGAAGTTACCAGTGTTGCGGGACCTATGAGTATTTCCTTTTTAACACTTGCTGGTGGACCACCGACAAGTAAACCTATCAGTGTAAAAGTCAGAGGAAATGATTATGGTGAACTTAGATTAGCAACAGACGAACTTGCTAGTTTTATGCGAGAAAATCCACACTTTATCGATATTACTGATGATGACAGTGCTGGTCGTTATGGACTGACCTTAAAGCTGAACAATGATGCTATTTATCGTACCGGTATTCGACCAGATGTAGTGATGCGCACCATTAAGTTGTTAGTTGATGGCGAAATAGCCAGTCAAATTCAACATCAAGGCGATCAAATATCAGTTCGTGTGCAATCAGCTAAAGCACTTGACCGTAGTTTTGACAATATTGAAGACGTTTTAGCGATGCAGCTGCCACTGACAAATGGCAATAAAATACCACTGGCTGAGTTGGTAAATATCACCACGGCGCAAGTTAAAGGCAATTTACGCCACTATAACTTTAAACGTACTATCACGTTAGAGTCTAATATTAATAAAGCGGAGCTTAATACGGTTCAAGCCAATAAGTTGTTACAAGACTATTGGCCAACTATTATGCAGAAGTATCCAAATGTCGATTTAGATTTTTCTGGTGAGCTTGATGATATTCAAGAAAGTATGGATGCCATTGGCGTACTATTTTTATTTGGTGTTGCGCTAATGTATCTTATTTTAGCGACACAGTTTAGTAGTTATTTTCAACCCTTTATGATTTTGGCTACTGTGCCGATGGCATTTACCGGCGTCATTTTAGGATTAATTGTCACAGGTAACCCACTAAGTCTATTTACCATGTATGGCATTGTGGCGTTAGCAGGTATTGCGGTAAACTCTGCTATCGTTTTGATTTCAAAAGCAAATAGTAACATTGAAGCCGGTATGACTTTGTTGCATGCGACTTTTTATGCTGCAAGACGAAGAATGTTACCCATTATCATTACAACGTTTACTACGGTAGCGGGTTTGTTTTCATTGGCAACGGGTTTAGGTGGTAACTCCTTGATTTGGGCGCCAGTTGCAACATCTATCGTGTGGGGTTTAATGTTCTCAGCGGTATTATCTATGTTTATTGTGCCGGCGATTTATTTACTTTCGATGAAAAAATCGCATGGTAAACGGCAACTAACATAGTCAGTCATTGTAAGTTTATTGATGACTACCCTTATATTCAAGTGTTCTCTAAAACATCTATCTTGAACTTTAACGGGTATCTGAGTACTCTTACGATGTCTTTTTATTAATAAGCTAAATGACAGTAAAGATAAAAATATTAATAAATTTAATTGCAGCTAACTTATCTCAGCTAACTTGTCGAAATAACACAAAGGAACTGCACCTTAAAGGATCTATCATGTTAAAAATTATTACTCAGCTAGTACTATCTGTTATTTTATTAGTACTATTATCCTCATGTAAAAGCACTTATTCAGAACATTCACAGCCGAACTCCACTTACCATGAATTTATTAATTCAGGTGATTTATTACCTATCAGTACGATTACCAATGTAGATGGTGAAGAAGTTGATTTTCAGCGCTTAGGTAAGAAAAAATTAGTGATTTTGTTTGCTACTTGGTGCCATGACTCAAATAATTTACTTAACGCCTTAAATCGCTCTCCTTTACTTGATGATGACAGTATAGCGATTATTGCTATTGCCAGAGAAGAAGATAACGAAACGGTTAAAGCTTGGCGTGCTGCACATCATATTAAGGTGCCATTGGCGGTAGATATTGATAGAAGTATCTATAAAAGATTTGCTTCAGGTGGTATACCACGCATTATTACCGTAGGTGAAAATAATAAAGTCATTCAAATGAATCTAGCAGAAGGCTCAGAACAGTTAGCAAAAATCATTTGGTAAAAGTGACGAGATAAAAATTGCTAGAAAAGAAATTGCTAGTACAAGAGAAATTTATGATGAGAGCTTTGACAAAAATAACCTTTGCGACTAAACCTAAGAGTACTACTTGATTAGTTGTTTACCAAATAAATAAACAGTTAACTAACTAGTAAAAACACCTCATGGATTATTTTTACAAGGAATTTTAAAATGAAAAGTATTATCAAAACCCACGCTATATCCCATGTTAAACGCTGTTCGGTAATTGCCTTTGCTTCAATGCTAACACTGACTAGTGTTATTAGTTTTGCTCAGCCAAATACCACGGAACAAGCTAATACTAGTGCAATGACAAAAGCGAAAAGCCAAGTCTCAGTGGTTTATTTGAATAACTCATCGATAGAGCAATTAGAGACCTTAAAAGGAATTGGTCACAAAAAAGCACAAGCTATTATTACTTATCGTGAAGAGGTTGGTGCTTTTAAGTCAGTAACAGAGTTAACCCAAATCAAAGGTATTGGTGAAAAAATACTGAGTGATAATAAAGCACGTTTGCAAATCTAGTATTAATAGCGCGATAAGCCCCCAAGTTTCTTTTTATGAAAGCCAGTAATTTTACTGGTTTTTTCTTTATCTCTATAATTATTTATTTAAACCTTATTTTAACTCATAACTTAAACGCTAAAAAAATAATTTATATTCCTTTTTGATATATTAAAGCCTCTTTTTATATGGAAAAAGTGCTGTGGTTATGGCATTATTCGTTCATTAATTTTTCATAATAGTTTGTAATAGCAAATGAATTTAACCCATTTAAAAAAGCTTGAAGCCGAGTCTATCCATATTTTTAGAGAAGTAGCCGCTGAATTTGATAATCCAGTGATGTTATATTCTGTTGGTAAGGATTCAGCTGTTTTACTTCACCTTGCCCGTAAAGCCTTTGCACCAGGTAAAATTCCTTTTCCGTTACTGCATGTTGATACCAATTGGAAATTTAAAGAAATGATCGCCTTTCGCGATAAAATAGCGAAAGAGTATGGTTTTGAGTTACTTGTTCATCAAAACCCTGAAGGTATTGAGATGGGCATGGGGCCTTTTACTCACGGTAGTGCTACGCATACCGATGTAATGAAAACCCAAGGTTTAAAACAAGCACTTAATAAGTATGGCTTTGATGCTGCTTTTGGCGGCGCTCGTCGTGATGAAGAAAAGTCCCGAGCAAAAGAGCGTGTTTATTCTTTCCGTGATGAAAACCATCGTTGGGATCCTAAAAGCCAACGTCCAGAATTATGGAACATTTATAACGGTAAGGTAAAGAAAGGCGAGAGTATCCGTGTTTTCCCATTATCTAACTGGACCGAACTTGATATTTGGCAATATATTTATTTAGAAAGTATTCCAATTGTACCGCTTTATCTTGCTGAAAAACGACCTGTAGTCGAGCGTGATGGTACCTTGATTATGGTTGATGATGATCGTATGCCTATTGGCGAAGATGAAGAAGTTCAAATGAAGAGTGTTCGTTTTAGAACCTTAGGTTGTTATCCATTAACAGGAGCGGTTGAGTCAACAGCAACGACGTTACCTGAAATTATTCAAGAAATGTTATTAACTAAAACATCGGAGCGTCAAGGTCGTGTAATAGATCACGATAGCGCTGGTTCGATGGAAAAGAAAAAAATGGAAGGTTATTTCTAACCACTATTTTACTTAAAAACATTTTTATTTGATTAAAATTTCCGAAGGAAAAACTTATGAGTCAACAATTAGACTTAATCGAAGATGACATTCAAGCTTATCTAAAGCAACATGAAAACAAAGAATTAGTAAGGTTTTTAACCTGTGGTAGCGTAGATGATGGTAAAAGTACTTTAATCGGTCGCCTTTTACATGATTCGAAAATGATCTTTGAAGATCAACTTGCTGCTATTGAAAAAGATTCAAAAAAATCAGGCACTACCGGTGAAGCAATTGATTTAGCTTTATTAGTTGATGGATTACAGTCTGAACGTGAACAAGGCATCACCATCGACGTAGCGTATCGTTACTTCGCGACAGATAAACGAAAGTTTATTATTGCGGATACTCCTGGACATGAACAATATACGCGTAATATGGCAACAGGTGCTTCTACCTGTGATATCGCTATTATTCTGATCGATGCCCGTTACGGCGTGCAAGTTCAAACGCGTCGTCACTCGTTTATTTGTTCGTTATTAGGCATCAAGCACATTGTTGTTGCCGTGAATAAAATGGATTTAGTGGATTACTCGCAAGAGCGTTACCAAGCCATTAAAAAAGAGTATCGTGAATTTTCTGAAGACTTAAACTTCTCTGATGTACGTTTTGTGCCATTGTCAGCATTAAATGGCGACAATGTTGTTGAAGAAAGTGAAAATATGCCTTGGTATCCAGGTGCTACTTTGATGAAGTTGCTAAATACCATGGATGTGAAAGTCGTTGATGAATTTACAGAACTGCGTTTTCAAGTTCAATACGTTAACCGTCCTAATCTAGACTTTCGTGGTTTTGCTGGCACTATCTCGTCTGGCCATGTCTTGGTTGGCGATACAATCGTCGCTTTACCATCGGGCAAAGAAAGTGTTGTTAAAGAGATTGTTACCTTTGATGGTAACTTAGAACGTGCTGATAAAGGCATGGCAGTAACGTTAACGTTAGAAGATGAAATTGATATTAGCCGCGGTGAAATAATCGTTAAAAAAGGCAGCCTACCTACTTCTGCAAAAGAGTTAAATGCGACAGTGGTATGGATGCACGAAAATGAATTAGAGCCAGGTCGAGAGTATTTCATTAAACACGGTAGCAAAATGACCGCAGGTCATGCGAAGAAAATTGCTAGTAAGTATGATGTTAATACCATGGAGCAGTTACCGGCATCACAATTAGCGGTTAATGATATTGGTACGGTTGATTTTGTAATCAGTGAAGCTCTTCATTTTGATGATTATCAAGTAAACCGTGGTACTGGCGCATTTATTATTATTGATCGCCTAAGTAACGTTACCGTGGGTGCGGGCATGATCAATCATGCCATTGATGAAAACACGCATGAGTATTCATCATTTGAATTAGAGCTTAATGCCTTAGTTCGTAAGCAGTTCCCACATTGGGGTGCTCGCGACATCACTAAATAAAGTGCTAAATAGCGTATTAAATCGAGTACAAGATATATGTGCTTGATAAGATACTAAGCAAAAAGTGATAAGCTTTAAATGCGTTAATACTTTGGTATTAACGCATTTTATTTAAGGACAGTTAATGGCTCTTGAACAGTGGTTGATGATTGCGGTGTTTATAGCCACCTTTGTCAGTTTAGTTAAATACAGTAAAGTACCTGAACGTGTTTTTTCAGTGACAATATTACTGTGTTTAGCACTGTCGTTTGTCAGTGTAGATGATGTATTAAGTAATGCTGTTAATCCTGGCCTTGTCACTTTAGTCTTGTTGGTGCTGTGCTCTTTTTCTTTTGAACGCACCAGTATTTTACGCCGCCTTAGCAGTAGTGTATTTAACGGTTCAAAAATAAAATCTACCTTACGTTTATTATTAGGTACGGCTTTTTCTTCAGCGCTAATGAGTAATACCGCGGTCGTTGCGACTTTAATAAGCACAATTAAAAGTAATAAATTAATTAACCCAGGTAAATTATTATTACCCTTGTCTTATGCTGCCATTCTAGGTGGTACACTCACCTTGGTCGGTACTTCCACCAATCTAATCGTTAATAGTTTATTGATTAAACAAGGTCGAACAGGTTTTAACTTTTTTGATTTTAGTTTAATTGGCTTAACTGCTTTGTTTTTGTGCTTATTTGTCATTCTTTGGCGTAGTAGAAGCTTGCCTGATATGGCAGTAGATAATCTCACTACCAATGATTACCTATTAGAAGCTGAAGTGGCGCTAACCTCTAACCTCATTGGTAAAAGCATAGAAGAAAATGGTTTACGAAATCTAGACTCCTTATTTTTAGTTGAAATAGTACGTCAAGGTCGATTAATCTCTCCTGTTACGCCCGATGAAAATGTGCAAGCCAAAGACAAACTCATCTTTAGTGGTGACATTTCTAAAGTATTAACTTTGCAACAGTTTGATGGTTTAACGCTCTTTGCTGAGCAAGATAACTTATTACGTGATAATTTAACGGAAGTTTTAGTTAAAGCAGACTCTGCTATTGCAGGGAAAACCTTAAAAAAAGCCGGTTTTCGTGCTCGCTTTGATGCGGCAGTAGTGGCTGTTCGTCGTGAAGGTTGTGCACTGTCTGGCAAATTAGGAGATATTGTTCTGCAACCTGGAGATTTTCTAGTACTCGCTGTTGGACAAGATTTTTGTACTAGGCCTAACTTATCAAAAAACTTTTATATCTTATCAGGTCATCAAGCCGATAATATGCTCAGTGGTTGGCGTGATCACGCCACCGTTTGGGGATTTATTAGTGCCATTTTAGTCTCGGTACTGACACCTTTACCGCTGCTTAGTTGTTTGTTTGCGTATCTGGCTTTTCTCATTTTTAGTGGCGCATTAACCGTTAATGAAATTAAACGTCGATTTCCTTTAGAGATTTGGATGATAGTGCTTGGTGCACTGACCTTAGCCAGCGCAGTAGAGAATACCGGGATTGCTGCGATGATCGCGCAATGCATTGAAGAGTTCCTTCATGGTCAGAGTGTCTATTTGGCTTTTATTTTTATTTTTATACTGACATTAATTATGACGGAACTTATAACTAATAGCGCAGCAGCAGCCTTGTCGTTTCCTATTGCTTATAACATTGCGTTAGGCCTTGGTGTTGACCCCGTGCCATTTGTAATGGCCGTTGCCTTTGCTGCAAGCGGCAGTTTCATCAGCCCTTATGGTTATCAAACCAATGTCATGGTGTATAACGCAGGCAATTATCAGTTAAGTGATTTTGTAAAGTTTGGTTTACCTATTTCAATTATTTATAGCATTACCGTGATCATAATGATCCCGTTAGTTTTTCCTTTTTAACTCTTTTTAGTAGCCTTTAAAGTCGAGTTTACTGAATCGGATGATCGAGTATAACAATGAGTACAGCTAATATGACAACAGCCAGTATGAAGACCGAAAATACCGTTTGGCATGAACAGCACATCAGCAAAGAACAACGTGCAACCCTAAAACAGCAAAAACCTGCGTTATTATGGTATACGGGGTTAAGTGGCTCTGGCAAATCAACCGTCGCCAATGCGGTTGATGCCTTGTTATTTAAACTAGGCTGCCATAGTTACTTACTTGATGGTGATAATGTTCGTCACGGCTTAAATGGCGATTTAGGTTTTAGTGATGAAGCGCGTATTGAAAATATTCGCCGCATTAGTGAAGTTGCTAAATTATTTCTTGATGCCGGTTTAATTGTCTCTACTGCTTTTATTTCACCTTTTGCCAGTGACCGAGCGCAGGCCAAAGCTAAACTAGAACAAGGTGAATTTATTGAAGTCTTTATCGATACACCTATAAGTGTCTGTGAACAACGTGATCCAAAAGGTTTGTATAAAAAAGCTCGAGCAGGGGAGATTAAAGATTTCACCGGTATAGATTCAACTTATGATGTACCGCAAGCACCACAAATACATGTGAAAACAGCAGAACAATCTATTGAAGAATGTGCAGAGCAAATTGTTGGTTATTTAATGGCACAAGGCTTTATTACTGAGTCTGCTTTAAACTAATTATCAAGTTAAGCACTAAGTTAAGCAAGTCAGCTCAGTTAATTTTCAATTAACTGTATTTTAAGAAAAGTCAGGGATACTTCCACCATGCATTATGATGTCTTTAATGGCGATGCCGACGGCATTATTGCCTTACTTCAGTTACGCCTAGCAGACGCTAAAGAGTCAACGCTTATCACCGGGGTTAAACGTGATATCAGCTTACTTAAGCAAGTTGATATAAGTAAAGCGACCTCAGTGACGGTATTAGACATCTCTCTGGAAAAAAATTGTGAGCCGTTACAAGAGTTACTCAAAAGTGACGTTGACGTTTTTTATGTTGATCATCATAGAACAGGTGATATTCCCAAATCTAACAAGTTAACAACGTTACTAAACACAGATGCGAATACCTGTACTAGTTTATTAATCAATGACTTCCTGCAAGGCCGTTATGTTAACTGGGCAATTGCCGCTGCTTTTGGTGACAATATGCAAACCTCAGCAAAAACACTTGCAATTAAAGTAGGGTTAACAGAAATAGAGCAAGATCAGTTAAATGAGTTAGGTATTTATATTAACTACAATGGTTATGGCGCAAGTCTTGACGATTTACACTATCATCCTGCCGATTTATATCGAGCGCTGTTAAAATACCCGGATCCTCTTAGCTTAATTAATGAGTCAGATTCTATTTTCTGGAAATTGAAATCTGCTTATTTAGCCGATATGGCAAAAGCAGAATCAGCTCAAGTCATCAGTGACCAAATTAGCGTCAAAGCAGTGCAGTTAGCTGATGAATCATGGGCAAGGAGAGTTAGTGGTGTATTTGGTAATGACTTAGCTAACCAAGCTCCTGATAGAGCGCATATTGTGCTGACTCTAAATAGGGTAAATAAAACAAACGAACAACAGATAAACCATGCAGCCAGTTATACCGTGAGTTTGCGCGCGCCCTTAAATAACAAACAAGGGGCTGGTGATATCTGCTCACAATTTCCTACCGGTGGTGGCAGAGCAGCTGCAGCAGGTGTTAATGTATTGCCAAGTGAAATGCTTAGCGAGTTTATTGATACTGTGGCAAAATACTATCAATAACATTCACTACGAATAAACAATAGAGCTAGATAATAGCTCTATGAAATAAAGTTAAAGGGACAGACAATGAGTTTATTAATCACCGGCGGAACAGGTTATATTGGCAGCCATACGGTTGTTGAGCTACTACAGCAAGCATCTTCTCAAGGTATTGAGCATAGTGAGTTAGATATTGTCATCGTTGATAACTTAACTAACTCATCAACTAAAGTACTCGAGCGCATAGAGCGAATCACAGGTAAAAAAGTAACCTTTGTTAAAGCCGATATTTGTGATGCGACTGCTCTGAATCATATTTTTAATCAGTATTCTATTGATGCCGTTATTCACTTCGCTGGCTTAAAAGCTGTAGGCGAATCAAATGAAAAACCTTTAGCATATTATCAAAATAATGTGGCTGGTACGTTAACTTTATTAGAAGTGATGGCCGAGCATAATGTAAAAAACTTAGTGTTTAGCTCATCAGCAACAGTTTATGGTGATAATGCCTCACCTCTTAACGAAACTATGCCAACCTCAGCGACAAACCCTTACGGGCAAACTAAGTTGATGGTAGAAAATATTCTTTTTGATCTTGCAAAAAGTGATAGTGATTGGTCAATTGCTTGTTTACGTTATTTCAATCCTATTGGTGCACATCAGTCGGGATTAATTGGCGAAAATCCTAATGGCATTCCTAATAACCTATTGCCCTATGTAGCGCAAGTTGCTGCTGGCCGTTTGGCTGAATTACAAGTATTTGGCGATGACTATGATACCCTTGATGGCACAGGTGTACGTGATTACATCCATGTGGTTGATTTAGCGCTAGGCCACGTTAAAGCGCTTGAAAGCTTGGATCACCGCCAAGGAAAAATAAAAGGTTGTCAGGCAATTAATTTAGGTACAGGTAATGGTACGTCAGTATTGCAAATAGTGAATACATTTAAAGATATTAGTGGTCAAGCCATTCCTTATAAAGTAGTGCCGCGAAGAGCGGGCGATTTAGCGACTGTTTATGCTGATGCAGTGTTAGCAGGTGAGTTACTGGGTTGGCAAGCGAAATTCGACTTAACTGCTATGATTGAAGATACATGGCGTTGGCAGTCAGAGAATCCGAATGGCTTTTAATGATTTTATCAATTAATTTTTTATGGTTATATTTTTGAAGTTATACCTTTGAAGTGACACCATAAAGTTAAAACAAAAACGGCTAGCACTTAATAGGGCAGCCGTTTTTATTTATAGCAAATACAATAATAAAGTATTTTTAACAGCATATTTAATGCAAGTATTGAGTTTAAACTTTAACTTAGCTGCTCATATCTGTTTGCTCATCGGCCCAAGCGAGTGCTTGGTTATAATGTTCAACGACCTTATCTTTATCAAGCTTTAGCTTTTCCATCACTAAGGTGGTTTTATCCCAATCGGCATGTTCAATATACTCAACGAGTTTAATTAGCGCAGCCATCACCCCCTTTTTGGTTAACAGCGGGTCTTTAATATCTTGAGAAAGAGGGAGCTTTTCTAGAACACTGGCCATATCTTCATCTAAAATTGCATCTATCATTGATAATAGGCCTGTTAAAAAGGCAATAGATATATCGAGTTGTGAGCGAATATCTTGCGCGGTTAACTCACAAAATTTAGCCCGTGTCATGGCTAGTTTAATTAGCTCTGTTGGTTTATCTGGATTCGCTGTAACCGCAAACATTAAGCCAATAAAGCGCTTTAATTCGCCAACACCTAAAATAACTAGGGCTTGTTTGATAGTCGATATTTCGTTACGTCGCCTAAATATTGCCGAATTTGCGTAACGTAATAATTTATATGACAGAGAAACATCACGTTCAAAAACACCGGTAATACTGTTGAGATCGAATTCAGTTTTTGACGTTTCATAAAGTAATTCTGCCATTGCCATTTGAGATGGCGATAAACTTTTGGTTTTGACCATTTCTGGTTTAGCAAAAAAATAGCCCTGATAATAATCAAAACCAAATTGTTTCATTTGATCATACTCTTCGTAAGTTTCGACCTTTTCAGCGAGTAACTTAATATGAGGGTGATCTTTAATAGCGGTAATGACTTGTTTTATATCATCAATACTGCTTTTTTGAATATCAATTTTAATTATTTTTACGAAAGGGTAAAAATGTATCCAAACGCTTTGGTGCTCATAGTCATCAAGAGCTAAGGTATAGCCCTTTTTATGTAAGTCCTTACATAATGCTAATAGCTTTTTACCTGGCTTAATCGTTTCTAGTATTTCTACTACCACCTCATCAGGCGCAAGCATTTCAGGATAACCTTGGCTTAATGTTTCTAAAGTGAAATTAATGAAAGCGGGTTTGTTGCCGGTAAATTCATTAATGCCCATATTAAACTGGCTAGCTTCAACCATTTTACTGGTTGCTTCGTCGCCATCTATCTCGGGAAATACATTGTCTATGCTGTCACGAAATAATAACTCGTAAGCAAAGAGGTTTTTATTCTTATCTAAAATTGGCTGTCTAGCGGCGTAAAAATGCATAGTTAGTTTAGCTACTGTTAATTGTTGTTAATAAATCAAAGATCTTTTTCTTATTATAGAATATATGGCAAAGCGTTACATTTTTCATTAGTTTTATTCACATTAGCTCTAATATTTACATAATGTATGCAATTGAGCTATTAACTTGGCTGTTATTGAACGCTTACTTTATTTCTTCAGTAGTTTTTGGTAGCGTACGGCTGTATTTTTAGTTTATTTATCTTTAGGAGATAATTCTTGGAATTTGGCACACTTATTTCTTTAGCACTATATTTTGTACTTATGTTAGCAATAGGCTTCTACGCCTATCGAAAATCAACCAGTGATGTTGAAGGTTTTATGCTTGGTGGTCGTAGTTTATCACCAAGTGTTGCGGCACTGTCTGCCGGCGCTTCTGATATGAGTGGCTGGATGTTAATGGGATTGCCGGGGGCTATGTATATTAGTGGTATGAGCAGCTTATGGATTGCTGTAGGTTTAGTTATTGGCGCGTTTTTGAATTACCTTATTGTTGCACCGCGACTTAGAACGTATACCGAAGTTGCGAATGACTCCATAACTTTGCCTGATTTTTTCGAAAACCGATTTAATGATAAATCGCGGATGTTAAGAATCGTCTCTAGTATTGTTATTGTATTATTCTTCACCCTATATACCTCAAGTGGTGTAGTCGCGGGTGGCAAGCTTTTTGAGAGTTCTTTTGGCGTAGACTATGAAGTGGGTTTGTACATTACGGCAGGTGTCGTTGTTGCTTATACACTTTTTGGCGGCTTTTTAGCGGTTAGCCTAACCGACTTTGTGCAAGGTTGCATCATGTTCATTGCGCTAGTTTTGGTACCCGTAGTTGCCATCAGTGAAGTAGGCGGCTTAACTGAAATGCAGCAAAGTATTAGTCAAGTTAACCCTGAGTTACTCGATATTTTTAGTGGCGTTAGCGCTATCGGTATTATCTCTGCGATGGCATGGGGGCTAGGCTATTTTGGTCAACCACATATTATCGTGCGTTTTATGGCTATTCGTAGTGTTAAAGACATGCCAACAGCGCGGCGTATAGGTATGAGTTGGATGATAGTATCAATCATTGGTGCCATGGCAACAGGGCTTGCAGGCATTGCTTATGTGGCTAAAACAGGGATGAAATTGGATGATGCTGAAACTATCTTTATTGTGCTATCACAATTGTTATTTAATCCTTTAATTGCAGGTTTTCTATTAGCGGCTATTTTAGCGGCAATTATGAGTACTATTTCGTCTCAGTTATTAGTGACGTCAAGTTCATTAACAGGGGATTTTTATCAAGCCTTTTTTCATCAAGAAGCCAGTGAAAAACAACTTGTTCTCGTCGGTAGAATCTCTGTAGCCTTAGTTGCGCTAGTGGCAATATTCTTAGCCTACGATCGTAATAGTACTATTCTTACTTTAGTCAGTAATGCTTGGGCTGGTTTTGGTGCCGCTTTTGGTCCTGTAATCATAGGGAGCCTATATTGGTCTAAAATGACTCGTAACGGCGCTTTAGCTGGCATGATCAGTGGTGCTGCTATGGTGCTATTTTGGATTTATGCGCCGATAACTATTAATGGTGAATCGTTAAGCTCAGTGATGTATGAAATAGTGCCAGGCTTTATTGTTTGTTCATTAGCTATTTATTTTGTTAGTAAATTCTCTGGCAAGGTTGATGACAAAATGAATAGTCAGTTTAATGAGATGCTGACCATTCATAAATAACCTTGTACTGTCTATACCCGTTACCATTCAAGATGCTTGTTTCAGAGTGCTTGACCAATTTCAATTCAAGGCGCTGTGATGAAATAATGGTTACTCCATTATAAATCACAGCAACGATGAAATGATGTTGTTCAAGCGCTTCTTCGATGGGGCTAAAAGCGATTTACGCGGTGTTATTCATTTAAACAAGGGAGTAACCATTGTTTTAAATGAATGCCTTGCCTAAAGCACTTTTACCACCCACTGAAATCACGCACTTTGAATGGTAACGGGTATAATATCAGACGGACTAAAATAATAAAAAGGCTAGCTGAGAAATCAGCTAGCCTTTTTATTTTAGGACGGGACAGTTGTTATTATTAATGTTGTGAAAAGTTTTAGTGTCGAGCTAGGTTTAGATTGTCCAAGCAATATTACTGCTAATGTTTTGCTGCCATTGCTCGAGTGATTCATTTTTATCACCGACAATGATGACGTTAGCGTGTTTAAATCCGAGTGACTCGCCGTATAAGTTGTTGTCATCAAACTTGGCTGTAAAGTTAAGCTGATCATTTTTTGGCACAACAAAAACGGTTACCGGACTGGTTTTTCCTTGAAAAACTAAGTGCAGGCTTTTCATGCCATCAAAACGACAATAATCTGCAAAAAGTAATTTACCTAACGACTCGTTAAAATTACCATCAAAAGCAGCCATCTTCTGATTCAATGAGGTTAAAGTGACACGATCTTTACTGTTATTAGCAAAATATGTTTCTTCATGATAAACATGAGCTAAAGCATAATCCCCTAAACTAGTATAAGCGCTAGAGAATTGCATAAAATTAAAGAGCAGACCACCCAGTATCGCAACGGATGCTGCTAGGGCTAGATGGACACGTGTTTTACGCTTTTGTACTTGGTGACTCGCTAAGGTTTGTCGTAAAATTAATTTATCACATAGATTATCTGGCACAGGTATATTTAGCGCCTGTTTTATTTTTTCATCTAACAGATTAATCTCTTGAGCAAATTGCTTTTTTGCTGGGTCTTCGAGTAAAGCCGCGAGCAGCTCAGCATTGTCTGTTTCAGTACTTTTCGGATCAGCTAAAATGGCACGTCTAAATTGTAAATCATCCATTATAAACCCCCTTCGTTTTTGGCTCCGCCGCTAAGGCGTCTTTTAATTGATTTCGTGCTCTGAATAAACGTGTCATTACAGTATTTTTGTTTAAATTTAGCATGTTAGCAATATCATCACCGCTAAAACCGCCTAATACTTGTAAGACTAAAGGTTCAGAGTATTCAGGAGGTAATTGGGCTATTTTTTCACGAAGCCAATCATTCTCTATATTTTGCTCATTACTTATCGCTTTGGTATCGGTAATAGTCGCTTCTTCATATTCACTCATCTCAAAGCGTTTACGTTCAAAACGGCGCGCATTTTCTCGTCGTAAAATTGTAATTAACCATGATTTTGCCGCTTTTTCATCTTTTAGTGAGTCAAGGGCGCGCCATGCTCGTAAAAAAGTTTCTTGCACTAAATCTTCTGCCACTTGTTTTTCGTGGCATAACCAATAGGCATAGCGATATAAATCCCCATGTAGCGCTTTAACTAGCGCCTCATATCTAACTTGTTTTGTCATCATGGATTAATAGACCTTAGCTTTAGGTTTTTACTTTCAGACATCATAAAATTAATTATTTATTAGTAATTATTGATCACTAATTATTGATAGCTAATTAATCAAATAACCAATCCAGAACTAGATACTAAGTTAAGGGTTTAATGAATGTTTTTCATTTGTGGTCTTTATTGCTTGTTTTTGTTTATTTAATTTTTGTATCGAAGCTAGCAAAGTATCTCCTTGCCATGAGGGGGCACCGACAAGAGCACTTTTGCCGTAAAGGTGTTGTTGTAAGTCATTTAATGCGGTGGCAAAGTTTTGATCATTAACTTGCGATTCAGCCTGTGCAATGGTGCTTATCTCTATATTTTTATTACTAAGCAATTGATTCAACCAAGGCAAAATTAAATTTAATGCTTGGCTAGCATTATTTTTTTTACAGGCAGCGAGTAGTGCCAGATAATGATTAGCGTTTGTTTGATGGTTATTGTTATTTAACTGTCGCGGTATTTCATTGTTATTACGTTTAAGGTATCGAATATGTATCAACCAAAATAACGTTGTTAACAACCATAAACTTAAAAATATCCAGGTCAAGAGTGATTCTTTTTGTATTACCTTTACCGTCGGGGTAATTGTAGAACTTGTCGGTTGTGCCTGCTTAGTTTGACTTGTTATTACCGGGGTCGCTTGGTTTGTTATCGGCACTTCTCCGGCTTCGACTATAATTTTTTGCGCAGGCAAAGTAGCGAATTGTGTTTTATTGGTAATGGTATTAAACCAAGTAATGCTCATTTCTGGCAGAGTAAACTCACCGGCATAACTTGGTACTAGTGCAAAATTTTGCACTTTTTGGCTAACTAAACGCTCTTTAGTTAAATTAGTATGGAGCTGTGCTTGGTCTGGATATATTTTCAAACCTTGTGTATTTGGCATTACTATTTCAGGTAATTGTGCTTTAGCAAGGCCAGCAGCAGTCAAAGTGATAGTGCGGGTTATTGGTTCACCCACGTTAAATATATTATCTTTTAACGAATTACCATTTGTTTGCCATTCTTGATGTAATGATAATAATTCGCTTGGTAGCCAATCATCTTGGTTAGGGTAACTGCTAGGGCTTGCTTTTACTGTCAGAGATATTTCATCACCGCGCACGCTAACCGGTTTAGTCTGTGCAAAGCTTAAAAAGCTTGAACGTCTTTTGGAAGCAGTCATTATATCACCTGAAAATACCGGAGCAGCAAGCGTAAATTCCCCACTTTGTTGTGGTGTAATGGCATAAGTTTGCTCAACAACACGATAACGTTTGCCGTTGATTATGGTATCAGTTTGTTTGTCTTGGCCAACCTTTTCTATATTAGCACCAGGTAAACTAGGCTCAGTTAAACTACCGCTTTTTAATTCAACACTGAAATGCAATTTTAACGTTAGGGTGACGAGTTGCTGAACATAGACTTCAGTACTCGATAATTTACTGGTAACAAAAATATCTTGTTGTCGGTTTTCTTGTGTTTTGTCACCTTGTGCAAGCACGTTAAGTGCTATTGGCTTACTCGCTATATTTTCTATTTTAAGTGCAGGGATGATAAGTTCACCTGCTCGTCTGGCAATAAGTATTATTTGCCATTGTGTTGTGCGAGATGTTTTGAAATTAACCATGTTCGTTTGTGAACTAACCGAGGTGCGGCCGACAATGAAATCGTCTAATAAAGCAGAGGTGTCTAAAGCATTACGGTGTATATCGTCATCAGCGATAATGGTCAAGACAATTGACTCGTTTATCATGGCAGGATTTTTATCTATTGATGCTTTTACGGTGCTTAACGCATAAACATTTTTTGCTAATAATAATGTAAATAATAAACAGCACCATAAAGTGGTTTGTATAGAGGTCACTTGCCATCTTGAATTCATTTTTACCACTTTTTATTTACTCCTTGACTATTACGTTCATGCTGACGCTTTTGATACTCTAAACGCATTTTATTGCGTAACAGTAAGTAAGGATCATCAGTGACTTTATTTAATATTTGTTGATGTTTTTGATTGTCTTCTTGCGCTTTTTGCTCACTGGCTATTTGGGCTGCGGTTTTTTCACCTTCTTCGCCTTCTTTACCTTCTTGTTGCTGGGCTTCCTGTTCAGCTTGTTCTTGCTTTTTCTTTTCTTCTTCAGCTTTAGCTTCTTCGTCTGATTTTTGCGACTGCTCTTGTTGTTCTTTTTCTTCTTGTTGCTGATCGCTTTGATCTTGTGATTGGCCATCTTTTTGTTGTTTTTCGTCAGATTTTTCTGACTGCTCCCCGTCTTGAGATTCCTTATCCTGCTGGGAATCTTGTTGAGAGTCTTGCTCTGAGTCTTGTTTTTCCCCGTCTGAGTCCTCTGACTTTTCACCCTGCTGAGACTTTTCTTGTTCTTCTTGCTGTTTTTTCAATTCTTCTATTTTATCAATATTATCTTGCGCATCTTTAAGTGTCGGATCTTTTATTAATGCTTTTTTATAAGCGTCAAGTGCTTTGTCGTATTGCTGCATTTGTGCATGACTATTGCCTTGGTTATATAAAGCATTACCACTATCACTTTGTTGAAATGCTTCTAAAGCTCGTTGATAATTTCCCGCTTTATAATGAGCACTGCCTTGCCACTGACTATTTTTAAATTGCTCGGCAGCTTGATTATAGTTCTTCTGTTCAAAATATTGTTGTGCTTGCTGATCTTTAGTTTGCCAAAGATCTTGCCATAAATTGCTTATCTTGGATTGCGCTTGCTTATTTTTTTCAGACTGAACTTGGCTTGAATTGACATGCTCTTGTGCTAGGGCGTCACTAGCATAGGTAGGTGTACTAAAACTGCCTAAACCTAATAATAAAGATAACGGTATGAGTAAACTAATAGAAAGTATTGTGCTACCGCGGCGAAAGTAACTAAGCAATAACGGGATAATAATTAGTAATAACCAAGGGCCCTTTTCTTGGTATTGATCACCTTGTATTTGTTGTTTTTGATCGCTTTCTTTATTGTTTTGTGTTTTTTGCTTTGAACTTTCATTTAAGCCGGCAGCTAAGTGCTTGGTTAAATAGTTAATATCACTGTCATCATTAGTAATAGTGCTGTAATTACCACCACCGCGTTGGGCTAATGCCGCTAATTTACCTGAAGGTAATTTGGGTACGACAATTGCGCCGCTATTATCTTTAAGTAACTCTCCACTGGTGAGTTTGATCGGTGCACCCGCTTGTGTGCCAACTCCTAAAATATGTAAGTTATGAGCAAACTTAGCAGACCAATCATAAATATCAGCCATCTCTTCTTTATCTACATCATCGGTAAACCAATAAATATCACCATTAAGATGTCCTGCATTTCTTAATGTTTCATTAGCTAACGTTAAGGCCGCAAGGGCATTGGCGCCTAATTCAGGCATAATGTCCGGAGAAAGTGATGGCAGTAATAATTGAATGTTATGAATATCTTGCGTTAAGGGACTAATAATAAATGCATCACCAGCATAGGCGATTAAGCCCATATCACCTTCATTGACTTTTTCTAATAGGTCAACCGCCTTATAACGTGCGCGAGTCAACCTATTTGGCTTAATGTCCGTAGCATACATCGAATAAGACATATCCATGATCAGAACCGAACCACGCTCAAGTTGATAAACCGGTTGCGGTAATTTTTGCCAAGCAGGTCCAGCCAACGCAAGAATAAGACAACAACCGATAACAAAAGGTTTTAGCTGAGAGGGGGCATGATTTTCCTCTATTGTGTGCTTATTTTTTGAATTATCATCTTGCTCTAATAGCACTTTTGTAAGATGTGCGGGTAAAAAGTGTTGCCAAGGTGATTGGTAATAGTGAATTTTTTTTAATAAATGCAGAATTAAACCTAAAGCAATAAAAGCTAATAACCACCAAGGGCGGATAAAATGAAAATTATCAGTAAATCCTGCCGTGGAGAAACTGTCGATTAGGTAAGTGGAAAAATCGTCTATGGATGACATACTAAAATTGATCTTTTTGCTTAGAGAAAAGGGAGGTAAAGCTAATTTTATTGGGACTAAATAGGCTTAAACTAAATAAGTGCAGGCTGAGTAAATAGAGAAAAGTGATAAGCGCAGCAAGTGCTAATGGCCAATAAAATAAGGCTGTCAGTGGTCGCATTTGCTGTTGATCTTGCTCTATAGGCTCAAGTTTATCTAATAAGTTATAAGTATCATTCATGCTTTGGCTATCTTTAGCACGAAAATATTGTCCACCTGTTTTATCTGCTATTTCCCTTAAACTTTTTTCATCCAAATCCGCAGAAGGGTTTATTCTTTGATTGCCCCAAAGCGATTGCTGCAGCATCACATCAGCGCCAATTCCGACAGTATAAATGGTAATGTCTTTGGCTATTGCTAGCTCTAGCGCTTCTTCTGGCGTGATTTTTCCTGCGGTATTTTGTCCATCTGTTAATAACAATAATACCTTGTTAGATTCTTCTTTAATGGCAAAACGTTTAACAGCCAAGCCAATCGCGTCACCTATCGCGGTTTTCCTACCCACTAATCCAAGCTCACTTTCATCAAGCATCTGTTTAACGGTTTTTCTGTCAAATGTCATAGGTGTTTGCATATAGGCGTCATCTGCAAAGAGTATTAAGCCTAAACGGTCACCAACTCGACGTTCAATAAAGTCACCTAAGACCACTTTTAACATTTGTAATCGATTAACTGAACGACCGTTGAGGTTCATATCTTCTATTTCCATACTGCCAGATAGGTCAACGGCAATCATCATTTCTCGCCCTTTGGTTGGAATATCTACCGCTTCACCTAACCATTGTGGACGAGTTAAGGCGAGGACAAATAAAAGCCAACATAAAGAAAGAATGATTAAGGGCATTTTTTTCTTACTTTTACTTTCTTGTGCTGCGTTATCTACTTGGATTATGTTGGGCATCATTAAAGCACTACTTTGTTCAGTGCTTTTTTTAGCTGGCAAAAAGTAAATAAATAAAGGCAAGGGCAGTAGGATAAAAAGCCAAGGCCAAGCAAAACTAATCATGCGCTAAATCTCCATTATTATGTTTTTTACTGGCCATTTTCTTTGTTTTGGAGCTTGGTTTTGGCTTTGCTTTAGGTGGCAGTGCATGAGTTAACCATAGTTTTACAGCGCTTTTACATTCAGTATTACTAGCAGATGAGCTGGTGTTTTCAGTTTCAGTTTCAGCTTTAATTTCTACTTTGACTTTATTATCACTATGCTCTTCATTACTTGCTTGGTATTGGGTAAGGAAAGCTTGTTTTGATAGTTTATTAAATTCTTGTTGATGGGTTTCTGGCAACTGCTCAGTCAAAAATAGCTGAAATGAATCACCGTATAAATGAGCAACATGTTGGCGATTATAGTATTGCATCGCCCCCCACTTAAGTAATGAGATTAACTCACTATTGCTTAAGCTAGTCTGGTTTTTTAGTACCGACAATGCATGATTTTTGCTTTGATTCAATTTCTTACTACGATTAAATTTTCTTATAAACCAGATTATGGTGATGATAAGTATCGCGGCTAATAACCACCAACCAATAGCTGTTGGTAAGTTACTGACTTGCTCAGGCAGATGAATGTCGTGTAATTGCAGCTGTTGTGTTGCTTGCGGTGCTGCTTGCATTGTTAAAAAAAGAATCAATGGGCAACTCCATTCGCTGTCTTATTATTACTGTCGCTTTTTAACTGCTGTTCAAGCGATTGTCCTGCGTTATAGTGAAGTACTCTCGCGCCAATGCTAATTAATGCTTGCTGTTTTTCTTCGTTTTGAAGTGCTGCCTGGCGTTGATAATTCATTGCCGTTTTTTTATCACCTAAAGTTAATTGTTGTCGATTTATGCCGTCAGTTAATGTAGCGGTTAGTTTTATTGACGTTTCAGGCAAAGATATTTCTAATGGATCACTAATTAAACAAACGACTAATTCGCAATGTTGTGCAACTCGCATCAAGTGACGTAAGGCATCTTGTTGCTGCTTTTCTTGATTAGCATTATTTAATAACGCTTGGCCATCGGTAATCAAATACACTAAAGATCCAGGTTTAGCTAACTGTCGCAATCGTGCGCAGTGATCAGCGAAATCTGCAATGGTATTTGTTTGCGCTGTAACGCTCTCTGACTTTTTATTGTTATTTAGTTGCGTTAATGCGTGTAAATAATGCAATACCCCTGTTTTTCTGCTGCGAGGTTTTAATTCTATATGTGCTCTATTACTGAAAACTAAGCCGCCTATTCGATCACCACGGCTTTTAGCGTGCCAAGCAACTAAGGCAGCTAAATGGGCAGCTTGTACCGATTTAAAGAGCAGTTTACTACCAAAACGCATAGTGTTTGATAAATCAGTGGCAATTAATACCGGTCTTTCTATTTCTTCACGAAACAACTTGGTATGGGTTTTACCGGTACGTGCGGTAACACGCCAATCAATAGCACGAGTATCGTCACCAATTTGATAATGGCGTACTTCATCAAACTCCATGCCTCGGCCTTTGCTACGTGACAAATAATTACCGGACTGTTTACCGTGGATGTTTTTCTTGGCCGTGAGGTTAATCAAGGCACATTTGGTTTGATACTGTAATAGTTCGGCTAACGATAGTTCAACACCGTTGCTATGAATGCTTTCAAGCATTGCTTGGCATGAGTCGGCTGTATCGTTATTGTTCTGCTGTTGTTTTTTAGTGCTAAACCACATTTTATAACTCTGATATTCAAGTGTATGAAGTGTTAAGGGGCTTAAGCTACCGCGACCAATGTTAATAAATGATCAAGTACCTGATTAGCACTAATACCTTCGGCTTCGGCTTGATAACTGAGCAATATTCGGTGTCTCAGCACATTATGAAAAACGGCTTGAATATCTTCAGGGCTAACAAAGTCTCTATTGTGTAACCATGCACGAGCGCGGGCACATCGATCTAACGCTATGGTTGCTCGAGGACTTGCGCCAAAAGATAACCAAGTCGCTAACTGGTCATCGTATTTTTTCGGTTGGCGAGTCGCAATAATTAAATCAACCATATAAGTTTCTAAAGCAGGGGCCATATGAATATTTAAAACTTGCTCGCGCGCGCCAAATATTTCTTCTTGGCTAAGTACTCGTAAGTTAGCTTTTGTACTTGTGTTTGACTTTAGTGCTTCACCACGATTGAGTTTTAGTATTTCTAATTCACTGGCGGCGTCTGGATAGTCGATTTCAATATGCATTAAAAAGCGATCTAATTGTGCTTCAGGTAACGGATATGTACCTTCTTGTTCAATCGGATTTTGTGTTGCCATTACTAAAAATAACTCAGGTAACTTATAAGTTTTACGACCTACTGTTATTTGTCCTTCTCCCATGGCTTCTAATAATGCTGACTGTACTTTGGCGGGCGCACGGTTAATTTCATCGGCAAGCACTAAGTTTTGAAATAAAGGGCCTTGTTGAAAGGTAAAAGTGCCATCTTCAGGGCGATAAATATCATTGCCTGTTAAGTCGGCAGGTAATAAATCCGGCGTAAATTGAATACGATGAAAATCAGCTTCTAAACCATCGGCTAATGCATTCACTGCACGGGTTTTTGCGAGGCCTGGAGGACCTTCTACAATTAAGTGTCCGTCAGCTAATAAGGCAATAAGTAGATTTTCAACCAATGATTCTTGACCAATGATTTGTGATGATAAATGTTGCTTTAAGGTAGAGAAATGTTCAATTGCCATGCGAATAGTTTCTTTTATATTTTTAGAAATGAAAGTAAAAAACTGAATCAGTATTTTATATAAATTTTAAGCTACATTTTATATAAGGTTATTGTGAAAGAAAACAAGTGGTAAGTAACAAATTATTAACGATTAGTTATATTGGCAGACCTCGTTAATTATCAGCTGTGTTGCCTACTGGTTTTGTTATCAGTGAGGAATTGATTGAAATTTTTTATTATTTCGTTAGAATCAATAAATGAACAGGTCTGACCTGTTGGTGTTTTATTTAACTAGGCATTAGTTACGCATTAACTAAACTGTAAATATTTCGTCAACAAATACTAACTAAAAGTCAGCTACTATAAAAATTGAGGTAACAATGAAAACAAATAAATTAACTACAGCAAATGGCGAACGAATAGCGATAGTCGCGGGTTTACGAACGCCTTTTGCTAAACAAGCGACAGCATTTCATGGTGTACCCGCAGTAGATTTAGGAAAAATTGTTGTTAACGAATTATTGCAGAAGCATGATATTGATCCTGCTATTATCGATCAACTTGTCTTTGGTCAAGTAGTGCAAATGCCTGAAGCACCAAACATTGCCCGTGAAATTGTTTTAGGTACGGGTATGAATGTTCATACGGATGCTTACAGTGTTTCTCGTGCTTGTGCTACCAGCTTTCAATCAACGGTAAACGTTGCAGAGTCAATCATGGCTGGTTTTGTCGATGTAGGTATTGCGGGTGGTGCGGATTCTTCCTCAGTGGCGCCTATTGGTGTTTCTAAAAAGTTTGCACGCACTCTGCTTGATTTAAGTAAAACGAAAACATTAGGTCAAAAAATTGCGTTAATACGTAAATTAGGCTTCAAGGATATATTGCCTGTTGCACCTGCGGTTGCAGAATACTCAACAGGTATTTCTATGGGACAAACGGCTGAGCAAATGGCTAAAACGTACCAAATATCTCGTCAAGATCAAGATGCTTTAGCACACCGTTCACATACGTTAGCTACACAAAGTTGGGCTGAAGGTAAACTTGATGCTGAAGTCATGACAGCACATTCTGAGCCTTATAAAAGTTTTATTGATAAAGATAACTGCATTCGGGAAAATTCTGTTTTAGACAGTTACGCTAAGTTGCGTCCTTGTTTCGATAGAAAGCATGGCACGGTAACTGCTGCGACGAGTACACCATTAACTGATGGTGGTGCCGCTATTTTATTAATGCGTGAAGGTCGTGCTAAAGAGTTAGGGTATGAGCCACTAGGTTATATTCGTAGTTATGGCTTTGCCGCGATTGATGTATGGCAAGATATGCTGATGGGACCAAGTTATGCGACGCCTATCGCCCTAAAGCGTGCAGGTTTAGAGTTAGCTGACTTAGATTTAATTGAAATGCATGAAGCCTTTGCGGCTCAAGCATTAGCAAATATGCAAATGTTTGGCAGTACAAAGTTTGCCAAAGAACAGTTAGGTCGAGATAAAGCGATTGGCGAAATAGATATGGATAAATTTAATGTCATGGGGGGCTCTCTTGCTTATGGTCATCCTTTTGCTGCAACGGGCGCACGTTTGATCACGCAAACATTAAATGAATTAAAACGTCGTGGCGGTGGTATTGGTTTAACAACGGCTTGTGCGGCAGGTGGTTTAGGCGCGGCTATGATAGTGGAGACAGATTAATGACTGATAATAAAAACGAATCAACAAAAAATTCTGATGTTGAAAGTAAAGTAGCAAATAACTCAGACAGTAATACTGCTAGTAATACAGCAAGTGAAGCGGAAAATAACATGGAAAAGGGCAACCAACACAGTGACGTTAATGTCGATAGAAGTAATCAAAGTGCTTTTAGTTTGGTTCGTCAGGATAACGGTATAGCTCATTTAGTCATGGATGTTGTTGATGACACTATGAACACCTTAAAAGCGGAGTTTGCTCAACAAGTCACTGAAGTATTAAAAGATATTAAAGCCGATAAGACAATTATTGCTGTGGTACTTTGCAGTGGCAAAAAAGACTCTTTTGTTGCAGGTGCGGATATTAATATGATTAATGACTGCGCAACACGTGACGAGGTGGTTGCTCTTTCACGTCAAGGACAAATGATTTTCTCTCAATTAGAAAATTTAACTGTACCTGTTGTTGCTGCGATTAATGGTGCGTGTTTAGGTGGCGGATTAGAGTTAGCTATGGCATGTCATGCACGTGTTTGTAGTGATGATGTTAAAACCTCACTGGGTCTACCTGAAGTACAACTTGGTCTATTACCTGGCGGCGGCGGTACACAACGTTTACCACAATTGGTTGGTGTGCAAAAAGCGCTTGATATGATGTTAACGGGTAAACAACTGCGTGCTAAACAAGCATTAAAAGTTGGTTTGGTTAATGCTGTTGTACCCAATAGTATTTTAATGACAACAGCTGAAAAATTCGCATTAAACTTAAGTGAACGAGGTAAGCATAGCGCCAGTGGTAAACGTAAACAGTCGATTATTGATAAAGTTTTAGAAAATAATGCTATTGGTCGAAATATTGTTTATCAACAAGCACAAAAGTCAGTATTAGCGAAAACTAAAGGCAATTATCCTGCGCCATTAAAGATAATTGATTGTGTGCGAACAGGATTAGAGTCGTCACCAGCAAAAGGTTATCAAATAGAAGCAGAGCATTTTGCTGATTTAGTAATGAGTGATGAGTCGATTCAGTTACGTCATTTGTTTTTTGCTACCACAGAGATGAAAAAAGAGCAGGGCGTTGCAGGTGTTGTGCCTGAAAAAATAAACGTAGCAGGTGTACTCGGCGGTGGTCTAATGGGCGGTGGCATTGCTTTTGTTACCGCAACGAAAGCCAAAGTACCAGCTCGTATTAAAGATATTGGCCATCAAGGGATCAGTCATGCACTAAAGTATAGTTATGACATATTGAATAAAAAAGTTAAACGTCGTTTCATGCTGAAGAGTGAAATGCAAAAGCAATTAGCAATGATCACAGGTTCAGTTAATTACACCGGTTTTAAAGCGGTAGATATTGTTGTTGAGGCGGTATTTGAAGATTTGGAATTAAAACAAAATATGGTCTTAGCTATTGAAGAAAATGCTAAAGAAGACACCATTTTTGCGAGTAATACTTCAAGTTTACCTATTGGCAATATTGCAGCGAAAGCAAAACGTCCTGAAAATGTTATAGGTTTACATTACTTCTCCCCTGTAGATAAAATGCCTCTGGTAGAAATAATCCCTCATGAAAACACCTCGGATAAAACTATTTCGACTACGGTTGCTTTTGCCAAGAAACAAGGTAAAACACCGATAGTGGTTAAAGATAAAGCGGGTTTTTATGTGAATCGTATTCTAGCGCCTTATATGAATGAAGCTGCAATACTATTACTGGCAGGCGAGTCTATAGATAAAATTGATAAAGCCTTGGTTAAGTTCGGGTTTCCTGTAGGACCTATGCAATTACTTGATGAGGTGGGTATTGATGTTGGTGCTAAAATAGGCCCTATATTAGAAGCTGATTTAGGTGAGCGTTTTGCTGCACCAGCAGCTTTTGACAAGTTACTTGATGATGGTCGTTTAGGTAAGAAAGCGAATAAAGGTTTTTATCTTTATGGTTCAAAAGCTAAAAAAGCTAAAAAACAAGTCGATAATAGTATTTATCAATTACTTGATATTACCCGTGACGGTAAAGCACCATCAGGGGAATTATCGGCTGTTGAAATAGCTAAACGCTGTACTTATATGATGTTAAATGAAGCGGCTCGTTGTGTTGATGAAGGCATAGTTCGCAATGCCAGAGATGGTGATATTGGCGCCATATTCGGTATTGGCTTTCCACCATTTTTAGGTGGTCCATTACGCTATATTGATAAAATAGGCGCTAAGTCATTAGTTGCACAATTGAGTCAATGGGCACAAATTCATGGTGATCGTTATACACCTTGCCAAGCGTTAATTTCTATGGCTGAGAATGAGCAAAGTTATTATTAATAATTTTTAATTATGTATGTGATGGGGATATCGGCAACTGCGTGTCTATAACAGGCAATATTTAGCAATAAAAAGAGGCAATATACCGCCTCTTTTTTTTGTTTGTTTTATTTACGAAAAATGTTGAATAAATACTCTAATTTGATTATATTAGCGCGCTTTTATATTGGTTCATTTTTTCGCAGTTCAATTACTATGGTTAGTTGATTGATCTGCCAATATCTTTTGGTGTTAGCTATTATGTTGTCTTCAATGTTGTTAATAGTTCTATTCTTTTTAGTAAGCCTGGCTTGTGGACTATTTTTTTATTGCCAATCTTTGTGTTCAGGTTTGCCACGTAAACGTTGGACCATTGCAGGATTAATATTAGGGCCGCTTGTTTGGCCTTTATTTATGATGGATAAGCGCATGCGTATCAATAAGTCGTATGGCGTAAAAGGTAAAGGGGTAGGTTTAGTCTTCTTTCGTGCTTAACGTTAACTTATAGCCAACTGGCACGTAAAGATATAGTAAATAGATACATAATTAACGTTTAAAATCATCAAAAAACAAAAAATGCTAACAGGGTAACTGTTAGCATTTTATCGTTATATAACATCGAGTTTGATACCTTGTCGACTGTATTCTTAAAGCGTTAAGACCACCAACGATTTGCGGAGGTTGCTTTTATCTCTATTTTCGCTGCAATAGGGTTCTCTTTCGGTTTCTTAGCTGTATTTAGGCTAAATATACCTTTAATTAATTTAAACATAGTGACTCCCCTAATTTATCTTCTTATTCCAACCTATATGCGAATAGTGCCGCGAGCATCGCCTATGCGAATAGTGCCACGAGCATCACCTATGCGTATAGTGCCGCGAGCATCACCTATGCGTATAGTGCCGCGAGCATCACCTATGCGTATAGTGCCGCGAGCATCGCCTATGCGTATAGTGCCGCGAGCATCGCCTATGCGTATAGTGCCGCGAGCATCGCCTATGCGAATAGTGCCGCGAGCATCACCTATGCGAATAGTGCCACGAGCATCACCTATGCGAATAGTGCCACGAGCATCACCAATTACATTTATTTGTGAATCTTGAATATTAGACTCTTGTACAGGAGTTAAAGACATGGCCATTGAAAGAATAATTGAACTAAGCATAAATTTTCCTTATTTTTATTTGAATTAATGTAGTTTTTGTACTAAAGGATATGCGAACTTTATGCCAGTTTTTTTATTATAAAAAATGGAAGGGAATTCTTTTTTAGTCAGTTAGCCTGAAACTTAAGCTATATGGGAGGGGGAGTCGTTATTAGAATAACTTAATGATTGTTATCTTTTATTGGAATAGTTGAGTGGGGATTTTATTGACGCTTGTTTGTTATTTATCCGGGGTAAATAACAAACAAGCGTCAATAATTATGCTAAGGGCGATATTGCAAACAAAAAGTTTACCCTAACGATTAATAAATGCCGTAGATTTATTGGCGACTTGATGAGAGATCAAGTATTGCTGAAATTGATCTGTTGGTAGCGGTTTACTGTATAGGTAACCTTGCAGCTGTTCACAGCGTAAACCGGTTAAAAAGGCTAATTGATTATTGGTTTCTACACCTTCGGCAACGACTTGCATATCAAGATTATGTGCGATAGTTACAATCGTTGCGACCATATTTCGACCCTGCTCTGAAACTTCAATATCATCAATAAACGCTTTGTCAATTTTTAAGGTATTAAGTGGGAATTTTTTTAAGTAAGCTAAAGAAGAATAACCAGTACCAAAATCATCAAGCGATAAATGTATGCCCATCGCGCGTATTTGTTCCATAGTCGTAATAGCTTCCTGAGGATCATCCATTACTGTTCCTTCGGTAATTTCTAATTCGAGATGTTTTGCAGGTAATTTACTTTCGGTTAATATCTCGGCAATTAATGTCACTAAATTGGCTTGAGTAAATTGTACTGCGGATAAGTTAACGGCAACTCGACCAGAAAATAAACCTGAATCTACCCATTTTTTTGTAGCGAAACACGCTTTGCGTAAAACTATTTCACCAATGTCGATTATCTGCCCGGTTTCTTCAGAAACAGGGATAAAGACAGCTGGGCTAACAATGTCTCTGTTAGGAGCCTGAAAACGTACTAAGGCTTCCATACCTGCCACCTTTCCGGTGGCAATAGATATCTTGGGTTGATAAAAGACCGAGAAAGCATCTTCTTTTAAACCATGACGGATCAGGCTTTCAACTTGCAGTCGGTGTACTGCTTTTTTATTCATTGAGTCATTGAAAAATTGATATCTATTTCCGCCTGAATTTTTTGCATGATACATTGCTGTATCAGCATTTTTTAATAATTCATGGGAGGTTGCACCGTCATCAGGGTAAAGCACAATGCCAATACTGCTGAATAAAACTATTTCTTCTGTTTTTAACTTAAAAGGCTGGGCAACGGTCGTTAGTATACGGTTGGCAATGCTGGTAATTGTATGAATATCATTGGTATTTTCAATTAAAATACTGAACTCGTCACCGCCTAATCGGTAAACACTGTCTTGTTTTCTACCTAAACTAATAATGCGTTCAGCAATTTTACATAAAATAACATCACCCACTTGGTGTCCTAACGAATCATTGATCTTTTTAAAATTATCTAAATCAAACACTAATAAAGCATGGGGAGTTTTACTGTTTACTAATCTTGTTTGGGTTGCTTGGAAAAAGGCTCTATTTGGTAAACCGGTTAACGTGTCAGAGCTTGCTAAGCGACGTAGCTCTAGGTCTGTGGCTTTACGTTTGGTAATATCTGAGAAAACGCCGACGAAATGCGAAATACTGCCATTCTCATCATAAATAACATCTATATTTAAATCAGTATAATATTTACTGCCATCTTTACGTAAACTTTCAACTTCACCATGCCAGCGACCTTTGGTGATCAAATGTTTTTTGATGTTTTTACAGAAATCCTCAGGGTATTGACTAAATGTTAATGTCTGGCCCAACATGCTTTCACGGTCTTTGCCGGTGATTTCAACAAACGCTTTGTTGATATCCACAGTAATGAATTGTTTATCATAAATAACAACCGCATCAGAAATATTCTCAATGCACTTAGCAAAAAGTTTTAAACGTGCTTCAGTACTTTTTATTTGGGTGATATCTTTTAAGGTGCCAGTCATTCGACTAGGTTGATCTTTTTCATTACGTTCAACAATTTTGCCGCGATCTAATACCCAAATCCAGTTGTTATCTTTGTCTTGGACACGATAGGTTGCTTCGTAGTGCTCACTTTGACCTGAAATGTGTTGTGTTAATGCATATTTCACTCGGGCTAGATCATGATGATGAATATTACTTGTGTGATTACTATTCTCTTCATTATTATCTTCAATCTTAGATTCAGTTCTCGTGTCAGTTCTGTCTTCAGTAATAGCTTCATTCTTGTCCACGACCGAGTTCCGGTTGCCATCTTGTGGGAATTCGAGTTTTCCCCAAATATTAGATCTAAATATAGTGCCAGTGGCCATATTCCAATCCCACATTTCGTCACCACTGCCCCATAAAGAGAGTTTTAATCGCTCTTCATTTTCTTTAATTTGCCAATGGTATAGACCGCGATGACGTACTTGCTGAAAAATAAAACTAATAAATAATATCGTCATGACCGTATAGACTAAAATAGCACTATTAGTGAGCCACCAAGGGGGGATTACACTGACACTTAGACGATTTATTTCACTAGTTTTTAGGCTTTGTAGATCATAAGCTTGTACTTCAAAGGTATAAAATCCAGAGCTTAAGTTAGTATAAGTAGCTCTTTGGTTGCCTTTACCCGCATCAACCCAATTCTTCTCTAAACCTATTAAACGATAACGATAACTTAATTGGTTCGGTAGTTTTGTATTAGGTGAAACAAATTCAAAGCTGACAGGGGAATGATTATGTTCAAGGATCAGCTGATTTAAGCTATTCAACTGTTTAGTTAACTTAAAAGTCTCGGGTTTTTCCAGTACCGGTTTTTTATTGATTTCATCCGTTGTTACTTTTATTGGTATTTTTTTGTTGGCGATATAAAGATCGGTAAACAGTGGTTCACTAATTTTCTGTTGTATATGCAGCAATCTATTGGGAGTAAATTGAATAAAGCCTTTTGGGCTGCCGAAATATAATTGCTCTGATTTTGAACTTAGCGACGAATACTTTATAAATTCAGGGCTTGTAAGTGAAAAGTCAGTATCAAAATGTAATATTTGTTTTGTTTTAGGGTTGATTACACTTATCCCCTTATTTGTAGAAACCCAAGCATTATTTTTTTCATCAGTTAATATCGAGGCAATATAGTTATTTTTTAGACCATTTTTTTCATGAAAGGTAGTACTTTCTTTTGTTACTTTGTTAATCAGGTTGATACCCTGAGAATTGGATGTAAGCCAAATATATTCTCTACTAACTGCTATGTTGGTAATTTGTGAATTATTAAAGTTTTTTGAAATATTAATTTTTTGATTGTTAAATGAATAATCTTTGGTGTTAAAAGTTAATAAATGTTTTTCATCAGACACGAGCCATAACGTATTATTTTTATCTTTCTGCATTCTAATAAAGTGGTCCGCTTTATTCTGGTAAGTAGTAAAGTTATTTTCTTTTATTTTATACCTACTTAATAAACCGAGCTTATTTATGTACCATAAGCTGTTATCAATAAAAATAATAAATCTATCTGTAGCATAATTTGAATTCTCTAACCATTCATTGTGTCTAATTAATTGTCTAGATAAAGGAATGTAATTAAATAATTCGCCATCTCGAGTAATAATCCATAAATTATTTTCTTTATCAGCTAATACTTGTCGTACACTAGTTAATGAGCCTAATTTTATACTTTTAATTATTCCATCTTTAAGTGAAAAAACTCCTTGTTGCTCCGTGGATAAGTAAATAGTGCCATCATTTGTTTGTGTAAAAGATTCTACTCTAAAATGTTGCTTACTTTTAATGTCTACCTCGGCTAAACCATGATAAAGCTTAGCACTAAGCGGCGAATATTTATTCAAACCACCGCCATAACTTCCTAACCATAGAGTGTCATTATTATCTTTAAAAATGGTCATCAACCAGTTTTCTGATAATGAGGTGTTATTACTATTATTTTGATGGCTGCTAATTTTATCATCAAGTAAATTAATAACGTTTAAACCTTTATCCGTGGCTAACCAAACATTGTTGCCATTATATTGTGTGATGGCTCTGACATGGTTAGAAAGTAATGTCTGCTTTGCTTTTAACTTTTTAGTTGTAGTTAAACCGTGTTGCAGCCTGCTTTGAGCATTAATATGTGAGTCGAGTTGATATTGGTTTTTTGATAATGGATTGACAATAAATAAACCGTTATCTGTGGCTAACCAAAGTTGACCGTCAATTTCTTTCAAATCAAACAAGGTATTAGCATTGATGTGTAGGTCTACTTTGTTTTCTGCTTGTAATGAGCCTATATAGCTTAAGTTTTCATCGGCTAAATGAATGCCGTTGTCGTAACTACCAAACCAATAATACTTATTTTTGTCTTGATAAATGGTTTTGACTTCGCTAAGTACGCCAGTAAAATCTGTTATATTTACTGAATGAAAACGAGGCTTTGCTTTACCGTTTATTGTCAGTGTTAATGTGTGTAAACCTGTGTCTGTTGATACCCATAATAAATTTGTATTATCTTGGTATATATCCCAAATTACATTGTCATTAAGGGAGTCATCGTCGTTTTCATCTTGGTAATAGTTATCAAAATTATCTAAGTTACGGTTATAGCGACTTAAGCCATTTTGGGTGCCAACCCATAAGGTATTATTAGTATCAATAAATATTTTTCGAATAACATTATCACTGATTGAATTTTCTTTGTTTATATCGTGCCGATAGGTTCTAAAATTTTTACCATCAAAGCGGTTTAATCCATCTTCTGTAGCTATCCATATATAACCTTGTTTGTCTTGATTGATATCGAAAATGGTACTACTTGATAGGCCATCAATGGCTGAGAATTGAGAAAACTTTAATTGATTACCATAACGTTTATTTACGCTTGTATTGGGTAGTTCGTTGCTTTGCTGAGAGGAAAAAGCAGGCAGGCTAATTAAAAAATAACTACTAATAAAAAAGATAAATAAAAGAATATATTTTAAGAAAGACAAAGTATAACCCTGATAATAAAAGTTAAAAACAGATGCAAAGTACAGTTGTAAAGTGATAACAATTGAAAAGCTAACTGTTGCTATTTGTATCTGGAAACAAAAACAACCATTTAAAAGCATCGCTGTGGCTAAGTCAATCTATGGTTATTTCTTTATCGGCAGAGTTAGTGTTTTCTTTTACTTTTTTTAGTAAAATCATCAGGTTTGATTATTTTACCTGCTAATACTTGTGTTGTTTTCTCTTTTACAAGAGCTCCTTTTATATTTTGAGTACTTTTATCTTCGGCGATATTATTTTGCTCACTATCTGTTTGGGAGTATAAAATAATTCTATCGGGTGCATTCTTTGACATTAATTTATTGATAATAAAGTCTTTAACTTGTGATAATTTTAAAGAAAGAATTGCTTCTAGTAATTGTTCTTTATGCATGAAAAGTGTGTCTTGGTTGCAAATAGCAGCCCAAAAACGCTGACTTTTAATACGTAAGTTTTGGTCGTTTTCTTGTAATTGTCCCGCTAAACCTTGTGTTAGTTCTTGCCAATCATCCAAACTTACCTCATCTAGAAAGGTGAGGCTTTCATTAATAAACTCATCCATGACTGAAGCCAAGGCAATAGAATTGGTATGTGGTGATTGAATATAAAAAGCGATACCAGGATAACGATTAATAGGCACATAACCGACGCCAACAATGTAACCGAGCTGCTTTTCTGTGCGCATTTGTTGAAAAAAAAGTGGTGATAATAGATGGCTGGTGATCATTGTTAATGCCGTTGTATTATCATCTTTATCGAGCATAGGTGTGTAGATAACACTGGCGTGATCATGATCATTTAATGTGATTGGATATAATAATGTTTGCTGGTTACTAATATCAATAACAGGACAGAGCACCGCATTTTTATTATCAATACTGTTATTAAACGCTTGTTTTATATTATTACTTATCTGATCTGTATGCTGAGCTAGCCAATTGCCGTGAATAAGCGCTTCTACTGTTACTTGACGAAACAGTTGTTGGCAAAAATGGCAGTATTGAGCATAAGTAATATGAGTTAATGCTTGTGCTAATGTTATGCTACTTGGATTGTTAGGCTGCATTAAAGAGCTTAAACTTGCGAACAGCTGTGCAATAGATTTACTTTTATCACTATTTTTCCAGTGTTTTATCAATTGTCTTTTAAATAAATCAAAATGCTCTTCATCTACTTGATGATTTTTCAGCTGAGATAATAAATTTGTTAATAATAAATTTTGCTTTTCGCTGATACCTGAAATTTGTAGGGTAACTCCCCCTTGATGGGCATATAAGTGGTAATGAATGCCAGCCAACTCGGCATCATAATTTTCTTCAACAACCGTATCAGTATACAAATCAACAAAGAGCCTGGTCATGGCGATATTTTCAACGCTAGCGATAGCAAAAGGTGAGTCTATGCCTATGTAAATGTAGCCTTTAGGAACTTTAAAGGTAGTATCTTGCTTGTACCATACAACTAAACCATTGTTATCAATTACTTTAGTAGGTGTGGTTGGCATGCTTGACGAATAAGTGCGCTCGCTAACCTGTTTTTTACTCACTTCATTTGGGTAAACATCAGGATTGCCAATAATATAAGGATTTTCACTCGGTAATGTTAATTGTTTAAGCCAATAGTTTTCTTTGGTACTTGCTAACGTTAGTGTTTTCCAATGTGACAATTGCTCTGTGGAAATAGCACTGACTTTGTAGGGAACTTGATACCAAAAACTTGTTTGGTCAAAGGTGTTGTTTTGGCTAACATGAATAATGCGCATATTATAGGCAGATAAATAGTCGAGTAATTTATCTATGTGCTCATATGACATACCTGTCATGATGTAATCACCATAAATATAGTCTTCAACAGGATAGTGCTGCATATTGATGACTAGTTGACTAACACTATCGATAGGTCGCATCTTTTCATGGTAAACAAATGATAGCTGATTTATTTGCTGTTTTTCTTGGTAATAGTACTCGGCTATTTTATTGCTTTTTAATAATTGAATGTAAGAGAAAACAATATCAATAATATCATTTATATGTTTTTCGCCTAACTCCGTTAAGGTAATACTAATGTTGAAATCTTTGAAGTTTGAGCCATTTATACCTGATCCTGCAGTTAAACTCATTGCCCAACGTTGCTTTTTTAGTACAGATAAAATACTACCTTTCCCTTCGTGACCTAATAAATAGGCAAGTATTGATTCTGGCTTACCTTGGTAATACCTATCAATACTTTCCATGGCAAAACTAATAATTAATTGATGATCATTTCTTACCGGTGAAACATCAATTTTTATTTGTTGATGTTCAGTTAAATATAATGGCTGTGTTATTACTTCTAATTTAGATTCTGCGGGTTTAATCGCACTAAAATTTTGCTCTGCTAACTCTTTTAACTCAAATAAACTTTGCGGGCCCTCAAGTACAAGTGTCATGTAATGAGCACGGTAGTATTTATTAAAAAAAGAGCGGATTTCTTTACTAATAGAGATATTATCTCTATCTGCTAACGTATCTACATTACCAACCGAAAATTGTGAAAAAGGATGCTTTTGGTTAATGGTTTCTTTATGAACATCATATAAACGGCGGATGTCATCCTTTAATTTAAGGGTAAATTCAGCATCAATGTTTTGACGTTCTTTAATAACAAATTCATCACAGAGAAGCGGAGCAATAAAAAATTGACTAAACCTATCTAATGCTGCACTAAAGTGTTGTTGACTAATATCAAAGAAAAAACAGGTATGCTCAGTTGCTGTCCATGCATTATGACTGCCACCGTATTGACTTATAAACTTTTGATACTCGCTGCCGTGAGGATATTTTTCTGTGCCTAAAAAAAGCATATGTTCTAAAAAGTGTGCCAATCCCTGTCTTTCATTCGGATCGTTAAAGTGACCGGCATTCACGGCCAATGCCGCGGCAGATTTATTGGTATCGTCATTATGAACAAGCAATACTCGCAAACCACTTTTTAAGGTAATTGCTTGATATTGTTTTAAATCATTGGGACTTTGCTTTAACACTAAGGCTCCTAGGAACACTTTATACCGCAAAGCGTTGGCGAAAATTTTATGTTTAGTTATTTAATAAATGAATAAAATAGTTTTAAAGTGAATTTCTAAATACTTTTAAGGAATAACGAGAGATTATTTTATTCTTAACTGTTGTTATTAAAATACTAGTATTTCTATTACTATAGCCGCAAAATTCATACTGACTCAATACTTTACTCATTTTTATTTAAAAATAGAGTAAATTTCCTTTGTTAGGTACGTTGTTGGAGACTTAATGCAACTTTTTATCATGCGCCATGGCGAAGCGCAAAACCCCGTTAGTCATTCGTTAAAAAGTGATCGTGAGCGGATGTTAACCAAACAGGGCGAATTTGAAGCACAGTTGATGTCGCATTGGCTTGTAAAAGTTAACGCTGATATTGGTCACCTATGGGTGAGCCCATTTAGTAGAGCACAACAAACATGTGATAAAATTTCAAAAAAAATCAATGTAAAGGCTGAAACATTAGACTTTATTACGCCAGCAGGTGATGCTAAACAGGTACATGACTTTATTGATGTTTTTATTTCTAGTCAGTTAGAAAACATGAGAGATAGTGATAATCTAAAAGAGCCGCAAGCTTTATTTATTGTCTCGCACATGCCTTTGGTTAGCTATCTTGTGGCCGAATTAACAAATTATCAAGCTGCGCCAGTTTTTGCCACGGCGGCCATTGCAGAAATTAATTATGATATTAAATCCATGAGGGGAGAATTAGTGCGTTTAATATCACCTTTAGATTTATGTTAATGATAAATTTTAATCTCTAAGGTATTTGTCTTTTAACTCAATTAAGGCTAATAACGCACCATCACCGCCCCATTCAAGCGGTGCTTGATGAAAAGCCATCACATCGGGATGTTGTACTAACCAATGAGGAACTTTGTTTTTTAATACGTAAGAGCCAATGCCATGCACAATACAAATGCATTGAGCATGTTCTTTTTGACAGGCGTGGAGTAATGCAGCGAGTTCTTTTTTTGCTTGGTTCTGATCTAAGCCATGTAAATCAAGAATGAGATCAGGACGATAATAACCACGGCGTAAGTTTTTAACTTCAAAGCTGTCTACTCCGTCTCGCAGATATTTCATTGGTCCTTGTTGATTTAAATTTGGTTCAAACTCATCGGAAAAATTAAATTGAGCTAAGGCCTTATTTTGGAGAATATTATTTTTTTTATTCTTACGTGATGGATTAAGCTTGCTGCTTGTTTTTACTGGGTGTATGGTGTCGATCACAAGCGGTTTGACCTTGGCAACAGCATCACTAAATAGTTTTTTATCATCTAACTCTGTAGTGATAACATCAGTTGACGCTAAGCGAAATTGCTGGGCAAGTTTTTTCGCTTTCAATGATGATTCATTCTGTGAGCGTATTTGATTTTTTATGGCTTTTAGTGCCGTTTTTTGGTCGGTGCTTTTCATGATACTAGTGTAAAACATTTACGTTACAATATGAATTCAAAATACCTTTTATAACTAAAGCGTGCTTGGCACGCACAAAACAGGATAACAAGTGACAGATACTGATTTTTCTAAGACTGATATTGCGAATAATAGCGACGAAATTACCAAACAATTGCAAACCGTTGCCGACTTTTGTCGTTACGGCGCTACTATATTTAATCAGGCTGAGCTTTTTTACGGTCATGGTAACGACAATGCTTTTAGCGAAGCACTAACGTTAGTCATGCATGCATTATCTTTACCTGAAAATTTAGCTGATGAAGTATTGACTTGTCGTTTACTTGAACAAGAAAAACTCGCTATATTGGCATTGTTCGAACAACGAGTGACAGAGCAAATGCCTGTTGCTTATATCACTAATTTGATTTACTTTGCTCAGCTGCCTTTTTATGTAGATGAGCGAGTCTTAGTGCCACGTTCGCCTATTGGCGAGCTGATTGAAAAACATTTTCATCCCTATTTCCATGAAGAAAATGTGCCAAATCGAATTCTTGATTTATGTACCGGTAGTGGTTGTATTGCCATTGCTTGTGCGAGTTATTTTCCTGAAGCTGAAGTTGACGCCGTCGACTTATCCCTTGATGCTTTAGACGTAGCGCAAATTAACATTGATAATCACGGTTTAAATGAACAAGTTATTCCAATTCAGTCTGATGTTTTTTCTGGGGTTGAAGGGCAATGTTATGATTTAATTGTTACTAATCCACCGTATGTTGACCAAGACGATATTGATTCTTTGCCTACAGAATACAGCCATGAGCCAGAGATGGGCTTGGGTTGTGGTGAAGATGGATTAGATATTGTTCGAGTCATTTTGGCACAAAGTGCTGTGCACCTTAATGATAACGGCGTATTAATTTGTGAAGTTGGTAATTCACAAATTCACGTTGAGACACTTTATCCGCAAGTTGACTTTACATGGTTAACTTTTGAACGCGGTGGTCATGGTGTATTTATGTTAACAAAAGCACAATTAATTAAATTTAGTGCTGTCTTTGTGGCAGCATTAAAATAGAACGTGGTAATTGATAATAATCACTAAATAAATTTATAGGCGGTAATGATAAATGTCAGGTAATACCTTCGGAAAACTATTCACAGTTACTTCATTTGGTGAAAGCCATGGTTTAGGTTTAGGGGCTATTATAGATGGTTGCCCGCCGGGGCTTGAATTAACAGAGGCTGATTTACAAATTGATCTTGATAGACGTCGCCCTGGAACATCACGTTATACTACCGCGCGTAGAGAAGCCGATGAAGTTAAAATTCTTTCAGGCGTTTTTGAAGGGAAAACGACGGGAACACCTATTGGTTTGATGATCGAAAATACCGATCAACGCTCTAAAGACTACGGTAATATTGCTCAAAGTTTTCGTCCTGGCCATGCTGATTATACTTATTGGCAAAAGTATGGATTGCGTGATTATCGTGGCGGTGGTCGATCGTCAGCTAGAGAAACAGCTATGCGAGTTGCTGCAGGTGCGGTAGCTAAAAAATATTTAGCTGAAAAGTTTGGTATTAAAATTCAAGGTTGTGTAACACAGATAGGTGACATAACAGCAACGTCGCCAAATGGTGGGGTATTTGATTTAAATACCGTAAAATGGGATGAAGTGGAGCAAAATCCTTTCTTTTTCCCCGATAGCAGTAAACTTGAAGCGTTAGATGTGTATTTACGCGATGTGATTAAAAGTAAAGACTCTATTGGCGCTAAGATTACTGTTGTTGCGAGCAGTGTACCAGTTGGTTTAGGTGAACCTATTTTTGATCGTTTAGATGCTGATATTGCTCATGCATTAATGGGGATTAATGCCGTTAAAGGTGTGGAAATTGGCGATGGTTTTGCTGTTGTGAATCAGCGTGGCTCAGAACACCGTGATGAGTTAACTCCAACGGGTTTTTCATCAAATCATGCCGGTGGTGTTTTAGGTGGCATTTCATCAGGACAAAATATTGTTGCTCATTTAGCATTAAAACCAACCTCAAGTATTGGTGTTAGTGGTAAAACTGTTGATTTAGCGGGTGAAGCTACGGATATTATTACTAAAGGACGCCATGATCCTTGTGTGGGTATCCGCGCTGTACCTATTGCTGAAGCAATGTTAGCCTTGACCTTGATGGATCATTTCTTACGTCATCGTGCTCAAAATGCTGATGTTGTTTGTATTACGCCTGATATTGAATCAGACAAAATTTAGTCTACAGCTAACTTAACTAATTTAAGTAAAAGTGGCCTGATTTAGGCCAAGTTAAGTTAACATCAACTATAACAGAGCTAACCAATTCACTTATGGTTGGCTCTATTTTTTTATAGCTGCGTTGCTTTATGACTTTGTTTATTTAAAGCTCAGTTTATTTAAAGCTCAGTTTGATTTTGTACATTTTTTATTGCTAATAAGGCAACCTCTTTGAAGTTATTCACTCGGCTTTCTTCAAGCTACTTTATTTATTATGCTCTTCTCGGTTTAGTGTCGACTTTTTTAGCTGTTTTTCTTGATGGTAAAGGTTTTACCTCAATTGAAATTGGTGAGATCCTTGCCATCATTACCACCACTAAAATTGTCGCGCCAAGTTTATGGGCAATAATAGCGGACAAAACTGGGCAACAATTGGCAATTATACGGCTAGGTGTTGTATTGGCTTTGTTAAGTTTTTCTGCTTTATTTTGGTTAAATAACTATTGGCCGATAATTTTTTGTTTGGCTTTATTTAGTCTGTTTTTGACCGCAATTTTGCCGCAGTTAGAGGTATTAACGCTGACCTCACTACGTCATAGCAGCAAAATATATGCAAGGGTACGTTTGTGGGGCAGTTTAGGTTTTATTGTTTTAGCTGTTTTAGCGGGACAGGTGATGAGCTATTTTAGCTCAAACGCTTTCACTTATTTAGGTCTGCTTATTTTAGTGGCTCTATTATTAACAACAATTGTACTTAAACAAGCTAAAGGTTCAATAACAGCAAAGCAAGATGCAAAATTGAATAAAACTATTAGTATTAGTGACAAATTATTTGATGTGTCTTTTATGGTTTTCTTTGTTGGCGGTATTTTACTGCAAATGAGTTTTGCGCCTTTTTATGGTTTTTTTGCTTTATTTCTTCGAGATCTTTCTTACCCTGGTTTTACTGTTGGTTTATTAGTTTCCCTAGGCGTTATCGCAGAAGTTGTTGCCTTTATTTATATGGGAACTTTGTTTAAGTACTTCGCTTTAAAAACATTGTTAGTTTTTAGCCTTGCCATTACCGCTTTACGGTGGTTTTTAGTGCCACAAGTAGGAGACTCTATTTATTTATTGGCTTGCACTCAGCTAATTCATGCAGCTAGTTTTGCCGTTTATCATAGTGGTAGTATGCGATTTTTGTCGATTCACTTTACTAAAGAGCAACAAGGCCGGGCTCAAGGTGTATACCTAGGTGGCGTATATGGTATTGGTGGGGCAGTTGGTGCTTATGTTACTGGATTACTCTGGCTAGACGGTAGTGGTGCAAATACAGCCTTTACAGTTGCTGGTTTTAGCGCCTTGCTTGGCGCAGTTATTATGCTTTCTTTGAAAGAAAAACCGGTAAGTTAGCAGGTAACTACAATTACAAATACTCCTGGTATAGACTCGTCCCACTTAAAATTGAAAAAGAAGATGTTTTACTCTGCTAGCTTCTTTGACAGGGCTGAAAAGAGAGTTTAAAGCAGTATGGAAATCATCAGTAAAAGTTTATGATAGCTAATTTAATAACAAATCAGATAACAAATCAAATAACAAATTAAACTATAAATGAAACAACAAAGGAAGAAACATGACTATTTCAAAACAAATTATACTGGCGTTATTCACCTTATTCGTTGCAGTAAACCTAAATGCTAAAGATATCTCTCAAGATGAATTACAAACGTTAATGAACAGTGAAACAAAACCACTCTTAATTGACGTAAGAAGCGAAGATGAATACGCTGAAGGCCATATAGCTGGCGCAATTAATATTCCTTATAAAGAGCTTGAACAACGCCTTTTGGAGTTATCAGGTGTCAAAGATCGCCAGATAATTTTATATTGTCGTTCAGGTAGACGAGCTGGTATTGCCAAAGAAACCTTACAACAAAATGGTTTTACGCAACTCGATCATCTAAGTGGTGATTACATTGCTTGGCATGAAAAAAAATTACCGTCAGTAAAATAATTAAACCTTGTGCGTTAGAAGGACGTAGGGTAATTATCTGACCATAAAAAATACTGGTGTCGGTCATCATTTTACAGCATATTTTTAGTTAAGCTGATCTTGCAAGGGAAGGGTTTAATATGATGACCGTGATGGAATACTGTTTAAAAGGAGTTTATTTTAATTTTGAAGTCTGTAGTCGTGTTTCACTGACCTTCCTTATTAAGTTACAAACGTTAGCAAAATTCAAAGTGCAAAATTCATGGCTTATCCCATCTTTTCTTCTTAGAACATTTTTCTTTACATTCTCACCTGTTAACAGCTGAATTTTCACCGGATTTTTTTGTGGCGATTTTGCTTCGACGGGAATTTTAATTTAAGCTGAGTCGTTGAGTTAGCGTGTTAACAACCATAAACCTATAACCTAAAGATAATAATAAAACTTATGATTAAACTCCCTAAAATTGGTCCTGCGGTATTAGTCACTGCCGCATTTATTGGCCCTGGTACGGTAATTACGGCAACAATGGCTGGTGCTAACTATGGTTTCAGTTTATTATGGGCCTTGGTGTTTTCGGTTTTCGCCACTATTATTTTACAAGAAATGGCGGCGCGTTTGGGTGTAGTAACACAGCAAGGCTTAGGTGAAAATATTCGTTTAGCCTGTCATCGGCCAATGATAAAAGTGCTCGCTATTTTTTTAGTTGTTTCAGCTATCGTTGTTGGCAATGCTGCTTATCAAGGAGGAAATATCTCGGGTGCTAGTATCGGCTTAAACCATCTTTTAGGGGCAGGTGATTGGTTCTCGGGTATTTCTATATGGCCTCTTATTATCGGGCTTATTGCTTTAGGCATCTTAGTAAGTGGCAGTTATCAATTTATCGAGAAAGCACTAATAGCCTTAGTAACAGTGATGAGTATTGCCTTTCTGGCCAGCTTTTTTCTTATTCCGTTTAATATCGCAGAGTTCTTTTCAGGCTTGTTGATTCCGAGTCTGCCAACAGGAGCGACGTTGACGGTTATTGCTTTAATTGGTACGACCGTTGTGCCTTATAATTTATTTTTACATAGCGCGAGTGCGAGTAAAAAATGGCAACACCCTGAGCAATTAGGTGAAGCAAGAAAAGACTTATATTTTGCTATCCCTTTAGGTGGTCTTATTTCAATTGCCATTGTTTCAACAGCAGCAAGTGCTTTTTTTGGTCAACAAGTACAGATTAATAATGCTGCCGACATTGCTCCCGCATTACAGCCAATTTTTGGGGATTATGCCGGTATTTTTATTGCGATAGGGTTATTTGCTGCGGGTATATCATCAGCGGTTACAGCACCGCTTGCCGCCGCTTTTGCATTAAGTGGTATTTTGAATTTTAGCAAAGAATTAAACTCACTCTCGTTTAAGACTATTTGGTTTATCATACTATTTATGGGCGTTATTATTGCCAGCTTGGGTTATAGACCAATAACCATTATTTGGTTTGCACAAGTAGCCAACGGTATTTTATTACCCTTAATTGCATTGTTTTTACTTTTCATGATGAATAATAAAATACTTGGTAAGTATAAAAATAATTTAATGCAAAATATACTGGGTGCGGGGGTTTTACTCGTTACGCTGTTATTAAGCGGTCGAAGTTTACTGTCAGCGTTTGGTTTATTATAGCTAACTTTATTCTTTCGTTTTTTATCTCGTATAGCACTATTGATTTTAGATACCTCTATTTATAGGTTTAATTATAAAGAGAGGTATAAATAGAGGTATAGAAACAGATAGGATTACAGTTCGCTTTTACCAAGCAAGTTAAATATTTTTTTAGCAATATCAGTATTATCTATCTTACCTTTAAATAGTTCACTGCCTTTGCCAAATGCAAACACAGGTACATCTATTGCGGTATGGCCGCTCGATGTCCAACCGCTATTGGTACGCTTGTCTATAAGCTTTTTAATGGCTATATAAATAGTCGTTTCAATGCTTGGCTTAGTTTGTTCCTTTTGCTCACTTTCATCTAATGCATAAAATTGCACTAGCTGTTCAGATGCTTGATATTTAGCTTGCTGCAATAACATAACTTCAGCGGGAGTCACTTTAAAATTAAGTTGTTCGCTCGCTTCTGGTATTGTGATGTCTGCTGTTGCTAATTGTTCAGCTATTTTTTGTGGTGAACGTTTCATTGTACGAAGGATTTCAGGATTCCATTCATATATACCCTCTGCTGCAATGGTAAAACCGCCCGTACTGTGATCGGCGGTAAGAATAACTAAAGTATCAGGATTGTTTTTTACATACTCTTCAAGATATTCAACTGTTTTTGCAAGATCTGTCATTTCAGCCATTGCCGAAGCAATATCGTTACTATGACCTGCCCAATCTATTTGACTTGCTTCAACAAGAAGGAAATAGCCCTTTTCATTTTCTAACTGTTTGGTTGCTGCTTTTGTCATTGTCGCCAAGCGAAGTTTATTCGAATCATCTAATGCCCAAGGTAAACCTATGTCGGCAAACAAACCTAAAACAGGTTGGTTTTGAGGTAATGCGTTTAACGCTTGCGCCTTATCAATGTAATGAAAGCCAGCCGAGGTAAATTCATTAACCAAGTGTCGATCATCACGAATAAAATACTGCCAACCACCACCTAAGATGATATCTGCTTTTATGCCATCATCTATATAACTATCTGCAATGGCATTATAGTTTCTTCTACTTTTATTATGCGCAAGGTAGGAGGCCGGAGTCGCGTGGTTAACTTGTGAAGTTACCACAACACCTGTCTTTTTCCCTTGTTTTTTTGCCCACTCAAGTACTGTTTCAACAGAGTTTTTGTCAACATCTAAGCCAATGGCACCATTATAACTTTTAACACCCGTTGCGAGTGCCGTTGCAGCTGCAGCTGAATCGGTAACAAAGCCTGATACACGGGCAGGGTAGGTACTAGCCATACCGACAAGATGACGATCAAAGACCGTTTCTTCAATGATTTCTGTTGCTGGATTATCATTAAAGTAACGGTAAGCTGTGGTAAAAGCTGGCCCCATACCGTCTCCTACTATCATAATAATATTTTTAGGACTATGCAGTGAGTTTGTTGCAGTATCTGAGGACTTAACTTCAGTGTTGTCAGTTGTAGTACAGGCACTCAATGCTAGCGTGACAAATAGAGCGGAAACGAGTTTTTTCATTATATGGCTTCTTTATATAGGTTTATTTGTGGTTAATTTGAGAATGTACTGTATGACATTATTTTTACTAATTCGTTATTAGTTTTTTGTTGTTAGCTCAAGCCAGACCAGACGATGATCTGATGAAGCTTTTCTATCTTTTATTAAGCGATAATTTTCATCTGAAGTTAAAGGCCAAAAAATCCCCGAGTTGTTGACGGTAAATCCGCTAACGGACGGTAAAACATAATCGACTCTCATACGCCAAGCCGCGGTATGGTTTATACTATGAATATTATCCGGGCTATGTTTTTGTCCTGCTTGACTTTCAGGCATTACATCTTGAATTTTATCATTGCTCAATAGTGATGATATTCCCGCTTTAATAGCATTGCCATCGACCGTTGTTGCATTTAGGTCACCCAAAATGACAAATGATTGTTTGTCTTGTAAACCACCTTTATGGCCTTTGTCATCGTAAATATAACCAGCCTTTTCAGGTGATATATAGTCATGCCAAAAACGTATTTCATCATGATTACGTTTACCGTTTCTATCTTCTGGGCCATCAAACACCGGTGGTGTTGGGTGACTCGCCAGTATATGAATGATTTTACCGTTAACCTTTACCGGAACATCCCAATGAGATTTTGATGATAATCTAAGTGATTGCCACACTTCCGAGCTATACCAAGGTGTATTTGTTTCAGGGTTTATTGGCATTAATGCATTAGGCATGTCATGCCATTTAAAGTATTGAAAGCTTCTAACATTGTCAAAATCTATTGGGTATTTTGACAATAAGGCCATGCCAAAGTGGCCAGGGAAATAGCCAAAACCATAGCCATCACCAGGTAAAGTTCCTTTTTTACCGTTACCATCTATGTCTAAACCAGAATTTACCCCGGTATTAACAGAGCCTTGATAATAATAAGGGAAGTCAATGGCGGGTTGACCGTTTTGACTTTTGTTTAAATAGTCAGTAATGAAAACTTTTAACGCTTGATGATCATCGTTTTGGTTATCAAACTCATTCAGTAAAATAATATCTGGATTGACGGTTTGAATGATCTCTGCAATGTTTTTTATTTGCTGATGATCACTAGCCAAAACCTTGCTCAATATTTTTTCAGATACGTTGAGCGATTCACCATGTTTATGGTCGATATAATTCAGCGCTTCCATACTGACATTAAAAGTCGCAACTTTTAGTGTTGTCTCTTGTGCAGTAGTCATAGTAGAAAATACCAAGGTAAGTAGAGTCATGAATAATTTTTGTTTCATAGTTATTTCTTATATTTGCTAATTTAATTTAACTGAGCTGAACTGAACTAAATTAAGCCACAGCCGCGTAAAATAATATCAGATAAAAAAGCGATGACTTTTTCAACATCATCTTCTTCAAAATCAGCTTGATTCATTATAGTTAATATTTGAGTCTCAAAGTCAGCATAATGTTGAGTTGCCGACCAAATGAGAAAAATAAGATGAACGGGATCAACATTGACCATTTCACCATTGTCTATCCATTGTTGAAATAACTTAGCTTTTTCTCTTACCCATTGGCGCTGATAAGTACGCGCATAGTCTTTGAGGTGCTGTGCGCCCTGAATTATTTCCATGGCATAAATTTTAGATGCTTCAGGCTGTTTAAATGACATTCTTACTTTGGCTGCAATGAATTTTTCTATTGCCACTTTGGGCCCTTCATCTGGCACAATATCACCGATACCTTCGTCCCACATCTCAAGTGTGTTCTCAAGGACAGCATGATAGATATTCTCTTTGTTTTTGAAATAATAGAGAATATTTGCTTTTGGTAATTCAGCACGGTCAGCGATAGATTGCACGGTTGCTCCTCTATATCCTTGCAGAACAAACTCGGTTCTGGCTGCCGTTATGATTTTAACTTTGCTTTTTACGCGAATATTACCTGTTTTCTTTATTTGTTTAGTGCTGGTCATACTTTAGGCTCGGTATTTATTATTGTTTTCATATTTATGTTTTTATTCATCATTTTTTCATGCAACGTTTTACCAGTCGAGTAGCTATAAGTCACACCTTTTTTAAAGAGTAATAACCAGTTGGTCAGCCAGTTCAAATTACCCTTTCTAAAATTAGTCAATATGCAAAGTGTAAATCATAGTGTAAATGTAATTTATTAAATAGAAAAAGTACATGATATCGTTACTTGATTACACTTTTGTTATGAGACAGTTAAAAGTAAACATTTAAAAAACAATGTATACAAATTTTTCAACCTTCATTTAAATCCTATCCGATAAGACAATCTTTTTAGTGACCATAGATGAGTGTAAAAAGGCGCTCAAGGGTGTTTTGAACTTTTAATCTGACCGTATGGAAAGTTTTTATACTAAAATGTAATTAAAACTACCTATTTCAATAACAATATTTTATATAGCAAAGTTGTTAATTATTTTCTTTAAATTAACAATAGGAGTTATCATCGTAACAGATTGACTAATAAGACTTTACCTAGATAACTGTTGATTATCTTGTTACTGGTCTGACATCATCGCTTTTGATGCCTATATCAATATGTAAAAATATGTAATGAAACTGTCATAAAAGTCTGCTCTAATTTAAATCGAATTAAAAAACAGAGCAAATGGTTAACTTTTACCATTGCTATCCATAATAAGAATAAATAACTACTTTATAACATAACTTAGGAATAACAGATGAAAACTCATCGTATCTCACGCATCAGTGGCGCGTTAGTACTTGCGCTTGGACTTTCTACATCAGCTATGGCTAATGTTACCACCTCTGCAATAAAAGGGCAGGTTGCAGGGCCAAATGGTAATCCAGCTGTTGGAACAACAGTTACCATTGTTCATGTACCTTCAGGAACCACTAAAACAGCAACAGTTAACTCAGCAGGCCTTTTTGTTGCCAAAGGATTACGTGTAGGTGGACCTTACCGAGTAGTTGTTGATTCAAATACATTTGAAGATACCACTGTAAAAGATATTTATTTAACTTTGGGTGAAACATACCCTTTGAATGTTGCGTTAAATTCAGAAAGTGAATTAGAAACTATTGTTGTTACTGGTCGTTCAATCAGTATGCAATCTGGCGGTACAGGTCCTGCAGCTCATTTTAATGCCGATGACTTAAAAAATGCGCCATCAATCAACCGTGATATTAAAGATATCGTGCGTATTGACCCACGTATTTATATTGATGAAAGTCGCAGCGATGCTATTCAGTGTGGTGGTGGTAACCCAAGATTTAATAGTTTAACTGTTGATGGCATTCGCATGAATGACAGCTTTGGTTTAAACGATAATGGTTACCCAACTACACGTATTCCTTTCTCTTATGATTCAATTGATCAAGTTTCTGTTGAATTAGCACCATTTGATGTTAAATACGGTGGTTTTACCTCCTGTAACATTAATGCGGTAACTAAGTCTGGTACCAATGAAGTACATGGCAGTGTATTTTACGACTACAGTAATGACTCAATGAAAGGCGACAGTATTGAAGGTGAACATCAAGATAATGGTGATTACGACGATAAACGTTATGGTTTTAATGTCGGTTTACCGTTAATTGAAGATACCTTGTTCTTATTTGCTTCTTATGAAAAGCTTGATGGTGTGCAACTATTTGAATATTCGCCAATTGTCGGTGATGATCCTCAAGTTACCCAAGCGGATATTGACCGTATCAACCAAATATCAATTAATAAGTATGGCTATACTGCTGGTGGTACACCTGCAAGTATGGCAGTTGATGATGAAAAGATTCTTATTAAATTAGATTGGAACATTAACGAAGATCATCGCGCCAGTTTTGTTTATAACTACAATGATGGCTTTAAGTTAGATCAATCTGATGAATGGGGCATGACGTTAGATAATCATTTCTATGAATCAGGCGCAGAATTGAACTCGTTTGCTGCTTCAGTTAACTCAGATTGGTCTGATAACTTTTCTACCGAGGTCAGAGTGGGTCATACTGAGCTAGAAAATAGACAACAGTCTTTAGATGCTGCCAGTGGTTTTGGTGAAGTGCAAATAAAAAATAAAAAAACGACTGTCTTTTTAGGTCCAGATGATTCTCGTCAATCAAATGAAATGAACTGGGAAACCACCACATTTAAATTCTCTGGTAGCTATTACCTAGATGAACATACTATTACCGGTGGTTATGAGTATGAAAGTTTAACGGCATTTAACCTATTTATGCAACATAGTGTCGGGGAGTATCGCTTTGGTTCTATTGATGACTATGAAAATGGTTTAGCAAGTGCTGTTTATTATAACAATTCCGCGGGTACCAATAATCCAAGTGATGCCAGCCAAGAGTTTACTTATGGTACGCATACCTTCTATATTCAAGACGAATATACATTAACAGATATTGATATGACGATAACCGCCGGTTTACGTTATGACCGTTATACTAGCAGTGACAACCCACGCTATAATGCGCAGTTTGAAGAGCGTTATGGCATTCGTAACGACAAAAACATGGACGGTATTGACTTAATACAGCCACGAGTTGGTTTTAACTGGGCAGTACAAGATAACTTAGAAGTTAGAGGTGGGTTCGGGCTCTATTCAGGTGGTAATCCAAATGTATGGTTATCTAACTCATACTCAAATGATGGTTTAGTGAATATTGGCGAGCGTGCTAAATACCACAAAGATACTATCCCAAGAATAGATGGTAAGTATGATTTATTTAATACTCCTTCTTCCGATTCTCGTGGCCCAGGTTTTGGTGTACCACAAGTTATGGTTGATGCTATTGGCGACTTAGATGAGCTCAGTGGTAACGGCCAGGTTAATGCAACAGATCCAAACTTTGAAATACCATCAGAGTGGAAATATGCATTAGGTGCGACGTATACTACCGATAGTGATTATATTATCTCGGCAGATATCCTACATAATCGTAAGCAAGATTCAGCAACTATACTGGACTATAACTTAGAATATGGTGAGAAAACTTTTGATGGTCGTCCGACCTATCAACCAGTTACTCATGCTGATGGCGTAAAAAATGTATCAAGTGAATATGTACTGACTAATACCAGCAGTGATGGTAGCTCAACTATTCTTTCTCTGGCGCTAAGTAAAAGTTTTGATTTTGGTTTAGATGCTTCATTTGGTTATTCTTATACTAAGTCTGAAGATGCTAATCCTATGACTAGTGCGGTTGCCGGCTCGAACTATGGTAACTTAGCAACCACTGATGCGATTAATCCGCCAATCACCACCTCTAACTATGAAATTCCACACCGCTTTACTATGAACTTAAGCTACGGTATTGAGCTTATCGGTGGCCTTGAAACTCGCTTTAGCCTGTTCGGCCAAGCAAGTGAAGGCCAAGCCTATTCATTTACCTATGATGACTCAGATAACCCTGGCCCTTGGACTGGTCGTTCAGGTTTTGGTGATAGTAACTGGAATGGTGATCGCCAGTTAGTTTATATCCCAACAGTTGATGATGCTAATGTTGTTTATGGTGCTGATTTTGATAAAGAAGCGTTTGATGCTTTTGTTGAAGCAGAAGGGTTGGCTCGTGGTCAAATCACTGGCCGTAACGCACAAAATGCTGACTGGCATGTCAGCTTCGATTTCAAAATTAACCAAGAAATCCCTGGTTTAAAAGAAGGCCACCGTGGTAATGCATTCTTTATCATTAAAAACGTAGGTAATATGTTGAATGATGATTGGGGTGTGATGAAGCAAGGCCAGTTCGTGGGTAATCGTATGGTTGAAATGTCAATTCAAGATGACGGTAAATACCTATATACAGCCTTTAACGAAGGGAACGAAGACCAAACTTATTACAAAGATGCTTCTCTTTGGGAAATGCGTATTGGTGTAAGTTACGACTTCTAAGCACTAACAACTATTTTGAGCAATTAGCTTAATAATCGTTGATCAATAGTAAAGCCATACTGAAAAGTATGGCTTTTTTTTTAGCTAACCTAAGGACGCGTATTTCCCTTTACATATAACTTGACCAGTTGGTCAGTAATGATATATTAATGTAATAAATACAACTCATTATATTAAGGCGTATGAACATGAGTGAAAATACAATAGAACGGTTTGATGAATTACTGCTAGCGGCCAAAGAAGCTTATCAACGAGCTTATGCTCCTTATAGTAAATTTCATGTCGGTGCGTCAGCATTAACAGCGGATGGTAATGTTGTTAACGGTTGTAATGTTGAAAATGCCTCTTATGGTTTAACTATTTGCGCTGAACGAAATTGCATCAGTCATGCGGTAGTTAATGGTCAGCAAAAATTTAAACTGATCATGATCTACACCGAGCAAGAGAAATTGACACCACCGTGTGGTGCTTGTAGACAAGTTATTGCGGAGTTTTTTGTCCAATCAGCACAAGTTGTTGCGGTGAATCATAAAAACCAGCAACAAATTTGGACAGTTGCAGAGCTGTTACCTGATGCGTTTACGCCACAAGATTTATTGACAAATTAAGGACTTCCCCATGTTATTACCTCAAGAGATTATTCGCGCTAAGCGCGATGGAAAACTATTAGATGAGCAAGCCATTAACCTTTTTGTCTCTGGTTTAGTTGATGGTAACTTCTCTGATAGCCAAGTTGGTGCTATGGCAATGGCTATTTTTCAAAATGGGTTGTCGGTTGAAGAAAAAGTCAATTTTACCAGTGCGATGATGCGCTCAGGCGAGGTGCTCAGTTGGCAAGGTTTTGATGGCCCTATTGTTGATAAACACTCAACGGGCGGTGTAGGAGATAAAGTTAGCTTTATGTTAGCTGCAATTGTTGCTGCTTGTGGTGGTTATGTTCCGATGATTTCAGGACGTGGTTTGGGTCATACTGGCGGTACGGCTGATAAGCTCGAAAGTATTGCAGGCTTTAATGTACAACCCAGTATTAGTGAGTTTAAAAAAATAGTTAAGGACATTGGTGTTGCCATTATTTCGCAAACCGATAATTTAGCACCAGCGGACAAACGTTTATATTCTATTCGTGATGTTACGGCAACGGTAGAATCTATACCCTTGATCACCGCTTCTATCTTATCGAAGAAACTTGCTGCAGGACTTGATGTCTTAGTAATGGATGTCAAAGTGGGTAATGGCGCGATGATGACAGATTTCGCTAACGCTAAAGCACTTGCTGAAAGTATTACTAGTGTTGCGAATGGAGCAGGCGTTAAAACTGAAGCTATCATTACCGACATGAACCAAGTCTTAGGCACGAGTGCTGGTAACGCAGTAGAAATGTATGAAACAGTTAAATACCTAACCGGTAAGCAACGTGAGCCACGTTTACATCAAGTTGTACAAAGTCTTGCCAGCGCTATGCTTATTAACGCTAAATTAGCTACCGATAAAGCCGACTCTCTTAATAAAATAGAGCATGTATTATCTTCAGGTAAAGCTGCTGAAGTTTTTGCTCAAATGATTGCTGCGTTAGGTGGTCCGAACGACTTTATTGAAAACCCTTGGGGTTCAATGCACAAGGCGAACATTATTACTGAGATAAAAGCCTCAGAGCATGGTTATTTAGCACAAATGAATACCCGTGATGTTGGCATGTCTGTCGTGGGTTTAGGTGGTGGTAGAACCGCACCAACACAAAAGGTAGATCACAGTGTTGGTTTTGACCGTATTTTACCCTTGGGTGTTAAGGTGAATCGTGGTGATGTTATTGCACGTGTGCATGCTAAGAATGATGAGTCAGCTAAGCTTGCTAGTGAGCAATATCAACAGGCGATCAGCTATACAGAAAAAATGCCGACCTTAGCGCCAGTGATATATTAGACATTCTAAATTTATTAAGGAGAGAGATTAGATTCCTCTGTTGTTGTTGTTTTGATTTGGTTAGCCTGTTAGTTAAATAACTAACAGGTTTTTTTACAGTTGAATTGCACTGTTTGAAGTATTGCTTATCGTATTATAAAGTACCAAAAATTTTGTCTCCGGCATCGCCAAGTCCAGGTAAAATATAACCTTGTTCATTAAGTTTTTCATCGACTTCACCAATCGTTAAGAGTACGTCTGGGTGATTATCCTGTAAAACTTTTATGCCTTCAGGAGCGGCAACAAGGAATACTGCAATAATATTCTTACAACCGGAAGACTTTAATAAATCAATAGTAGCAAGTGCGGTACCCCCCGTCGCTAGCATTGGGTCTATGATGATTGCCATTCTACTATCGATGTCGGCAATAATGTTTTGATAATACGTTTCAGGTTGCAAGGTTTCTTCGTTGCGCTGTAAACCAACCACACTAATTTTAGCACAAGGCAATACCGCAAGTGAGCCTTCTAACATGCCTAAACCGGCACGTAAAATAGGAATAAGTGTCGGTTGTTTATTGGCAAGCATTGGAGTAAAAATATCTCCCGACCAACAAGTTATTTCTTTACTTGTTAAGGGCAAATTCTGCGTTGCTTCCACGGTTAATAAAGTCGCGACTTCTTTGGTTAATTCCCTAAAAGCTTTTACTGAAATTTCATTGTCCCGTAAAAGACTTATTTTGTGCTTAACTAATGGGTGTGAACTTTCAAAAACTGACATGGAATGATCCTTATGAACTATTGAAGAGTAATAAAACAGTGACTAACTAGTTTTCACGTTCGAGTTATATAATCATAAACGTTAATTATTGCCAAACTAATTTTTTGAAATGTGCGCGACATAGCGGTTCGTAACGTTCATTACCGCCAACTTCAACTTGTGCACCACCTTGAACAACGTTACCACTCGCATCTCGCCTGACAACAAAATTTGCTTTGCGGCCACAGTGACAGATAGTTTTTAGCTCAACTAATTTATCAGCCCAAGCGAGTAAAGCTGCACTGCCTGAAAAGGTTTGGCCTAAAAAGTCGGTGCGAATACCATAAGCAAGCACAGGAATATGTAGTAAATCGACTATATCAGTTAATTGCCTAACTTGTTCAGTGGATAAAAATTGAGCCTCATCAATTAACACACAATCAATTTTACTGGCGTTATTTTTTTGAACAATTTCATCATAAAGGTTGCTGTTATTGTCAAATAAAAAAGCATCTGCGTCTATGCCAAGGCGAGACGCAACTTTACCTTGTGCAAATCGATCATCAATTTTAGCCGTGTAAATCGCGGTAGTTAAATTGCGCTCTTGATAATTATAAGAAGATTGCAGCAAATGTGTCGATTTACCTGCATTCATTGAAGAGAAATAAAAGTATAACTGAGCCATAAGATTAGATTATTGCCTTGCTTTAATAATTACTTGCGTTAGTGTCGTTATTACTTGAATGTTGGTGACCTAGTGTCTCCAACAAACTAGTTAGTAGACTACTTGCACCGAAACGAAAGTGTTTTGCAGTAGCCCAGTCGCTGCCTAATATATTATCAGCTAGGGCTAGGTATATTGCCGCGTCGTCAGCATTCCTCACACCACCTGCAGGTTTAAAGCCGACCGCAGTGTTTTTATCTTTGATCACTTCTAACATGATTTTTGCCGCTTCAGGTGTGGCATTAATAGCAACTTTACCTGTGGAGGTTTTAATAAAGTCAGCACCGGCATTAATAGCAATTTCACTGGCTTTTCGAATAAGTGCTGCTGTTTTAAGTTCGCCTGTTTCAATGATTACTTTAAGTTGGGCGCTACTACTGCAAGCTTGTTTGCATACTTTTACCATATCAAAACCGATATTTTCATTACCTTGTATTAACGCGCGATAAGGAAAGACTAAGTCAACTTCATCAGCACCATAGGCGACAGCCGCCTTGGTTTCTGCTAATGCAATATCAATATCGTCATTACCGTGGGGAAAGTTTGTCACGGTGGCTACTTTAACCTGTGGTGTATTTTGCGCTTTTAAGGCTTTTTTAGCTACAGGGATAAAGCGTGGAAAAATACAAATAGCAGCGGTTTCACCGGCAGGGGATTTTGCTTGATGGCAAAGTGTAATGATGTCTTGTTCAGTTTCTGTGTTGGTTAGGCTTGTTAAATCCATGAGTGCTAGTGCACGCTGAGCAACTGCTTTACTCTCTGGGTTATGCAAGTTATTCGATAAGTTATTAGACATAATTTTATATTCCAATTTTTGTACTATAAAGAGATGAAAATGCCAGCAATAGCTGCGCTCATTAAGTTTGCTAACGTAGCTGCGAGCATTGCTCGCATGCCTAACCTAGCTATATCATGACGTCGACTAGGTGCCATCGAACCAATACCGCCAAGTAGAATGGCGATAGATGATAAATTGGCAAAACCACATAAAGCAAAAGTAACAATTGCTTGAGTTGCAGGACTTAAAGTGTCTTTAATCTCAACAAAATTAACGTAAGCAAAAAACTCATTTACCACAACTTTTTGGCCAATGAAACTACCCGCTTGCAGCATTTCATTGACAGGAACACCGATAATATAAGCAAAGGGCGCGAACAGGTAACCTAGGAAAAATTCTATGGTTATATCTTCATAACCGAATAAGCCAAAAAGTCCACCGACGATAGTATTTAATAATGCAATTAGGGCAATAAAGGCAAGTAACATAGCACCAACATTCACCGCCAACTTTAGTCCCGATGCAGCGCCAGAGGCGGCGGCATCAATCACATTGGTTGGTTTATCATTCTCGTCATCGTAATCGACTGACTCTTGGGCAATTTTATCGTGTTCAGTTTCAGGACAGATTATTTTAGCCATTAATAGGCCGCCAGGAGCTGCCATGAAAGAAGCTGCGATAAGGTACTTTAGTTCAATACCAAGGCCTGCATAACCGGCTAAAATTGACCCGGCGACAGAGGCCAAACCACCTACCATAATAGCAAAAAGCTCTGATTGAGTCATTTTTGCAATGTAGGGGCGGATAATAAGCGGTGCTTCTGTTTGACCAACAAAAATATTAGCCGTTGCTGAAAGTGATTCAGGTTTACTGGTTTTTAACAGTTTTTGTAGCGCACCGCCGATGATTCTAATTACCCATTGCATTACGCCGAGATAATAAAGCACAGCGATTAATGATGAAAAGAAAATAATGTTAGGTAATACTCTGACAGCAAAGACAAAACCGACACCATTTTCAAACATGGCATCAGTACCTAAACCACCAAAAAGAAAATTGATGCCTACTTTTGCGCTATCAATAACGCTCTGCACGCCATTTGTCATCGACAGTAAAACATCTTTACCAAAGGGAACATATAAGACAAAGGCACCAAGTAATACTTGCAGTATAAAAGCTAAACCAACTGTGCGTATATTTATAGACTTCTTTCCACTTGATAAGGCATAGGCTATTGCTAACAATACTGCAATACCTATGACACCTCTTAGCGCACCTAATTCCATGTATACCTCTTATCTTTTATTATTTTGGTTATTGTTGTGGGGGTAATTGCGAAAGTTGACGAATTTTTGCTTTGATCACCTCAATGGCCATTCTATTTTTTCCACCTCGAGTGATAACAATATCAGCCCACGCTTTTGATGGTTCGATGAATTGATGGTACATAGGTCTAACCGTAGCTAAATATTGGTTAGTGACTGATTCAATGCTGCGATTACGTTCAACTAAATCTCGTTTAATTCTTCTAATTAAGCAAATATCTAATGGCGTATCCATATAGACTTTAATATCAAAGCACTCTCTTAGTTCTTTATTCGACAACAATAAAATACCTTCTACTAAAATTATTTTAGTAGGTGAAAACTCTCTGGTTTCATTAATGCGTGTATGAGTTTTATAACAATAAACAGGACTATGGATAACTTTATTTTCAGTCAGTTGTTTTAAGTGTTTTGACAAAAGCTCATGTTCAAAGGCATTTGGGTGATCATAGTTTGTTTGTTCACGTTCTTGCATAGATAAATGTGATTGATCACGGTAATAAGCATCTTCATAAATAATAGAAATACCATTTTCACCAAGCTCATCAAGTAACTCATCATGAATAGTTTGCGCAAAAAGTGTTTTTCCTGATGCTGATGGGCCAGCGATAGCAATAATGGTTGGTTTAATTGTGTTCATTGGTTTAAATGTGCAGCCTGTAGTCAAAGCAATATAATAATTAAGTGTTAGTTTTGTATCTTGAACTTAGTTAGCGTTAGTCGCAAGAAATTATAACAAGTGGATAAATCAATAAATTTGTCCAATTGGTATTACTATCATATTAGATAAATAATCAGCAAGAAGAAAAAGCTTTATTTACCCTTAATTGTAAAGGTGATAAATTAACACAACTTGACCAGTTGGTCATATTTATTGACGAATTATTTCAATCTTTGTCATTATTTGTAGTTACTTCTAATTGAAAAAGCAAAAAGGATACATTATGGCGCGCGCAATAATTTTGGTTATTGATAGTTTTGGTATTGGTTACTCTCCGGATGCTGTTGATTTTGGTGATGTTGGCGCTAATACTTTTGCTAACTTGTCTCGTGCATACTTTGAAACAACGGGTAAAAAAATTGCTTTACCCAACTTAGCTGCATTGGGAATAATAAAAGCCTGCGAACAAGCATCTAATCAAAGCTTTCCTTATCAAGGGCAAGAGCCAAGCAAAGGTGCTTATGGCTTTGCACAAGAAATCAGTACGGGTAAAGATACACCAAGTGGTCATTGGGAGATGGCAGGCGTGCCTGTGCTTTTTGATTGGGGATATTTTACAGATAAGAAAAACAGCTTTCCGGCCTCGTTAATGGAAAATATTAATCGTGAAACGGGTTTTGATGGCATGTTAGGTAATTGCCATGCATCGGGTACTGAAATTCTGACCCGTTTAGGCGAAGAACATATTAGAACAGGTTTGCCAATTTGTTATACCTCGGCAGATAGCGTTTTTCAAATTGCAGCGCATGAAGAGCATTTTGGTTTAGATAACCTTTATAAATATTGTGAAACAGTACGTGAGTTACTTGGTGATTTAAATATAGGCCGTGTTATTGCGAGACCATTTATTGGTGATAATGCTGCTAACTTTGCTAGAACAGGTAATCGTAGAGATTATTCTGTGTTACCGCCAGCACCAACAGTACTTGATAAAATATCAAAGGCGGGCACGCATGTCATTAGTGTCGGTAAAATTGCCGATATTTTTGCTCATCAAGGTATTGATGAAAAAACAAAAGCGACGGGCCTTGATGCACTTTTTGATGCTACGTTAGATCATATCAATACCGCGCAAGATAATTCACTTATATTCACTAATTTAGTTAACTTTGACCAAGACTTTGGTCATCGCCGTGATGCTATTGGTTATGCAGAAGAACTTGAAGCGCTTGATGTTCGTATTCCTGAATTATTTCAGTCGATGTCTGCAGATGATGTACTCTTTCTAACTGCTGATCACGGCTGTGACCCTACCTGGCCTGGTACTGAGCATACTAGAGAGTATGTACCGATCATTGCTTATCATCACAACATTGATTCCGTAAACCTTGGTAACCGTAATACTTTCGCTGATTTAGGACAAACTATTGCTGAGTTATTTAATGTCGAGGCTATGGAGTACGGTACGAGCTTTCTGTCTGACCTATACCGTTAGTAATATGGTAAGAAGTATCGTAATTAATACCGTAAAAACCAGTATTTCTACTACACTATAAAACATAATAAAAACATAAAGATAAAAATACATAAAACAGAAACGGTTTTGGGAGTAAATTAATGAAAAAATTTAAACAAAATTCACTATCACTATGTGTGCAAGCGGCACTAGTTGCTAGTGTCGCAAGTTTTTCTGCCAGTGCTCTAGCGGCAGATGAAGTAACTGAAGAAAAAGTTGTCGGCATTGAGGTTATCGAGGTAACTTCGCGTAAACGTGTTGAAACAGTTAAAGACGTACCAGCAACTGTTACCGCGATATCTGCGGATACACTAAAAGATTATTTAGGTGCTGGAGAGAATATAAGAGCATTAGCAGGTAGAGTACCAAGCTTGCAAGTAGAATCCTCTAATGGTCGCCAGTCCCCACGGTTTTATATCCGTGGTCTAGGTAATACCGATTTTGATGTTAATGCTAATCAGCCGGTATCAATGGTTTTAGACGAAATAGTTCTAGAAAACTCGGTGTTAAAAGGTGTTCCTTTATTTGATATCGAGAGAGTAGAAGTATTAAATGGCCCTCAAGGCACCTTGTTTGGTCGTAATACGACGGCAGGTATTGTTAAAATCGATACTGTAGCTCCTGACTTCAATAACGAAGGATATAGTCGTGCAGGATACGGTAGTCGAGGCACTAAATTTATTGAAGGTGCTATAAATGCTGAATTATCTGATGAATGGGCAACTCGCCTGTCGGTAAAATATCAAGACAGGGATGCTTGGATAGATAACCCTGTCAGGAATGAAAAAGTTGGTGGCTATGAAGAGCTTGCCTACCGCTTACAGTTTCTATTTGACAATGGCAGTGATACCCGCGCGTTAATTAAATTACATGGCTTTGATCAAGATGGCGACACTCCACAGATTTTTTATGGCAATGCAATAAAACTTGGTGAGGAAGGTGTCAGAGCTGAGTTTGATGAATCGGTTGTTTATCACGATGGTGCAAGTGGTTTTGAGATGCAGCATATTGGTGGCAGTGTTAAACTAGAACACGACTTTAATGAGCTTACTTTCACTTCAATTACCGGGTATGACACGGTAGAAAGTTGGAGTTATGCCGATATTGATGGCGCAGAAATAGATTTTTCTGGGGTGGCCAATCAACTGGGTAAGCAATTATGGTTTAATGTTGGCTCAGGAGATGGGTTATCTGATCACTCTCAATTAACTCAAGAGTTTAGAGTTACCGGTGAGCAAGGTGAATTTTTTTATCAAGTGGGTGTTTTTTACTTTAAAGAAGATTATACCGTAGATAATAAAGATTTAGATGTGACTGGCGCAACGACTAACTTTTACCAAATTGATCAGCTAACCACTTCTTCGGCTGTTTTTGGGCAAATTGAATACAAACCTTTTGAAAAATGGGCGTTTAACTTAGGTTTACGTTACACCTCTGATGATAAAGAATTAGACATCAGGCAGGGGGGGACAGATATCATTATTTTTGAAATTGATAAAGATGACAGCTATATCAATTGGGATCTATCTGCCCGTTATACTTTCAATGATGATTGGACCGGTTTTGCCCGTATTGGTAATGCATCAAGAGGACCGGTGACTATTGGTCGTTTTGGTTTCCCAAGCGAAGCAGATACTGAAACGTTAACTTCATTTGAAGTTGGTTTAAAAGGCGACTTATTGGATGGCAATGCTCGTTGGCATATTACTGCTTATACCTATAACATTGATGATCATCAGTTAACAGCAACAGGTGGAGAAGCAAATACCAATTCATTGTTAAATGCTGACAACACTTTTGGTGCGGGTATTGAAACATCGTTTGAAGCAATACTTACCGATAATCTTAGATTGAACCTGAACTTGAGTTATAACAAAACTGAAATTCAAGATGATACACTTAAGACAGAGCGTTGCTCTTCTAATCCTACTTGTAATAGCTCAAACGAAGTAGCTAATGTTGTTGATGGCCCGTTCGGTCCTGTAACAACGGTCTACATCGACGGCAACCCTCTCCCAAGAGCACCGGAGTGGCTAGCCAATGTTGCGCTAAACTATGAGTACCCTCTTGACGATGGCAATTTATATGCACAGACTGATTGGAATTATAGAAGTGATTCAAATATTTTCCTCTATGAATCTACAGAGTTTACCGCTGAAGCAAGATGGATTGGCGGAATTCGTTTAGGTTATCTTAATGATGACGGTTTTGATATTGCTTTAGTTGGCAGAAATATTACTGATGAAATAGTGGTAGATGGAGCCTTAGATTTTTTGAATTTAACCGCTTTTGTTAATGAACCACAATTTTGGGGCGTTGAGGTAGGTATAGAATTTTAATATTCATTTAAGTTCATAATTTTAAGGGATGACAACGTCATCCCTTTTTTAATTACTATTCTTTTAAAGAAGACTTTCCAATGTCAGTTCCATCATATCTTTAAAGGTTGTTTCTCGTTCAGCGGAAGTAGTTTGCTCACCCGTTTTAATATGATCACTGACGGTTAACACTGTAAGTGCCTTTTTACCGTATTCAGCAGCGACACCATAAAGGCCTGCTGCTTCCATTTCTACCGCTAAAATTCCATATTTTTCCATCGTTGCAAACATTTCAGGCTGCGGTGTATAGAATAAATCGGCAGTGAAAATATTACCAACGTGAACAGCTTTACCTAATTTTTCAGCGGTATCAACGACACTTTTTAATAAAGAAAAATCAGCACAAGCGGCAAAGTCGACATTATTAAAGCGTTGTCTGTTTACGTTGGAATCGGTGCTAGCGGCCATACCGATGACGATGTCACGAATCTTGATGTCATCACGTACTGCGCCACATGAGCCAATGCGTATTATTTTTTCAACGCCATAATCTTTATAAAGTTCAGTAGCATAAATCGATACGCTGGGTACGCCCATGCCTGAGCCCATAACAGAGACTGGTTTACCTTTATAAGTGCCTGTGTAACCAAACATATTACGTACTTGAGTGATGCATTTAGCATCGTCTAGAAAGTTTTCGGCAATAAATTTTGCTCTAAGCGGATCGCCTGGCATTAATACTGTTTCTGCAAATTCGCCGGCTTGTGCTTCAATATGTGGTGTTGGCATAAGAGTTATCCTTTTAATGTTAAGTGTAACTCAGTAAGTTTCTAGCCAGAACTGAATCATTCATGCTGCTATCAAGGGTGTTTTACTGATTAAGTTGATGTTAATTTACTTCAATAAGTCTTTTGTTATGTATTACTTTTACGGGTTATTACAGTACTGGGCATTGGCGATTTATCGAGATAAACAATGCACAGTTAATCCTAATATTAATGCTAACTAAAGTATCGTTCAAGTAGATAAACTTAGTTAAGTCATAAATTTTTTTAGTTTTACTATAGTTATTTTTGCTTAATATTAATAAGCGCTTGCTTTTCTTGTGCAGACAAAAAACTCATTTGCACGGCGTTGCGCTGTAATTGGCTAATTTGATCGCTATTCAGCCCAAGTACTTCTTTTGCTACCTGAAATTCGCCAGCCAGCTCAATATTCTCAACCGCAGGATCATCAGTATTCAAACATACCGTCAGGCCATTTCTTAAAAATGTTTTTAACGGATGAACTGCCAAATCTTTAATGGTACCCGTTTGGTAGTTTGAGGTAAGGCAAGACTCTATGCTTATTTGATTCTCTCGCATGTAATCCATTAAGCCCTGATCGGTCGCGCAAGCTACACCATGGCCAATGCGTGTTGCGCCTAATGTTTTAATAGCATGCCATACACTTTCCGGGCCAGCGGCTTCACCAGCATGTACGCTAACATTAAGACCAGCATCATTAACTTGTTGAAAGTGACTTTCAAAAAGAGTGCCAGGGAAGTTATATTCATCACCAGCGAGATCTATGGCAACCAAATCATCTTTAAAAGCGAGTAGGGCATTAAGCTCGTTTTGACAATGTTCAACACCAAACGTACGACTTAATATGCCTATTAAATTAACTTGTGTGGGGAACTTCTTTCGACCGATATTAACACCTTCAATGATAGCTTCAACTACGCCTTCAATTGGCAGTTTGTGAGTCATCGCTATGTAATAAGGAGAAAAACGTAACTCAGCATAATCAATGTTAGCTAGATAAGCATCTTCGACATTCTCAAAACCAATGCGTACAACATCATCAAGCGTTTTAAGCACACCAACACCCCAATCGAGCTTTTTCAGAAAGGCCATAAGATCTGCTTCACTGTCACTAATTTGTACGTGAGGTATAAATGCCTCGAAGTTATCCTCGGGTAATTTTATATTGTTTTTTTGTGCTAGTTGCCATATGGTTTTTGGGCGAATGTTGCCATCTAAATGTCGATGTAAATCAACAAGGGGCAGTTGGTTATTAAACATGATAAAAGTTTGTCCTAGCAGTAAAAGTATCGTTAGTAAGGTAGTGGCTCTCCACTTTAAGAGACCAACGTGTAATTCTTATTTATAATTAATTATTTATTGTTAATTATTTATTGTTAATTAATTATAGACTTCATTAATCTATACGCAAAATTAAAGCTTAAGCTTTACCGATATAGGGCAATGGTCACTTAAGTTTTGAGATAACTTTTTAGTATATTTAGGTTTAAAAACAAGTTGCTCGAATGAAGCATCGATATAATATTTTTTAGCATTAGGGCTAAAAATAATATGGTCTATATAGTCTTTATAATAACCGCCCCAACAGGCTGAATTAATTTTTGTTGTTGGTGTCCACAGTGCTTCTTGGCCTTCATCGTTTAATGCTTGCCACAATCCCTTATCTTCAGGGTAGTTCAATGCAATATCTTGAGAAAAACGTCGATTAAAGTCACCTAAAACAATAAATGCAGCTTCTTGCGCAGCATGTAAATCAATCCATTGTTCTAATGGTTTTATTTGTTTACTGAGTTTGGTACAGGCTTCTTTGCGTTTCTCTTCTTTAACTGATGTGCTCGGCATCGCCTTAACGCTGTTAATATCGAGTGGTGCCGTAAAACAGCCAGACTTTAAATGTACCGCTAATAAATGTAATGTTTTATCGTTTCTTGTTAATGTTATATCCATGCCATGACGTACTTTGCCAACATCTAAAGCTTTATATTCTTTAGCCACAACAGTCAAACCTTGAGACTTTTTAACGGCTACGCCAACACGTTGTACCCAGTCTTTAGTCGAAAAGTAATAATTATAATCATTACCAAAAACTTTGCGTGCCCAATATTCACTTTCAACTTCTTGCAAAGCAATAACATCAGCATTCAATTGTTTAGCATACAGCGCTAATTTTTTATAATCAGCGTCGGTACGTTGATTATACTCATGTGATCCTAACCAAGCGATGTTCCATGAGGCAATTTTTAACTGCTCGGCCTGAGTAATAAAGCTACTAAATAGAATAAATAGCAGTGCCAATGTTGTTAATATGTTTTTTTTCATTAATACTTCTCTTAATCTGAATACGAACTAACGGATAGTTATTTAATCAATTATCTAATTAGTTATCCCGTTGTCTATCTAGGCATCTATGTAGTTATGTTTAGCTTATTATTTGGATATTTATAATTTGATTCAAAGTGTTACGGACTAACGCGGTTATCAGTAACGCACTTTCATTGAGGAAAACTCATCGATTATAAACTTTTACTTAACCATTCGGTCAGGTATTGTTATAATTTGCAACAGTACACTACTTTTACAGTAAGAAACAACCAATATGAATAAAAAATTTATTACAGCACAAGAGTTATTAGAAGATTCCTTCCGAGTTGCGGCACAGGCATTTGAAGATGGATTTAGACCAGAGTTTATTGTTGGTATATGGCGTGGTGGTGCACCCATTGGTATTGCTGTGCAAGAATACTTTGACTTTAAAAAAGTAGAAACAGATCATATTGCTGTGCGTACGTCATCTTATTACGGCATTAATCAGCAGAGTAAAGAGATTAAAGTACATGGACTGCATTACATTATTGAAAATGCTAATGCTGGTGATGGATTACTTATCGTTGACGATGTTTTTGACTCAGGTCGAAGTATTGACGCGTTAATTAAGCAACTTAAAAAACTTTCTCGAAATAATATGCCTCAAGATGTACGTATCGCCTGTCCTTGGTATAAGCCGAAAAATAGTAAGGTGGATTTTAAACCGGATTATTATATTCATGAATCAGATGAATGGTTAGTGTTCCCACATGAACTTTCCGGCCTTACTCAAGCAGAAATAGCTGAAGGAAAGTCAGATTTAGCTAATATATTAGATCTTTTAAAATAAATTCGGTAAGTTTCTATAACTGATATACGAGAGAAACCTAGTTATTCTCTCGTATATCATGTTTTATAAACCGCGCTGCCATTCTTGTCGTAATTTCGCCTCATTAGGCTGCTTTAGCGCAAACCTCACTTGTTCAAGTAACGTTTCTTTATCTTTGCCTAATACTCCTTTCAGTACTAAATAGTTTGAAGCATGGTCTGAGCGAAAAATTGTTTTAGTTAAATTCAGCTGCGATAAAAGTACTTCCATTTCGTTAAATAGTTCACTTTGATTTAGTTGCCTATATGGCTGCAGTGCTGCTTGGCTAAATTTATCTGCAAAACGCTCTTCACCGAGTGGAAAACTAACCACCAGTGTTGATAAAAAGTCAGGTTGAGCTTCATTCATTAATTTCGCGGAATTAAGTGCATGTTGTTTTGATAATTCAGGACCCCCTAAACCGTTTAATATCATCACTGAGCTCTTTATGCCTGCCTGCTTAATTTTAGTTAAGGCAATAAGAGAGCTTTGATACGTTTCACCTTTTTCTATTAAAGCCAGTACTTGGTCATCACCACTTTCACAGCCGATATATAATAATTTTAAACCAAGCTCTCGTAACTCACTTAGCTGTTCAGTAGTTTTGTTGGTTAAATTTCGAGGTAAGCAATAACTTGAAACGCGCGTGACTTGCGGTAAATATTTTTTAATTAGCAGTAATATTTCTTTTAAACGATTAAAGGGCAACATCATCGCATCACCGTCGGCAAGAAAAACTCGACCCGTTGCTAATCCTGATTGAGCAATTGAAATTATTTCTTGTTCAATTAAGTCAATTTTTTTAGGTTTGAATTTTTTCTTGTCATTGGTATACATATCGCAAAAAGTGCACTTATTCCACGAACAACCATTAGTTACTTGTAATATAAGGCTCTTCCACTCACTAGGTGGGCGAAATACTGGTTCGATGTAAGTTAATGGGTACATAAGGAGAGTTTAGCCTTTGACAAAATTGTTATTGAATAAGTATTTTTATACTAACTCATCCGAGCAGGTTTTAACTAAATAAACTAACCTAATCAAATTACTGCCTTTATTCATTGATTACTGTCAGATATGATGAAATAACTTAACTTAACTTTAACAAATATCAGAGGAATAAATATGCGTAAAGAGACTACAGCTATCCACGGTGGATATACACCAGAGCAAAGCACTAAAGCTGTTGCTGTGCCTATCTATCAAACGACGAGTTATGCCTTTGATGATACACAACATGGTGCTGACTTATTTGATTTAAAAGTTGAAGGTAATATTTATACCCGCATTGGCAATCCGACTCAAGCGGTATTAGAGAAAAGAATTTCTGAGCTTGAAGGGGGCATTGCTAGCTTGGCTTTAGCCTCAGGCATGGCAGCAATTACCGCGACTATTCAAACATTAGCGAGAACTGGCGACAATATCGTCAGCATCAACAAGTTATATGGCGGCACCTATAATTTGTTTGCTCATACTTTACCGCATCAAGGCATTGAGGTGCGTTTTGCCAGTCATGATGATTTTGATGGCTTAGAAAGTTTGATCGATGAGAATACTAAGGCTGTTTTTTGCGAAACCATTGGTAACCCTTCTGGTAATATTGCTGATTTAGAAAAAATGGCTGCTATTGCTCATAAATACGGTGTACCGCTAGTGGTCGATAATACGGTCGCGAGTCCTGTCTTGTGCCGGCCATTTGAACATGGCGCTGATATTGTTGTACATTCATTAACCAAATACATTGGCGGTCATGGTACTTCTATTGGCGGTATTATTGTCGATTCAGGTAACTTTCCTTGGCATGAGCATACTCAGCGTTTTGCACTATTGAATGACCCAGATCCTTCTTATCACGGTGTAAGTTACACCGAGACTTTTGGTAATGCTGCCTTCATTGCCAGAGCTCGAGTCGTACCACTTAGAAATATGGGCGCGGCAATCTCTCCAATGAATGTTTTTTTGATTCTACAAGGCCTAGAAACGTTGCCACTGCGTATGGAACGTCATTGTTTTAATAGTATTCGTGTTGCGCAATACTTAACATCGCATAGTGCGATAAATTGGGTGAATTATGCAGGATTAGAAGATTCAACAGATTATCCGTTAGCACAAAAGTATTTGCCAGAAGGCAGCAGCGGTATTTTAAGCTTCGGTATAAAAGGCGGGGAACAAGCAGGATCTAAATTTATCGATGCACTGCAGCTTGTTGTGCGTCTTGTTAATATTGGCGATGCTAAATCACTCGCTTGTCATCCTGCTTCAACAACGCATCGACAATTGAATGAAGAAGAATTGGCAAAGGCTGGCGTAAGTAAGGAAATGGTGCGTTTATCTATTGGTATTGAACATATTGAAGATATTATTGCTGATATTGAGCAAGCTTTAATTCTGAGTCAACAATAATAGGCTTCATTTATAGAAATTAACGTCTACTATTAAGTGCTAATGTAGACGTTATTTTGATAGTGGCATAGCTTTTCTAATTGGGTAGTCATTTTTAACACTATTTATTGGCAGGAGGTGCTGATGGAAACTCAGCTGAATACATTTATAGCAAGACAAGCCATACTGAATGCAGACCTTGATACTATTGGTTATGAACTTCTCTTTAGAGACAGCCTCGATAATATTTTTAATGAATTATCCTCAGCAAAAGCAACTGCTAAAGTCATACTTGAAAATCATATCCTAGGTGACTTATCGAGTATATGTTTTGATAAAAAAGCGTTTATTAATTTTGATGAAATCACACTACTACAAAATGCTCCCTTATTGTTTAATCCAAAAAGTATTGTCATTGAACTATTGGAAACAATTAACATAACAGATGAGCTTGTGTTCAATGTCTCCCAACTTCATAAAAAAGGCTATGTTGTTGCGTTAGATGATTATGATTTTTCAATTAAGTGGGAGCGTATTTTTCCCTATGTTTCTATTATCAAAATTGATATTGAACAGATATCTTTCAATCAAGTAGCAGCACTTAAAAAACGCTTATTAGCAGCTAACAGTAGTATAAAAATAGTAGTTGAACGCATTGAAACCCAAGCACAGTATCAAGCCTTTAAAACCTTGGGTATTGATTATTTTCAGGGCTATTTTTTTCATAAACCTGAAATCAAATCGGGTACCTGTGTTCCTCCGCTAAAACTTAATTTAATTCAACTTTTCCTAGAGGTATTTAAACCCAATTTAGACTTTACTCAATTAGCTAAAATTATAAGTCATGACGTCACCTTGGTGAATGGAATATTAAAATTAGTAAATAATGCATCAGAATGTGGAAACATAGAAATTACCTCAATTAAACAAGCTATTACATTTTTGGGAACGAACAAAATAAAGCAATACGTTGCGATAATATCTATGTCAACATTATCATCAGATCACCCATCCGAACTTTTTATCGAATCATTAATTCGCGCTAAAATGATGGAACTTATTTCAGAAGAACTATCTTATTCAAATTTAAGCGAAATGGCTTTTTTAACCGGGTTACTGAGTCATATCGATGCGATTTTAAATGTACCAATGAAAGAAGTTGTAATGAACATGCCTCTATCAAAAGAAATTGGATTAGCCTTAGTTAATCAAGATGGAGTATTGTATGAATTGTTAGCGCTTGTTAAGTATTATGAAACTCCCGATAAAAAACATATCGAAAATAGGATGAATGTAGCTGAAAGTACCATTTTTAATTGTTATCACAATGCATTAAAATGGTGGGGTTCTATCGCTTAGCTTACTTATTTTACTTTATTTATATAAAACAATTAATTATAGCTCGCCATACTTTTCTGTTTGGATTTGGATGTAATGCTGTAAATTTATTTCAGCGCTTAGTTGAAAGTATCGGCTAGTGCTCGTTAGTGCTTGAATTCTATCTAAACGAAATAACCGATAATCTAATCGTTTCTTGCACCAAGCTACAATGGTCCATGTTTTCCCCCAATAGATTAAACCTAGCGGCCATATTTCACGCTGAGTTTGTCTTGCTT